>WNFH01000367.1_pt1 | contig 28384 bp, 24 predicted proteins | sample 5400411 | NCBI WGS metagenome assembly WNFH01 (sample SAMN13153347, study PRJNA577476) | soil metagenome | isolation source: 200 cm saprolite under Douglas fir tree site 2 hole 3 | place: USA:California | collected 2015-04-18 | reverse complement strand
AAGGCGAACGACGCCCGCGGCGTGGATTTCCAGGTACCGGCAACTATGTTCGTTGACATCCGGTAGTCTTCTTCGAGTTCCGCGGTACCGGGGCACCCGTCTGCATCCGCTAATCCGGTTTAACATCGATTTATGCCCAAGAAACCGGCCGCGCCAGTCCCGGAGGCGCAGTTCTGCGTCAAACTCTCCCCGCGAGGCGTGGCTCGCCTGAAGGGCGGGCACGCCTGGGTCTATCGGTCGGACATTGCTGTGTCCGAGGATGTGCCCCCTGGTGCCCTAGTCAGCGTAACCGATCCACGCGGGCAGTTTCTGGGGACAGCGCTCTACAGCAGTTCGTCGCAGATCGCGATTCGCATGATTTCCCGCGAACGGGTCGCCGACCTGCCGGCGCTGGTCGCAGAACGAATTCGCGCGGCGATTTCCTACCGGGAGCGTGTAGTCGCAAACACGAATGCCTACCGCGTGGTCTTTAGCGAAGCTGATTTCCTGCCGGGGCTGATCGTCGATCGCTACCACGATGTACTGTCGGTGCAGATCCTGACCCAGGCCATGGATGCGGAAGCGATTAGGTCCGCAGTGGTGAAAACTCTGGCCGAGGAACTGACGCCGGCCGGGATTGTGGAACGCGTGGATGGCCGGATTCGCGAGTTGGAGCAATTACCGCCGCGGAAATCCGGGCTGTTGTGGGGAGAGAAGAGTTCTACGGTCGTCACCATGAATACCGCACAGATGACCAGCGGTCCTGCCGACGGGGTGCGCTTTCAATACGACGGTCTGGAAGGCCAGAAGACCGGTGCCTTTCTTGATCAGCGGGAGAACTATGCGGCGGCAGCGCAATACGCGCACGGCGACGCGCTCGACGTCTTCTGCTACCAGGGTGGATTTGCGCTGCACTTGGCGGTGAAGTGTTCCAGCGTGACGGGAGTCGACAGCTCGCGTCCGGCTCTGGAGATGGCGGAGAAGAATGCGGCGCTGAACGGGCGCGAACTGGATTGGATCGAAGGCAATGCTTTTGATCTGCTGAAAGACTATGCCGCGGCTAAACGCCGATACGACACGATCATCTTAGATCCACCTGCCTTCGCCAAGACGAAGCGGGACCTTGAAAAAGCCCTCCGCGGATACAAGGAACTGAACTTGCGCGCGCTGAAGATGCTGCGCCCGGGAGGCCTCCTGGTGACTTGCTCGTGCTCCTTCCATGTGGGCGCGCAGGACTTCCTCCAAACCGTCTCGGCCGCCGCCGCCGATGGCCATCGCTCGGCGCGAGTTCTCGAGAGCCGAGGGCAGGCCAAGGATCACCCGATCCTCGTGAATGTCCCGGAAACCAGCTATCTGAAGTGCTTTATTATGACTGTAAGTGATTGATGAATATATAAATAATATAGTTGACAATTATGCACTCATATTTTATGATCCTTTTCATAACAATGGTTCATCGAAATTGATCGTGGAGCTCTAAAACCTAAACATTCAATGCAGGAGGATTTTGCTATGACTCTGATTACCCGTTGGGACCCTTTCCGTGAGTTCGTCACCATTCAGGACCGTTTGAACCGTCTGTTCCGCGAATCGCAGGGAACGGAAGGTCGCGAAGAGGCCCTGACGACCTCGACCTTTGCACCGCCAGTCGATGTCTACGAAGACGAGCACAACATCACCCTCAAGATCGAAGTACCGGGGGTTGACGAGAAGGACATTGACGTCCGGATCGAGAACAACACCCTGACCGTCTACGGCGAGCGCAAGTTCGAAAAGGAAGAGAAAGAAGAGAACTATCGCCGTGTGGAGCGCCAGTACGGCAGCTTCACCCGCACCTTCACGCTCCCTACCACGGTTGACGCGGAGAACGTCGAAGCCAACTATGACAAGGGCGTGCTGAAGGTCAAGCTGGCCAAGAAGGCGGAAGCCAAGCCGAAGCAGATCAAAGTGAACGTCAGCGGCGAGAAGACGCTCGAAGCCAAGGGGCCGAGCAAAGCCGCCTAAGACTAGTGGCTTATTGCCAGTTTCGACGGGAGGCAGGAAGATCAGAGCCTCCCGTTTTCTTTTGCAATTCGAGAGCGGCTGGCGGGTGGTTGCAGTGGCGAATTTACCCGATTACAAAAATCACAAAATCAAGCTAGGCTCTAGCACCTAGCTGGAGTTGACGTCTATGGCCATTCGTTGGGACAAATTTACGGTGAAAGCGCAAGAGGCAGTGCAGCGCGCAAGCGAACTCGCGTCCGAGCATGGCAACCCGGAAATCATCCCGGTCCATCTGCTGGCAGCGCTGATTGAGGACAAGGAAGGTATCGTTCCGCCGGTGCTGGAGAAGATCGGCATTGGGCCGCAGGGCGTGCTCAACGACATCTACGCGCAGATCGAGAAGCTGCCGAAGGTTTCGGGAGCTGCCGCTCAGCCGACCATGTCGTCCCAGCTCAACCAGCTTCTGGACAAGGCCTTCAAAGAAGCCGAGACCTTCAAAGACGAGTACGTCTCGACCGAGCATCTGCTGCTGGCGGCGACCGCGCTGAAGCGCGATCCGGCGCAGGAATTGCTGGCGCGGCACGGCGCGACCCATGACGCGATTCTCAAGGCGTTGACGGTGGTGCGGGGCTCGCAGAAAGTGACCGACCAGAATCCGGAAGCGAAGTACCAGGCACTGGAGCGGTATGCAAAGGACCTGACGGAACTGGCTCGCCGCGGCAAGCTCGATCCAGTGATTGGGCGTAACGAGGAAATCCGTCGCGTGGTACAAGTGCTCTCCCGACGCACGAAAAATAATCCGGTGCTGATCGGCGAACCGGGTGTGGGCAAGACCGCCATCGTCGAAGGACTGGCGCAGAGAATTGTATCGGGCGATGTGCCCGAAGCGTTGAAGAACAAGCGCGTCGTGGGGCTTGATCTTGGCGCCATGCTCGCGGGCGCGAAGTATCGTGGCGAATTTGAAGACCGGCTGAAAGCCGTGCTGAAAGAGATTGAAGACTCGCAGGGACAGACCATCCTGTTCATCGACGAGTTGCACACGCTGGTCGGGGCGGGAGCGTCCGAAGGCGCGATGGATGCTTCGAACATGCTGAAACCGGCGCTGGCTCGGGGCGATCTGCGCGCCATCGGCGCCACTACGCTGAACGAATACCGCAAGTACATCGAGAAAGATGCTGCGCTGGAGCGGCGATTCCAGCAGGTATTCGTGGGCGAGCCGACGGTCGAAGATACGATTGCCATCCTGCGCGGGCTCAAGGAAAAGTACGAAGTGCATCATGGCGTTCGCATCAAGGATTCGGCCATCGTGGCGGCGGCGGCGCTTTCCCACCGCTACATTTCCGACCGTTTTCTGCCGGACAAAGCTATCGACCTGGTCGATGAAGCGGCAGCTTCGTTGCGCATCGAGATCGACTCCATGCCGACTGTGATCGATCAGTTGGAGCGGCAAGCTACGCAACTCGAAATCGAGAAGCAGGCATTGAAAAGAGAAGACGACCCAAATTCGAAGGAGCGGCTGGCGGTCGTAGAGAAAGAACTGGCCGGAATCCGCGAGCAGTCGAACGCACTCAAAGCGAAATGGAAACAGGAGAAAGACCTGATTGGTCGCATCCGCGAGTTGAAAGAGAAACTTGAGCAGCTCAAGACCGACGAGGCCGCCGAAGAGCGCAAGGGAAATCTGGAGCGCGTCGCGCAAATCCGTTACGGGCTGATCCGGCAAGCCGAAGAGGAACTAAAGAAACTCACGGCGCAGATGGAAGGCAAGTCCAGCCGCATGCTGAAAGAAGAGGTAGACGAAGAAGACATCGCGCGCATTGTCTCCAAGTGGACTGGTATTCCGGTCTCGAAGATGCTCGAGGGCGAAGTCAAGAAGCTGATCAGCATGGAGGACCGCCTGCGGCAGCGGGTGGTCGGCCAGGATGTGGCGCTGGAGCGCGTAGCGAACGCAATCCGGCGGTCGCGTGCGGGGTTGAGCGATCCCAAGCGTCCGATCGGATCGTTCATTTTTCTCGGTCCTACCGGCGTCGGTAAGACCGAACTGGCGCGCTCGCTGGCTGAGTTCCTGTTTGACGACGAGCACGCGCTGTTGCGCATCGACATGTCGGAATACATGGAGAAGCATGCCGTGTCGCGGCTGATCGGCGCGCCTCCGGGATATGTCGGATACGAAGAGGGCGGGCAGTTGACCGAGCAGGTACGGCGGCGTCCGTATGCGGTGGTGCTGTTCGACGAAATCGAAAAAGCGCATCCTGACGTGTTCAACGTGCTGCTGCAGATCATGGACGATGGCCGGCTGACCGACGGCAAGGGACGCACGGTGGACTTCAAGAACACGGTGATTATCATGACCTCGAACCTGGGGTCGGCGTTCCTGCAAGCGGAGGGCGTGATGTCTCCCGAGGCATTCGAGCGCGCCAGCGAACTGGTGATGAACGCGCTCCACGGGCACTTCAAGCCGGAATTCCTGAACCGTGTGGACGACATCATTATTTTCCGTCCGCTCGGCAAGGAGCAACTGGTCAAGATCGTCGATCTGCGGCTGGAAGACCTGCGGCGGCTGTTGGCGGAGCGCAACATTTCGCTGGAGCTGACCGATGCTGCCAAAGAACTGCTCTTCACGGAGGGATACGATCCGAATTTCGGAGCGCGTCCGTTGAAGCGCGCGATCCAGAAGCTGGTGCAGGATCCGCTGGCACTGAAGATCCTCGACGGCGAGGTGCTGCACGGCGATCACGTGATCGTGGATGCCGACAAGAAGGCGCGTAAGCTGTCGTTCAAGGTCAGTGAACGCGTTGGAGAGAAGGAACCGGCGGGGGCGAAGAAATAACCAGCGTCTGACATCCGTTTATTTGTAGCGCCTCCGCCTCAGCGGCTGTCGTGGGGGCGTCCCGCCCCACACACACCGAGTCGTCCCTAAGCTTGCCGAAGGACAACCGCCGGGAGCGAACGGCGCTACTTTTTGCAGCATTCGAGACCGGACTGACAACTGACAACCGAGAGCTACCAGCCATGAAGCAAAGCCTCACAAGCCACGCGCTATAATCACCCCATTCCACACATGCACAGACGCTGGTCAGGCGGTTTGCGGATGGGTTGGCTGGCATCGTTTTTCCTTGCAACCGCTTTCATTCCTTCTTTAGTGTCCGCATCGATATTGGGCGATGCCGCTCGACAACTGGCGCACAGGATCGCGTCCGTTACCGGTCCGGGTGCGATCGCTCTCGACATCACGAATCGATCGTCCCTCGATGACAAGTCAGTGCGTGAACTACGCAGCGCGCTCGAAGCCCAGTTGCGTACCGAAGGCGTGCGCACCGCCAATGCCGACGAGTCGATGGGATCGGTGCAGGTCACGCTCTCCGAGAGCATCCGGGAATACGTGTGGTCGGCCGAAATCGTGATCGGCTCCGACGAGCGGGGAGTTGTGCTGGTTTCTGCGCCCCGCGCGCAAGCTGGCGCAGTGCCAGCCTCGGCGATGCCTCTGCTTTTGCGAAAGAGTTTCCTCTTTACGCAACAGCAGCCCATCCTTGATGCAGCCTTAGTCGAGATGAGCGGCGGGCCGCGCCTGCTGCTGCTCGATGCCAGCCAGGTCGCCGTCTATCGTCAGCAAGGCGGGCGCTGGGAGCAGGAAGCCTCGCTTACAATCACGCATTCGCGCACCTTCCCCCGCGATCTCCGGGGACGCCTGCTGCTGCTGCGGCGCGATCATCTTTTCGACGTCCATCTGCCGGGAACAGTCTGCCGGTCAAGCGCGACCCCGCCGCTCACGCTCGCCTGCAACGACAGCGACGATCCCTGGCCCCTGACCACGGATGACGGCGGCGTGCGCGCGTTCTTCGCTCCGGCGCGCAACTTCTTTACTGGCGCCCTCTCTCCCGGTATCGGAAAAGTTTCCAACGGGCCTTCGTTCTATTCGGCGGCGGCTCTTCCGCGGTCCGGCTACACGCTGTGGACGCTGGCCGCCGTGGATGGATCAATCCATATGCTCGACGGTATGACCGATCAGGTGATCCGCGGGGCGAAGTGGGGCAGCCAGCTGGCGGCCGTCCACTCCAGTTGTGGAACCGGCATGCAGTTGCTGGTTTCCGAAAATGGAGACCCTGAGCAGGACAGCGTGCGTGCCTTCGAAATTCCCGATCGCGATCCGGTCGCCGTCAGTTCGCCGGCGGAATTCGACGGGCCTATCATGGTGCTCTGGACGGACGGCAGCGGCAATGGCGCGATCGCGATTGTGAAGAGGCAAGACACCGGTTGGTATGAGGCGTATCGCATTTCTATTTCTTGCGGCAGCTAGTCTGCTGGACGTGGCGCTGGGAGCGACTCGTCCGCGCTACGGCGGGACTCTGCGCGTCATGTTGCAGTCCGCGCCTAATAGTCTGGAACTCCTGGCCGACGGCACGCCAGTCGACTATTGGGATGCGGCCCGCATCCTGGCGATGCTCGCCGACAACCTCGTAGAAATCGATGGTGCTGGGCACGCTCAGCCCGCCTTGGCCCTGACATGGCAGAGCGACCTGAACGGCAAACGCTGGCAGTTCACGCTACGGCGCGGCGTGAAATTTCACGATGGCAGTGCGGCGTCCGCCGCAGCCATCGCGCAGATTCTCGGCGAGCGCCATTCCGACTGGACCGTCCGCGGCGCGGGAGATTCGCTCACCATAGAGAGCGACTCTCCGATGTCGTCGTTGCTCGCAGAACTTGCTCTGCCTCGAAACACAATTCTGAAACGCACCGCCAACGCATTGCCGGTGGGCACGGGCGCATTCCGCGTCACCGACTTTCAGTCTGGAAAGCTTTTGAAGCTAGCGGCCAACGAAGAGAGTTGGGCCGGCCGGCCGTTCGTGGATGCGGTCGAGGTCGAACTTGGAAGGTCGCAGCGAGATCAGGCGATTGCTCTGGAACTCGGCAAGACCGACTTGATCGAGGTGTCGCCGCAAGCGACTGCGGCGAATGGCACTCAACGTGTCCGCACGTCTCTGTCCGTTGAGCTGATGGCGCTGGTATTTCCCGCAAACTCGAAAGCGCAAGATGTTCGCGTTCGAGAAGCCCTCTCATTCGCCATTGATCGTAAGCCCATCCAGTCCGTGCTGCTAAAAGGCGCCGGAGAACCCACCGCCAGCATCCTGCCCAACTGGATGACCGGCTACAGCAGAGTCTTTCCGGCCCAGGCAAACCTGCAGCGCGCGAAAGTTGTTCTCACGGACTCCCGGCAACCAGCGCTCACTCTCAGCTATGACCCACGAGATCCGCAGGCGCAGTTGATCGCCGAACGCATAGCACTGAATGCTCGTGAGATTGGCATTACGTTGCAAGTGTTGCTGTCGGGTATCGCGGATGTCAGTCTGATTCGCATCGTGCTTCCCAGTTCCGATCCAGCGACCTCGCTGCGCGAAGCTGCGCGTGAGCTCGGATTGCAGCAACCGTTAATTCATGGCAGTTCGGTGGACGATCTGTACCAGGCAGAACGCACTCTGCTCGACGGACACACCGTCATTCCGCTCTTTCACCTCCCGGTGGCGAGCGCCGCCGGCGCCCGCGTGCGCAACTGGCAACCCGGCCCGACAGGGAACTGGAACCTCTCCGACGTTTGGCTGGAGGCGGACTCGCGATGAGTTTCCGCCAGAAGCTGCTGTTGATTTTTGCGCTGACCGTCTTTCTGTGCGTGGTGGTGATTTCCGCATCGGTCTGGAGCACGATGCAGCGCTCGTTCGAGCGCGCAAATGATGCCCGCGCCGACGCCGTGGCGGCGCAATTCCGATCAGAATTCCAGCGTCGCGGGGACGAAGTCGTCCGCAAGGTGGAAGCCGCAGCCGCCAGCGAATCCATGCAGCGCATCGCGCTCGAGGTCAATCGCGGCGCAACGGACTCCGGCGGTTACGTCAGCGAAGCTCGCAACCTGGCCGGCCAGCAGCATCTAGACTTCCTCGAACTGGTGGACCACCAGGGTACGATTCTCTCGTCCGCGCAGTGGCAAGCAAAATTTGGATACCCCGAGCCGGCGATCCCATCGACGATTGGGTCGGCGGGCGTTTTTCTCAAACGCGAAGAGCTGCCGAACGGTTCGACGCTGGGCCTTTTCGGAGTGCGCGCGGCGGGCGTCGGCGAGCAGCCACTCTATGTGATAGGAGGGGAACGCCTCGATCAGGGCTTTCTCTCGACGCTCGATATCCCGGCGGGGACACGCGTGTTGCTCTATCAAAATCTTGACGCCAACTGGAATCCAAAGTCATTGCTCGATTTGAACGGAGCAGCAGCCGGCGCCGATAAGATTGCGCCTCTCGTCGAACAGGTGCGTCGTTCCGGGCAGGAAGCTCGGAGTGTAATTCGCTGGACCGCCGATTCCGCCGACGCCGAAAGCTTTCACGCGATGCCGCTCACCGGACCCAATCAGCAACTAATGGGCGTGCTCCTGGTGGGCAGTTCGCGGCGTCCGCTGGTCGAATTGCAGAGGCAGATCGTCTCGGCGACGATGCTGGTGGGAGGCGCGGGAATTCTGGTCGCGGTCCTGGCCAGTCTGTGGTTCGCGGCCCGCATCACTCGACCAGTCGTTTCGCTGGCCGAAGCTGCTCGCCGCGTCGCCGCGGGGGATCTCTACGCCAAAGTCTATGTCGAATCAAGCGATGAACTCGGCGAACTGGCGTCTGCGTTCAATCGCATGACAGAGGATCTCTTGCAGCAAAGCGAGCGCACATTGCAGGCCGAACGTGTGGCCGCCTGGCGCGAACTGGCGCGGCGTCTGGCGCATGAATTGAAGAATCCGTTGTTTCCGTTGCAAGTGACGGTCGAGAATCTGATCCGCGCAAAAGAGAGAGCGCCCGAGATGTTTGAGGAAGTATTTCGCGAGGGAACATCCACACTTCTGGCTGAGGTCAACAATCTGAAGACGATCATCGGCCGCTTCAGCGAATTCGCCAGGATGCCGCAACCCCACCGCAAGCCCACACAGCCCAACGAAGTGGTGCGCTCCGTGCTGCGAGTGTTCCAGGCACAATTGAAGGAGAAGAATCAGATTAGCGCCCGCACCGAACTCGAATCGGAGTTACCCGTCATCTCGGCCGATCCTGAATTGCTGCACCGCGCGCTCTCGAATCTCATCGCCAACGCGATTGATGCCCTGCCGCAGGGCGGTGAGATCATTGTTCAGACGAAGTCGTTCGGTAATCGCGTCGAACTCTCGGTCTCTGACACCGGCTCGGGCCTGACGCAGGAAGAATGCTCACGTCTGTTTACTCCTTATTACACGACCAAGCAGCATGGCACCGGTCTGGGCCTCGCCATAGTACAGTCGGTGGTGAGCGATCACGGTGGCAAGATTTCCGTCGAGAGCACGAAGGAGAAGGGAACTACCTTCCGCATGGAGTTGCCGCGTGAGGCATGATGAGACAAATGTTGGTGTTGCTTTTGAAGGCGTAGGCTTTTGGGTGGCGCGGCGCTTCAGCGGCTGCGATTGCCGGCTGTTTTGAATAGGGCTTCAGCCCCAGAGGTTCCAGCGTTGGCAAATAAAGCGCATCTGCTGATCGTGGATGATGAGGCTAACACCTTGGCCTCCCTGTCGCGGGCATTCCGCCTCGAAGGACACGAAGCGACAGTGTGTGACAATGCCGCCCGCGCGCTGGAACTAGCAAAAGCGCAAGCCTTCGACCTGATCCTTTCCGACGTAGTCATGCCCGGCAAAGACGGCCTGACCTTGCTCGAAGAGTTGAAAGCGCAGGGTGTGCCCACCCCGGTTGTGATGATGTCCGGGCAAGCCCACATCGAGATGGCGGTGCGCGCCACGCGGCTTGGTGCCCTCGACTTTCTGGAAAAACCGATTTCGACAGACAAACTTCTGCTCACTGTCGAGAACGCCCTGAGGCTAGGCCGGTTGGAACGCGAAAACCGCGACCTCGAGCGCCGTCTCGGCAAACACGAACTCGTGTGGCAAGGCGAGACCATGAAGCGAGTAATGGCTCAGGTAGAAAAAGTAGCTGCCAGCGAAACGCGCGTCTGCATTCTGGGAGAGACCGGCACCGGCAAGGAACTAGTGGCGCGTACGCTGCACGAGCGCAGTCCGCGAGCAGGCGGGCCTTTTGTGACGTTGAACTGCGCCGCAGTGCCGGCCGAACTGATCGAATCCGAATTGTTCGGACACGAAAAAGGTTCGTTCACCGGAGCGGGCGCGCGCCACCTGGGCAGATTCGAGCAGGCCCAGCACGGCACGATCTTCCTCGACGAAATCGGAGACATGCCACTCGCCATGCAGGCCAAGTTACTGCGCGTATTGGAAGAGGGCGAAGTCGAACGCATCGGCGGCGACCGCTCGATCACCGTGGACGTGCGCGTCATCGTGGCTACTCACCATGATCTCGAAAAGCTTGTCCGCGATGGAAAATTCCGGCAGGACCTCTTTCATCGCGTGTTCGTCTTCCCGCTGCGGTTGCCGCCGCTGCGCGAGCGCCGGGAAGATGTTCCTACCCTCGTCGAGCATTTCGCCCAGCAGGTGAGCAGCGCCAATGGCTGGAAGTCCATGCGCTTCACAGCAGACGCGATTGGCGCACTTCAAGCCCAAGCCTGGCCTGGAAACGTCCGCGAGTTGAGAAACGCCGTGGAGCGACTGATGCTGCTGGCGACGTCCGACGAAGTCACCGCCGAGACCGTGGCGCTCGCGCTACCGATGTCCGCGGCGAGCCTCGACTCTTCTGCAGCAGGAACAGGTCCGCTCGCCGACCGCGTGCGAGCATTCGAAAAGCAAACGATCCTGGCGGAACTGAAGCGTAACAACAATCAGATATCGAACACTGCTCGCGCGCTGGGACTGGAACGATCGCACCTTTATAAGAAGGCGGAACAGGTTGGGATCGACTTGAAGGCGGTGCGGAATGAAGTGGAACGCTAGCGGCAGCAAGCCAACGATCCGAAGTGTGCTCTTGCCCATCGTGATGCTGACGTCGATCTGCGAACTGGGCCTTGCAGAGGATATTCCCCTCGGTTGGCAAACTTACCGCAGCCCGGACTATGGATTTAGTCTTTCGTATCCCTCGGATTTCAAGGTCTACGCCGGCACACCGAGTTATGAGGAGGCCCAACACTCCATGATTCCGATTTGCGAGCGAGAGACTGTCGCTTGCTTTGAGTACAGCGGTGGCGCGTACAAAGGCACACGACTCCAGGCAGCCGGCGTGGCGGTGAACGTCTTGCGCGCCGCGCGCACGGAACAGCAATGCGCCGCGATTGATACCGGCTCATACCCCGTCCGGAAAACAAGAATTGGCGGGCTTCGGTTTTACTTCGGCGAGACCGGCGGCGCGGCTGGCGGTACCGCCATCGGCGGCCCGGTGTATCGCACGTTCCATGAAGGTACTTGTTTTGAACTTGCAGCTCTCTTTGTCACCGACAACACCGAACACGAACCCGGCGAGGTCAGGAAATTGGATGCAGTAAAATTGGAAAAGCAACTCGATCGGATCGTCCACACAATCAGATTCAGCGGTCGTCGTCCGTCCTCTGGTCCCGCCAGCGACCCGTCACGTGCTGCTTGCCTCCCGTTTGCAATTCGCCGGTTCCAAATATGACAATCAAGTTCACATGAGCCTTCCAGAACCACGCCCCACCGGCCCCTTTCACCCCGGCGCGATCGTCATCGTGACGCTCAACAGCCCGCGGGAGAAATTCTGGGGCGCAATCCTCGATCTCTCGAGCGAAGGGTTGAGCATTCGCGGCGTTGATCTGATTTCGTTTGACGATCTGGTTTCGACGATCAAGGCCGGCGACGCTTTCACATCCGGTGTCGTGTTTTTTCCCATGCATCGCGTGGAGCGCATGGAACTGGACCTGCCCGAGAGCAGCATCCTGTCGCTCAGTCAGCGGTTTGCGCAACAGACCGGCCAGGATCCCGCCGCGCTGTTGACCGCCGAATTCCTGGTTGGAGAACGGGAATGAATCTCCGGCAGATCCTGACCGCGCCCAACCAGCTCACGCTGCTGCGGATGATTTTCCTGCCATTCATCGTCATCAATGTCGTGGGTCACCATTACGTGTGGGCGCTGGTGCTGTTCGTGCTGGCGGGAATCAGTGATGGGCTCGACGGCCTGCTGGCTCGCAGGCTCCATCAGCAAACGCAGCTCGGACAGTATCTCGACCCCATCGCCGACAAGCTGCTCATGAGCACGATGTTCCTCGTGCTCTCCATTGAGCACAGAGCGCTTGTGCCGTGGAAGTTCACGGTGGTGGTATTCAGCCGTGATATTTCGATTCTCCTGGTCAGCGGAGTACTCTTCATGATTGCTGGCCTGAAAGATTTTCGTCCCAGCATCTTCGGCAAAGCGAACACTCTCGCTCAGGTCGCGGCGATCTTCTTCGCGCTGTTATTGCTGGTGATGCCGGTGGTGTGGGTTGATATCGCGCGCAAGACATTTCTGCGGGCCACCTTCGTCTTCACGATTCTCTCCGCCGTGCACTATGCGTTTCTCGTACAGCACCGCTTGCGGGCTCACGCACAGTTGGAAGAAGTGGACTCTGCACTGATTCCAAAGAACTCGAATGAGTAGGACTCGCTGGCAAATCTTCCCGTTTGCTTAGGAGGTATCCTCCCTTCCCTCGCCGATCTCAGTCGGATTGTCACAAAGCCCGCCCCTGATTCGCAGAGTTGTTCACCCAGTTATGCAAAACCGCATAGTCAAGAGTGCACCCCTGTACCGAGCATTTCTATGGCGATGGCGCCGCCCCCCGGTACTGTCTTAACACTGTCCTCAATTAAGACACCACCCGCCCCCCGGCGGGATAGACAGCCATTGGTGGGAACTTTATACTTCAGTCCGCGAAGAGTCGCGACTGCATATAAGTTGCACGTGAAGCGTTAAGCGAGCCATCGGCCCGGTGCCCTTTTGGCCGCACTGGACGAGCAAAGGGACTCATGTGACACTAAAAGTTGCGTTGGTAGGATGCGGGAAGGCGGCCGACAAGCATATTGCAGGAATTCAGAGGCTCAAGGCAGCCCGAATCGTTGCTGTGTGCGATCTTGAGCCGCTGATGGCCGAGCAGGCGGCCGCTCGCCATGGCATAGCAAAATCCTACGGCGACTTCAACGAATTGCTCGCGATTGAGAGGCCCGATGCAGTACACATCGCCACTCCGCCCCAGTCGCACCTCTCCCTTGCGATGGCCGCCGTCGACGCTGGCTGCCATTTGGTGATCGAAAAGCCGCTCGCACTCAATTCCTGCGAAGCCGTGCAACTCATGGCGCATGCGGAACGTCATTCAAGAAAGCTAACGGTCGGATACACCTACTACTTTGATCCCGTGGCAAGAATGCTTCGCCGCCTAGTCCGGGAAGATGTGCTGGGAGAAGCCACCCATCTGGAGAGTTTCCTCGGATACGACCTGAATGGGCCGTTCGGCAGAACGATTCGTGCGGACCAAAATCATTGGGTGCATAGCCTCCCGGGAAAACTTTTCCATAACATGCTTGATCATCTTCTAAACAAAGTCACAGAGTTTCTGACTGATGAAAGACCTATTGTTCAGGCGTATTCATGGCAGAGTGCTAACCCTCCCACCCGACTGGACCGCGACTTGCCGGATGAACTCCGAGTTATGGTAATCGGAGAGAAGAAATCGGCATATGCAACCTTTTCTTCTCACTCTCGCCCCATCCGGCATTTCTTGACTTTTTACGGAACGAAGAATACCGCGCACTTGGATTTTGAAAGCGGCACGATCACGCTGGGCCGGGACTCTGTTCTGCCCGGTGTCCTGGGTCGTCTCGCGTCCCCTTTTGCTCAAGGGTGGCAGCAGTTCCGCGAGGGCGGTAGGAATGTGTTTCGGTTTGCTCGATCCGAGTATCATTTCTTCGAGGGCTTCAATTATCTGCTGTCGGAGTTTTATGACTGCATAGCGCGCGATTTGCCGGTTCCCATTTCCCACCGCGAGATCCTGCGAGTGGCGGCACTGACGGATGAAATCGTGCATCAGTTGCGTAGCGAAGGGGAGTGAGAAAAACGTGAGGATATTGATCACCGGAGCCGCGGGATTCCTGGGGCGGGCTGTCGTCGAAAGGCTCCTCGCTCATGGCGACTTCAACCTCAGATGTTTTGTCCGTCCCAACAGCAACATTTCGGGCCTGGAAGAGATCCGCAATCGTTATCCTCACGCGCAACTTGACTACCTGGTTGGCAACCTGGCTTCGTCGGACGACGCCCGCCGTGCGGTCGAAGGGATTGAAACTGTCTATCATTTGGCGGCCGGAATGAAAGGCTTGCCCGCCACCATTTTTGCCAACACCGTGGTTGCGTCCAAACATCTTCTCAATGCGATGCAAGACAGAAAGCGGCGAGTTGTGCTGGTCAGTTCGCTGGGAGTTTATGGAACGTCCTTTCTGGAAGCAGGCCATGTGATTGGGGAAAACACTGAACTGGATCCGCACCCCGAGAAACGGAACGTCTACTTCCATGCCAAGATCTGGCAAGAGCGGCTCTTTCGGGAACAGGCAGAGAAGGGCACAGTGGATCTAGTGGTCCTTCGTCCCGGCGTACTTTACGGGAGGGGCAACCCAAATCGCGGGTTTCCTTCGCGGATTGGCATCCCTGTCGGGAATGTACTGTTGGTGCTCGGTGGCGGAAATTCGTTGCCGCTTTCGCACGTCGTCAATTGTGCTGAGGCAGTTGTTTTAGCAGGGCTCAGTTCGGACACCTCAGGCCAAAGCTATAACGTCGTGGATGATGATTTACCCATAGTTAGTAAGTATTTGCGGGATTATAAGCGCCAGGTGAAGAACGTTCGTACCATTCGTCTTCCGTTTCATGCAACCATGCTGTTGTCTCGGATAGTCGAAAAGTACCACGTGAAAACGCGTGGGCAGATCCCGGCTTTTCTGACCCCTTACGAAAGCAGTGCGATGTGGAAGGGGCATCGGTTCGACAATCAAAGTATCAAGAAGTTAGGGTGGAAGCAGGTCATACCTACCGAGCAGGCGATGCGCGAGACATTCGGATACCTGCGCGCGGGATTGAATGGCCACAACCAGTGAAACAGGCTCTCCGGGGCAGCAGTTCACGGGCGACCGATCCGAAGATCGCGGGCACCGTCTGCGCGTAGTGATCGTAGCACCTCGCATACAGCACTTAGTTGGGGGCCAGGAAGTTCAGGCCGACTTGCTCCTGCGATTGTGGCGCGACGACCCCGCCTTGCACATTTCGTACGCTGCTACAAATCTGGAATTGCCTCGATGGCTGGAACGCGTCCCTTATCTGCGTACCGCGGTACGGTTTCCTTTGTATTTAGCTAAACTCGTGGTTGGGTTGCGACACGCCGATGTCGTACACGTTTTCTCGGCATCTTTTTCGTCATTCCTGATCTCGACCGTGCCTGCTTACTGCGTATCGCGCATTCTTGGAAAGAAAGTTCTCGTCAACTATCGCAGCGGACTTGCCAGGTCGCACTTGAGTGCTTCCTGGATCCCGCGAAGTATTTTGCGTAAAGCGGATAAAGTTGTCGTACCCTCGTCATATCTTGTGGATGTGTTTCGCGAATTCTACATCCAGGCGCAAGCGATAGCCAACGTTGTTGATCTGAAATTGTTTTCGTACCGCACCCGCGACCCCCTTCGCCCGTTCCTGCTCTGCTCGCGTAACTTGGAATCATGCTATGGAATCGACCTCGTGATAAGAGCCTTTGCAGAAGTCCAAAAGGTGTTTCCTGAAACTCGACTTTGGATATTGGGGGAAGGATCGCAGGAGAATGCAATCCGTCGCCTCATCGCGGAACTGAATCTGTCCGGAATTGAAATGACAGGCAGAGTTCCGAGGGAAGAGATCGGCCGCTACTATGAGAAGGCCGATATTCTCATCAACGGCTCTCGCGTCGATAACATGCCGGTCTCAATCCTGGAAGCGTTCGCTTCAGGCCTCCCGGTGGTAACCACGGATGCCGGTGGAATTCCTTACATCGTCCGACACGAGCAGACCGCGCTGGTCAGCAATACAGAAGACTGGCGCCAACTTGCGGCCAGTGTGATTCGACTCCTCCAGGATTCGACCTTGGCCCGCCACCTCGCCGAGAACGCGTATCAGCAGTCGTTCACCTATCACTGGTGCGCTGTCCGCGAGCATTGGCTCCGTTTGTATCGCGAGCTCTGCCCTATGGCTTTGCGGAAAGGTAACAGTTGAAATCGGGAATTTCGTTCTGAGACGAACTGCTCAATGATGCCGGGCACTTGGTATCCGGCCACGTAGGACCACTGGTCGTACGGTCGGTCCAATAAGGGGGTCAATGAAGAGAGACGATCCGGCGGGTCGCTTTTGACCCGGTGCCCCGGCGGGCTTCTTTGGCCACTTCAAATCAAAACCGGTAAGAGCGCGTATCCGGAGTATCATGTCGGGCAATGACGACGCCTGAACAGGAGCGCGAGCGGGTCGCCGGGGTTTACTCGGAGATGAGCGACCGAGAATTGGAGAGAGTTGCAGCGGCCGGCTACGAATTGAGTGAGATTGCGCACCAGGCCCTGGAAGCGGAGATTTCCCGCAGAGCGCTCGGCATTGCGATTGCCGCGTCTCCTGGCATCGATGTCTACGAACTCAATGAAACGGTGACATTGCGCAAGTTTCGCGATCTGCCTGAAGCCCTTCTCGCCAAAGGCAGCCTGGAATCGGCGGGAATCGAAGCCTACCTTGTGGACGACAACATGGTCCGCATCTATTGGCTCTATTCCAATTTTCTGGGTGGAATCAAATTGACGGTCCATCCGGAGGATGTTGAGGCAGCTACGGAAATCCTGAACCAGCCGATTCCCGAAACAATCGAAGTTGAAGGCGTTGGCAAGTATGAACAGCCGAAGTGCCCGGAGTGCCACTCCCTCGATGTCAATTATCGCGAACTGAACAAGCTAGTGTCGTACGGGTCCTTGTATTTTGGCGTACCAATCCCGCTGCAAACCAAGGCGTGGACCTGTCATGCATGCCGATACGAGTGGGAAGAACAGGGCGCAGAGCCTCAAGAGGACTATGGCGTTAGGCTGTGAAGTCTGGAAGTTATAATCCCCAACAATGCGACGCTTCTTCCAGATGCTGTTGCTGGCGCTGGTGCTGCTGACGGTGGCGCTGGTTTCGGCGCTGACGGCGATGCGGTTCGCTATCCACGGGCGCGAAGTTACCATCCCAAAACTGGTCGGCATGACTCCGCTGGAAGCGGAACGCGCGGTCGCGGTCTCCGGGTTGGAGGTGGTGGTGGAGCGACAGTTTTACAGTCCTGACATTTCCGAGGGCAGAATCATGTCGCAGGTGCCACTGGCCGGAGTGAAAGTGCGCCGCGGGTGGGCGATCCGCGTGGCACAGAGCCTGGGGCCGCAGCGGGTAGCGATTCCGGACGTGACCGGCGAGAGCGAGCGGGTGGCCGAACTCAACGTCCGGCGTCGGGGACTCGATCTGGGGTCGGTGGCGCAAGTGAATCTGCCGGATGCGCCGGCCGACCAGGTGGTGTCGCAGAGCCCTCCGGCGAAAGCCAGCGGCGTGTCGGTGCCGAAGATCAGCCTGTTGGTAAGTCGTGGGGCGGAGCCGGCGGCCTATGTGATGCCGAATTTCGTGGGGCAGCCATTGGGCAGTGTGACCCTGGCGCTACAGGATGCGGGGATCAAAGTGGGGAGGGTCAATGTTATGCCGGCGGCGCCTCCCGCAGACGTACAGCCGGCCCCTGCGCCCCCTCCCCAGCCCGGCGCAGCGAGCATGATCGTGACGCAGAGTCCGGCGCCGGGACAAAAGATTCTGGCGGGCAATGCGGTGAATTTTGAGGTGCGGTAGTTAATTTCGCTCGATGATTGCGGCGAAGAAGCCATCACAGAGATGAACGCCAGGAAGAGTTCTTAGGTAGGGGCCGCTCACCAAAGAATCGAGATCTTTCCAGGCGAGCTCGTCCGATCGCTGTAACTGATCCAGGTGCGGGCGGCAATCGATTAGTTTGAACTCGCGCGCTTCCGCGAGAATCGTTTCCACCACGACTTCATTCTCCTCTCGCTCCAGCGAGCATGTGGAATAGACGAGCCGTCCGCCGGGAGCGAGGTGGGCGAGAGCGGATTTCAGAATTGCAGCCTGCCGCGATTGGAGATCGAAGAAGTCCTCCAGTTGTAGGCGCCACTTGATTTCCGGATTGCGGGCGAGGGTGCCGGTGCCGGAACAGGGAACGTCGGCCAAAATGCGATCGAATCCGGGATTGAGGGGCAAATGGCGGGCATCGGCGGCAAGCACGCGAACGTTGGGCGAGTCAGTTAGTTCACGTAACAGACGCGCGCGGTGAGGATGCAGGTCGGTGGCAAAAACCTTCGCCTGCGGATTTCGTCGTGCGAGGAATTGCGTCTTGCTGCCCGGTGCGGCGCAGCAATCCAGAATTTTTTCGCCTCGACCCACAAGAAGAGCGACTAGTTGCGAAGCTTCGTCCTGGATGGAGGCGCGGCCCTCACGATACGCTCGCGTCTTGGTGACGTCGCCTGAGCGGACGCGGCGCGCGCGGGTCAGCAGCTGGCCCGGGGAGAGTTGAATGCCGTCGTGAGCGAGTTCGTCGGCGGTCAGGTCATCTTGGACGTGAATGGCGGTGGCGGGCACCGTCTGGTCGTGGGTGCATATCTGCCGCGCTGCTGCCAAACCGTAGCGCTCAGTCCAGCGGGCAACCAGCCAGTCGGGATGCGCCGAGTTTGCGACCAGCGTTTTTTCATCGATGGCGTCTTGCATCCCGGTGACAACGTCTGGCTGGTTTGCGCTGGCTCTGCGGAGCACAGCATTCACGAATGGCGCAGCGGAGCGCTTCCGGGCAGTTTTCGCCAGTTCCACGGTCTCAAAGATGGCCGCGCGCGCCGGGACTCGGGAGAGGAACATCAGTTGGTACATCCCGAGGCGCAGGGCGGTTAGAACCTCGAGGTCGAGGCGCTCTAATTTTTGCGACGATGCGGCGGCCAGTCTTTGGTCCAGCACGGAACGCCACCGGAGAACACCCATCACCAGTTCGGTGGCCAATCCGTGATCGGCGGGGGAGAGTTTGGCGTTGCGATCCGAGTGTAGTAGTTCGGAGGCGTAGGAGTTGTCGCGCTCCACCCTGAGCAGAATTTCGAAGGCGGCGGCGCGGGCGGGAGTGACGGGCATGGGGATTGTGGGCGAAAACCTGTGCCATCCCTGTGGAATCTGTGCCACAACTGTTCTTTCGCCCCTTCGGGGCTGAATCGCCTACCATTTTTTCCCACGGCTTGCGCCGTGGGCTGTAATCTTGCGCCGCTTCGCGGCTTCAGTTATCTACCATTGCTAGCCAAAGCCTATTCTCCCAGTTTCTCGCCCGGTTGTGGATGGTAGCCGTTGATGAAGTCACGCGCTGACATGCGGCGTTTGCCTTCGGGCTGAAGCTCGATCAGTTCGAGCGCGGTCTTCTTTCCGCAGCCGGCGAGGAGGCGCGTTGGCTCGGCGGAGATTTGCCCGGGTTTCAAATCAACCGCCTGATCGATGGGACGCGCACGATGGACTTGAAGATGGCGTTGGCGAAACAGTGTGTGGGCACCTGGCCACGGCTGAAATCCGCGGAGCCGATTGTGGATTTCAATCGCCGTACGCTGGAAGTCGATGCGGCCATCTTCTTTGGTCAGGATCGGGGCAAGAGTAGCTTTCGAATCGTCTTGCGGAATTGGACGAGTCTGGCCCCTCTCGAGTCCGCGGAGTGTTTCGACCATCAGGTCGGCGCCCACAGCGGCTAGTTTCGGGGCCAGGGTCTCGGCGGTGTCGTCGGGTGCAATTGGAAATTCTCGCTGCATCAAAGTGTCGCCGGTGTCGAGGCCCGCGTCAATGCGCATGGTGGTGACGCCGGTGACGGATTCTCCCTGAGCGATTGCCCACTGGATCGGCGCGGCGCCGCGGTACTTCGGTAGCAGAGATGCGTGCAGGTTGAGATTGCCAAGACGCGGGAGATCAAGCATCCAACGGGGGATGATGCGGCCGTAGCCGACGACAATGATCGCGTCCGGGCGGAGGGCAGAAAGCTGCCGGCGGAATTCGTCGTTGTTTTTGATTTTGTCAGGCTGGGTGATGGGAAGTCCGAGGCGGGTGGCTGTCTCTTTGACAGCGGAGAAGGCCAAGACCATTCCGCGGCCGCGCGGGCGGTCCGGCTGCGTGACTACCAGCGGCATAGAATAGCCGGCCTCGACCAGCTTCTCGAGGGTCGGGACGGCAAAGCGCGGGGTGCCGCAGAAGATGAGAATCATTTCAGGTCACAGATGGCTGCGAGCGTCGAGCTACGAGCTTCGGGCCACCCCTACAGGCCACACGGCGACAGGTCAGGACAGAGCTGGCTTGCACTGTCATCCGATCGTGCAATGGTTGCTCGAGGCTCGTAGCTCGAAGCCCAAGGCCCTCCTACCACTCTCCTGCCTTCGCCAGTTTCTTAATCTTGCGCTTGATCAGATCGCGTTTCAGTGCGCTGATGTGCGAAATGTAGAGTTTGCCGTTCAGGTGGTCGGTTTCGTGCAGGAGGGCGCGCGCCAGCAAGTCTTCGCCGCTGTGTTCGAAGAATTCTCCGGTCAGATCCTGGGCGCGAATTGTCACTGTCTTGGCGCGGGTAACTTCTTCACGGAATTCGGGAATGCTCAGGCAGCCTTCCGTCCCGCGCTGCCGGCCTTCTTTTTTTATGATCTCGGGATTGATCAAGACCAGCTTGGCCCGCGGATCGTCCTTGAACGTGACATCGACCACCGCCACTCGTTTCGAAATCCCGATCTGCGGAGCTGCGAGTCCGACGCCATGGGCTGCGTACATGGACTCGAACATGTCCTCGACCAGCTTCTTGAGGTCTTCGTCAAAACTGCTGATAGGTTCTGAGGGCTTCTCCAGCACCGGGTCGCCAAATTTTACGATGGGATGAATCATCTTCGCGGTTCAGTAGTTTTTCAGTTGTTCGAGATAGCCTTGAAAATTACGTTTCGTCTCTTTCAGCGAGTCACCGCCGAACTTGTCGAGTGCGCAGCGGGCGAGCGCGAGTGCCACCATGGCTTCGCCGGCAACGCCGGCCGCCGGCACCACGCAGACATCGGACCGTTCGTAGGCCGCCTTCACGGGTTCGCGGGTGGCGAAGTCCACCGACCGCAGCGGCCGTCGCAGAGTCGAGATCGGCTTTAAATAACCGCGCACGCGGATCTCCTGGCCATTGGAAACGCCACCCTCGATGCCTCCGGCGTTGTTGCGCGTGCGAGTGAAACCTGTGGGCAGTGACTCTTTCCGATAACCGATTTCATCATGCACAGCCGATCCCGGCGAGTGCGCTGCCTGAATGCCGCTTCCGATCTCCACAGCCTTTACGGCTTGAAGGGACATCACCGCGCCTGCCAGGAGCGAGTCGAGTCGCTCATCCCACTGCGCGTAGGTGCCGAGTCCGGGAGGAACATTGTGCGCCACCACTTCGAAGACGCCGCCAACCGAATCACCCGTTCGCAGAACCTTGTCTACTTCCTCTTTCATGCGCTGTTCGGCATCGGGGTCGGCGCAGCTCAAAAGTATTTCATCCTTGCGAGAAACTTCCTCGACTCTCTCCCACGCAATCTCGCGATCAGCAATGGACGTGGCTCCGACAGCAATCACGTGGCTCAGAACTTCGATCCCCAATTCTCGCAAAAACAGTTTGGCCAATGCGCCAATGGCCACGCGGGCGGCGGATTCCCGCGCTGATGCGCGCTCCAAAACGTAGCGGGCTTCGGGAAAATCGTACTTCAGAGCTCCCGCGAGATCAGCGTGTCCGGGGCGCGGGGATGCGACGCGCTTGTGCTTTTCCGGATCGCCCGTTTCCACCGGCAGCGCCTCTTTCCAGTTCTGCCAGTCGCGATTCTGGAGCATGATCGCGATCGGGGAGCCGATCGTCTTGCCATGACGGACACCCGAGAGGATGTGAGCGGTATCGCGCTCGATCTTCATGCGACCGCCCCGGCCATACCCCTGCTGGCGGCGCCAGAGTTCGCGATCCACGAATTCCTGATCGACGGCCAGCCCAGCGGGCAGCCCCGAGAGAAAGGCGACCAGGGCCTCGCCATGGGACTCTCCGGAAGTGAAGTAGCGCAGCATAGGGACATGGCATTGTAAATGAAAGAGGAAAAATTCAGTTTTTCGGTCGATTTTGTGTCGATGTCCGCGCGGGAGCAGGTACAATTAAAGACTACATTTTAGAGTGGGAGTAGCAGAAAGTCCTGCTTCCGGCTCCAGCGTGCCGCTCCGTCTGACTGTCGCCGCGAGGAGTTGGTAGTGTTTCCCACGAAGTCCGGTCAGTTCAGCCTCGAAGGCAGCGAGCGAATCCGCTGCGTCATTGCCGACGACCACACGCTGCTGCGCGATGGCGTGCGCCGATTGCTGGAAGACGCTCCGGATTTTGCAGTGGTGGGGGAAGCCGGGGATGCCAGCGAAGCACTGAAGCAGGTTATCGAGCATCGTCCAGACATCGTTCTGCTCGACATCTCCATGCCGGGCATGTCGTCGTTCGAAGCGGCACGGCTGATTGAGGAACACTGCACCGGCACACGCATCGTCTATCTCACGATGCATGAGGATGAGGAATACCTGACGCAGGCGCTACGCTCGGGAGCAAGCGGTTACCTGCTGAAAGATACTCCAGCACCGCACCTGCTCCAGGCGCTGCGAAGCGTCCACCGCGGTGAACAGTCGTTGAGTCCTCGCGTGCTGCGCCAACTGGAGAATGTCAGCGATGGAAGGCACCCGGCGCGAGTGCGCCCCAGCCGAACGACACTGACTCCGCGGGAGCGCGAAGTGATGAAGTTCCTGGCTGAAGGCTATACCGTTCGCCAGACCGCCGGCCAGTTGGGCGTGAGCGTCAAGACCGTCGAGGCGCACAAATTTAATCTGATGCGCAAGCTCGACATCCACAACAAAGCGCAACTGGTGACGGTGGCGATCCGGAAAAAGATCGTCAGCCCACCGGTTCCGATGTAGGTCCCGCCTTCTGAATACAAGCAGAACATCTTCGATCCGACGGACTCTTTTCTTAGTCGCCCTGGCCTGCACAGCGATTGCTTTCTGTTTCGTGCGGAGTCCCAAGGAACCCTTGCGTTATCCCTCCAGGGGCTATGAACTCTATAGTTGGGAGGCGCCGAAGGGAGTTTGGAATTTCAGCCTCTTGCCCAGTCCCAGCGGCGTGAACCTGCGGGCTGAGGATGTCTTCAACAAGACTGTCCTCGTGCGCGGAGTAAGCGCACTCAACCAGAGAATATCGAAGTTACCTGTTGGGGCGACGATCTTCTGGCTCGATCGGATATTGCCTGAGACAGCCCCCAAGACCAAAAAAAGTGAAAGACTCACCTATCCTCCAACGAACATCATCGAGCAAGTTCGCCGATACGCTGACACACGTCACGTCGAAGTCCAGGTGTTGAGAACGGAGTGGGACAAGGGTCCCGTCAAAACCAAGTTGCCACCTCAGTGATTCACACAGTCACCGATAGTGCCGCGAGGGTCGCGACATCTGGGACCACGAGATCCGGCTTTCCACTCGCGACGCGGACCGCGCCTACTCCCGGACGTGCTGACCTACGGTTTACCCATACTGTACCGATGCCGAGTGATTGCGCTGGAATGACATCGTGATACACGCTCTGCCCCGCGTGGAGCAGGTGTGATGGCTCGACTGCCAGTGACTGTAAGGCCAAGCGAAAATTATTGAGCGATGGTTTGTAGCTGCGCGCCTGCTGCGCGGTAATCACTGCCGCGAATTCCACTCCCAGATGTTTGCGCGTTGCGGCGAAGAGATCGTCGTCAATGTTCGAAATCACAGCCAATCGATAGCGCTGTTCAAGTTTTTGAAGCGCGGCCGCGGTATCGGGAAAAGACGGCCACGCAGGGACTGACTCGTGCAGGGAGCGCAACTCGGCGGGAGTGGGGCGGAATCCGCAACGCTCTCCGAGTTGCTGGACTACCGATTCCAGAACATTACGATAGCTCTGATAAGCGCCGCTCTCGGCCTGCGCTTCAAATTCGCCGTAGAGTTCGAGGATGCGAGCGTCCGGAAGGGTCTGTCCGTGAGCAGCGAGGACACTCCGAAGCACGGGGAGAATGCCGGCCTCCCAGTCGATCAGGGTGCCGTAGCAGTCGAACGTGATGGTGCTGAAAGCAGAAAAATCCATGGGCGATTCAGGTGCGAATCCACGGCACCAAGGAGTGAAGAGAGACGCGGCACGCCGCGTCTCTACGTTGGATTTATTTCAGTTCCGATTTATTTCAGCTCCAGGGGAGCTTCCAGTTTGAAGCTTACTGCGGACTCGGCGGGAAGGACTACGTCTTTGTTCCCTGTAAATGCCGATCCGGCACCACCCGCGCCCGCTCCGGCCACTGCTCCGATGGCGGCGCCCTTGCCGCCGCCCGCCAGACCGCCGATGATCGCCCCAAGTCCGGCGCCGCCACCAGTCAGCACCGCGGTTCTCTTGCCCTTGCCTTTTGCCGAGCGTGTGACGGCCGAAGTGTCGATCGAGTGCTCCACTCCGTTCACCTTGATTGAGTTCAGCTTGATCTGCAACACCGCTCCACCCTTAAATCTGCCCAGGGCCTTGGCGTCGGTGACCGTGCCGCGAGCCTCGGCACCGGCGGGAATCACGGTGTCGCCACCCACTGCCACCGGCGCAACCAGGGTGGCGGTAAACGACTGACCCGGACTGCTGATCTTGGATCCCAACGCTTCTCCCAGGCGCACAGTCAGTGTGGTTCCGGCGGGCACTACCACCACCTTAGCTGCACGGGCGCGAGTGGAACTGGCCGTGCTTCCGCTGTCGCCGCCTGACGGCGCGTTCTGATCGGCGGTGTTAGCGGCCGAGTCGGTAGCCGGTTTGTTCGAGCAGGCCACCAATGCGAAGAGAAGAGAACATGCGATGAGTGACAACAAAGCACGGGAACGCATAGATGCCTCCAAACTCTAAATTCCGGACGCCAAGACTCTATCGGAAGAGGCCAGCATGTGCAATCCGCGAAGGTACCTAGAAGCAGTCAGAATCTTGCCGGGCGAGGGATCGTTCCGGCGACGGCCGGCTCAGTCTTTCCCTCGTGCTCGCCAAAGGGATCGGCGGCCTGCTGTTGTGTTGAAGATTGAACGGGTTCCGATTCCGGTTCGGGCGGCGCAGGCACAACCGGATTCTCCGCGGCTTCCGGCCGAAGGAATTTCGCGGAATTCAAGAGCGGTCGGCCCATCGATGGGTTATAGCTGGTCCAGGGGCCGTCGAGTTGGGCCTCACGTTCGAAATGCGCCCGCATGGCTTCCATCTTTGAATCGAGATCGTCGAGGTAATGGAGCATGAGCGCTTCGGGAAACATGGGTAGTTTGGGCGATCCGAACTCGTACTGTCCGTGATGGCTGATGATGAGATGTTCGAGCAGGGTTTTGAGATCGGCGGGGAAGCCGGGCACTTGGTTGAGCTTGGCCTGGAGCATTTCCAGTTCGATGATCATGTGGCCGAGCAATTGGCCGCGCGTGCTGTAGGAAAACGACCGGTTGTAGGTCAGTTCGTGGATCTTGCCGACGTCGTGCAGGAACGCGCCCGTCAGGAGAAGATCGCGGTTGACCTGCGGATAATTCCGGCAGAGGAGGTCGCAAGAACGGAACAGCGAAACTACGTGATCGAGCAAGCCGCCGATGTAGGCATGGTGCAAGGTCTTGGCGGCGGGCGCGATGCGGTAGCGCTCCACAATCTCCGGATCGGCCAGGAACAGTTCCACCAGCGACTTCAGGTGCTGGTTCTCGAAGGTGCCGACGAAGGCCGTGAGAGTCTGCCAGAGTTCGTCAATGTCCTTGGAGGTCTTGGGCAGGTAATCGGAGAAATCTACTTCTGCGTCCTGCATGCGACGCAGTTTGTGGATGGTGAGTTGGAAACGATTCTTGTATTTATTGATGAGACCTTTGATCTTGAGGAAGTCGTCCTGCTCGAAGACGTCGATGAATTCCTCGACGTTGTCCCACATCTTGGCTTCGATCTGGCCGGTTCGGTCTCCCAGAGTGAGCGCCAGATAGGGCTCGCCCGTCTTCTTGGGCTTCACCTGCTTGGATACGACCACGAAGCTGGAAGTGATGACTTTGTTTTCCTGTTGGGAACAATCGCGGATGAAGAACTCTTTCATGAGCCTCAGATCTGGGAGAATGAGCGTTTGGCCAGGGTCAGCGCCTACACAAGTCTAACCGTAGAGACGCGGCTTGCTGCGTCTCCCACAGCATCGGATCACGGCCGAGAAACGGAGACGCGGCAAGCCGCGTCTCTACGATTGGACTCTTTCGGTCCGTAGAGCTGACGCCGCGCCCCTTCAAAGCAAACCAACCTCAACTAGAATACGCCTAGCTTCTTCTTCTTTTTTAGGTTCTTGGCGGAGGCTTCTTTGGCGGTCGTCTCGACCGGCTTGGTCTGTTTTGCGCTGGCGCCAGCGTCAATGTAGCCGGGCTTGATGTCGATGAAGGCCTCTTCCCGCAGCTTGGTCAGGTATGCTCGGAGGGCGGGCTGAAGTTTCTGCATGTACAGCGCATCCTGAATGCGCGGCTCGACTTCTTTCAAGGTGGGAACGCCTGCCATCTGATGCTCGGCAACTTTCAGAATGACAAAGCCCTGCTTGGTGCGGATCACGTCTGTCACTTCCCCAGCCTTTAAGGCGAAGACCCGGTCTTCGAGTTCCTTGGCGAGGACTCCGCGCTTGAAGTAGCTGAGATCTCCGCCCTGCGCGGCGGATGGGCCGTCCGATTGCTTCTTCGCCAGATCCTCAAAACTCGCACCTTTACGAATCTGGTCTAGCAGGTCCTGGGCTTTGGCTTGGGCTACCGCCAGCGCAGCGTCCGTCTCGGCCTGGGAGGGTGCGGGCGGCGTGCCGCCTGCCACAGGTGTGGGGGCGGGCGCGGGTGCCGGAGCGGCCGCCGCCTTGGGCGCGACCAGAATCTCGCTCAGACGAATCTGTTCGGGTTGCTGCATGTCCGCCTGGTGTTCTTCGTAGAATTTCTTGACCTCGTCTTTGTTGAGGGTCATGTGCGAACCCACTTCTTGTCCAATGACCCTTTGGGTGATGATCCCATTGCGCGTGTTCTGCTTGAATTCCTCGTAGGAAATTCCCTGGGCCTCGGCCGCCTTTTCGAGTTCTTCCATCGACTGCAAGTTCATCTGCTTGCGCATTTCGTCGAGGCGCTTGATCAGTTCGGTGTCGCCGGTAACGCCCAGGTCCTTGCCTTTTTGCAGAAGGAGTTGCTGGTCGATCAGGTCGCGGAGAATGTCGCGTTGCTTTTCCGCGACGATCCGGTCGGCGCCTGATGGGTTCTGTTGTTGCGCTTCCTGCTTGAGCTGGTCGCGACTGCGGGCGTATTCCGTGCGGGTAATAATCTCGTTATTAACGCGGGCGATAATCTCTTCGACTACGGTATCGGCCGGCAAGACGGCCGGTAACAACGCTGTGGTAGCAAATGCCAGCAGTAAACAAAGTCTCGTCTTCATCATGGGGCTCACTAAACCTGGGCAAAACCTGGAGATTCTGATTTGTCTTATTTTACGCCGGATGCTAAGGGAGGCCAAGGCGTGGAGCCTGAACGTAGCGCCGGCATCCTGCCGGCTGTCCGGCGGGCGTCCCGCCCGCCGCGGCAGATGAGTCCTTATGGCAACCGACTTTGTTGCGGATTTCTTCAGGTCCAGGTACAAAAATTGAAGCTCTCCTTCCTGAAGAGCGTGATGCGCCTTACGTCCTCGGACTTTTGCGACGGAGAATTTCCACGCGCGATGGTGGCGGCGGGACGCCGCCACAACAGCCGCCGGGACGGCGGCGCTACGAGAGTGGCTAATTGGCCCGCATCAGGGTGAGAGCGGTGACGTCGTTATGCTTCGGGACGCTGCATATGAAGCTCTGCAACTGTTGCAGGATGCCGCGGGAGAGGTCGGTCGCCGAAGGAGGTTTGGTCCCCATGACGTGCTTGACGCCGAGCAGGCCAAATTCCTCGTCTGCGCACTGCGCTTCTACTACGCCCCGCGAAACCACCGCCATCGCGCCTTCGGGGCCAAGGCCGACGATGCGCGCGTCGGTCGGCGCCAAAGAAAAAAGCCCAAGAGGCAGGCCGGTCGCGGGTAGTTCCTCGATGCTGGACTGATCGCACAGCAAGCCGGGGGTGTGGCCGGCATTCACATAGCAGACCGTACCCAATTCCTCGTTGTAGCAGCCAGCAAAGGCTGGACAGCTCCGGACACCACCGGCCGCCCGCATGATTTCCAGGTTCAAGCGTCTCGCCAGTTCCACCATGGCTTCGGCTTCATTCAGTTCCGGGTCGGAGAAGAGTTCCGCACCAGCGGCCCGGAAACAGGACTGCGCTGCGGTGAGGATGGGGCGGCTGTTGTCCCGCTTGCCGGCAAGGTCCAGCAATCCAAACAGAAGCCGATGGGGGCTCACCCGGGCGAATTCGTAGAAGTCTCCGCCTGCCTGTCCCGAAAAAT
>WNFH01000365.1_pt1 | contig 28456 bp, 23 predicted proteins | sample 5400411 | NCBI WGS metagenome assembly WNFH01 (sample SAMN13153347, study PRJNA577476) | soil metagenome | isolation source: 200 cm saprolite under Douglas fir tree site 2 hole 3 | place: USA:California | collected 2015-04-18 | reverse complement strand
AGCGACAACACGATGGCGAGCAGGATTCCCTGTTCGACTCCAACGATCACGACCGTCAACGTGGTGACCAAGGCTAACCAGAATTCCGATCGCCGCTGCTCGAATATCCTCCGCATCCCAGCGAGATCGATCAGGCCGATTCCAATCAGGAACACGATGGCCGACAACGCCGCTTCTGGCATGTACGCGAGCGCTGCGGTAAAAAAGAGCAGAATTAACAATATGATCGCCACTGTCACCAGGAGCGACAGTTGGCTGCGGCCGCCGGCTTTGTCAACGATTTGCGTTTTAGTTGGGCTGCCGTTGACGACGAAGGTGCCGGAAAGTCCTCCGCCAATATTGGCCAGGGCCAGACCGACCAGGTCGGTATTTTCGCTAAAACTATCGTCGTAGAGAGTCGCAAAGGCGCGGGAGGTCGCCGCGCTCTGTGCCAGGATGACCACGAACATCGCAAAGGCCGTCGGAATTAAGGTCATCATTAGTGGCCAACTCCAGTCGACCTTTGGCAGACCGAGGTGTGGAAGACCACTCGGGACTGTTCCGATCACGTGAACCAACTTGTTGAACCCGAATGCCCAACTTGCAAGCAATGCGCCGATCGCCGCGATCAGGGCGCCTGGAATTTTCTTAGAAATCAGCCTGAGGGCGACGATAACCGCCAGCACGCTGAACGCGATCATCACCTCGTAACGGTTGCTCTGTCCGAGCTGAAGAAAATCGTTCCAGAGCTTTCCCAACGTGCCGTGGCCGCCACCCTTCAGTCCCAGCATGCCGGCGATTTGCCCAAAGGCAACTTGTATGCCGACACCGGTCAAGAACCCAATCAAGACGGTACGCGAGAGGAAGTCGGCGAGGAATCCCAGGCGCATGAGTCGCGCCAGAATCAAGAAAACCGCGGCCATCAACGCAAGTACGCCGGCCAACGCCAAATATTGATCCGAGCCGGTAGCAGCGACTCCGACCAGAGAACTGGCGAGTATGGCCGCGGTCGCTGAATCGGCGCCCACGACCAAGTGCCGTGAAGATCCGAAAAGAGCGAAAAGCGCGGTGGGGATTAACATGGTGTAAAGACCGGTGATCACGGGCGTGCCGGAAATTTTGGTATAACCCATCACCTCTGGGACGGCGATGGCGGCAAGCGTGATTCCTGCAATGATTTCAGCGGGGATACCAGCGGCCGAAATAGGCAGTACTCCCTGAAGAAAGTGGAAGCGGACTTGCGCGGTGTGCTCGTGTGCTGGCGGCATGGCGGTCTCCCTATTTATGCTGCCGGCGCTTGACACGCAACTGCGCCAGAGATCGTGCCAACGACGCATTGATGTGGGCAACTTCTTGATCGGAGAGTTTTTCTTTGAGCCGCGCTTCGGCGCGCTGACGGGCTTCTTCGGCCTTGGCTTCGTCGATCTTGTCAGCTTGAACCGCCAGGTCGGTGAGGATCGCGACGCTGGTGCCGGTGACTTCGATGAGTCCCGCGCCGGTCGCAAAATATGTGTCGCGACCGTCTTTACGCACGATGATTTCGCCGGCCACCATTTGTGTGATAAGTGGAACGTGTTGTGGGTACACTCCGAATTGGCCGGTCACGCCCGGCAAGGTGACCATCTCCACGCCTTCGGAGTACGCCGGACCTTCCGCGGTGACGATTTCAAGTTTTAACGTGTTGGCCATTTTTCAACTCGCTTTGACTTCGTCAATCCCGCCCTTCATGTAGAAGTCACCTTCCGACACAGCGTCGTGTTTGCCCTCAAGAATCTCTTTGAAGCCACGAACCGTTTCAGCCACAGGGACTTGTTTGCCTTCGTGGCCGCTGAAAACGGCGGCCACAGTAAACGGCTGGCTCAGGAAACGTTGAATCTTGCGGGCGCGCAATACCGTGGTCTTATCCTTGGGTGATAGTTCGTCCATGCCGAGAATCGCGATGATGTCTTGCAGATCCTTATAGCGCTGGAGTACGCGCTGCACGTTGAGAGCGACATCGTAGTGCTCCTGGCCGACAATTTCCGGCGCGAGCGCCCGGGAAGTCGAGGCAAGCGGATCAACCGCCGGGTAGATTCCCAACTCCGCAATCGAGCGCTCCAAAACGATGGTCGCGTCCAAGTGTGCGAACGTAGTGGCCGGTGCCGGATCGGTTAGGTCGTCGGCTGGTACGTATACCGCCTGAAACGAGGTGATCGAGCCCTTCTTGGTGGAGGTAATACGTTCCTGGAGGACTCCCATTTCCGCGGCCAGAGTCGGCTGGTAACCTACGGCGCTCGCGGTGCGGCCGAGTAAGGCCGACACTTCGGATCCAGCTTGCGAAAATCGGAAGATGTTGTCGATAAACAGAAGCACGTCCTGATTTTTCTCGTCACGGAAATATTCAGTCATGGCAAGACCGGACAGGGCGACGCGAAGGCGCGCGCCGGGCGGTTCGTTCATCTGTCCATAAACGAGAGCGATTTTCGACGCGCCGAGGTTTTCTTGCTTGATGACTCCAGCCGCCGACATTTCATTGTAGAGATCGTTACCTTCGCGGGTGCGTTCACCGACGCCAGCGAAGACCGAGACGCCGCCGTGGAGCTTGGCGATGTTGTTGATCAGCTCCATGATGATAACAGTCTTGCCTGTGCCGGCACCGCCGAATGCGCCGACCTTGCCACCTTTCAAGAAAGGACAAATTAAGTCGAGGACCTTGATGCCAGTGGGGAGAACTTGTGGTGAGGGCGATTGGTCCACCAGCTTAGGCGCGGGGCGGTGGATCGGGTAATATTTCTCTGCCTTGACCGGACCGCGTTCGTCGACCGGGTTGCCGCACACATCGAACACGCGCCCCATTACTCCTTCCCCGACGGGCACGGAAATGGGAGCGCCGGTATCGATGACTTCGTAGCCGCGTTTGAGGCCTTCGGTGCCGGACATGGAGACAGACCGGACCCAGTGATCCCCGAGGTGCTGCTGCACTTCGAGTGTCAGCTTGAACTGCTCGCTATCGACTTTAAATTCGACAGTCAATGCGTTGTAGATGGCCGGCAGGAGTTCCGTGAATTCGATATCCACGACCGGACCGACGACTTGAACAATTTTGCCTTTATTCATGTGGCACTCTTTCGCTATTCATTTCCGAGCTGGCCGCCGGCAATCTCGAGCAGTTCTTTAGTAATATTGCCCTGCCGCAGCTTGTTGTATTCGATAGTCAAATCTTTGGTCAGGCCGGTGGCACTGTCTGTGGCGTTCTTCATGCCGACCATGCGTGCGCTTTGTTCACTGGCTTTGGCTTCCAACAAAACCCTGTAGATGAAAATGTTAAGGTAATGCCCAAAGAGATAGGAGAGAACCTCTTCCGGGCCGGGCTCAAAGAGGACTTCGGTTGTGTCGGAGGTCAGGTCCGCTTCGGATTCCGCACCAGGAATCTTCAGTCCTTTGATTTCGCCAATCGGCAGAAACTCCACCACACCGGCCTTCTGTGACAGGGTGTTGATGAATTGCGTCGCGACGACCTTCACTTCATCCACCTCTCCCTTCAAAAATAGATCCCGAGCAAAGTTGGCAATCGGCCGGGCTTCGTCGAATCGCGGCGAGTCCCCGAAGGCAAACTCGGCCGCCAACTGCCGGTGGGTTCGCGCGATGAACTGCGCGGCGCGCTTGCCGGCCGCGATAAACACCGTCGTCGCCGGATCAAACTGGGAAGCGACTCGAAACAGATTGGTGTTGAGCGCCCCGCACAACCCTTTGTCGGTGCCAATGAGGATCACCGCGCGCTTGCGAACTGCACGCACTTCCAGCAGCGGATGGGTGAAGTCATGGGAGTGTGTAACGGCATAACGCTGGATGCGATAGAGCAGGCGCGCGAATGGACGCGTCATCAGCGTGGCCTGTTGCGCCTTACGCATCTTCGACGCTGCCACCATTTGCATGGCGCGCGTGATCTGCGCGGTGCTGCTGATTGACCTTATTCGTCGGCGAAGTTCACGAGTGCTGAGCATAGCTCACCATTAAATGTTCATTTCCAGGTCTGCTTGAATTCATCGGCGACCACTTTTAACTCTGCTTTCAACGCATCGCTGAGGGCTTTTTCCTTCCCTAGCTTGGCGAGCAACTCGCCTTTGCGCGTGGTCAAGTATTCCGTCAACTTGTTTTGGAACTCCTTGACCCGCTCGACTGGCACTTGATCCAAATAACCGTTTTGCGCGGCCCAGATCACGACCACTTGAATCTCCACCGGAATGGGGTTGTACTGGCCCTGCTTGAAAATCTCCATGATGCGTTTGCCGCGATCGATCTGCGCCTGCGTCTTGGCGTCGAGGTCCGAACCGAACTGCGCGAACGCCGCCAGTTCCCGGAATTGGGCAAGATCGCCCTTGAGTTGTCCCGCTACTTGCTTTATGGCCTTGAGTTGCGCGGCTGAGCCGACGCGCGAAACTGAGATGCCGACGTTGATCGCTGGCCGGACACCTTGATGGAACAAATCGGTTTCGAGAAAGATCTGTCCGTCGGTAATCGAGATAACGTTGGTCGGAATGTATGCCGAAACGTCGCCTGACTGTGTTTCGATGATGGGCAAAGCCGTGAGCGAGCCGTTACCATACTTCTCGCCAACGCGCGCCGCGCGTTCGAGCAGGCGACTGTGCAGGTAAAAGACATCGCCGGGGTACGCTTCGCGACCTGACGGCCGCTTCAACAGGAGCGACACTTGCCGATAGGCTACGGCCTGCTTGGACAGGTCATCGTAAACGATCAACGCGTCCATGCCGTTATCCATGAACCACTCGCCCATCGCTGCCCCAGCAAATGGCGCGAGATACTGGTTGGTGGCGGAGTCCGAGGCAGGGGAAGCCACAACAATCGTGTACGGCATCGCGCCGGTTTCTTCGAGAACAGCGATGACCCTCGCGATTGTAGATTGCTTCTGGCCGATCGCAACGTAGATGCAGTAAAGCATCCGGTAATCCTTATCACCGGCCACTTCAGCGGCTTTGTTGAGGCGAGCCTGGCTGATGATCGTGTCGATGCAGATCGTTGTCTTACCGGTTCCACGGTCACCGATGATCAATTCGCGCTGGCCGCGGCCAATCGGAATCATGGCATCAATCGGCATGATTCCGGTCTGCACTGGTTGGTTGACGGAGCGGCGACGAATAATACCGGGCGCAGTTTTTTCCACCGGATAGAACTTGTCGCTCTTGATCGGGCCTTTACCATCGATAGGTTCGCCGAGCAAGTTCACAACGCGGCCGAGGAGACCTTTGCCCACCGGCACTTGCAAGAGCCTGCCAGTCGTGCGCGCTTCCCCGCCCTCTTTGAGTTGTGTGTAGTCGCCTAGAATGACGACGCCGACCTCGGTCTCGTCGAGATTCAACGCCAAGCCGGTAATGCCATTGCCGAGGTCGATCATCTCGTTGAGCATGGCATCGCTCAAACCTTCAATCCTGGCGACGCCGTCGCCAACTTCGCGGATGACGCCGACGTTTTGCATCGTGGCTGTAGTTTTCGCGCCCGCGATTTGATCCTTAATTTCTTTTAGTAGGTCTGTCATAGTCACCTTGCTTCAGAAACTTTTCTTCAACGCTTCCAACCCAGCCCGTACACTGCCGTCATAAACATCGCATCCCACTTGAATGCGCATCCCGCCAATTAACTCCGGGCGCTGGGCGAACGCGGTGGTTAATCCCAGTCCGTATCGATGCTCCAAGCCTGCTCGCACCGCAGACTGTAAATCGGCCGATAACGGGGTGGCACTCTCGATCGTAGCCGTGTGTCGGGCACAGTCGAGTTTCACCAGCCGGAGAAAATGCGTGAGGATGGAAACACAATTCCGTTCACCGGTCGCGAGGATGCGCTGCGCGACTTGCCGGGCACGATCCTCGTCGAGCAAAGCGTTCACCAAGCAAAGGTGGTACAGTTGCTTGGCTTCGCGCTTCGCTTTTTTGGTGATTTTCATAGTTAGACCGCAATCTGCTTGGAAGTTTCCTCAGCCAGGCGTCGCTGGTCTTCCGCAGTGAGAATCTTGCCGGTGACCGAGGTGGTGGCTTGCACTACGAGATTGCCGACCTCACGTTTGAGTTCAGATAGCATTCGATCGTGGTCCTGCGCGGCGGCTTCGTGCGCCTTGGCCATGATCTGTTCGGCAGCGGCAATAGCCTTCTTGGTTTCCTCTTGCTGCACGCGAGCAGCCGCAGCCCGCGCTTCTTCGATAAATCGCGACCCTTGGATGTGAGCCTGCGCCATCACTTCCAGGCGCTGACTTTCCGTCTTGTCCAACTCCGCTTTGATCTTCTCGGCGTTGGCGATGCCCAGCGCGATTTGCTGGCGTCTTTGCTCCAACATCGCGAGAACTCGCCGGTAGGCAAATTTGTAGAGCACGGCGCACACGATCGAGAAGCTAATGATCTGCGCGAGCAAATGCGACCAGTCTACGCCGAAGGTACGGGCGATCTGCGCGACCTGGCCATCGCTCTCAGCGGCGGCCAATAAAATAAAAACATTCATAGCTCTGCCCCCTCCCGGTCGTTACTGTTTCACTAGGAACAAGGCATAGAACACAATTGCTTCTGCGAAGGCGATGGCCAGAATCGCCTGGACCATAATCTTCGTGGAGGCGCCGGGATTACGTCCCACCGCTTCAGAAGCTTTCATGCCGATCAACCCCACGGCCAATGCCGCACCCAACGCGGCCAAACCAACATGGAGACTTCCACCTACCCCCGCTTCCAACATGAATGCAAACATATGCCGTACCTTCCTTTGCTATCTCGCCAGCTCCCGCGATTGAACACGGTCAAGCTGGCGGAATCCTTTATCGCGTGTTGGGTTCCGTCGCCGGTGCCGCTTCTTCGTGTTGACAAATCAGCAGCGTGAACACTGCGCACAACAACATGAAAACCAACGCCTGTACTAAGCCCACCAACAATTCCATGAAGTAAAACGGAATGGGCAGCAACCAGCCAAAGCCGGGCTTCAGCCGGGCCATGGTGTCCAGCATGGTCTCCCCGGCAAAGACGTTGCCGTAGAGACGAAAACCAAGGGAGATCGGCCGAAACATGATGGAGATAATCTCCAGGCAGCCGGACGCGAAAAACACGAAGATCATCAACACTTTTAAGAATCCGGTTGTCTCACCTTTTGGCCCAAATAGTTCTTTTACGAATCCGATTGGCCCAAGTTCCTGCAGCGCCCAGAAGATCCAACAAGCGAAAAAGATAATTGCCATGGCAAACGTCAGATTCAGATCGGCATTCGCGCCTCGGAACAGCGGTTGTTCAACCTCGAAACCGTTAGGAGTCTGATATCCCCATCCAATCGTGCCAACGCCGGGAATCAGACCAAGCCAATTGGCTGAGAGAATGAAGATGAAGATATTTGCCAGAAACCAAAACGTCCGCTTGACCAAGTGAGGGCCGATGATACTCTCCAAAAATCCATACAGACTCTCGACCAGCCATTCCAGAAGGTTTTGCGCCCCGCCTGGGACACCCTTCATGTCCCGCGTCGCGATTCTGGCGAAGATGAGCAGAGCGATGGCAACAATCCAGCTGCCAACCATCGAATTGGTCATGAAGCCGCCCCAATGTTCGATTCTGACGGCGGACTGCGGCAGGCCGTGTTCCGGCTCCGCGGCAAACACGGTGCCGGCAGGCAAAACGATCACCAACCATAACCATCGTTGGAGCGCGGCTCTCATCGATCAGTACTTCTCCTTCACGAACTTCCGACCTTCGAGCGATTTCTGGTCATCGTACGCGTGTTTCATGGAGCGCTTCACCATCTCCACCTTCTCTTGCTTCACTTTCTTGTACGGCATCAGGTCAAGAATGTGGGCGAGACAGTTCAGCCGGGCGCGCTTCTTGTCGTCGGAATGCAGGATGTACCACGGTGCTTCCTTAGTGTCCGTGGCCTTGAACATCAAGTCGCGGGCGCGGGAGTAGTCGAACCAGCGCTTACGCGAAAGCAGATCCACTGGGCTGAGCTTCCACTGGCGGAGCGGATCTTCGGTGCGCGCTTCGAACCGGCGCTTCTGCTCTTTTTCACTGGACTCAAGCCAGATTTTGATGAGTTGGATGCCGTTGCTCACAATGTATTTCTCCGCGTCTGGGCAGACTTGGAGGAAGTGATCGTGTTGTTCCGGGGTGCAGAAGCCGAGCACGTACTCTACGCCCGCGCGGTTGTACCAACTCCGGTCAAAAATCACGACTTCGCCCTTAGCCGGGAAATGCTGAATGTAGCGCTGTATGTACATTTGCGACTTCTCGCGGTCGGACGGCGCTGGCAATGCCACCACCCGGAAAACGCGCGGACTGAGTTTTTCGGTGAGGGCTCTGATCGTCCCGCCTTTCCCGGCAGCGTCGCGGCCTTCAAAGACGATGATTGCGCGCAGGCCCTTGAACTTCACCCAATCCTGAAGATGGCAAAGCTTCTCTTGAAGTTTGCGCAACTCCTTCATGTAAACTTTGGTCTTTAATTTCTTCGGCTCGCCGTCGTCTCTTGATTTTTTGCTCATAAATTAGGTCAATCCATCCGTTTGTGTTGAATCCGACTAAGCGCGGGTCGACTGGCTCAATCCGCCATGTACAAACTCGATTCGAGTGAACCGTAATGAGACTATCAGCTTCCCCCAAGTTAGAAATCCGAGCGGGCCAACTTCCTGCAGGGCCCAAACGATCCAGCACGCGAAAAAAACCAGGGCCATGGCGAACGTCATATTGACGTCGGCGTTGGCGCCGCGCAACCAGGGCTGGTCGATCTGGAAACCATGCGAGGTCTGATGCCCCCACCCGACCGACCCCACGCCGGGGATGAGCCCGACCCAATTTGCGGTGAGAATGAAAATGGTCGCAAAAAACCAAAACGTTTTTTCGACCAGATGCCTGCCAATGACTTCTTCCAGAAATTTGTACAGGCCCTCAACCAGCCATTCCAGGAAATTCTGGGCTCCTGCAGGTACTTGCTTCATGTTGTACGTTGCTGCTTGGGCAAAGATGATTAGACCCAAAGCCACCACCCAGCTAACGATCATCGAGTTGGTTATCGGTAAGCCGAAGAGTCGGGTGACCTCTACGGCCTTCTGCGTGAGGCCGTGTTCCTCTTCTTTTGCGGTCAGTGGAGGTAAGCCTCCCGGTTCGGGAGCGCTTTGGCTGGCCACAGCCCTGGGCGACGTTACTGGTGCAACCTCTGAGTTGGCCTCCGCCGCAAACGTCAAGTCGGCGCTAAGGACCACAAACGATACAAGAAGCACCAGCGCCAATTTGGTTTTCAGTTTGAGAAGAATTCCGGCCCTCTGTGCAGATAGAGACGGCGCGAGCCTTAGGTCGGACATATCGCCTTGTGTGCGTTCGCGTCGCTCTGAAAGCACTGCGACCATCTTCCCGTGCACAATCCATCGGTGCGCTAGCCAAACCACGCACAACAGCACTCCGGCGGGGATTGCGCTGAGAAGAAGATGGTCCAGCTGGCTCAGAAGTTCGCTCATTCGTTTGGTAGTCCAAGCCACAAGGTGACATGAGGTTTCATGTCGATGGCTTCTTTCCGTCAGGCTTCAGCCCAGCTGAGCCTGCCTTTCTTCAAAGCATCCAAGGTTCCAGTCGCGGCCTGCGTCCCCAGGTATCACGTATGTCCTCTAGCGAGACTGACTTAGCAGAGCCGTTTGGCTCCAGTGGAGGCACAACTCGGCGCACTCGCGAATCCGTGGATGACGGCCATTTGGCAAGTGACGGTTGCGGATTGTCGCGGCTCGCAGAAGATTTCTTGAGCTTGCTGATAAATGATAATGAATCTGCTCGCTCGCCCCGGAAGGACTGCGGACGACGGCAGAACTCGGCGTTCGGTGCAAGACGCCTCCTGCCAACCTTTTGTCATTTGCTATGGATTTGACGCTCGCCACCGCGGTAACCATTGTTTTTCAAATGCTTTACGAATGGCCTCTCGTTTGCACTTCCTCAGTCGGCTTTGTCGCCTGCTAGTTAAACGAGTAGCCAACTGGATTCTCAATGAGCACAGCAACGGTTTCACCAAGTTCCCCGACGCGGCAATCGATGGATCTGACCTGTGTCAACACCATCCGCACACTTTCCATGGACGGGGTCCAGGCCGCCAATTCGGGGCATCCCGGAACTCCCATGGCTTTGGCGCCGGTGGCTTACTGTCTTTGGCAGCAGTTCCTTCGTTTTGATCCGCAAGATCCGGTATGGCCGAACCGCGATCGCTTCGTGCTGTCGATTGGGCACGCGTCCATGTTGCTCTATTCCCTGCTGCACTTGACCGAGGTTCGCGCTGTCAGCAAAGACTACGAGACACTCGGCGAAGTATCAGTTCCGCTGGACGCCATCAAGTCTTTCCGTCAATTGGATAGCCGTTGTCCGGGACATCCGGAGTATCGCTGGACGTCAGGAGTGGAGACCACCACAGGACCGCTCGGCCAAGGCGTCGCCACCAGCGTTGGCATTGCGATAGCCCGGCAGTGGCTGGCCGCGCGTTACAACCGCCCAGGGTTCGAGGATCTCTTCGACTACAACGTCTACGCGCTTTGCGGAGATGGATGCATGATGGAAGGCATCTCCAGCGAGGCTGCCTCTCTTGCCGGACATCTGAAACTTTCGAATCTCTGCTGGATTTACGACAACAACCACATCACGATCGAAGGCAACACTTCCCTGGCCTTTACGGAAGACGTGGCCACGCGTTTTATCGGCTACGGCTGGAATGTGACGCGGGTCGGAGACGCAAATGACCTCGAGATGCTGGCGCGAGCGTTCCGCACTTTTCAGAACACCAAGGATCGCCCCACGCTCATCATCGTAGACAGCCACATCGGTTACGGCGCACCTCACAAACAAGACACCAGCGGAGCGCACGGCGAACCTCTCGGCGAGGAGGAAGTCCGGCTCGCCAAACGAAGCTACGGCTGGCCAGAAGACAAGAAATTCTTTGTGCCAGAAGGCGTCTACGATCACTTCCGTCAAGGCATCGGAAAGCGCGGCCAGCAGTTACGCGATGCTTGGTTCGCGCGAATCGGCGAGTATCGCAAGCAGTATCCCGAACTCGCCGAAGAACTATTCCGCATGCAGCACCGCCAACTCCCGGAGGGTTGGGATCGCGAATTGCCGGAATTCCCCGCGGACCCGAAAGGTCTGGCAACTCGCGAGTCCTCGGCGAAAGTGCTGAACGCGGCCGCCAAGAACATTCCCTGGTTGATCGGAGGATCCGCAGACCTCGGACCCTCCACCAAGACTCGCATTACGCAAGAGGGCGCCGGCGACTTCTCGGCGGAGAATTATGCCGGACGCAATTTCCACTTCGGGATCCGCGAACACGCCATGGGCGCGATTCTAAACGGACTGAGCCTGGTGAAAGTCCGGCCCTTTGGTTCGGGATTCTTCATTTTTGTCGATTACATGCGGGGTTCCATGCGCTTGAGCGCCTTGATGGAGCTCCCCGTGATTTACGTGTTCACTCACGACTCGATTGGAGTTGGCGAGGACGGCCCCACCCACCAGCCCATCGAACAGCTTGCCCACATGCGTTCCATGCCCGGCTTGATTTTGATCCGGCCGGCGGACGCGAATGAGGTGAGAGAAGCATGGAAAGTCATCCTACAACTGCATCATGAGCCGGCGGTGTTGGTGCTTACTCGCCAAGCCGTGCCGACCATCGACCGGACAAAGTATGGAGCGGCCTCGGGCCTGGCCCGCGGGGCCTACATTCTCGCGGATGCTCCGGGCGGCGACCCTGAGGTCATCCTCATCGGCACCGGCAGCGAGGTTGCCCTCTGCCTGGAAGCTTACGAACAATTAACCAAGGAGGGTGTACGGGCACGCGTGGTCAGCATGCCGTCGTGGGAATTGTTTGACGATCAGGATAGGAATTACCGGGAATCTGTTCTGCCCCAACACGTGAAAGCACGCGTGTCCGTCGAGGAGGCATCCGATTTTGGCTGGAGCAAATACACCGGCTCCGAGGGGAACAACGTTTGTATCGAGTCCTTTGGAGCCTCCGCGCCTCTTAAGCAGTTGTTGAAGAAGTTCGGATTTAGCACAGAAAGAATTGTGGCTGCGGCGAAGAGCCAGATTGCTCGGCACCAAACTCGGGGCTGAACGGGAGCACGACATGAAAGTGGGCATAGGCGCCGATCACGGCGGATTCGAAATGAAGCAGCAACTCGCCAAGCTGCTCGAGAAAGAAGGCCACGAGGTCGTCGATTTTGGCAACAAGGTATATGACACCGACGATGATTACCCGGATTTTGCGCTCCCCCTCGCTCGCTCTGTGGCCAATGGAGAAGTGGAACGCGGCATTCTAGTATGCGGCAGCGGCGTGGGCGCCTCCGTGGCTGCCAATAAGGTGAGCGGCGCACGCGCGGCGCTGTGTCACGATGACTTTTCGGCACGCCAAGGGGTGGAGGATGATGATCTGAATATCCTCTGTTTCGGAGGCCGGACCATGGGTATCGCGGTCGCATGGGACTGCACGAAAAATTTCCTCGGTGCCACGTTCAGCGGGGCTGATCGGCATCGTCGCCGGCTGAACAAAGTCATTCAGTTTGAAGTTAGCAAGATGGCCGCAGTACGCGATGGCAAGTAGATCCAGAGTTTCAGATCCGAACGATAGGAGAGAGAGCAATGACGCTGTTTGAATCCCTGAAGAAATACACGACCGTTGTAGCGGATACCGGTGATATTGAGGCCATTGCCAAGCACCGGCCGCAGGACGCTACCACCAATCCTTCGCTTCTTTTTCACGCCGCCCAGATGCCGGCCTACAAGCATTTGGTGGAAGAAGCTGCCGAACTTGCCCTCAAGCGAGGCGGCCGCCACGATGAAATGGCGGAGGAATTCATTGATCGTCTTTTCGTTTTGTTCGGATGTGAAATTCTCAAAGTGGTGCCCGGCCGCGTCTCCACGGAGGTCGCCGCGAGCTTGAGCTTCGACACCGCGGCGACGATCGCCAAGGCGCGCAAGCTCATCTCACTTTATGAGACGAAGGGCGTGGCGCGCGAACGAATCCTGATCAAGATCGCCAGCACATGGGAAGGCATCCGGGCCGCCGAACTTCTTGAGAAGGAAGGCATCCACTGCAATCTCACGCTTCTGTTCAGTTTTGCCCAAGCGGTTGCGTGCGCCGAAGCCGAAGTAACCTTGATTTCACCGTTCGTTGGCCGCATTTACGATTGGTACAAGAAAGAGCGCGGCGGGGCGGAGATTCCTGCGGACCAGGATCCCGGCGTTGCGTCCGTCACGCGCATCTACAATTACTACAAGAAATTCGGTTACAAGACCCAAGTGATGGGCGCAAGTTTCCGCAATGTGAATCAGATCGTCCGCCTGGCCGGTTCCGATTTGCTCACCATCAGTCCAGACCTTCTTGACCAGTTAGAGCAAACCGAAGGCACTCTGGATCGTAAACTCGATCCGGCAAAGGCACAGGCCAGCAAGGAAGAACGCATTCACCTGGACGAGAAGACCTTCCGCTGGATGCACAACGAGGACGCCATGGCGACGGAAAAACTCGCCGAGGGCATCCGTAAATTCAACAGCGACGCTCGCCACCTGGAAGACTACGCACTCTCGCAGGTAACCAAAAAAGTGGCGTGAGAAACGGTTCCGCCCCTACTCAACGCACGAGCGCTGCGGCTCTCTGATCGGAAGCGGCATCGTGTGGACATTGTAAGAGGCGGGACCAGCAGTTTTTCTTGAGAGACAAATGGGGGCGGCGCTTCGCTACTCCCTTTCTTATGATTGAGGTCGCCAGATGGCCGCGGTTCGCGCAGTACTTTGGGACATGGACGGAACCTTAATCGACTCCGAGGAGTTTCACTGGATTTCCTGGCGGGACACCTTGGCGGCTGAGGGCATTGCAATCACTCACGAGCAGTTTCTTTCCTCGTTCGGTCAGCGTAACGATTCCGTCATTTCCCAGTGGCTCGGTGCCGCCGCGACTCCCGAGCGCGCGGAGGAGATCGGAAGTGCCAAAGACGAACTATATCGTTATCTGGTTCGCAAGAACGGGATCTCGCCACTCCCGGGCGTGGCAATTTGGGTGCATCGGCTTCACGAGCACGGTTGGCTCCAAGCTATCGCCTCGTCGGCGCCGCGTGCGAACGTCGAAGTGGTCCTAGAGGCTCTAGCGGCTGCCCACTGCTTTCAGGGGATCGTCTCCGCTGAAGACGTGCGGAACGGAAAACCGGATCCTGAAGTGTATTTGACGGCGGCCTCGCGGGTTGGCGTGCCGCCCCGTAGCTGCGTTGTTGTAGAAGACGCCGTCGCGGGAATCGAAGGAGCACGCAGCGCAGGCATGTGGAGCATTGGAGTTGGCCACAACGGTAAACATCTGGCCGCTGATCTGGTGGTGCAGTCTCTTGACCAGCTGGAGTCAGACGCGTTCGAAAGACTACTGCAGCGCAGCAACGGGGTCATCAAGAACGGGTACCTGCACCGCTAATATCCGCCCTGCTCGATTAACCACCTCCCACGAAGCGTACGATTTCTAGCGTGGCTCCCGAGCGTATTGGAATGTCAGACCAGGCCTCGCGACGAACTACCATTCCATCGAGTTCCACGGCGATCTGTGCAGGCTCCACATTCAGCAATTTCAGCAAAGCAGAGACCGTCGTCCCTGCAGGGACTGCCACGGGCTCTCCGTTTACACTGATCGTCACATTACCTCCACTAGCCTTACCTTCTCAGCTCCCAAGGTACTGGGCGTAAAGTCTGCGAGCGATGCCAACATCGGTCGTTCCCTTCACAATGGCTCTGCCATCTTGGAAGATGGTCATTTCGTAGGGTGGCACGAAAAACCGCAGGGCCAGTTCGTTAGCTCGGACCTCGCCGAGTGGAAGAAGATGTTCCTTGAGCAGGACAAGATCCACGGATCGCCCATGGTCGTGGATCTGTACTGCGTTCCGGCCGCAAAGACTGATCGGCGCGCGGCGTCTGCCCTCGAGATGGGAAAAGCGTCTGAGTCCACACACTTCGCAATCCGGCCGAGCGGCCGATTGAGGTGTCCGCCTGAGTTTTCCGTTCCAAAGATCGATGGTTGTAATGCAGAACTCATGGTGGCGTTTGCAGAGAAGCTGTAGCGCGACGCTCACTTGGAAGGAAGCGATAGCGGAAGTCAAAGCGTTTATGACTCCGGCGGTTTCGCAAGTGGGCTGGATTCCTGCCGGAGGCTGCGGATACAGGCATGAGAAGCAGCACGTTGACCCTGGCACAATGGGCATGGTGATGCCGTAGCTCCCAACAGCGGCCCCGTATATCCAGGGGATGCCGCGTTGCACCGCGAAGTCGTTGATGAGATATCTGGTTTCGAAATTATCAGTACCATCTAGGATCAGCTGGACGCCATCCAGTATTTCCTCGATATTTCCCGCAGTCAGGTCGGCAGCGACCGGCTCAGGCTGGCATTCGCTGTCGATCCGGCGCAGATGATGAGCTGCTGCTTCTACTTTTGGCCTGGCGCGCACAGCGTCTTCCTCGTTATAAAGCCACTGCCGTTGTAGATTATTCAATTCGACATAGTCGCGGTCGACTAAGACCAAACGGCGGACACCTGCGCGGAGAAGCGCCGTGGCGTGAAAGCTCCCGAGAGCGCCACAACCGACGATCGCCACGCGCGCATCGAGGAGCCTTTGTTGCCCGGAAAGGCCAATTCCGGGGAAGCGAATCTGACGAGAATATCGATCTCGATCCCGTTCCTCCATCAGCTCATTCCAACCCGTTGTTCTCGATTCCTGCCGTATCCATCTGGCCTGAGCCAATCTCCCGCAATTTGCTTGGGATAACCCAAGATCTCATCGGAAACGAGATGGGCCGTCGCCGGCGTCAGGAGAATGCCGTTCCGGTAGTGTCCATAGGCGAGCCATACTTTTGTTCCTGGCACCCTGCTTATGACAGGCCCTTGGTGCTCGATCCCGGGCCGGAAGCCCACCCACTCCCGTGTTGGTTCCTTCGTCGACAGTGGCGTGTAGAAAGAACTGACCTCCGCACGAATCTCGTGGATTCGCTGCGGATTGACGATTCGGTTGAACCCGCAGGTTTCTTCGGAGGAGCCGGCAACTGTGAACCCATTCCTTCTTTGCACAACGTAGTGGTGTCCATGGCGCAGGATAGGGCGCAGAGAACCCGGAGGAAGCTGATAGCCGACGAGGTGGCCTTTGACGGGAACACTTGTCGGGATGGAAGCCGGGGCTCCGGAACAGCTGAGAGGAATGAGTGAGCTCCAGGAACCAGCGGACAAAACAAGGTTTCGCCCGGTAATCTGCTGCTTTGCGATCCTGACGGTGACTCGGTCGTGTTCCGCGTCAATGCTCTCCACAGGGCTGTTTTCCAGAATCTTCACGCCTCCGCGGTCACAGAGGGCGCGCAGTGCCCGGAGCAGGTCGGCGGGAGCTACACAGGCATCCTTGGCGTAATAGAGGGCGCCGAACAAGCCTTCTGAATTTAGACCTGGTGCAACCGCGTTCAGACTCGACGGGCAAAGTGAGTGAACGGGGATGCCGAAGTTGCGCTGAACCACGCCGCGCGCTTGCAGCGCATGCCAGTGCTCACTGTCGTAGGCCAATTCAATGGCCCCGCAATTGCGATAATCAATCGAGACGCCGCTTTCCTTTTCGAGTTGCCGAACGAAGGCGGGATAAATGGCCAGGCTCTCGATGGCGAATTGCGCAGCCGGAGAAGGCTCGCGGTACTCACCGCCTGGGGCAAGCATGCCGGCGCCCGAACTGCTGGCCTCGCCGCCGAATGTTCCTGCGTCCATAAGGACGACACTGCAGCCTGACTTTGACAGGAGCCACGCGATCGCGCTGCCAATTAGACCAGCACCAACGATCAGTACGTCATGAGAAGCGCCCAGTTCAAGCACGTTAGATGCGTCGGCGGTCAGCGATTTGCCGTTCTTTTCCATGAGCTTGATCGCGCACTTCGAACCCTTCATCGACTGCGGTCGGAACTTGGCCTTGGGCGGCACCGGCACGACTAGCGTGTCGCGCCCTGAATTTCCACCAGCCGGCTCGCTTTCAAAATCTCCTCTGCCTCACCGGTGCTGAACTCCTTGGTCTTCGCATGCATGTTCATCGAGCAAAATTTTGGACCGCACATGGAGCAGAAGGCGGCATCCTTGAATCCCTCTTCCGGCAGCGTTTCATCGTGCATGGCCTCGGCGGTTTCGGGATCGAGCGAAAGGCGAAACTGCTCGCGCCAGTCAAACCGGTAGCGGGCGCGCGAAAGCGCATCGTCACGATCACGCGCTCCCGGGCGATGCCTGGCGATATCTGCCGCATGAGCCGCAATCTTGTACGCGATGAGGCCTTGCTTGACATCCTCCAAATTCGGAAGCCCGAGATGCTCCTTCGGAGTCACGTAGCACAGCATGGATGCGCCGTACCAGCCGATCATGGCCGCTCCGATGGCGCTGGTGATGTGGTCGTATCCAGGCGCGATGTCAGTCACCAGGGGCCCCAGCGTGTAGAACGGGGCTTCGAGACAGATTTCTTTCTCCTTCTCCACCTGGAGCTGAATCTGGTCCATGGGGATGTGTCCCGGTCCTTCGATCATGACTTGAACGTCGTGGCGCCAGGCGATGCGGGTCAGTTCCCCCAGGGTTTCGAGTTCTGCAAATTGCGCCGCATCACTGGCATCGGCAACCGACCCAGGGCGAAGCCCGTCGCCGAGCGAGAAAGTTACGTCGTATTTCTGGAAAATCCGGCAAATACTCTCAAAGCTCTCGTAAAGAAAATTCTGTTTGTGATTCTTCACCATCCATTCCGCAAGAATCGAGCCCCCGCGGCTCACGATTCCAGTTACGCGGTTCGCCGCCAGGGGAACGTGCTGAACCAGTACGCCGGCGTGAATCGTCATGTAATCCACGCCCTGCTGCGCTTGTTCCTCGATGACCTCGAGCATCAGGGCAGCGGAAAGATCCTCAACCCGTCGCACCCGGCTCAGGGCCTCATAGATCGGCACAGTTCCAATCGGAACGGGAGACTCGTCGATGATCGCCTTACGAATACGAGGAATGTCACCCCCGGTGGAAAGATCCATCACCGTATCAGCGCCGTACTTAATGCAGTAGCGAAGCTTCTTTAGCTCCTCTTCAACGTTCGACGTGGTGGAAGAATTGCCGATATTGGCGTTGATTTTGCAAGTTCCGGCGATGCCGATACACATCGGTTGCAGATTGCGATGGTTCACATTGGCAGGGATCACCATTCGTCCGCGGGAGACTTCTTCACGAACCACTTCGGGCTTGAGTCTCTCCCGCTGCGCGACTTGGTTCATTTGTGAAGTTGTGATGTCGCGTCGCGCGTCGTGGATCTGAGTACGAATCAAGGCTTCCGCCTGTGGCGTTTTGTTGTTCATGTTTTTGGCTCTCTCCATCGAAATCCTCTAGACCTGGGTGCGCGCCTCTGGTTCAAAGCCAGGTGATACCGGCCTCGCCGGATGACCGACTAGCCCAGAACTGGCGGAGCGCTTCGAGGTTTCGGTCAATTCCTGCAACCACTCGAGAGCTGGGGAGGACAGCGTGCTGTCAGGCCAGCGCCAGCGCCAGTTTCCATCGGCTCGGCCAGGCACATTCATCCGAGTTCCGCTGCCCAGGTCGAGCAAATCCTGTAATGGAGCAATCGATAGCGCCGCCACCGACGACCATGCCAGGCGAATCAGCTCCGGAGCAGCTTCGGCACTATCGCCCGGTGCGCGCTTGAGGTAACTCCACAAGTTCCGTCGCTGGTCACCTGGCAATTCTTCGTACCACTGGCGCGTTGGGGCGTTGTCATGAGTGCCGGTATAAACGACCGTGTTGGGGACGAAGTTCTGCGGGAGATATGGATTATCTGCATGGCCGTCGAAGGCGAATTGCAGGACACGCGTCCCCGGCACCTGAAATTCATCGCGCAGCGATTGCACGTCGGGCGTAATCAGACCCAGGTCCTCGGCGATGAACGGTAGACGTCCCAGCTCTCTCTGCACCGCCTGGAAAAATCCAGCGCCCGGGCCCGGCACCCACTGTCCGGCCTGAGCCGTTGGCGCCCCGGCTGGAACATGCCATGCAGCCGCGAACCCGCGGAAGTGGTCCAGGCGAATTACATCCACGTGGGCCAGCAGTGCGCGCAGCCGGTCAATACACCACCGATAACCAGTCGAGCGAAGGGCGTCCCAGTTGTAGACGGGATTGCCCCACAACTGTCCCTGCGCGCTGAAATAGTCGGGAGGAACTCCGGCGACGAAGCGTGGCCGGCGCTGCTCGTTCAGCAGGAACAGCTCCGGGTTCGCCCAAACATCACTGGAATCCGGGGAAACGAAAAATGGCAGGTCGCCGATCAAGCACACGCCCTTGGCATGGGCGTGTTCCTTGAGTTGCTCGGCCTGGCGCAGCAGCAGAAATTGTTCCAACCGAAACTGATCGATTTGAATGGCCAGCTCTCGCCGTGACTTGGCCAGGGCTTCTGGGTTACGCTGAACCAACTCTTCCGGCCATTCGAGGTAATAAGCACCGTCATACTTAGTTTTCAGCGCTCGAAATAGCGCATAGTCTTCGAGCCAAAGTTCTTGCGTCGCACAGAACTCTTCATAGAAAGGCCGCAGGTCTCTGCGCGTTCCGGCTGTGAACTTTTTCCACGCCGTTTCTAGTAACCGTTGTTTGAACGGAATGACGGAGTCGTAGTCGACCTCCTCCGATGCGAAGCGAGACTCGCAATCGCTCGCCTCTAGCAGTCCGTCCGTGACGAGCCCGCCGGGACTGATGAGCAGTTCGTTGCCGGCAAATGAAGATAGTGATTGATACGGCGAGTTACCATAACCGGTCGGTCCGAGCGGTAGCGCCTGCCACCATCTTTGGCCAGCCTCATGGAGGCGATTGACCCACAAAAACGCCGACGGTCCCAGATCACCAATTCCGTAAGGAGAGGGCAAAGACGTGACATGCAGCAGTAAGCCGGAAGCGCGATAGTCCGGCGGAAACGGCGGAACGTTCGTTGGCCCGCCGGTACTGCTCATGGGCGGACTCCCGTCTCTGGAACGACTGCGGAGGAGCCTAGTGCATTGTTCACCATCTCCTCGGCTTCGCTCACGATGGCGTTCAGATGCGTCTGGCTTTTGAAGCTCTCCGCGTAGATCTTGTAAATGTTCTCCGTACCGGAGGGTCGGGCCGCAAACCAGCCGCTACCTGCCACTACTTTCAGGCCGCCGATCGAACCGTTGTTGCCCGGTGCTTTGGTCAGCTTGGCGGTGATGGGCTCGCCCGCGAGATTCGACTCCTTTACGGCTTCCGGCGAGAGTTTCTGCAATTTGGCCTTTTGCTCGGGAGTGGCAGGCGCGTCAATGCGCGTGTAGTAGGGGGTGCCGAACTCCGCCGTCAGTTCGCGATAGTGCTCTCCGGGGTCCTTGCCGGTGCGTGCGGTGATCTCGGCCGCCAGCAGGTCCATAATCGGCCCGTCCTTGTCGGTCGTCCAAACCGTGCCGTCGCGCCGGAGAAAACTCGCACCGGCACTCTCTTCCCCACCGAAACAGTACGAACCGTCGAAGAGGCCCGGCACAAACCATTTGAAGCCCACCGGCACTTCTCGTAGTTCGCGGCCGAGCTTTTTGACAACTCTGTCGATCATGCCGCTGCTCACCAGGGTTTTTCCGACAGCGATTTCCTGACGCCATTGTGGCCGGTGCGTAAGCAAGTAGCGAATGGCGACCGCGAGAAAATGGTTGGGGTTCATCAACCCGGCCGTGGGGGTGACGATGCCGTGCCGATCCGAGTCCGGATCGTTGGCGAACGCTACCTGGAATTGATCCTTCATCTTGACGAGCCCGGCCATCGCATACGGACTGGAACAATCCATGCGGATCTTGCCGTCGTGGTCGACAGTCATGAATGAAAACGTAGGGTCGATCACGGGGTTGACGACAGTGATGTCCAGCCCGTAGATGGAATTGATCGGTTCCCAATACGGACGCGCAGCTCCGCCCAGGGGATCCACGCCAAGTTTGAGCTTGGCGCCGCGAATCGCATCGATGTCGACGACGTTCTTGAGGTCGCGAACGTATGGCAGCATCAGGTCTTCCTGGTGCGTACAGGCAGCCTGGAGGGCTTTGCTGAACGGGATTCGCTTGACCCCCACATTGCCTGCTCGCAACAATTCGTTCGCCCGGCTTTCGACCCAGTGGGTCACGTCCGTATCGGCGGGGCCGCCGTTGGTCTGGTTGTACTTAAAGCCTCCATCTTCCGGCGGGTTGTGCGATGGCGTAATGACGATGCCGTCAGCGAGATGCGCCTTGCGACTGCGGTTGTAAACGAGAATGGCTCGCGAAATAACCGGAGTTGGAGTTACGCCGTCGCCTTGCTGGATGACGGTCTCCACGTTGTTCGCCGCTAGCACTTCGAGTGCGGTTCGCTGTGCGGGCGCTGACAGCGCGTGCGTATCCTTCCCCATGTAGAGTGGGCCGTCAGTTCCCTGCTCCAGTCGGTAGTCGCAGATCGCTTGGGTGATCGCCAGGATGTGCGTCTCGGTGAAAGTGCCGTGCAATGGCGAGCCGCGGTGTCCGCTGGTGCCGAAGCTGACGAGTTGGTTGGGATCCTGCAGGTCGGGATGGCGCTCAAAATAATCTCTCTCCAGGCGAGCGACGTCCAGCAGCATCTCCTTAGGAGCTGGTTTGCCCGCGAACGGCGAAATCGCGCTTTCGTGGGGTTCCGCTGCCATTGACCGTTTTTCTACGGTATGGGGCATGGTTCCACCTTCCAAATGTCGCGAGCGTATTCAGCGATGGTGCGGTCGCTAGAGAATTTCCCGGAACTCGCTACATTCAGGATGGCTTTATGCCCCCATGCGCCGGGGTCAGCGTACAATGCGCCGAGCCGTTCGTGCGCTTGGCAGTAGGAGGTCAGGTCCGCCAAGTGCATATAGTGATCGCCCTGAGTCAGGAGCGTATCCCGCAATGGAGCGAATACGCCTGGTTCGTAGCGGCTGAAGTGGTCAGAGAAGATGAGGTTTAGAGCAGCCCGTGTCTCCGGCTCATTCTCATAGTGCCACTGCGGGCTATACCAGCCGCGGCTGTTCTCGACTTGATCTACCGTGAGGCCGAACAGGAAGAAGTTCTCCTCCCCTGCCTCTTCCGCCATTTCGATGGTCGCGCCGTCACGCGTTCCAACCGTCAAGGCTCCGTTCATCATGAATTTCATATTGCTCGTTCCGCTAGCTTCGTAGCCGGCGGTGGAGATTTGATTCGAGACATCGCTGGCCGGAATCAGCCGCTCTGCCAGCGAAACGTTGTACTCGGGAAGAAAAACAACTTTGAGCCGGCCGCGTACGGCAGGGTCACCGTCAATTGTAGCTGCCAGGTTGTTGATGAACTTTATGATGAGCTTTGCCAGGCGGTACGCTGGCGCTGCTTTGCCGGCGAAGAAGAATGTGCGCGGCATCATCTCCGTGTCGGGATTTTCCCGCAGCCGGTTATAGATGACGACGATTCGCAGCGCGTTCAGCAGTTGTCTCTTATATTCGTGGATGCGCTTGACCTGGCAGTCGAAGATCGTGCCTGGATCCACGGTCTGCCCTGACGTCGACTTCAGCCAATTGGCAAATTGGGTTTTGGCTTCGCGCTTTGACGAAAGAAACGCTTCACGAAACCCATGATCCTCGGCAAATGGTTTAAGTTTGTTGAGTTGGCTAAGGTCAGTAGTCCATCGGTCGCCGATGGCCTCGGTGATTGCATGGGCCAGCCCGGGATTGGCTTCCAGCAGCCAACGACGCGGTGTCACCCCGTTCGTTTTGTTACTGAAACGTTCGGGAAACATTTCGGCCAGATCTTTGACCGTCGTCGTCCGCAAAAGTTTCGAGTGGACAGCGGCCACTCCGTTGGTGCTGTGCGAACCGACGATCGCCAGATTGGCCATGCGGATCTTGCGCTGGCTGCCCTCTTCGACAAGGCTCAGGCGCTCGATGCGTCCATCGTCGCCTGGGAAGCGTACGCGGGCTTCGTCAAGGAGTTGCCGGTTGATCTCGTAAACGATCTCCAGGTGCCGGGGAATAAGAATCTCAAACCAGGCAGCCGGCCATTTCTCGAGAGCTTCTGGCAGCAACGTATGATTCGTGTAAGCTAGCGTCTTCTTCGTTAGATCCCAGGCTTGGTCCCATCCTAGGTGCGCATCGTCCAATAGGATGCGCATCAGTTCGGCGACTGCCAGGGAAGGATGCGTGTCATTGAGCTGGATCGCAACCTTCTCGGGCAGCTTGTTCCAGTCCGTGTTGTGCCGCTGAAAGCGGCGTACCAGATCGGCCAGCGAACACGCGACCAGGAAATACTCCTGCAAGAAGCGTAGTCCTTGTCCCACGGTTGTGGAGTCATCCGGATACAGCACTCGAGTAAGCGATTCCGCTTCGAGAGTCTCGCCCAGCGCGCCCACGAAGTCGCCGGTGCCGAATTCCTGAAAATCGAAGTAATCCGGAGCAGCCGCGGCCCACAACCGGAGAGTGTTGATCGTCTTTCCCCCATAGCCCACCACGGGACGATCAAAGGGAATGCCGATCAGGCTCGACGGCCGACCCGGGATGACCTGAAAGTTGCCCGCCTTCAGCTTGAAAGAGCAGTTCAGCTTGACTTCCACCTTCTCATGCGGTCGGGCAACTTCCCAGGGATCGCCCTTGCGGAGCCAGTTGTCGGCGTTCTCCTTTTGCCAGCCATTCACGATGGATTGCTTGAACATGCCGTACTCATAGCGCAGGCCATAGCCCGTGGCCGGGAGCTGCATCGTGGCCATCGAGTCGAGGAAGCAAGCCGCGAGCCGGCCCAAGCCTCCATTCCCCAGCCCCGCATCCGGCTCCTGTTCGATCAGTTCAAGCCAGTCAATGCCTTTCTTCTCGAGGGCATGCTGAAGGAGGGGATCGAGCAAAAGGTTCGTGACATTGTTGGCCAACGAGCGCCCGATTAGAAATTCTAAGGAAAGGTAGTAAATCCGTTTGGCATTCTCTTTTTCATACGTATTCTTCGTCAGCACCCAGCGCTGCGCGAGGATGTCGCGTACGGAACGGGAGAACGCCTCAAAACGCTCACGCGCCGTCGCTACCTTCGGGTCGATCACTCTGTCAAAAACCAGATGTCGTTCGTAAAATGCGTTTTCCGAACCGACAAAAGGAACCGGGCCACAACCGTACTGTTGCAGAAGTTCCGAAACACTGGCAGAGTTCGTCGTCCCCGGGACGATTCCCGTGGACTGAGGTGCTACGACGCCTTTTGTGCTCATCAGAGATCCTTTTAATCTGAGTTATCTGAAATCGGTACTATCCAACATCCAACGCCGTCCATTTCTCGCCGAACGACTGGGGCGACTCACGCGGCCACGTGATGATCGTCATTCCAAAGCCGGATCACCGGCTGGGAGAGTTTGTGCTCGTAGCCGAGCGCGCTCAAGCTCGCCGTGGTCAAGAGAAAATACTTGCCGGCTGATCCTGGACCGAGCGCCAGCCAGCGGGCGGCAAGAACTCGAATGAAGTGTCCGCTGGAAAAGAGCAGTACGTTTCCCGGAACCGTGCGGACGCGCTGGACCACACGGTCTGCCCGCTCGCCTACCTGTGCTGGGGACTCGCCTCCCGGACAGCCGTCCCGGAACAGTTGCCAGTCTGGACGCTCGGCAAAGATCTCGGCCGAGCGCCGCCCTTCATATTGACCGTAGTCCCATTCCACCAGATCAGGATCCGTTTCGGCCACGGCCCCAAACCCGGCCAGTTCACAGGTTCGGGCCGCGCGCTGCAATGGGCTGGTAAACACCCTGGCAAATGTCATGCCCTTCAGGCGCTCTCCGAGCCTCCGGGCGTTACCCTCGCCATTCGGAGTCAGAGGTAAATCGGTAAGGCCGGTATGCTGGCCCGAGAGACTCCATGCCGTTTCGCCGTGACGTGCCACATACAACACTGGAAGTACTTCGCTCATGCTGGCTCTATCCTTATTATTTGGCTTAGTGAACGCCCGATTCGCTTGCTGCTCTCTCGCTTGGTCGGAGCGACTCTTTCTGGGCGACACTCACGGTTGTTGTCCCCGCTGGTGCGCCTGTCTGGGCCAGCTTCCAACATTCTTTGGCGATGGCCCAGTCTTCCTCAGCCCGAATCACCAGGACGCGCACACTTGAATCTGCCGCAGAGATATCCTGATCGAGAGAAGGTCGTGCATTCGTCTTACTATCGAGCCTGAGGCCGAGAAACTCCAATCCACTGCAAGCCGCGGCTCGCACCTCGGGGGAGTTCTCGCCCACCCCCGCGGTAAACACCAGGGCATCAATTCCTCCCAACACGGCGGCCATACCACCTATCGCTGCTCGCAAACGGTGGACATAAATGTCGAATGCCAGCTTCGCTCTCTCGTGACCTTTTTGGATGCCGGCAAGGATACCCCGCATATCGCTCGAAAGTCCCGAGATACCGAGCAGACCGGATTTTTGGTTTAGCACCTTGTCGATGTCCTGTCCATCGAGCTGCCCTTCACGCATCAGGAAAGTCAGAATTCCGGGATCCACCGAGCCCGAACGCGTACCCATCATCAAACCGTCCAGTGGAGTGAATCCCATCGTGGTGTCAACGCTGCGGCCTCCGTGGATTGCCGCCACCGAACAGCCATTGCCCAGATGGCAGGTCACCAGTTTGAGCGACTTTGGATCTTTCCCGAGCAATTGTGCCGTACGTTCACTGCAGTACTGATGATTGATACCGTGGAATCCGTAGCGGCGAATGCCGTTCTCGAACCACTCATAGGGCCCCGCGTAGATGGCCGCCGATAGCGGCATTTGGCGATGAAAGCCGGTGTCAAAAACGGCCATTTGCGGAACAGCGCCCCGAAGTTTCTCCACAAGCTTCATGCCCTCCAACTCGGCGCGAATGTGCAGCGGCGCAAACGCAGAAACGCTGTCAATGGCCGAGCGCACTTCCGGCGTGATGACTACGGGGTCCTCGAAATGCGGGCCACCATGGACCACACGGTGTCCCACGACATCGATCTCCGAAACGGAAGCAATGGCAGGAGCCTCCCCCTCAAGCAACGCGCGCAACAAATGCCGAATCACCTGCTCGCGCGAGGAGACCGGCAGTTCTTCTTTTACAACGACTCCCTGTGAGTTTTTCACCACTATCGCTGCGGTATCGGCACTCCACTCGATCCTCCCCTCCCACAGGGGGGCGGGCGGATGCGTCGGAAGTGTTGCTCCAATTTCGTACAAGCAGGCCTTCTGGCTGCTGGAACCCGAGTTGAGCACGAGTATTTTCATAAATGTTTATCGGTCATTCCGTTGATTACTGCCGCTGTCGTGTTTACTTGTAATCGCCATACCCGTGCGATGGCTGCCTATACCCATCCATTCGCACCAGCCTTGGCAGGCGGTCCACTCAGCACCGAGCAGATACCGTGTGGCCGGGTCGTTCGAACCCGGCCACCCCTTGCACTCGATCAGGTTAGGCTGACTTTTCCGGCCAGCGCCATCCGGTAATTTCCGGGCTGTCGATGCCATGCTTGTAGGCGTGAGCCCGGCAGGCGATCTGCGCGTTGCGGAATTTCTCCTTGGCGTGGCCGCCGATCCTCTGCAGTTTGGGAACGCGGTCAATGGCGTCGATGGCCAGGCTGAAGCGATCGGTCTCGTTGTTGATGGCCAGTTCCATCGGCGTGTTGATGTTGCCTTTCTCTTTGTATCCCCGCACGTGAAGAGTCTTGTTCGTGCGGCCGTAGGCCAGGCGGTGAATCAGCCACGGATATCCGTGGAAATTGAAAATAATCGGCTTGTCCGTGGTGAATAGCGAATCGAAATCCGCGTCCGTCAACCCGTGCGGGTGTTCCGTGCTCGGTTGCAGCTTGAAAAGGTCGACCACGTTGATGAAGCGGATCTTCACGTCAGGGAACTCTTCGCGCAGCAGCGCTGTTGCGGCGAGCGCCTCTTGCGTCGGGATATCGCCGGCAGAAGCCATGACCAGGTCCGGCTCACAACCCTGGTCGTTACTGGCCCAGTCCCAAGTGCCGATGCCCTTGGTGCAGTGCGTGATGGCAGCATCCATATCCAGGTATTGAAGATGCAGCTGCTTGTCGGAAACGATCACATTGATGTAGTTCTCGCTTCGCAGGCAGTGGTTGGCCACCGACAGTAGGCAATTGGCGTCGGGCGGAAGGTAAATACGCGTGACCGCGGCACTCTTGTTCAGCACCACGTCCAGGAACCCGGGATCCTGGTGCGTGAATCCGTTGTGGTCCTGTCGCCAAACCGTCGAAGTGATCAGCAGGTTCAGCGAGGCGACCTTCTGGCGCCAGGACAGATGGTTGCAGATGGACAGCCACTTGGCGTGCTGGTTAAACATGGAGTCGATGACGTGGACAAAGGCTTCGTAGGTAGAGAAGAAGCCGTTACGCCCAGTGAGCAGGTAGCCTTCCAACATGCCTTCCATGGTGTGCTCGCTGAGCATTTCGATAACGCGTCCGTCAGTCGCCAGTTCGCCGCCATCCTGGTCTTCGGGGAAGTATTCGGCGATCCAGAATTTCTTGGCTGCCTGGTAGACCGCTTGCAGTTTGTTCGAGGTGGTTTCGTCCGGGCCGAACACGCGGAAGTTAGTCATGTTCGACTTCATCACGTCGCGCAGGAAGTTCCCCAGTGGCGGCACATTCTCAGCGTCGATGCTTCCAGGCCGGTCCACCTTTAAGGCGTAATCGCAAAAGTTAGGCAAACGCAGCGCCTTCTTGAGGACTCCTCCATTAGCATGCGGGTTGGCGCTCATGCGACGGTTCCCGGTGGGCGCGAGTTCCTTGAGCTCCGGAACCAGCTTGCCATTCTGGTCGAACAGCTCCTCGGGCTTTTGGTCGCGCATCCACTTCTCGAGGATTCGCAGCTGTTCGGGATTTTTCTTGACGTCGGTCAAAGGCACCTGGTGGGCGCGCCAAAAACCCTCGAGGCGGTGACCGCCTACCTCCTGCGGTGCGCCCCATCCTTTCGGAGAGCGCAACACGATCATCGGCCAGCGCGGCCGCCGGGCCACGCCGCTCGTGCGGCATTCTTCTTGGTGCTCCTGGATCTCCCGGACGCAATGTTCCACGGTGGCTGCCATGGCCTGGTGCATGCTGTCGGGATCCGAGCCTTCGACGAAGTAGGGCGTCCAGCCGTACCCGCGCAAGAGGTTCTCCAACTCTTCGTGGCTAATACGCGCCAGCAAAGTGGGATTATTAATCTTGTAGCCGTTCAAGTGCAGGATGGGCAGCACCGCGCCATCACGAATCGGGTTCAGGAACTTGCTTATGTGCCAGGAAGTTGCCAGCGGCCCGGTCTCAGATTCGCCGTCCCCTACCACGGCGGCGACGATCAGGTCGGGGTTGTCAAACGCCGCGCCGCAGGCATGCGAGAGCACGTAGCCCAGTTCGCCCCCCTCGTGGATAGAACCGGGAGTCTCCGGCGTGCAGTGACTTCCGATGCCCCCGGGGAAGGAGAACTGCTTGAAGAATTCGCGCAGGCCGAGTTCATCCTCGCTCTTTTCGGGATAAATTTCTGAGTA
>WNFH01002190.1_pt1 | contig 28470 bp, 21 predicted proteins | sample 5400411 | NCBI WGS metagenome assembly WNFH01 (sample SAMN13153347, study PRJNA577476) | soil metagenome | isolation source: 200 cm saprolite under Douglas fir tree site 2 hole 3 | place: USA:California | collected 2015-04-18 | reverse complement strand
TCTCGAGTTCCGGATCGTTCTCGTCTCGCGCTTTTAGATCCTGGAAGACGAAATCCTGCACCGCCTCGCCGACGGTCCCCGATCCCAGAAGCCCGAGTTTAACTCTGTCTTTCTTTTTAGAGTTAGCCATCTCTCTTTGAGAATAAAAGCCATTCAGTCGAGAAATTTCCCAAGCGCCCGGCGGATGGTCCGGACCGCTTGTCGGGTGCGGTGCTCGTTCTCGATCAAGGCGAAACGGACAAAGGAGTCTCCGTATTGGCCAAAGCCGATCCCCGGAGAAACCGCCACCTTGGCCTCTTTCAGGAGAAATTTGGAAAACTCTACGGACCCCATCTCCTTGCAGGGCTCCGGAATCTCCGCCCAAACGAACATGGTAGCTTTAGGCTTCTTGATGCTCCAACCGACGCGCGACAAACCGTCAACCAGGGCATCGCGCCGGCTGCCATAAAGCTCCCGAATCTGCGCGACGCAATCCTGCGGTCCGTTCAAGGCCTGGATCGCAGCGATTTGCACCGGCTGGAAGATTCCGTAATCCAGGTAGCTCTTGATCCTGGCCAGGGCATGCACCATCTCTCGGTTGCCAACGGCGAATCCCACCCTCCATCCGGGCATATTGTAACTTTTCGAGAGAGAAAAAAATTCAATTCCTACTTCTTTCGCTCCAGGGACCTGAAGAAAGCTCGGCGGCTCATAACCGTCGAAGGTGATGTCCGCATAGGCCAGATCGTGGATAACAAGCAGTTCGTGCTCTTGGGCGAAGCGCACGATGCGCTCGAAAAAATCCAACTCTACAGTCTCGGTTGTCGGGTTATGCGGAAAGCTGACGATGAGGAGCTTGGGCTTGGGCCAAGTTTGCTTGATCGCTTCCTCCAAATGAGAAAGAAACTCCTCGCTCGAGTGCAAAGGAATGCTTCGTAGATCGCCCCCCGCGAGGACCACCGAGTATTGATGAATCGGATAGGTCGGACTGGGGCAGAAGACCACGTCACCCGGATCCACGATGGCCCACACCAAGTGACTCAAACCCTCTTTGGCTCCGATCGTGACGATCGCCTCGGCGTCCGGATCGATCTCGACCTGGAAGCGCCTTTTATACCAATCGGCGATCGCGAGCCGCAGCTTATAGATCCCGCGCGAGGCCGAGTAGCGGTGGTTGTGGGGTTTTTTGACCGCATCGATCAGCTTGTTGACGATATGCGGCGGAGTCGGCTGGTCCGGATTCCCCATGCCGAAATCGACGATATCTTCCCCTTTTCTCCGAGCCTCCTGCTTGAGGTCGTTGATGATATTAAAGACGTAAGGCGGAAGCCTCTTGATTCTCTGAAATTCCACGAAAGACTCCTAACTTATTTTATAAGCTATCCCCCTCATGGGTGCAAACGACGCTCAAGTAATGAGTTTTGAGTAGTGAGGAAGGAGGAAGAATTTTCATAGTCGTTGGGCGGCCCTCTATACCCTTTACTCGTTACTCGTTACTTATCCGATTCCCCCCAGCTCAAGCCTCACGCCCCAGCGGTATCTCAGGATCTCCCGCAGCGGTCGCGACTCCGGGCGCATGAGGGTCGGATCCTGCGTCAACCACTCGAGCGCCTCTTGGCGCGCTTCGAGAAGAAGCTGTGAGTCCCTGAGCAGATTAGCCAGGCGAAAATCCGCCAGTCCGGACTGCCGCGTCCCCAAAAGCTCCCCCGGCCCTCTCAGGGCGAGGTCCGCCTCAGCAATTCTAAAGCCGTCGTGTTCTTTCTCCATCACTCTCAGCCGCCGCAGCGCTTCCTGACTACCGGTGCCGTAATGAACCAAGAGACACAGAGATGGATCTCTGCCCCGTCCCACTCTCCCGCGAAGTTGATGCAGTTGGGAGAGCCCGAAGCGTTCGGCATGTTCCACTACCATTACGGTGGCGTTCGAAACATCGATTCCGACTTCAATGACCGTGGTCGCCACCAAAATTTGCACCGATCCTTCTTTGAAGCGCCGCATCACTTTATCCCGCTCATCAGCCGCCATCCTCCCGTGGATCAAACCCACAGAGAATTCCTTGAAGACAGTTTGGGAAAACTCTTCAAACATCCGAGTGGCGTCCCGCAGCTCCAGCCGCTCGGAGGGTTCGACCAACGGGTAAACAATGTAGGCCTGATGGCCTTTGCGCATCTCTTCCTGAACCACTCTGTAGAGCTCTGGGCGCTCCCTTTCACCGAATAGCCTAGTGTGCACCGGTGTCCGGCCCGGCGGCATCTCATCCAGCGATGAGATTTCCATATCTCCGTAGAGCACCATCGCCAGGCTGCGGGGAATGGGAGTCGCGCTCATCAGCAGGATGTCAGGCTGAGCGTGCGAAGGGAAAGAGGCCGATCGCCAGCTCGACAGCCGTTGCAGCGCCATCCGCTGAGCCACTCCGAACCGGTGCTGCTCATCGATGATCCCCAACCCCATTTTGGGCACACGAACTCCTTCCTGTATCAGTGCATGGGTGCCGACAACGAAGGCAATTGCTCCTTTGGCTATCTGTTCCGTCGTCTCCCTCTTCGCCTTTTCCGGAAGCGACCCTGTTAGAAGCGCAGACGGAACGCGGAGCCCGTCGGCGAAGCCTATGAGATTGCGAAAATGCTGCTCGGCCAAAAGTTCCGTCGGCGCCATCCATACCGCCTGATAGCCGTTTTCTATCGCCCTGAGCGCGGCGAACCAGCCCACCATTGTTTTGCCGGAGCCGACATCTCCCTGGAGGAGCCGCTGCATCGGACGCGGAGATCGCATATCTTCGTAGATCTCCGCCAAGACTCGCTCCTGCGCGCCGGTCAAATGGAACGGAAGCATCGCGCGCATGCGCTGCGTGAGTCCCGCCTTGTTGATATCCAAAGATATTCCTTCCTGAACGTTCCGTTGCTTTCTTCTCAGCCCAAGGCCAAGCTGCAGGTAGAAAAATTCGTCGAAGATGATCGATCGATGAGCGCGAGAGGCGAACTGGTTGAGAGAATCGATGTCCGCCGTCGCTTCAGGCTCATGGACTCGAGCCATTGCTGTTGCTAGATCCGTTAAGCCCTGCCGTCTGATGACAGCCACCGGCAGGAAGCTCGGGAGGAAGCGCCCGTATTGCTTCAAGGCTTCTCTCTGCCACCGCCGAATGGAACTCAGAGGGATGCCGCCGGGCTTAAAATAGATCGGAAGGATCCGCTCTCTCTCCCCTTGCTCTCCCGGCTCCATCGGTTCAAACGCCGGATGGACGATTCTCTTTTGCGGGCCGATGCCCCTCTCCACCTTGCCGTGAACCAGAAGCTCCTGCCCCTTGCGCAGCCTTTCCACGATGTAAGGCGGCGCATGGTACCAGACCAGTCCGAGATGACCGGTTCCATCGGCCAGCGTGCCCAGAAGAATCGATCTTCTTCTTTTGGGAATGAATTTCTTTTCCAGCGCCACTAATTGGCCGACAAAAGTCTCCTCTTTTCCTATGATGGCTTGGTAGATTTGCTTGATCTGGCGACGATCCTCGTAGCGGAACGGCAAGTGGTAGAGCAGGTCCTCCACCGTCTTGAGACCCAACCCTTCCAACTGGTCGGCTCTTTTCGGTCCGACGCCTTTCAAAAAGCGCAGCGGTGCTCGCAAGGCTCTGAGACAATCTGTGGTTGCGGTCGCGGTGAGTTCGTAGGCTTGCGTTGCAACAATCGGCTTTTCCAGCGGAGACATGAAGAGAATTATCGCGAGGGAAATCCATTCACCCCTGCCTGATATTCCTGAAGAGAGCGGACGTCCATCGGCCGCTGCTTTAGGATCTCTATCCCCTCCACGACTGCCTCAGCGCCGGCGATAGTCGTGTAATAAGGAACCTGATAATCCAGGGCATTGCGCCGAAGATAAAACGAGTCCGCGTGCGAGTAGGCATCCGTTGGAGTGTTGATGACAATGGCGATCTCGCCGTGTTTGATCGCTTCCGCGATATGCGGGCTTCCCTCTTGCACTTTGTTGATGACCTCTGTGGGAATATCGCGGTTCTGAAAATAGGCTGCCGTCCCGCGTTGTCGTCGTCCCGGACGCTGATGAAAACCTTTCCCTCGGCTGGCAAACGCATGCCGCCGCCGAGTTGGGCCTTGGCAAAGGCCAACCCAAAGGTCGCATCGATGCCCATGACTTCCCCTGTCGATTTCATCTCCGGCCCCAGAAGAGTATCCACGCCCGGAAATTTGTTAAAAGGGAAAACCGCCTCCTTCACCGAGATGTGACGGGGGAGAATCTCTGAGGTCACGCCGAGCTCCGCCAACTTCTTGCCCACCATGATGCGCGCCGCCACTTTAGCGAGCGGAACGCCGATCGCCTTGCTCACGAAAGGCACGGTCCGCGAAGCGCGGGGATTGACCTCTAGGACGTAGACATCCCGCCCTTTGACGGCGAATTGAACGTTCATGAGACCGCGCACCTGAAGAGCCAAGGCGAGGGAAACCGTTTGGCGGCGGATCTCCTCCTGGATTTCCGGGGCGAGCGATTTCGGCGGCAGGGCACAGGCGCTGTCACCGGAGTGGACCCCCGCCCTTTCGATATGCTCCATGATCCCGCCGATAACGACCTTCTCTCCATCCGCCAGCGCGTCGACGTCGACCTCAACCGCGTCGTCCAGAAACTTATCGATCAGCACGGGATGCTCCGGCGAAGCGGCCACCGCATGAGTGATGTAGTATTTCAGGGACTCCTGATCGTAGACGATCTCCATCGCCCGTCCGCCCAGGACATAAGAGGGACGGACCAGGACCGGGTAGCCTAGCCCGCCGGCTATCTCCAGGGCCTGCTCATAGGCGCGCGCTATGCCGCTGGGGGGCTGCCTGATCTCGAGGCGGTCGAGGAGCTGCTTGAACCTCTCGCGATCCTCCGCGAGATCGATGCTATCGGGCGAGGTGCCGATAATCTTTACGCCGGCTCGCTCCAGGGACAGCGCCAGCTTCAGAGGGGTCTGGCCGCCGAACTGAACGATCACTCCGTCGGGTTTTTCGCAATCGACGATATTGAGCACGTCCTCAAGAGTGAGAGGCTCGAAGTAGAGCTTGTCCGAGGTGTCGTAGTCGGTGCTGACGGTCTCCGGGTTGCAGTTCACCATGATGGTCTCGTACCCATCCTCTTTCAAGGCAAAGGCGGCATGGACGCAGCAATAGTCAAATTCGATTCCTTGTCCGATCCGATTCGGCCCGCCGCCCAAGATTATGATTTTTTTTCTCGGCGTTGCATTTGATTCATCTTCTCCCTCATAGGTTGAATACAGATAAGGCGTATAGGCGGCAAACTCGGCGCCGCAGGTGTCGACCGCCCTGAAGACCGCTCGGACACCGGCTTGCAGCCGGAGAGTGCGCACCTCCTCCTCCGCTCGCCCCAAAAGTGCTGCCAGTCGGCGGTCCGAAAAGCCCATCTGCTTGAACTCACGAAAGAATGCAGACGTGAGCGCCTCTTCCCTTCCCCGCTGTTCTTTTATCTCCTTTTCGGCCGAGACGATCTCACGAATGTGCGCCAGGAACCAAGGGTCGATTTTTGTCAGACCGTAGATCTCCTCGCTCGACATTCCGAGGCGAAAGGCATCACCCAGGTACCACAGACGCTGCGCATTCGGAGTCGTAAGCTTCTCCCGCACAAGCGTTAACTTCTCCTCCCGCCCGATCTCATCCACAATAATTTTTTCCTCGAAGCCATAGGAGCCGATTTCCAATGAGCGCATCGCCTTTTGCAGGGCCTCTTTAAAAGTGCGGCCGATCGCCATCGCCTCACCTACCGACTTCATCTGCGGAGTGAGGATATCCTGAGCTTTGGGAAATTTTTCAAAGGTAAAGCGCGGCACCTTGACCACCACATAGTCGATGGTCGGCTCGAAGCAGGCCGGGGTCTCGCGCGTGATGTCGTTCGGGATCTCGTCGAGCGTGTAACCAACTGCGAGCTTCGCCGCAATCTTGGCGATCGGAAAACCCGTCGCCTTGCTGGCGAGCGCCGAGCTCCGGGAGACCCGCGGATTCATTTCGATCACCACCATTCGCCCGTCCTCCGGGTTGATCGCAAACTGAATGTTGGATCCTCCGGTATCCACTCCGATCTCCCGGATCACTTTCATCGCAGCATCGCGCATGATCTGATATTCTTTGTCCGTGAGAGTCTGCGCCGGGGCAACCGTGATCGAATCGCCGGTGTGGATTCCCATAGGGTCGAAATTCTCGATGGGACAGACGATCACCACATTGTCTTTATGGTCCCGCATCACCTCGAGCTCGAACTCCTTCCAGCCCAGCACCGACTCCTCGATGAGCACCTCATGGACAGGCGAAATGTCCAAACCGCGCTGGACCACTTGCTTAAAATCGTCGGGCCCATAAGCGATGTTTCCGCCGCTTCCGCCCAAAGTCCGGGATGGGCGAATAATCAGAGGGAATTTGAGCCTGCGCTGGATCTTCAGCGCCTCGCGCATGCTCCGGGCGTAGCCGCTGCGGGGCAGCGCCAGTCCGGCCCGCTCCATCGCTTCCTTGAAGAGATCCCGGTCCTCCGCCATTTTGATCGAATCGAGCTTGGCGCCGATCATCTCCACGCCGTAGCGCTCCAAGATCCCCTCTTCCGCCAGGTCGATGGAGATATTGAGGGCTGTCTGTCCGCCCAAAGTCGGCAGCAGGGCATCGGGCCGCTCCTTTTGGATAATCTTCTCGACGATTTCGACGGTGATCGGCTCGATGTACGTCCGGTCGGCAAAATCCGGGTCGGTCATGATCGTGGCCGGATTGGAGTTGACCAGGATGACGCGGAAGCCCTCTTCCTTGAGGGCCTTGCAGGCCTGGGTCCCGGAATAGTCGAACTCGCACGCCTGGCCGATCACAATCGGGCCGGAGCCGATGAGCAGGATCGATTTGATATCGGTTCGCTTAGGCATGATTATAGAGAGTCCTTAGGCGGCATAAAGGATCTCCCCTTTCGTAACGATCTCCTCGATAAACTGATCTCCTATCGCCAGTCGCTCTTTTAGCTCTTCAGGCGTAAGCACTAGAGGCTCAAAGGGAATTGATCTTTTGGGATCTGAAACTATCTGTCGGACATGGATCCAGCGCTCGATAAATCGCTCAGACGTTTCTTTGATAATCAGAAGATCAAGATCGCTATCGGCATCTGGCTGTCCGTAAGCATAAGAGCCAAAGAGAATGATCTTCTCTGGCTGATAAGCTTCAACAACCCGTCTAATAATCTTCTTGATTTCAGTCCTTATGTCTTGAGACTTATTCATCTTGACGAATATATTCCTCATCGGTCGCATGGTTGGGTCGAGAAATGAACTTTTGGAGGATACTGAATGGTGGATGGGTCGGGACAGGAAGGGATAGAATTGAACTCAATTAGCTGGAGGCCAGTAGCTTGCTTCTCAATCAATGCGGATAGATTCTGTGCAGCCAGCCAATATAGAATTTTTTCAAGGGACTGTCCTCTTCTAATTGCTTCGAGCCCGGGGACTACAATTCGCACTGTAAGAGTATTTTCCCTAGCTTTTTCATCTGGACCTAAACTGCTGTAAGAGAAATGGAAATCAAATCGCCGAGTGTCACGATCCGCTTCCGGTGGCATCTCTTCTGCACTGTTAAACCTTACATTATTTAGACTTGACATATTGTTCCCCGTTGACTCACAAATCTGTTGATATTTAGCAAAAACTTTCTTCGGTAAGATGACTACCTGGATGGCTCTAGGATTGTGATACATGCACAATGATGGATCAGATTTTTCTATATCCAACACGGCAACAGCACCAAGATTGCAATACTTGTTTGTCGCAAAACAACCCATGCCCGGTTCGTATAAAGCTTTGCGCATGCCAATTGGATCGTCGCTTAATGATACCTTCAAGTCATCGACTAGAATGAGCAACGTCGGCTTGTCGCTGGGAAACTTGGGGTAAGCTTTCGCGACCGCATCACGCGCATAATCCGAGTTGTCAAACCAGCCGTGGTCTCCCGGAAGGTGCTTGGGCTTTTTCAAGCGAGGAGAACTCGGTCCTTCGCTCTCTACAATTTCCCATTCCCAACCCGGGCTTTTTACTTCGCAGAATACGTCTGTACCCTCAGGCGTAAAACTAAATTCACCCAGCTTCCCATTATTCCCTGGAGGTTCCCAGGTAGTAATCGGGTATCCTGCGTATTTCTCAACGAAGTAAGCTGCGTATATCTCAGCCAAGGCCTCATCGCGCTTGGCAGGAACGTCCTTTAGTCGAGGAAGAAATCTTTCAAACTCATTTTTGCTATGAATGTACTCCAGCCACGTTATTACGTTGTCCCGCCTGATCTCGGATGGGAATTGATCTTTCCCCCGCCATCGGGTGCCTTCAGCAATCCTAGCTAAAAGTGGATGTTGAATCGTTAACCTTTCGGCATTCATTTATTCTTCTCCATCATCTCCACGAATCGCCGGAACAGATAGCTCGCGTCGTGCGGTCCCGGAGAAGATTCCGGATGGTATTGAACCGAAAAGATCGGCAGCTCGCGGTGCGCCAGCCCCTCGACGGTATGGTCATTCAGATTGACATGGGTGATCTCGGCTGCGCCCTTCAGAGAGTCCGGGTCAACGGCGAATCCGTGGTTCTGCGTCGTGATCTCGACTTTGCGCGTGGTGAGGTCCATCACGGGCTGATTGCCGCCGTGATGACCGAACTTGAGCTTGTAGGTCTTGCCGCCGAGCGCCAGTCCCATGATCTGATGTCCGAGACAGATGCCGAATATCGGCTTTTTACCGATGAGCTTCTGCACGTTTTCCTTGGCATACGGCACGGCGTCGGGATCGCCCGGGCCGTTGGAGAGAAAAACGCCGTCGGGATTTAAGGCCAAAACATCCTCCGCGCAGGTCCAGGCCGGAACGACTGTCACGCGGCAACCGGACTCGGCCAGATTTCTTAAAATGTTGAACTTGATTCCGTAATCGTAAGCCACAACAGAAAAAAGCGGATGGTTGAAACCGGCAGATTTGGCTCTCCTACCTTTCTTTAGCTCTCCGCTCCCGTTCCGTTTCTTGTATCCTATTCCCAGCTCCCACTTTCCCTCGCTCCACTCATAGGGTTCCGGACAAGAAACCCCTTTGACCAGATCTCGGCCGACCAACCCGGGTGAAGCCTTGGCTTTCGCCACCAACTCGTCGGACCGATCGATCAGTGTCGAGATGACTCCCTCTTGGGAGCCTCGATCCCGCAGATGGCGCACCAGAGAGCGGGTGTCAATCCCCTCGATTCCGACAATGCGGTGCTCCTTCATGTATTCGTGCAAAGGCTGAGTTGCGCGCCAGTTGCTGGCAACGCGAGAATACTCCTTGACGATAAATCCCTTCACATAGGGTTTGCGCGACTCGACATCGTCAGGATTGACTCCCACATTGCCGATTTCCGGATAGGTCATCGCAACCATCTGCCCCTCGTACGAGGGGTCGGTCAAAATCTCCTGATAGCCCGTCATGCTGGTGTTAAAGACGACCTCGCCTAGAGCTTCTCCTTCCGCGCCGAAGGAGCGTCCGATGTAGACCTGACCGTCTGCTAGTGCCAGTATAGCTTTGCTCATTTTAGATTTTGGATTTTCGATTTTGGATTTCAGCCATTGGCTCTCGGCCCTCAGCAATTGGCTATCAGCATAATTTAGGAGCTGGTGGCTGGTTGCTGCTGGCCGGAGTCCGGACTGATGATCGAATAAATAACCACCTTATCCTTCTCGTTTGGGTCCGCTTCCCGCAGCTTCACCCGAACCCTCTCTCGTTCGGAACTCGGGATGTGCTTTCCTACGTAGTTGGGTTTGACCGGGACCTCACGATGGCCCCGGTCGATCAAGACGGCCAGCCGCACGGAACGCGGCCGCCCCGATTTAAATATGACGCTCAAGGCATTCTCCACTGTCCTGCCCGTATAGATGACATCATCGACCAAGATGATCGGCCGATCTTTCACCTCGAGAAGATTCGGCTGAGCTTCCGAAGCGCCGAGGCTGCGGATATCGTCAACCGCGCCATAGATCTCAATCTCTCCCATTTCAATCTTGCGCTGACGCTTCTTCTCTAACTCCTCGGCAATACGTTTGGCGATCAAAGAGCCTTTGGTGCGGATTCCCAAGATGAGCAATCGGTCAGGCTCTTCACATTCCCTCAGGATCTCATCGGCGATCCGACGTATGGTCTCCTGTATCTCCTTTTCATTCATGAGGGTTCGCTGCGGCCCCATCTTATAAGGCTCGTACCCCAACTCTTCCGCCTGCTTAATGGAATCAAAGATGGCCAACTCTCCGCCCCCAAGCCATTGCTTTACCGTTTCTTCAATCGCCACATCGAACGGGCAATACCTTCTCGATACGGTGTGGCCCACATACGGGACCTTAAAGCGGTGTTCGCAATAGCAACAACTCAGAAGCAGTCCTGCTCCCGCGCCCCTGAAAACCACATCGAACTTCGCACGCGCGGAGATAGGCTCAGCGCGGGTCACGCAGTTCGAGTTGGCGCAGCGAGGGCCGATCGGCTCCGGACACTCGTATAAAGCGGAGTTTTTCTGTCGCGCCGTCGCCTTCTTCACCGCGAGCGCATCGAACATGAATTTAAGCAGCGCCATTCGAACCGGAACTCCATAAGCGGCCTGCTTAAAGTAGATTCCGCGGCGGTCCTTATCGACCACTTGGGAAAGTTCGTCTACGCGCGGCAACGGGTGCATCACCACCGCATCCTTAAAGCGCCTTTCTTTGAGAAAACTCTCTCCTATTCTGGGATAGTCGCCGTTGCCGGCCGCTTCGCCTTCCGAGATTCGCTCCTTCTGCTTCCGAGTGACATAAAAGGCATCGAACTTGAGTCCCGAAACCATCCTGTTCAATTGATCCTGAACCCCTACGTCGACCTGGGTAAAAAGAGCCAACTGATGGGGACGATTAGGAGTCAGATAGATGGCGTCCATTTCCGTCACCACGGCGCGCAGATTGTCCGAGGCTACAGGGACCAAATTGTAATGGTGTTCTCTCTCTAATCTCTCGATAACGTATTGCGGTAGCTGCATTCCCTTGGCTGCCAGGGTCACCACATTGGCCCCGAAACGGGCCAGCGCATAAACCAAAGAGTGAATAGTCCTCCCGTGTTTAAGGTCACCGCAAATCACTACCGTCAAACCCTTCAGCTCTCCCTTTTCCTTTTTTAAAGTGTAGAGGTCACAGAGAGTTTGGGTGGGGTGTTCGTGGCTGCCATCTCCCGCGTTGATGACCGGAACCTCCGAATACTCGGCCATCGCTCGCGCGGCCCCGTCCCAATAGTGGCGGATGACCAATATGTCCGCATAGTTCGAGACCACCCTCGCCGTATCCGCGAGGGTCTCCCCCTTGGCTGCCGAGGAGGCTCTCATGTCGGGAGAGCTAATCACCGACCCTCCCATGCGCTGCATCGCCGACTCAAAGGAAAGCCGAGTTCGCGTGCTCGGCTCGTAGAAGAGTGTCGCCATGATCTTTCCGGAACAGGGGCTGCGAGAGGCCTCTCGACTCGGATCGCTCATCCCGTCCGCTAGGTCGAAGATCTCCTCAATCTCTTGGTTGCTGAGATCCTCGATTGTTGTAAGATCTCTCTTCGGCAACATCATGTGTGCTTCCCACGCATCCGAAAAGGAGAAGGCTGTGTCGGCGTCACCGTCACCTGATCGATGCCGTCTGATTCTTCAAGCAGAACATTCACTCTTTCGGAGTCCCCCACTTCCACGTTTTTCCCGACAATGTCCGCCTTGATCGGCAATTCTCTCTGTCCGCGGTCCACCAAGATGGACACGAGAATCTTTTTGGGTTTACCCAGCTGCGCGACCAGATCTAAAGCCGCCCTTATAGTCCGGCCCGTGTAAATCACATCGTCCACGAGCACAACTGTTTTTTCGTCTACGGTTATCGGCATTTTTATATTGCCGGGGACCGTGGCTGTTTCTGCCTTTGCCACATCGTCACGGTAGGGTGTAACGTCGATGACTCCTACAGAAGGAGCACTGCCGGCAAGCGTCTCAATTTTCTTGGCTATCCTTTCAACCAAATGTGCCCCTCTGGAGCGAATCCCGATGAGCGCAACCTCATTTACGCCGCCGTTTCTTTCCAGAATCTCATGCGCCATCCGACTTAGGATTCGCTGGATCTCTTCGGCGTTGAGAATAATCTTTCCTTCTTTTTCCAAGCGATGAGCCCAAAAAAAAGGAACCCCCTCGGGTCTACCGAGGGGGTTCCTGAACTGAAAGACTAATTTGCCTTACGCTTTCCATAAAACCTTTCCCAGCCTCGCAGAACCGGGTTAAAAGGTCGACTTTTTGTATATGCGCTTGACCCAAAGAAGTCAAGAGCGGCAAAATTTTTCCCTTGTCCTAGAGTCAAAGCCATGATAACTACACGACTCGCCACAGGGGGTACGGCCATGACTCAAAGCAGAGCCTACGATCAAATCCTACGCGCCATAGGCCAAGTTCTGGAAGCGCAGGAGCTGAACACGTTCGAGCTGAGGCGTAACGGCGAGAACTATCTGATTCGCGGCGAGACACAAAAAACACTGAGTATGCTAAAGTCTTGGGTGCAGAAATGGCAGGGCCACAATCCCACGGAGGCTTCCGACTTCACTTACACTCCGCAGGATATCGAGCGCTTGGAGCGCGATGGAAGGGCTAGACGCCGCAATCCGCAGCGGTTACCCGACTTTCATAGTTTACCGAACATCCTGCGCACCGTCGGCGCCTACCTCGATATGAACGGCGCTAATTTGCTGAAACTCTACAAGAAAGAGCTGAGCATGATGATTCTGTATGAAACAAGCCGGGGGCACCCGGGAATAGAGCAGCGAGACATTGCTTCTTTCTACGACCTTTCTGTGCAGATGTATCAAAGAAGACAGAGAAGACCTTCGGCGTGACAGATCCCTCGCGGCACTTAGAGTGCCACAAGCACCAACCACGCAGCGATCGCCAACAGAATCGTGCAGCAGACGGCGGCAGAACCTAAATCCTTCGCCCTGGCTGCAAGCTCATGTCGCTCCGCACCGATGCGATCGATGATCGCTTCGATGGCTGAATTGATCAGCTCGACCACCAGGACCAATGACCAACTCCCGATCAGCAGCGCGCGCTCGGCGTTGTTCTTCCCCAGCCAGATGCCGGCCGGTATGACTAGGATCAGAATCGCAACCTCTTGGCGGAAGGCTTGCTCATGACGGAACGCAGCGCGCAAACCAGCGCAAGAAAAGGCGGTCGCCTTGGCTAACCGTTCCAGTGTGCGAATCATGGGACAGAATCACCTAAGTCAGCTGCGGCTTCCTGGATCCGGCTGCGCACGCCTCCGAGCGGACCGATCTCTACAGGAACGCCGCCGGTGTAGACAATAAACTGATTGGAATAGGGCGACACACGCTGGCCTGGAGTGAGAATCCCGACAAGGTTGAGCGGATCAGCCGAGGAGACAAGCAGCGTCTTGGCCTCTGAATGGGTTCGGCGTAACAGGCGCAGCAGATCTAGCGCTTCAGGCAAAGCATACTGCTCTCCGACAAATCCGTTCACGAATCTCCCGCCGCGGATCTCCCCTCGCGCTTCCAGCCTACGATATATCTGAAGCAGAGTTCGCCACGGCGGCATGCCCATCTCGCGCGCCAACAGTTCGCGCAATACGACGCCGTAGCGGCGCAGAAGCTGACGGGCCAAAAACTCATCCCTGCCTTCTCTGTGGCTCTCTGATGGACGAATCTGGGACCGCCACAGCGACCAGCGGCCAACCGGCATTAGCCGTTCAGGCGCACGGCCACCGGCGAGCAGTCTGAGACGGCGCCTTCTCCCCCGCCGTTTGACTTCCGGCGTGAGCAAGACACGAAGACCGGCGATCCCATCTCCCGTCACAAACCCCCGCGCCACAAGCTCCCACAACGCTTCCTCTGCCTGACTCTTAAGAAGGCCGGTCCCCCGGGCGACGTCCGCGAGGAAAGAAGCGCCGTTTTCTTCCAGATAGCGCGCCACAGCAGAGGCGGAGACCGAAACAGTGCGACTGTCCCAAGGCCGATCTTGAGTTCCAACAAGAAAGTTTTCCATCTCATTGCGCAGCAGAAAGCTGATTGGAGCGAGGCGGGTGAAGGTGGCTCTTCTTTTTCTCCTTCTTCCAGCACCGGCGCGATCTGCAGAGCTTCCCGGCTTCTCCCCCGCATCGTCAAAAAATGGATCATCACTCCTGACTCTTCCCCATGCGACGGCGCCTGCGAGGCAGAGGCTTTCGAGATCGGCCGGATCGTACTCCGCGATCCGTGACGGCAGGATATGGCTTTCCCACGCGGGGGCAGGGAGCTCTAATCCCTGCAATTGGCCAGCCACCTCCAGGATGCCGTCGCGTCCGCGCAGCTGCGTCTTCGGATCCAGATGGTGCCAGCTAAAGAGAAATTTCATAAAGTCCGCCGCTGTGACCGGTTCGATTTCCTTGCGCAAAGAATTCAGCGTCAGGCGGTGAATTCGCGAAAGCAGTCCCCGCTCGCACCACTCGATCTCTGCTTCGCTCTCACGGCCCCGGGTAAAGCGGCCTCGAAGCACCACGCCTCCGGCCTCAAGAGCCAGAAGGGCCTGCGCTATTTTTGTTGGCGGCAAAGAGAGCCTTTGAGCAAGGCTGGATGCCGTCACCGGACCCAGGACTTCCGCCCATCCTTGCACTACGCTGCGCAACACCTCCTCCGACGATAGCGCAGCCGTTTTGGGTCCGGCCAAAGGCTTGATTTCGGGATTCATCTCAAAATCGGGGAAGAGAAATGATATCAATGACAAGTGCTCCGCCGCCACGTAGGCCTCTCTCCTCTCTCCATGCAGGGGCCAAGAGATGACTGTCGCCCTTCCCGCTTGAATCAGCTCCTGAGCCTGCTGGGCCCATTCCCGGGCTTCATCCAGAGGCAAGAGAGATACCCCGAGGAGAAAGTCGTGGAGATCTTCAGCGTCTCGCATCTTAGGCCAAGCCTGCTCTCGAACTGTCTCAATAGCCTGAGAGCTCAACGCGCCCATCCCGACGGCCAGTTCCAGGTCCATCCGTCTGAGGGACACGGCTCTCGCGCGCCTTTCCTCGAGTGGGGCGTCATCCAGAAATGCGTAGGGATTGGCATTGAGAATTTCGTGCGCCATCGGTGATGGCGCCGGACTCTCCACGGCCACGGTACGGATTTCACGATTTTCAATCTTTTGAAGAATCGCCTTTAATCCGTTCAAATCCATCGCCTCATGCAGACAATCCCGGATCGTTTCGTTCACCAGCGGGTGATCCGGCAATTCGACAGGCCCGACCCGATTGTCCTGACACATGACCTGCTCGGGAAAAACCGACGCGAGGAGATCTTCGGCCCGCATCCGCTGGATCGCCATCGGCACTTTCTTACCGCCGCTGAAACGCAGCAGAGCCAGCGCCCGATTCGCATTCCAGCGCCAGCGATTGACAAACATGGGCGAGGCCAGAGCCGCCTGCGTCAAGTCGCTCTCCATCGTAGATAAACGAACCAGGCCCAGCGCGTCCTCACATGGGAAAGAATGCTGCTCACTCAAAGAGATAACGATGCCATCGTCTGTGGCTGCCGCCTGAAGCTCGCGGTCGAATGTGGCGCAGATGCGCTTGCGCAGGGCGAGTCCCCAGGCGCGATTGATTCGGCTGCCAAAGGGAGCGTGAAGCACCAACTGCATTCCACCCGCCTCATCGAAGAAGCGCTCGGCGACCACGCAGTCCAGCGTCGGGACACATCCCAATAAAGCCAGCGTCTCACGGATGTAAGAAAAAATCTGTTCGGCCCCCGCTTGAGATATTTTGCATTCTTCCATGAGCCAAAGCAGCGCTACAGCGCGATCACCCAAACGTGATGCCACTTGCGAGCGGAGGTCCGAGACCGCGGCGCAAAGCTCCGGGCTCCGGCCCGGCGCTTCGCCAAGCCAGAACGGAATACTAGGGGGCAGTCCCTGGGCATCTTCCACCCAGACCTTGCCCGAAGCGACCCGGCGGATCCTCCAGGAGCTGTTGCCCAAGAGAAAGATATCTCCGGCCAGACTCTCGATGGCGAAATCTTCATTCACTTTGCCGACAAAGATTTCGTCGGGCACTTTCACGACATCGTAGTCTGCCGTATCGGGGATGGCGCCGCCGTTCGTGATAGCGACCAAGCGCGCCCCTCGTCGGGCGCGCAGGCGTTCATGAACTCTGTCATAGTGCAGATAAGCGCTGCGACGACCGCGCCGACGCGCGATCCCCTCAGAAAGCATCTCCAGCACTTGCTCGAATTCAATGCGGCTCAGCTCTCTATAAGGATAGGCACTGCGCACGAGCTCCCAAAGCTCCTCCACAGTCATGCCGTCGTCAGCGCTGGCAACTGTGGCAACCATTTGCTGCGCCAAAACGTCAAGCGGCTTCTTCGGGATAGTCACATGGTCTAATTCTCCAGCCCTGACCGCTCGCACAACGGCGGCGCATTGGACCAGCTCATCGCGAGTCAGAGGATAGAGAATCCCTTTAGGCGTAGCCCCCAGCCAATGACCGGAGCGGCCTACCCTTTGGAGGAAAGTCGCGACGGTTCGTGGCGCGCCGATATGACAAACCAGATCCACAAAGCCGATATCGATTCCGAGCTCCAGCGAGGCGGTGGCGACCACCACAGGGAGCGTGCCGCTCTTTAGACCTTGCTCGACCTCGAGGCGGCTGTTGCGCGAGAGACTTCCGTGATGGGCTCCGACCTTGGCTTCGCCGAGGCGCGCGCTGAGTTGGTGCGATACCCGCTCGACAAGTCTCCGGGTGTTGACGAAGACCAGCGTCGTGCGGTGCGCTTTGACCCGATTGACGATCCTTTCGTAGATCTCAGCCCAGATTTCGTGTTTGACAATAGGACCGAGTTCTTGATCGGGAACTTCTATCGAAAGGTCGAGATCGCGCTGGTGACCGACATCGACGATGGCGCAGTCCGGCCCGCCATCGCGGCCGATACGTCCAGCGCCGACCAGCAGCCGGGCGATCTCCCCAATCGGCTTCTGCGTGGCGCTGAGTCCGATGCGCTGCAACGGTTTTCCCACCAAGGCGTCGAGCCGCTCTAAAGAGAGGGCAAGATGCGCCCCGCGCTTGTCCCCGGCCACAGCGTGGATCTCATCGACAATCACGCTCTCTGCCTGTTTAAGAATGTGCCGGCTCCGCCCTGCAGTCAGAAGAATAAACAGCGATTCCGGGGTGGTGATCAGGATGTGTGGTGGCCGCCGAATCATCAGCTCTCTCTCGCGGCTTGGCGTATCGCCGGAGCGGACAGCTGCGCGGATCGAAGGCAGCTCTATCCCTTGCGCCTCAGCCAGAGACAGGATGCCGGCAAGGGGTTCCTGGAGGTTCTTCTCAATATCGTTTCCCAACGCCTTGAGCGGCGAGACGTAAACGACATTGACTTTGTTTCTCGACGGCTCGGCAAATCAGACGATCAATCGACCAAAGAAAGGCTGCAAGGGTTTTTCCCGATCCGGTCGGCGCGGCTATGAGGGTATCCCTTCCCTCCGAGATATATTTCCAGCCCTCCTCTTGAGGCGCGGTGGCTCGACCGAACCGTTCCGTGAACCACTGCCGCACAAGGGGATGAAAGGAAGTCAGTAACTTTCCCATCCTGCTTTAAGCTTTTAGGCCAGGGAGGAGATCGAAAGCAAACTCTGATTGAAACCGCGCTGAAATAAAGACCGGGATACTTTTCGGGGATACGATTAATAAATCAGTTCGCCGGTCCGCTCCCAGCGAACCCAGCGGTCCGAACCATCCCACGACCAATAGATCAGGAAGGCCTTGCCTTTGACATCTTCGAGGTCAACGAACCCCCAGAAGCGGCTGTCGTAGCTTCGATCTCGATTGTCTCCCATGACGAATATGTGATGATCCGGCACCTTCGTCGGGCCGTAATCGTCCCTGACCGGGAGTTCAGGCACTTGCTCACCCTCACGTTCGAAATGGGCGTGGGGATCATCCTGGAGGACGTTGTTCACGTAGATCTTCTTTCCGCGGATCTCCACCACGTCGCCACCCACCGCGATGACCCGCTTGATGAAATCCTTGGTGCGATCTTCAGGAAAAATAAAAACGAGAACATCGCCCCGTTGGGGATTTTTGAACTGGACCAGATAGTGCTCCCAAAAGGGAATCCGGATTCCGTAGGCCAGCTTGTTGACAAGAATATGGTCCCCGATCTGGAGCGTTGGAATCATGGAGCCCGACGGGATCTTAAAGGCCTGGACGATCAAGGTCCGGATGAATAGGGCGAGGAGCAAAGCCATGCCGATCGCCTCGATATATTCTCGGACGACTGATTTCGCCTTTTTCTTTTCTTCCACTGCGGGGATAGAATCCTCACCTAGCTTGTTTGCCGACATGACTGGTCCTGCTAAACCTTCAAAGCCGCCAGAAATGCTTCCTGGGGTATCTCGACCCTTCCCACCTGCTTCATCCTTTTCTTGCCTTCCTTCTGCCTTTCGAGAAGCTTGCGCTTCCGAGTGATATCCCCGCCGTAGCATTTCGCCGTGACGTTTTTTCGCAGCGCCTTCACGCTCTCGCGGGCGATGACGCGGCTGCCGATGGCGGCCTGGATGACAACCTCAAAGAGCTGGCGCGGGATCAGCTCGCGGATGCGCTGCACGAGATCGCGGCCGCGTTGATAGGCATTGTCCCGGTGGATGATCAAGGACATCGCATCGACCACATCGCCGTTAATCCGAACATCCAGTTTCACCAACTCAGACGAACGATAGCCGGCCGGCTCATAATCCATGGAAGCGTAACCCCGGCTGACCGATTTCAGCCGGTCGTAAAAATCCACGACGATCTCGTTGAGCGGCAACTCATAGACCAGCATGACTCGATTGGCTCCGGAATAATGGATCTCCTTTTGACCCCCTCTTTTTTCCTCGCACAACTTCATCACGGCCCCCAAATATTCTTTGGGCAGATGGATAGTGGCCAGGATGATTGGCTCTTCGATCTGTTCTATATCCGATTCTGCCGGTAATTTTACGGGATTGTCAATAAGGAGGGACTTTCCCGAGCGCGTCACGATCCGATAGACGACGGTCGGGGCCGTGGTGATCAAGCTTAGCGCAAATTCTCTTTCCAGCCTTTCCCGAACAATATCGAGATGCAGCAGACCCAAGAATCCGCAACGAAAACCGAAGCCCAACGCCTGAGAGGTCTCTGCTTCGAAGGTAAATGAGGAGTCGTTGAGTCTCAATTTATCGAGCGCGTCCCGCAGCGCTTGGTATTGCCCTGAGTCCGCAGGGTAGAGGCCGCTGAAGACCATGGGCTTCAGCGCTTTGAATCCCGGCAGAGAATGAGCTGCCGGCGCCTCTTCAGTCGTGATGGTATCTCCGATGCGGGTCTCCTGGACTTCCTTGATCCCCGCCATCAGAAAGCCGACTTCTCCGGCTCCCAGCTCGGCTACATCTATCGGACTTGGAGAGAAGATTCCCAGGCGGGCAACCTCGAACACATTGCCGCTCGACATCATTCGGATGCGCATCCCTTTACGCACAACGCCATCGAAGATTCGTATCATGACCACAGCGCCGTGGTAGGGATCGAACCAACTGTCGAAGATCAAGGCGCGCAACGGATCTTCCTGTTTTCCCTTCGGCGGCGGGAAAAACTGGATGATTCCCTCCAGAATAGCCTCCGTTCCGATTCCTTCCTTGGCGCTGGCCAGTATGGCCTGAGAGGCATCCAAGCCGATTATGTCCTCGATTTCTTTTCTAACCCGCTCCGGATCAGCGCTTGGGAGATCGATCTTGTTGATCACCGCAAGAATAGCCAACCCGTGGTCTAAGGCGAGGTGGACGTTGGCTACGGTCTGGGCCTCGACTCCTTGAACCGCGTCCACGACCAAAAGGGTCCCTTCGCAAGCGGCCAGACTGCGGGAGACTTCATAGGTGAAGTCGACATGCCCTGGCGTGTCGATGAGGTTGAATGTATATTCGGCGCCGCTCTTCGAGCGATAGCGGAGCCGCACCGGACTGGCCTTGATCGTAATGCCCCGTTCCCGCTCCAACTCCATGCTGTCCAAAAACTGATCGGTTTTTTCCCGCTCGCTGACCGCGCCCGTAAATTCGAGTATGCGGTCCGCCAACGTCGACTTCCCATGATCGATGTGAGCGATGATGCAGAAGTTTCTGATCTCTGCCGCTGTCATGGCGTTTATAAATCCGTTTGGAACGTGACTGCTTCAGCGCCTTACGAATTACGGTAATAGTCGATGGTTCTCTTCAATCCTTCTTGCAGCGGTGTTCGGGAGGCCCAACCCAATACCACCTTGGCACGGGAGGCTGCGATGCAGCTACGCCTTTGCTCTCCCGCTCTTTCAGGCCCATGCACGGCGTCGACCTTCGACTTCATCGCTTCCTTGAGCAGCCGCAAAATGGTGAGCACATCTGTTTCTTTGCTCGTCCCTATATTCAAAGGTCCGGCATAAGAAGAATCCAGCGCCAAGAAATTTGCCGCAACGACATCCTCGACGAAGACGTAGTCCCGCGTCTGCTTGCCATCGCCGTTGATCGTAGGCGGTTTCCCCTCAAGCAACCGCTGGATGAAAATGGCGACCACGCCCGCTTCCCCCTCCGGATTCTGTCTCGGACCATAGACGTTGGCGTAGCGAAAAGCGATGATCGGGATTCCAAGGATACTCCGGTAATAAGCCAGATAATGCTCGCTAGCCAATTTGCTCACTCCATAAGGGCTCATGGGGCGGGTCGGGTGATCTTCAGAGGCGGGAAATTTTTCCTGCTCGCCGTAAACTACTCCACCGGACGAGGCGAAGATGATTTTTTTGACGCTTAGGCCCTGGCAGCCCTCGAGCAGATTCAACAGACCCAAGATGTTCACGCGGGCGTCGAAAAGAGGATCCTCCACAGACCGGCGCACATTCATCTGCGCCGCATGGTGGTTGATGACATCCGGTGAGATTTCGGCCAGGATTTTTTTGAGCCCAGAGTCCAGCAGATCCGAAGCGCAATGGATGGCCTTCGGGTTCAGGTTACGCTTCGATCCCGTGGAAAAATCATCGACGACAAAAACTTCATGACCTCGTGACACATAAGCATCAACGATATGGGACCCGATGAAACCCGCTCCACCCGTAACGACGATCTTCATCCGGTCGGGTTCCGCAGACGTGCGCGAAAATATTCGATAGTTTTTCGTAGCCCTTTGTCGACTGGAACCTGGGGTTCCCAGCCGAGGAGCTCGCGGGCCTTGACAATGTCAGGCTGGCGCACTTGGGGATCATCTTGAGGCAGCGGTTCGAAAACAATCGGGCTCGAGGAGCCGGTTAGTTGGAGGATTCTTTTGGCAAAATCCAAAACCGTCATTTCATGGGGATTTCCGAGATTGACGGGAAGATGGTAATCGGTCTCAAGCAACCGGTGCAGTCCGCGGACCAGATCGTCGACGTATAAAAAGCTCCTGGTCTGCGTTCCCTTGCCATAGACCGTCAGTCCTTTTCCGCTCAGGGCCTGGGTGATGAAGTTGGGAACCACCCGTCCATCCTTCATTCTCATACGCGGGCCAAAGGTGTTGAAGATCCGGACGATGCGGGTATCGAGACCATGATAGCGGTGATAGGCCATGGTCATCGCCTCGGCAAAACGCTTGGCCTCGTCATAAACCCCGCGCGGGCCGATGGGATTGACGTTGCCCCAATAGTCCTCCCTTTGCGGTTTGATCAGAGGATCCCCATAGACCTCCGAAGTCGAGGCCAGGAGAAAAATCGCCTTCTTGTCCTTGGCCAGACCTAAGGCGTTGTGGGTCCCGAGCGAGCCGACCTTTAGAGTCTGAATGGGGAGTTCCATGTAGTCCACAGGGCTTGCCGGAGAGGCAAAATGGAGAACCAGGTCGAGAGAACCATCTACGCGAATGAATTGAGTTACGTTCTGCTCGACGAAGGTAAAGCGGGGCTGGCCCGAAAGAACAGCCAGGTTTTCTCGATTTCCGGTCGAGAAATTATCCACGCAGATGACTTCATCTCCCCGGTTGAGAAAGCTCTCACAGAGATGCGAGCCGATGAAGCCGGCCCCGCCGGTGATGAGAACCCTAGCCATTTTTCCTCCCGATCGAATAGCAGATAAACCCCAGCTTGCCGAGTTCCTCGGGATCGTAGATGTTGCGGCCGTCAAAAATGACCGGATTTTTCAGCTGCTCTTTGATGTGTTGGAAATTTGGCCGGCGAAACTCATTCCATTCGGTGATGATCAGCAGCGCATCCGCGCCCCTCAGCGCGTCGTAATTCCGCCGGGAATAGTGGACCCGATCGCCGAAGAACTTCTTCGCTTCCTCGATGGCCTCGGGATCATAGGCTTGAACTCGCGCCCCCGCCTCAAGCAAGGCTTCCACCACGACAATGGAGGGAGCGTCCCTCATGTCGTCCGTGCGCGGCTTGAAAGAGAGCCCCCAGACCGCGAAGGTGCGGCCGGAAAGGTTCGACCCGAAGTGACGCTTGACCTTTTCAACGAGGATGCCTTTCTGCTGCTCATTGACTTGCTCTACGGCTCCGAGGAGGACCATGCCGCGATCCGGTCTTCCCATAGCGATCATCGCACGGATATCTTTGGGAAAACAAGAACCGCCGTAGCCCACTCCTGGAAAAATGAAATGAGGCCCGATCCGCCTGTCTAAGCCAATGGCCCTTCGAACCTCGCTGATATCTGCGCCGACTTTTTCGCACAGATTGGCCACCTCATTGATGAAGGATATCTTGGTGGCAAGCATGGCATTGGCAGCATACTTACTCATCTCCGCGCTGCGAGAATCCATGACGAGAATAGGATTCCCGGTACGCACGAAAGGCTCGTAGAGCTCTTTCAAGACCGCGATGGCTTGGGTGTCTCGACCGCCGAGGACCACGCGATCCGGCTTCATGAAATCCTCAATCGCCGCTCCTTCCTTGAGAAACTCCGGATTGGAGATGACGGCAAACCGATGAGAGGTGATCCCTTGGATCATTTTCTCGGCCTCATCCGCAGTCCCCACGGGCACCGTGCTCTTATTAACGATGATCTTGAAACCGTCCATCGCCTCAGCGATGGACCTCGCTGTCGCCACCACCTGCGCTATGCTCGCCCTCCCGTCGTCCCCCTGCGGGGTGCCCACAGCAATAAAGATAACAGAAGAACGCTTAACGGCTCCAGCCAGATCGGTGCTGAAGGATAACCTCTGTTCCTCCGCGTTGCGTTGGACCAGTTCCTCCAGCCCAGGCTCATAGATAGGAACCTTTCCTGCCTTTAAGGCGGAGATCTTATTTTCATCGATATCGACGCAGACCACATCGTTGCCGCTCTCAGCAAAACAGGTTCCGGCAACCAGGCCTACGTATCCGGTGCCAACGATTGCGAGGTTCACTTTGATCTCCCTTCGCCTGAAACTTCTTTGACGACGTAGATCGGCTTGTTCTGGGATTCGTGATAGGTCCGCGCCAGCATCTCTCCGAGCAGGCCCATCGTAATGAATTGAAAGCCAATAAAGATCAAAAGCACCGCGAGCAAAAGCAGAGGACGACCCCCGATGGCCGAGCCATAAAAGAGCTTCTCGGCCGTCAGATAAATGCCGATCAGAAAACCACTTGCTCCACTCGCCAATCCGATCAGGCCGAAGATGTGAAGTGGCCGCGTCGCATAGCTCAGGAGGAACTTGACGGTCAAAAGGTCGAGAACCACGCGGAAGGTGCGGGCGAGTCCATATTTCGATTTTCCCCAGCGGCGCGGACGATGGTGGACCTTCATTTCCGCGATGCGCGCGCCTCTCTCATAGGCCATCGCGGGGATAAAACGGTGCATCTCGCCATATAATTTCATATCCTTTGCCACCTCGCGACGCATCGCCTTGAGCGTGCAGCCGTAATCGTGCAGCTTGACCTGTGTCATCCAAGAGATCATCGAATTGGCTATTTGCGAGGGAAGCCGGCGGCCCAGCAAAGGATCTTGGCGAGGGAAGCGCCAGCCGCTCACCAAATCGAATCCTTCTTCGAGTTTACCGAGCAGCGCCGGGATATCTTTGGGGTCATTCTGCCCATCGCCGTCCATGGTGACGATGACCTCGCCATCGGCGTAAGCAAATCCAGCAGCAATAGCTGCGGTCTGGCCGAAGTTGCGTCTGAAGCGCACAACTTTGATTCTTCGCTCGCTCTCGTGAAGGCGCAACAGGATGGGATAGGTCCCGTCCGTACTGCCGTCGTCGACAAGGATGATCTCGTAATCCTTGGCGAGATAATTGAGCGCCGATCGGGTCTCCTCAACCAGAGGGCCGATGCTCTCTTCCTCATTGTAGACTGGGATCACGATTGACAGTTCCATCGTCTCAAGTGTGAAAGTCGGTGAGTTCGAGAAACCGCTGGTAGCGCTCCTCGATCTGCGGCAGCGAGAGCTTCGTTAGCCTGTTAAGCCCGAAATCCTCAACCGTAAACGAAGCGACCACGCTGCCGTAGACGATCGCACGGCGCAAACCACGCTGGCTGACATCCCGGGTTCGGGCCAGTTGGCCCAAAAATCCGCCGGCAAAAGAATCTCCGGCGCCGGTAGGGTCAAAGACCTCCTCGAGCGGATAGGCGGGCGTGGCAAAGACGGAGGTGTCGGAGAATTGCAGCACCCCGTATTCGCCCCGTTTGATCAGCACCGCTCTCGGCCCCATCTTCAATATCGCCCGCGCGGCGCGCACGACGTTGTGCTCGCCGCTCAACAGCCGCGCCTCAGAATCGTTGATCACCAAGATCTCGATCCGCCCCAACACCTTCCTGAGCGCGTCGGCGCTCCCCTGGATCCAGTGGTCCATCGTGTCGCACGCGACAACGCGAGCGTGGCCCAGCTGATCCAAAACCTCCAATTGCATCTTCGGGTCGATGTTGCCGAGAAAAACATATTCCGCGTTTCGGTAAGACTCCGGCAGACGCGGGACAAAGCTCGAGAGAACATTGAGATGAAGCTCTATCGTGTCGCGCACGTTGAGATCCTCATGGTAGCGGCCGCGCCAGTGAAAGGTCTCCCCGTCTTCTCGCTTAAGACCCTCGATATCGATCCCGCGCCGAGAAAAGATCTGCAGATATTCTTCGGGAAAGTCCCGGCCGATCACGCCGACGATCCTGACCTGGGAGAAGAAACTCGCACCGACGGCAAAATAAGAGGCGGACCCTCCAAGGACATGCTCCGCCGATCCATGCGGAGTCTCGATGGAATCGAAAGCGACGGTTCCTACAACCAAGATACTCATCTCAGCAATCCAAAATCTAAAATCCAAAATCTAAAATTCTCATAGGTATTTGCCTACAATCGGCTTGAGATCGTTCCGCACTTTTTTCGGGATCTTCCTTTTTTCGGTAATGATAGCCTCTTTGAGAGCAGCGGAACAACTGCAGGAGCGCTCCTCAGGAAGATCGCGCAGGGCTGTTCGGATCGTCCGTTGGGCAAGCTCTACGTTTTGTTTCAGAACCGTCAGCACCTGTTCGATCTCGACATTGCCCTCCGACTGATTCCAGCAATCGTAGTCTGTGGCCAGGGCGAGCGTCGCGAAGCAAATTTCCGCTTCGCGCGCCAACCTCGCCTCTTGGAGGTTGGTCATCCCGATCACGTCTGCTCCCCAACTTCGATACAAGAAAGACTCGGCGCGCGTGGAAAACTGCGGCCCCTCCATGCAGAGATAAGTCCCTTTGCGGTGGACGGTGGCCCCGGCTTCCGTAGCTGCCCGGCCAAGGCTTCCGGCGAGGACAGGACAGACAGGGTCGGCCAAGCTCACGTGGGCCACGATCCCCTTGCCGAAAAATGTATTCGGCCTCTGTGTGGTCCGATCGATGAACTGATCCGGCACGACCACATGGCCTGGGACGATTTCCTCGCGCAGGCTGCCGACGGCGCTGACAGAGATGATCCGTTCGACGCCCAATTTTTTCATGCCGAAGATATTGGCCCGAAAATTCACCTCCGTCGGGAGCCACCGGTGTCCCCTTCCGTGGCGCGGAAGAAAAATCAATTCCATCCCGTCCAGTGTTCCCTTCACATAGGCATCTGACGGAGTCCCAAAGGGGGTTCTGACTTTAATCTCGCGGATCTTTTCCAGACCTTCCATCTGGTAAAGACCGCTTCCGCCGATGACCCCAACGATCTTCTCCGTAACCTTTTCCTTGCTAGCCATCCGAGTTCAAGGATGAAGGATGAGGGATGAGGGATGAATTTCATCCTTCCGCCTTTCGCCTTCATCCCTTTCGTACTGCTCCCCTTGCAACTGGCCACAGGCTGCCTGGATATCGTCTCCCCTCGGCTCGCGCACATTGACCTGCAGCCCTTTGGCCGCCAGGGCGTTTTGGAACTCAAGGATCTCCTCCCGGGTTGGCCTCTCGTAGGTGCTTCCCGGATGCGGATTGAAAGGAATCAAATTGATCTTGCAGCGAACGCCCTGGAGGAGTTGGGAGAGGCGCCGGGCATCCGCCGGAGAATGATTAAGCCCCCGCAGCAAAACATACTCAAACGTGATCCGTCTTCGCTTGGCCATCGGAAGGGAACGGCAACAGTCGATAAGCTCCGCCAGAGGGTATTTGCGATTGATGGGCATCAATTGCGAGCGCAGCTCGTCCGTGGCTGCGTGCAGGGAGACCGCCAGATTGACGCGGCTCTCCTCCATCAGCCGCTTCATCTGCGGCACGAGCCCCACCGTGGAGAGGGTTATTCTCCTCGGCGATATCCCGATTCCGGACTCCGCGTCGGCTATGGTCTCGATCGCTTTAAGCGTCTGAGAATAATTGGCCAGCGGTTCTCCCATCCCCATCAAAACCACATGGGTGATCCGCTTCTCTTCCGGCAGCGACCGTTTCGCCTCCAAGATCTGATCCAGAATCTCGCTTGAGCGCAGGTTTCTCTTCAGTCCGATCTTGGCCGTGGCGCAAAAGTCGCAGCCGAAGCCGCAGCCCGCCTGGGTGGATACACACAAAGTAAGCCTGCCGCGGTCCGGAATCAAAACGCTTTCGATCGTGAGACCGTCATTCAACCCAAAGAGAAACTTCACGGTTCCATCGATCGACAAAGAACTGCGCACCGTCTGGAGACGACCGATCGTGAACTCTTGCTCCAACAGGCTGCGAAGCTCGACCGACAGATTGGTCATCTCCGCAAATGAGGTCGTCCCCTTTTGGAAGAGCCATCTCTGGATTTGACCGGCACGGTAAGGCGGCTGCCGCCATTGGACAAGCCGGTCTTTGAGCTCCTTCGAGCTCAGCTCCTTGATGTTGGGCTTCCCCATATGAATCTCAAATCTCAGATCTCAAATTTCAGCCGGCGTGGAGCTCTTCCGGTTTAAAGAAGAAAGCGATCTCGGACGCCGCCGTCTGTGGTCCGTCGGAGCCGTGAACCGCATTTTTTTCCACATCCTTTCCCCACTCGCGCCGAATGGTTCCAGGAGCCGCTTTGGCGGGATCCGTAGCTCCCATGATCTCGCGGTTCTTAACGATCGCGCCCTCGCCCGCCAGGACCGAAACCAAAATAGGGCCCGAGGACATGTATTCTACAAGGCTGGCGAAAAAGGGTCTCTCCTTATGAACCGCGTAAAACGCGCGCGCCTGCTCCAGGCTTAGATGAACAAGCTTGGCGGCCACGATTTTAAGCCCGGCTGCCTCAAACTTTCTTAGGATTTCACCGATGAGCCCTCTTGCAACCGCATCCGGCTTTATGATGGAAAGAGTTCTCTCTGTCATTCCCTTAATCCCTTCAACCCTGAAACCCTTAAACTCCGTTCATCCCTTGATGGCTTCTTGAACCGTTTGCCCTAGAAGCGCCGGAGACGGCGCCACGCGGACACCGGCGTTGCGTAAGGCCTCGATCTTTTCTTTTGCGGTTCCTTTGCCTCCGGCGATAATCGCCCCCGCATGACCCATCCGCTTGCCCGGAGGAGCTGTCTGGCCGACAATAAATCCGGTGACCGGTTTTTTCATATAAGCCTTGATCCATTCCGCCGCCTCTTCTTCGGAGTTCCCGCCGATTTCACCGATCATCACCACCGCACGAGTCGCCGGATCCTCATTGAAGAGCTTGAGCACATCGATGAAGTCCAATCCATGCACCGGATCTCCGCCGATACCTACGCAGGTTGACTGCCCCAACCCGAGCCGCGTCAACTGATCCACGGCTTCATACGTTAAGGTTCCGCTTCGGGAGACAACGCCGATCGACCCCTGCCGATAGATATGGCCCGGCATGATGCCGATTTTACACTCTCCAGGGGTGATCACGCCAGGGCAATTCGGACCAAGAAGCCGCGTCCCTTTCCCGCCTAGATACCTCTTAGCTCGAACCATATCTCTTACCGGCACTCCCTCAGTGATGCAGGCAACGAGAGCTACTCCGGCATCCGCAGCTTCCATGATCGCATCCGCAGCAAAAGGAGGAGGAACATAGATGACGCTCGCGTTGGCGCCGGTAGCTTTGACAGCCTTGGCCACGGTGTCGAAGATCGGGATGTCATCCAGAGAAGTCCCGCCCTTCCCCGGCGTTACGCC
>WNFH01000956.1_pt1 | contig 28504 bp, 28 predicted proteins | sample 5400411 | NCBI WGS metagenome assembly WNFH01 (sample SAMN13153347, study PRJNA577476) | soil metagenome | isolation source: 200 cm saprolite under Douglas fir tree site 2 hole 3 | place: USA:California | collected 2015-04-18 | reverse complement strand
TGGAAAGGGCATATTCGTTGCATCACGAGGCATGATGTGTCCTCCTATGACAGCTGTTTCTTTCATCAACAGATTCTGCACGAGGTAAAGGCCCAGGAGCGTTTTCCCATCTTCAATCTCGCCATTGTGGCAGAGGATGAGAGCTTCGTTCAGAGGTACCCAACGCACCTGCGCTATTTCGGTAGGATCGGCAGGTGTGCCAGCGGAGGGTGTATCTGGTGGAGGATGTACTTGCGTGGCAAGGTAAATAGTAATTGCCTCTGTTGAAAAGCCTGGTGAAGGGTATTCCCGTGTCAAGCGTTGCCAGTGTTCTGCGAGATAGCCTGTCTCTTCACGCAGCTCACGTGCCGCTGTGAGTAGAGGGTTGTCTCGTTCATGGACCTCTACCAGCCCTGCCGGAATCTCCCACGTCTTCTTTTTAATTGCCGGACGTTCTTGGTTCACCAGGACTACATGTGGTACTGCATCGAAACCATCGGCTAGATCATAGCGCAGAGCCACAATAGCAACAGCATCAGGATGCTCGACGATCTCGAAGCGGCTTGTTCCACCACTTGGCCGGGATATGGACTCCACTCGCAGAGTGATCAATTTGCCGTGAAAGAGTTCTTCGCTTGCTTGTTGCTCCTGCATGTTCTTCTCCACGTAATAACTATCTGGATTGAGAAACGACTTGATCTAAGAGAAAATGCTCGATGATCCCGGGCTGCTGACCTTTTTCACGAGCCTGGGCAACAGCCAGGCTCAGTGAAAAACGGCACCCGGGCTAATCTCGGGCTATTCACTCTTTGATTAGCCCGACTGCCGCAGCAGGTCGGGATCATCAAACTTATGATAGTATACATTCAAGGGTAGAAGGGCTATTTCTGAAGCTTTGGTTTATCTTGCTTATCCATTTGTTCGCCGTGATCGCGCTGATGCCAGATGCTGTAGCAACATCGCGTACACTAATCATAAACTGTGAGAAGAGAGTTGACAACTATGCCATACCTATCAATCAAAGAAGCCGCCGAAGACATACGCTCCGGCCTCATCACACCAGGCGAACTTGTTGCGGAGACGCTGGAGCATATCGATGCTCTTGACGATGACATCGAGGCTTTCGTCACAGTTATGCGTGACCAGGCCTTTGAAGAAGCTGAGCGGTTGGAGCGTGAACTGCGTACAGGCTTGTACCGCAGCCAACTGCATGGCGTTCCTATCGGGGTGAAAGACATCATCGCCGTCAAGGGTGTACGTATGACGGCAGGCTCAAAGGTGCTGGCCGATTATGTCTCGCAGGAAGATGCAATGGTGGTCGAGCAGTTGCGTAAGGCCGGAGCCATCATCATCGGTAAAACCAACACCCATGAATTCGCCTACGGGACCTATACGCCACCGACGCGCAACCCCTGGAACCAGGCGCGCATTCCCGGTGGCTCTAGCGGCGGTTCTGCAGCGGCAGTAGCGGCTGGTATGTGCATGGGGGCCATCGGCAGTGATACAGGTGGTTCGATACGCATTCCTGCCGCGTGTTGTGGCGTCACCGGCCTCAAGCCAACGTATGGGCGCGTCAGTTGTTACGGCGTCATTCCCCTCAGCTGGTCGCTTGATCATGTTGGCCCACTCGCTCGTAGTGCAGAAGATTGCGCCATCATCTTTGATGTGATTGCTGGCTACGACCCGCGCGACCCCAATAGTGTCTCTGGCCCACCCAGTCGCGCCACGACCACGCTGATTACCGGGCCGGAGGGACGCGGCACGCTGTCGTTGCAGGGGCTCAAGCTTGCTACGCCGCAAGAAGCCTTTGTTGCCCCGCTCGATCCCGAGGTACGCGCCGCCTGGCATGCCGCCCTACTCGTCCTGAAAGAAGAAGGAGCCGCGATTGTCGATATCGAGTTGCCACCTTTGATTAGCCCGACTGCCGCAGCAGGTCGGGATCATCAAACTGCCACTATGGAGATGTACCGCACCATTCAGATGCCCGAAGCCTCGCTCGCACACATGCAAAGGGGTTGGTTGAGCAAGCACCGCGATGACTACACCGAATTGACCCGGCAGCGCCTGCTCGAGGGGCAGAAGATTTCTGCGGTCGATTATCTCCATGCACAGCATCAACGTCGTATCTTCTCAACTACTATACGCAGCGTGCTGCAACGAGTCAATGCGTTGGTGCTACCGACGCTGCCCATTCCTGCCATTCCAGTAGAACAGGCTCACCAGGAAATCAGTATTGATGGTGTCAGCGAAAATGCGACAGTAGCACTGTTACGTTTGACGATGCCTTTCAATCTAGCAGGGGTGCCTGCTATTTCATTTCCCTGCGGTTTCACGACCGATGGTCTGCCGATTGGGCTACAGGTTGCAGGCAAGCCATTCGAGGAATCGACGGTGTTGCGCATTGCGCACGCTTACCAGCAGTTGACAGATTGGCACCGCAGAGAGATAGAGTAAGGTCAGCGTATTCATGGCACGTTCTCGCAAGTCATACCGCCCGAAGCTACAGTCGCGCCTCCGCAAGCCGTCGTTTCGGTCAAGGTTTACAGTGATTCTTGTTGCAATCTCGCTCCTCTTCATCCTGCTCGTCGTTGCTTACGTCTACCAGTTCGCCCAAGCACGCTACTACACTGTGCTAGGAAAACCATCCATCAGTGCGCAGTTCATCAATCGCGTGTTGGCCTGGTATGACTCTCCTGCAGCAGGCAAAGGGCAGGCATTGTACGATGATGGCGTCAAGTATGGCATTGATCCTGTCTATGCACTCGCCTTTTTTATGCACGAAAGCAGGTTTGCTACGACCGGTGTCGCAACTGTGACGCATTCGCTGGGTAATATCCGGGCGACAGCAGGGCATGCACAATACCAGGGCTATCGTATATATCGTACGTGGGAAGAGGGGTTTGAGGATTGGTACAGGCTGATAGCGAAGCTGTATGTGGCGCAATGGGGGCTATCGACTGTCGATCAGATTGTTCCTGTGTATGCGCCAAGTTCGGACAACAATGACGTGGCTGTGTATATTGCGGCTGTGAAGCAGGCAGTTGATACGTGGCGTAGTGGATTGGTAGAGGTATAAGTTGACAAACTCCCCATCTATCTAGTATCCTGTTGGAAAGAGAAATGTTCACAATAAGTCCTGGCTTAGCCAGTTGTAGGAGGTGCAGTTTTATGAGGAAGCACGTCTATTCATCCCTTGTGCTTGTATGCACCTTGTCTACCTACCGCGAGGGTACCGAGCGAACGCTGCCTGACCAGGCAAGCAGGGTACAGTTAGAAAAGAAGATACCCGGCTTGCGTTAAATGGCAGAACAAGGCTTACTCCCTCCGCACGGTAGACATCGATTGAACCGTGTTTTTTTATTCTCCTGGAGGGAAAGCATTGATCAATGACCCGGAGACACTGACGGGTGTGGTTCTGAATGGTGGACATGGCATTTATGATGTCCACACCGACAATGGTATCCTGCGCTGCACGCTACGAGGAAAACTCAAAAAAGCCTTTGCCCAGGCTCAATCGGCAAAATCTGTCAGCAAGGTACGTCCTCGTTACGACAAAATGCTCGACGCCCCGCGCACTCAACGCATCGAGCGTCGTGAAAAAAGCGCGGAGGCATTGCCCGTACGCCTGACTGTAGGCGACTATGTGAAGTTGCGCCAGCTCGACACCCGTACTGGCATGATTGAGGAGATTCTACCGCGGCAGAGTGTCCTATCGCGTAAAGACGCCGCCTCAAAAGACAATAGACCCGTAGAGCAAACGATGCTTGCCAATCTTGACCAGGTCGTGCTCGTCTTTGCTACTACACAACCTGAGCCGCATTTTGGGATGCTCGACCGTTATCTTGCCATCTGTGAGTCAGCGGAGATTCGTCCGCTGATCTGCCTCAATAAGGTTGATCTGCCACATGATGCGTCTGTGGAGGAAGCGGCTGCCTTATATAGCGGGCTTGGTTACATGGTGATCTGGACAAGTTCGAAGTCAGGAGAGGGGATCGAGACTCTACGTTCCCTGCTTAAAGACCATACATCGCTCTTCAGTGGGCCATCGGGGGTGGGCAAGTCATCGCTGGTGAATGCGCTTGAGCCGGGTATGGCCATTAAGACGGGGCTAATTAGCGATGTGACCGGCAAGGGAAAGCATACCACGACGGGTTCGCAGCTCTACCCTCTGTCGGGTGGTGGTTGGTTGGCCGATTCAGCGGGTATTCGTGCACTGGCATTATGGGATATCGCTCCCGAAGACCTGGCACAGTGCTTTGTTGAGTTTCGCCCCTACCTGGGCGAATGCTTCTATTCCGACTGCCTGCATATCGATGAGGATGGGTGCGCTATTCGGCAAGCGGTGGATGATGGCATTATTAACGAGCGGCGTTATATGAGCTACGTGCGGATTGCGACGGGGGAGGAGAGATAGTGGTTAGTAGGGGCGTGAGCTTGCCTCCGCCCTGGTCTCTTCTTCCGCCAACGCCTGCACCACCTCCTCATCCTGCTCAGGCAGCACCGTGCGCGGGTCGAGCAACAGCGTATCTCGTTGGATACGCCCGACAAGCGGAATGCGTCTTAAACGCAAACGTTTCGCCAATTCATCCAGCGACGTAGCTCCCCGATTTATCGTGGGAGCATGTGCGGCATCGAGTGCCAGTAATGTCGTGGGAAGCGTTTCGCCGGGGAGCGAGCCGCCGCCAACGGTCGACTCACCACGCTGTGTACGCGCTGCTATACCTTGCGCCTGCAGCTTTGAGACCCAACTTGTAGCACGACCCGCAATATGCTTGGGCTGGGCCGAGATCATACGCCAGATAGGAATGTGCGTCTCCACCTCGTCACGCTGGTAGTGATGCAGCGTCGCCTCGAGAGCCGCCAGGGTCATCTTGTCGATGCGCACAGCACGCATCAGAGGGTGTTTAGCGATACGCGCCAGCACCTGCGACTTGCCGACAAGTATGCCCGCCTGTGGTCCACCGAGCAATTTGTCGGCGGAAAAACACACAATGTCTGCGCCTGCTGCGATACTCTCCTGTGGCGTTGGCTCGTGTGCGAGCCCGTAGTGCTCGCTGGCAAGTAAACATCCACTGCCAAGATCGTTCATAGCCAGCAAACCATGTTGATGGGCTAGCTCTACCAATGCGCTCTCCGGGGTCGATTCTGTAAAGCCGGTGATCAGGAAATTGCTGGGATGTACCGCCAGTAATAGGGCTGTGTGTTCATTCAGGGCACGCGCATAGTCGTCTATGCGCGTGCGATTCGTTGTGCCAACCTCCACCAACTGGCAGCCACTTTGTCGCATGACGTCGGGCACGCGGAACCCGCCGCCGATCTCGACCAACTGTCCGCGAGAAATAACGACCTCGCGCCCCATCGCTAAGGCGCTCAGCGCTACCAGGACTGCCGCTGCATTATTGTTTGTCACCAGCGCATCCTGGGCACCTGTCAATTCGCATAGCAGCGCGGTGACATGCGTATAGCGCGAGCCGCGTTCGCCCAAGTCCAGATCGTACTCCAGGTTGGAGTAGCCAGCTGCCACCTGCTGAACTGCCTGTAGCGCCTCCGCGCTTAGGGGGGCGCGTCCTAAATTGGTGTTAATGATTACGCCAGTTGCATTGATTACGGGTCGAAGGTGAGGTTGTTGTTCCAATTCCAACATATGCTCAGCTCGGGCCAGAAGATCATCCGGGGAAGGACACATTGCACCATTGTGGATATCTGCACGAGCCTGCGCGATACTGGCACGTACAGCATGCAGTGTTGGACCACGAGAGAATTGCACGATCAGTTGCTGCCCAGCAACAGACTGCAAGAGTTCATCAACGGAAGGCAATAAGCTGTAGGGGCTGGGCTTGCCCCTGCCCTCCTGTCCAACGCTCATGAACTGGCCTCCTGGGGATAGAGCTAATGCAATGAATAATACAGGGTGATGGCAAGGCTGTTAGCGACTTTAGCCATAATTGCACGCAGGTCAGCCTCGTTGAGCTTACAGATGGCGTACTGATCGGCCAGCAAGGTACGTAGGACTGGATACATCAATTCTGTCTTGACCAGGCTATCGGTATCAAGCAGAGGATAATCCCGTTTCAGGAGCAGGTGATGATACGGGCGGAGCTTACCGCGATACGAGGTTAAAGCCACGACATTCACTGCACCGGCGTGGCGACAGAAGGGATCACCCGAAACCACAAGCGCTGGATGCCAGTCCAGGATACGTTTTTCCTCAATGCCTGGCGGGAGAGACGCATAGCCAAAGTTTACCCAATACACCATACCGAACTGCACAGGCGTTTGATAGGTCAGTGCATCCGGCGTAAGTTCTGGTGGATGAGGCATTGCTAGCTACATATCTTCTGTTTCAGAATATAATTACCGATGTACAAAGGCTACTGATGAAACGAGGGCGGGAACATCATTGGATTCGAGCTGCGCTTGAAAACAAGCACATGTAAGTGGCCAAGAGCGTGCAACAAAACTTAGACGCTCTTCACGTTCATCCTGACTTTCTTCCAGGAGAGAAACAGTGATCAGTTCCATCTCATGCTGATACTGTTCTGCAAGTAATGAAGATCGGCTAAAGCCACGATTCGTCGCCATAAAAAATCCTTTCTGGGTACCCACCCCATGCATGGGGTAAAGGCAACTTGCATTTGCCCGCAGGCCGGAACCCCTTGTGGGGAGCCGTTTTTGGTTGGAACGGCTAAACCGCTCAACTGCCCCTTGCGGGGTGTTGGTCAAGTTGGCCTCGTCGATGATACCGGCCTGCACATCTCCTAGACACTGGCTTAACCCTCGTAGACCTGATTAATCCAGGAGTTATAGAGCGGCACGCTGGCCTCGCACGCGCCGGTACGTTCTTTGGCACTACCGATATCGTAGCCCGATAGCCAGCACGATTGTATCCGTGCTGTATGCCCTGGCTGGGACTGGTCAGGTGAGCTTGCATCAGCCTAGCGTCAAACCGCTAACAGGTCTGCAAGGGGACAGGGTTCCTGATAATAGAGTACCCCTTCGTTCCAAATTGCCGTAAAGAGCCGTGAGGCTGTTTGTTCCGTGAGCATCCTATCATATCGTCGATGAGGCGTCAAGAGATGGGTCCGTGAACTGATGTTTTGATATAAGGTTGATAAACTGCTTGACAGTAGACAAAGCGTCGGCTATAATAGGCCCGTCGATCTATCAGAATGTGCTGGTGGATTGGTGGGCTTTGCTCGGGCAGTTACCAAAGTGGCCAAATGGGGCTGACTGTAAATCAGCTGTCTTCGACTTCGGGGGTTCGAATCCCTCACTGCCCACCAGTAACCAGAATTGGCCCGTGTGGCGCAGCGGTAGCGCACAGTCTTGGTAAGACTGTGGTCATGGGTTCGATTCCCATCACGGGCTCCTAGTGGTTGTTGTCGCGAATAACCACGCTGGACTACAGGACCTTTTGCCGCCGTCTTCTGAAGAGATCGTCATCCCCTTTAGACCCAGCTTTGGTCTGGATAAGGGCCTGAAATAGTATCGGAATGTTGGCGATCAGTCTGCTAGAGGACGGCTGCTGCATGTCTAATAGCATTCGTTAGCTGATCGCAGGTAGAATTGCAGGAGGAGCCATCAGGATATGGCAAAGAAAGTCTTCGAGCGGACGAAACCGCATGTGAACGTTGGAACGATCGGACACATCGACCACGGCAAAACCACGCTGACGGCGGCCATCACCAAAGTGCTGGCCAAAGCCAACGCCGCCAACAAGTACGTGGCCTTCGACCAGATCGACAAAGCTCCCGAGGAACGCGAACGCGGCATCACCATCGCCATCGCGCATGTGGAGTACGAGACCGAGAAACGCCACTACGCCCACGTCGACTGCCCCGGCCACGCCGACTACATCAAGAACATGATCACCGGGGCGGCCCAGATGGACGGCGCCATCCTGGTGGTCAGCGCCCCAGATGGCCCCATGCCCCAGACGCGCGAGCACATCCTGCTGGCCCGTCAGGTGGAAGTGCCGGCCATGCTCGTCTTCCTCAACAAAGTCGACATGATGGAAGACGAAGAGTTGCTCGAACTGGTCGAGTTGGAAGTGCGCGAACTGTTGAGCAAGTACCAGTTTCCCGGCGATGACGTGCCGGTCATTCGCGGCTCGGCCCTGCGCGCCTTGGAGAGCAAGGGCGACCTCTCGCGCAGCGACGCGGAGGCGGCCTGCATCTGGGAGTTGATGGACGCGGTCGACAACTACATCCCCACGCCGCAGCGAGCCACCGACAAAGCGTTTCTGATGTCGGTGGAAGACGTCTTTGGCATCAAGGGTCGGGGCACGGTGGCCACCGGGCGCATCGAGCGGGGGACGATCAAAGTGGGGGAGAGTGTGCAGATTGTGGGCATGAAGGAGGAGACGCGCACGGTGGTGGTGACGGGGGTGGAGATGTTCAACAAGCTGTTGCCCGAAGGGCTAGCCGGGGACAATGTGGGCTGTCTGCTGCGCGGAGTGGAGCGCAGCGAGGTGGAGCGGGGGCAGGTGTTGGCCAAGCCGGGCTCGATCAAGCCGCACAAGCGGTTCCAGGCGCAGGTGTATGTGCTGTCGAAGGAAGAAGGGGGCCGGCACACGCCGTTCTTCAATGGGTACCGGCCGCAGTTCTATGTGCGCACCACGGATGTGACGGGAGCGATCCACTTGCCGGAGGGAGTGGAGATGGTGATGCCGGGGGACAACATCGAGATGACGGTGGAGTTGATCCAGCCGGTGGCGATGGAGGAAGGGGTGCACTTCGCCATTCGCGAGGGAGGTCGCACCGTCGGCGCTGGCGTCTGTACCAGGGTCGAAAGTTAAGCTTGAATAATTAACAATAGGGCAATTTGTGGTTTCAAGTTCATCATGGTATAGTACCAATAGCGAAACTTGAAATCACAAACCCAAAGCCCGAACGGAGATACACATGGCCAGTAAAGGCAAAGAGAATCGCATTGTCATCACTTTAGCTTGCACCATCTGCAAGCACCGAAACTACACCACATCGAAGAATAAAAAGAACAATGCGGAGCGTCTCGAACTGAGAAAGTTTTGCAAGACTGATCGTGTACATACTGTCCACCGTGAAACCAAATAGATGGTAGGATACGGTCACTACTGATCGGGAAAGGTTGAACGTGGCAAACAAAATGGCCGATAAAAAGAAGAACGCCAGCCAGAGTCAGAGCCAAACGGCTGAACAGAAAGCACGAGATGGCGAGCAAGAGCAAGAGCGAGGCAAGAGCATCAAAGCGGTGACACGCGCACGGGAAGAGCGCAAAGGAAGTGAGAGCAAAACTGTGGCACGTTCACGGGAAACGAATCGGCCTGGCAGCAAAGCGCCTTCCGAGACGCTAACCCGTCTGCGTAGCAACCGCATTGTGCGCTTCCTCCTGGAGTCCTACTATGAACTCCGCTACAAGGTCACATGGCCGACCGTTGAGGAGGCCAGAAACATGACCGTTGTGGTAATTCTGCTCTCCGCTGCGGTTGGTGTCATATTGGGTCTAGCAGACCTAGGACTCTTGCAACTCTACACTCTCATCCTCCATGTGGCTGGTGTCAGCAAGTAGTCTTGCTAGCAGGGAACTATGAGAGGAAATGCTGTGGTTAGTGAACATACCACGCCGCCGAACAATACAGCGCAAGAAGATGAACATGCCTGGTACGCCATCCATACCTACTCGGGCTACGAAAATAAAGTAAAGAGTCATCTTGAGGCACGCATTGCCTCAATGGAGATGCAAAATAAAATTTTTCGGGTAATCGTACCTATGGAAGAAGAGGTGGAGATCAAGCAAGGCCAGCGGCGTACAGTGCAGCGCAAGGTTTTCCCCGGCTATGTGCTGGTGGAGATGATCATGAGTGATGAAGCTTGGTATGTTGTACGTAATACGCCTGGTGTCACCAGTTTTGTTGGCTCTGGCACACGACCTATTCCCCTGCAGGAACACGAGATCAAGTCAATCCTGAAGCAACTGACCAAAGAGACGGATAAGCCAAAGGCCAAAATCAGTTTCTCCAAGGGCCAGAGCGTACGCGTCATTGATGGTCCGTTTACCGAGTTCATCGGCACGGTCAGTGATATTAATATGGATCGCAACAAAGTAACCGTGCTCGTTTCCTTTTTCGGAAGAGAGACACCAGTGGTGCTGGATTTCCTCCAAGTCGAGAAAATTTAACCTATTCATTTCTAGGAGCTTGAAATATGGCAAAGCGTGTTAAAGCTGTAGTGAAACTACAGATTCCGGCCGGCAAGGCCAACCCTGCCCCACCAATAGGTACTGCTCTTGGCCCGCAGGGTGTCAATATTATGGCATTCTGTAAAGAGTATAATGAGCGCACAGCAGCCCAGGTTGGTCTGATCATCCCTGCAGAGATTACAATTTACGAAGACCGCTCCTTTACTTTTATCACCAAGACACCACCAGTTGCCGATCTGTTGAAGAAAGCTGCCGGTGTTGAAAAAGGGTCAGCCACTCCCAACAAGACAAAGGTTGGTTCGATTAGTCGCGACAAGCTGCGCGAAATCGCTGAGATAAAGATGAAAGACCTCAATGTCATTAATATTGAGGGTGCTGAGAAGATGGTCGAAGGGACCGCACACAGCATGGGTATCACCATCTCGTAGTGCGAGCAGTCATAGTTAGTATAAGGCAGGCATGCCCGATAGTCACTGCGGTTATTCTGCCACAAGGAGGGCCGAAATAATATGGCAAAACACGGAAAAAAATACGAAGAGGCACTCAAGCTGATTGAGAGTAACAAACTCTACCAGCCTCAAGAGGCTATCTCGTTGCTCAAAAAGATGAACTACGTAAAATTTGACCCAACCGTTGAGATTCACATGCGGCTGGGTGTTGATCCTCGCCACGCTGATCAGATGGTGCGTGGCGTAGCGATGTTGCCTGCAGGCACCGGTAAAGAAATGAAGGTGCTGGTCTTTGCACAAGGCGAGAAAGTCTCTGAGGCGGAGGCTGCGGGTGCGGACTTCGTTGGTCTGGATGATCTCATCAAACAAATTGAGGCAGATTGGTTCGGCTTCGATGTTGCGATCGCAACGCCCGATGTGATGGGCAAGGTTGGTCGGCTCGGTAAAAAGCTTGGTCCGCGTGGTCTCATGCCTAGTCCAAAGGCTGGAACCATTACCTTTGATCTCGCTAAAACCATTCGTGAAGTGAAGGCTGGTCGTGTGGAGTTCAGAGTCGATAAGACGGCTCTGCTGCATATTCCTGCGGGCAAACTCTCATTTAGTGAAGATGCGCTCATATCCAATCTGACGTCAGTGGTCGATGCAGTCGTACGAGCCAGGCCATCGGGTGCGAAGGGCACGTACGTGAAGAGTGTTGTGCTGTCATCTACCATGTCGCCCAGTGTCCGACTGGACATACCAGCGGCACTCGCACTCAAACCTTAAACGCAACTCTTCGGGACTCCTCACCACCTTCGGTGGTTCGCAAGGGGTTCTATTGCTGCGGGCTTTGTCGCCGCAGGCGACAAAGCCCGCAGCAATAAAAAGACGCGAGCCGTCGGAGGCGGCGAAGAAGTAGGCACCTGAATAGCTACTCTTAACAAACAAAATATTGTCAACCGAAGACAGCAAGTGTGCCAACAGGCATGTAAATGATACCATTGGTATCGGCTTGCTTAGGGATTGTGTACTCTACTGGTGTTATTATGGACGCATTATTGCTGGTACCATATTCTGCCAGATGGAGCAAGCATCGATCTCATCGTGGCCTTCGGTTACAGACCGGAGGCCGTTTTTATTGCATCTGAAAGGAGGGGAAAGCATCCATGCCTACACAGGCAAAGGCAGAAAAAATTGAAGCACTGACCGAAAAGCTGAGGCGCGCAACAGTCGCTATCCTGGTGCAGACACAAGGCTTGAAGGTCAAGGATATGAACGAACTGCGCAATAAAATGCGCGCTGCTAAAATCGAGTTCCAGATTGCCAAAAACACGCTTTTGCGTATCGCTACTGAGCGTAATAACATGACGGAACTGGACAAGAGCATTTTTAATGGTCAAACCGCCGTCGCGTTTGGGTATGACGACGAGGTGGCTGCCGCCAAAGCCGTCACCGACTACATACGCACGTCCAAGGTCGTCGTGCTCAAGTCGGGCATCCTCGGTGGTCGTACATTGACCGCCGAACAGGTTGAGAGCCTGGGCAAAATGCCCGGTGGGAAGAACTATACGAAGGCCCAGGTCGTTGGCACTCTGCAAGGGCCAATGACCACAACGTACAGTCTACTTACCGCACCATTGCGTGACTTGTGTTATGTCATTCAGGCACACGCCGAACAACTGAGCGGCGGAGCCACGGAGCAAGAATAAATTTAGAGGAGGAATACTACCCATGTCTGTAGAGACCATCATTGCCGAAATTGAGCAACTCAACGTACTGGAACTGGTCCAGTTGAGCAAAACCCTACAAGAGAAGTGGGGTGTCAGTGCTGCCCCTGTCGCCGCCGCTGCAGGACCCGCGCCTGCAGTACCTGCTGAGGCTGCTGCTGCCGCACCCGTAGAGGAGCAGACCGAGTTCGATGCCATCCTCACAGAGGTCGGCCCCAACAAAATCAACGTCATCAAGGTTGTACGCGAACTGACGGGCCTGGGCCTGAAAGAGGCTAAGGCTGTCGTTGATGAGGCCCCCAAGCCCATCAAGGAAGGTGTCTCCAAGGAAGAGGCCCAGAGGATCTCCGACAAGATGGCCGAGGTCGGCGCAAAGGTAACGATTAAGTAACGGCCCCCCCCTGGTGCCCCTTGCGGGTACCAGGTCATGCTTTACTCCTATTACTTCGCATGCTATAATGCGGACGGATAGATTTCATTCCCATCTAACAAACAGGAGGTGACAAAACAACGTGACATTGGCAGTCGAAGAAAAAGCGGAAATCATCGCGGACTCCCGCATTCACGAGACTGATACAGGTTCGCCAGAGGTGCAGGTTTCTATTCTGACCCGGCGCATCAATCAGCTCACTGGACACCTTAAGAAGCATAAACATGACCAGCATTCTCGGCGTGGCCTGCTGATGATGGTTGGTCAGCGTCGGCGACTCCTCGCCTATCTCAGCAAGAAAAGCCCGGAGCGCTATCGCGCACTCATTGCAAAGCTTGGCTTGCGCCACTAGTCACGAGGTCGTGTTGGATGCGGTCGGTGCCGTGTAGTGTGAAACGGCGATTACAAATTTGGCCGACCGTTGCCCCACCTCTCCTTATCTCACAGACAGAGCGAAAACGTACAGCATGTCGAGAGAGATTGAAACTAAGCGAACGATTACAGACGATAAGCAGAAGGCTTCCCCTACAGTACACAATCATCGATATGCAAGTGTGAGGCCACGACAAGGTAAAACACTCAGAAGTTGTTGCATCCAGCCTGGAACTGGATAGCGAATGTAGAGAAGCAAGTAAGTAGGGGACATTAGTTGGAACACCCCAAGAGTTGAAGACAGAGTAAGACGAAGTTTAGGGGTGTGATTATCCGGAGGAAAGTATGATTCACCGTCAAGAAGCTGTCATCGGTGGCCGGGTCATGAGCATTGAGACCGGTCGCGTGGCAGAACAAGCCAATGGCGCAGTGTTAGTGCGCTATGGTGATACCGTGCTGCTGGCAACCGCCGTTGGCAGCAATGAGCCTCGTGAAGGCATTGATTTTTTCCCTTTAACCGTTGATGTAGAAGAACGTATGTATGCAGCAGGAAAGATTCCTGGTGGCTTTATCAAACGCGAAGGCCGGGCTTCTGAACACGCTATTCTCGCCTGTCGACTCGCCGATCGTCCCCTTCGCCCGCTTTTCCCTAAGGGGTATCGTAACGATGTGCAAATTATCATCTTGGTGCTTTCCGCAGATCAGGAAAATGATCCCGATATCATGGGCATCGTGGGGGCTTCCGCCGCCCTGTGTATCTCAGACATTCCGTTTGCCGGTCCAGTAGGCGCGGTGCGTGTAGGTTACATTGACGATCAGCTGGTCATCAACCCGTTTGAGTCACAGATGGGCCAGAGCAAGCTTGACCTCGCCATTGCCGGTACTGCTGATGCAGTGATGATGGTCGAAGCAGGAGCCAAGGAACTTCCTGAAGCATTGATGCTGGAGGCGGTACGTTTCGGCCAGGAAGCCCTGCAAGATATCATCAAGATGCAGGAGAAGTTGATGGCGGCAGTCAACCATGCGAAGCGGCCTTTTGAACCTGCACCGATTGATGAAGCATTGAGAGCCAAAGTGGCAGAGTTCGTACATCCCCGCTTTGAGGCTGCCGTCAATAACCCCAACAAATCAGCACGTTCAGCAGCTCTCAGCATGGTGCAAGCTGAACTGATATCGACCCTGGGTGCGGAATTTCCTGACCGACTCAAGGAAATTATCAACTTCTATGAGAAAGAACTGAAGACCTACGTTCGCAATAAGATACTAGATCAGGGCATCCGTCCTGATGGTCGCGATCTGAAAACCATCCGTCCCATCAGTTGCGAAGTTGGCTTGTTACCGCGAACGCATGGTTCGGCCCTCTTCACACGAGGGCAGACACAGGTGTTGAGTGTGGTCACGCTTGGGTCGCCAGGCGAGGAGCAGATACTCGATAACCTGGGCTCGAGCGAGAGCAAGCGCTTCATGCACCACTATAACTTCCCACCTTTCTCGACCGGCGAGAGCAAACCGCTCCGTGGGCCGGGTCGGCGTGAGATTGGCCATGGTGCGCTGGCAGAACGTGCTGTCTCGGCGGTTATCCCTTCGCAGGAGGAGTTTCCCTACACTATCCGAGCGGTATCCGATGTGCTGTCCTCGAATGGTTCGACCTCGATGGGGTCTGTGTGTGGCACGACACTCGCACTAATGGATGCAGGTGTACCGATTCACGCCCCGGTTGCCGGTGTAGCGATGGGCCTGATTACCGGTGAGGGTGAGCACGGTGGCAAGTGGGCAGTTTTGAGTGACATTCAGGGTATTGAAGACGCCCTGGGTGACATGGACTTCAAGGTGGCAGGCACAGCAGATGGTGTGACTGCCCTCCAGATGGACATCAAGGTTAAAGGCATCACCTACGAAATCATGACAAAAGCCTTGGAGCAGGCCCGTGAAGGCCGCATGTACATTATGGAGAAGATGCTCGATGCGATAGATGCTCCTCGCGAGGAGTTGTCAGAGTACGCGCCGCGTATCCAAACCATCAAAATCAATCCTGATAAGATTGGCGCCGTTATTGGCCCAGGTGGCAAGACGATTCGCAAAATCCAGGAGGAGAGCGGAGCCAAGATCGATATTGAGGATGATGGCTCTGTGAACATTTCGGCCACTTCCAGCGAAGCTATGCAGCAAGCTATGGATGCGGTACGTGCACTTACAGAAGAGATTGAGGTTGGTCGCATCTATACGGGCACGGTGCGTCGACTCGTCGATTTTGGTGCCTTTGTCGAGGTTCTACCGGGGAAAGAGGGGCTGGTACGCACGTCGCAACTGGCTGATTACCAGGTGATGCGCCCCGAAGATGTTGTCTCGGTCGGTGACGAGATCACGGTGATGGTGATCGAGGTCGACCCACAGGGGCGTGTCAACCTCTCACGCCGTGCCGCATTGAGCGGAGAGATGCCAACTCAGGCTGAAATGGATAGTGAGCGTGGCCCTGGCCGTGGTCCTTCTCGAGGTGGTCCTGGTCGTATGGGTGGTGGCTATGGCGGACGTGACCGTGAGGGTTCCGTGCCTGGCCGAGGCTACGGCGACCGTGGCAACTATGGCGGACGTGATCGCGGCTACGGCGACCGTGGTGGCCGTTCTGGCGGCTATGGTGATCGCGACCGCAGCGGAGGTAACTTTGGACAGCGCCGCCCGATGGGTCCCGGTGGCCCTACTGGCCCTACTGGCCCTACCGGCCCTGGTCGTGGCCCAAGTACCCCACGCCGTGAAGGGGGCTTTGGACAACGCCCACCCGAGCGCCGCTGGTAAGATTCAACCGAGCCTGGTACCCGCAAGAGGCACCACTACATTTCTAATGTAGTGGTGCCCCTTGCGGGTACCAGGGGGGCAGGTACCAGGCTAACATAAATAAAATAGAGAGAGGTAACTATGTCGTCAGAGGAGATACTGAAGGAAATAGCCGCAGAGGTTTCTATATGTACGAAGTGTAATCTCTGTAAAAGCCGCACAAAAGCTGTTCCCGGCGAAGGAGACCCACATGCGAAGGTGATGTTCATTGGTGAAGGTCCAGGTTTCCACGAAGATAAACAGGGACGCCCGTTTGTTGGCCCGGCCGGACATTTCCTCGAAGAACTGCTAGCGAGTATCAATCTCAAGCGATCAGACGTTTTTATCACGAATGTGGTGAAGTGTCGACCCCCTGATAATCGCGACCCGTTGCCCGAAGAGATCAATGCTTGCAATGATTACCTTGACCGCCAGATTGCAGCGATCAAACCCAAGGTCATCGTCACCCTGGGGCGTTACTCTATGGCAAAGTTCTTTGGCAATGAGAAGATCAGTACCATTCACGGTCGCGCTCGCAAACAAGATGGCTATATTTGTATCGCCATGTATCATCCGGCGGCTGGTCTCCACCAGGCTATGCTCAAAGACACTATTCGGGCCGATTTCAAAAAGATTCCCCTGGTCATGGCTGAAGCCGAACGCTTAGGAACAGAAGGGGTCAGCAAAGCGCCCGAACCAGCCAAAGCCAAGGATGAGCCTCCACAGCAGTTATCGTTATTCTAAGGAAATAACATAATACTCACGGCCGGTGCATGCCGGCCGTGAGTATTATGTTATTTTAACTGCTAAGCTTGCTTGCATCGATATACTCACATTATACTCATATATTATGAGGGACTGTCCTCGGTGTTTCGTTTGACCAGGGGGAAATCGATGCAAGAGAAGATCAAACGGTTGTACTGTCTCGGCCTACTCGCTCTACTGCTGGCCCTGCTTCTCGCCTTCAGCCCGCTTTCAGCCCGGCCTGCATTCGCATCATCTTCATCTTCGGGAAAAGAAATCGTTATCAGCCTCTCCAAACAAAGGATGTTCGTCTACCAGGATGGCGTTCAGGTCTATAGCTCGCCGGTCACCACTGGGCGATCCACACTCAGGACGCCAATCGGCACGTACCACGTCTTCGCGAAGTTTCACCCCACAACATTCATCTCACCCTGGCCTGCTGGGTCACCCTATTGGTACCCACCAACGCATATCAACTATGCCTTAGAGTGGACGAACGGAATATTCCTGCACGATGCCTGGTGGCGTACGGTCTATGGGCCAGGTACAAATATATGGTACCACGACCCCGTCTACGGCTGGCAAACCGGCACACATGGCTGTATCGCCATGCCGCTAGCCGCTGCTGCCTGGCTGTACAAGTGGGCACCAATTGGAACAAAAGTACAAATCAATTCCTGATCCTCAACGCGTCAGGAAATTGTGATCCTTTTGCGCAACTCATGGTACCCAGCAAAGCTTGGGCCAGCCTGACGCATCAGCCGGAAGGGGGTTGCGTCGGGTTGGCGGAGGTGGAGATTTTACGCTTAGTCTCCGTGATCGCCACCATCCTTTCCTTTCCTACCCCTGTCTCCTCCGTCGCTATTCCCAGGGCTATACTCATGCCTGTCACGGTCTCTATTCACAAGGATATACGTATATCTGGTGATACCCCCATGGCCATTGTCAACCTCGTCATTATCGCCTCCGCCGTGTGGTCTTTTTGCACGAGGCTCGCCTCGTAGGACAAAGCTACTCATAAAGTTTCCTTCGAAGTGATGAGGAGGAAGAAGAAAGGCAGGAGTGACATGCTTTTGTTGCGCCGTATTTGCATTGACCAATGGTGCTATGGCTTCAGTAGTGATGGGGATCTGTGTGGGTAGACTATTGCCGGCGACGAACAAACCAAGCGATAAGGAGGTTGTGAGTAGGAAGACGAATGCAGTGAATGCTACCAGTAACCTCTGAGCCCGCGAACGAGGATACTGTCGCTTTGGCACCGTTTGTTGCGGGGATGGAGTATCGATAGTTGCCGGCTTGAGTATCTTGAGTGCTTGAAGAGTATTGCTCAATGCCAGAGCACTGGCCATCTCCGGTTGTTCCGCGGCCTCAAGTGATCCCTGGTAAGCTTGTACCAGGGCCCGCACTGACTTGAAGCGGCGATGTGGGTCCTTCTCCAGCGCACATAAAATGACCTGCTCGATAGCTAGTGGGACAGTCGAGTTCAGTAGAGAGGGACGAACTGGTTGCTCTTGTAGTTGTTTCCAACATACGCCTATGGGTGTACTGGCCTTAAAGGGCACGCGCCCCGTCACCATCTCATAGAGCACTATGCCCAGGGCATAGATATCACTGCTGGTAGTGGCCGGCGCATCCATCAATTCGGGGGCTAGATACTCAGGAGTACCCATCAAGCAATCTGTTTGTGTGATCTCATTATCACCTGCTATGGCCCTGGCTAAACCAAAGTCTGCAAGATACACATACCGCTCATCATGCAACAAAATGTTTGAAGGCTTGATGTCGCGATGGATGATGCCGTGATCATGAGCAAATTGCAGTGCACTAGCCACTTGCTCAAGCACATCGCCTGCCTCTTGCAAGGTCAGGGGGCCTCTTCTCAGTCGTGTATGTAAGGTGCCTTGTCTGATATACGGCACGACCAAATAGTGCCATGGACCATGTTCACCAGAATCGAGAATGGGCAAAATGTGGTTGTGCGTCAGCGTACGCATGGTCTGGATTTCGTGTCGAAACTGCTCACTGTACTCTGTATGGCTGCTATTGACTAACTTGATGGCCACATCTTGCTGCGTATTTTCGTCGATGGCCAGATATACCTCTGACATGCCTCCCCGGCCCAGGCGATGTTGGAGGCGGTAGTGACCGAATGTGGTTCCTTCTAGTCCTAGCATGGTTCTCAACGTTTCTTGCTATCATTTCTCCCCTTGTACTATTATATACGTCCACGCATGTATATTTGTTTACATGGATGCCGGTCAAGGGCCACACAATCCCCAGATTGCATCCGCAAGGGCTCACCTCTTGTGATACAATTTTTATGGCGGGCGGGTCAGCAACTGTCCTGTCTGTGGACAACCATATAAACATTGCCGCTGCGACCAATCACCAGCAAAGAATGATGGTATTGTGCGAGTGATGCGCGACCGCAAGCATCGCGGCGGCAAGACCGTGACGGTAATTACCGGAGTGCCTGGCAACGAGAGCGAGATGGCTACGCTCGCGCAAAGGTTGAAGAAGCTGTGTGGCTCCGGCGGAACTGTCAAAGATGGCAGCATCGAAATTCAGGGTGACCACTGCGATAAGGTGCAGGCGAAACTGGCGGAGTTGGGGTATAAGGTCAGAGACTCTATCCCCTAGAAGGGGATGAGCTTGTGTCTAGCCTTGACCGCAACTCTCCAGGCCAACATGCACCTGGAGCTTTGGTTTCACAGGCCGACACATCAAGGCAGTCTGACAACCTGCCTGTGCTTACCCAGACCTGCCGGATAAGCAGCGTTAGTTCGACCACGAACGTTTTACCTGGGAGTGGGTTCTCTCCCAGAACGCCATACGTTCAGTTGGAAAGGTCCCATGTAGGCGAACTGTCTCTCTCCGGCGAACCGGAGTGCCTAAGCCTACAGACAAAGTATAGCACAAATGTACGAGAGAGGCAAGAGGATGGATTCCCACCTGACGGTGCCTTTCTTTCCTCCCGGCCCGTGAACGGAGGCGGACATCCAGAAAGGATTTCCGGTGAAGCGGGCGGGAGGATAATTACAACCATGGCAATCGCTTGCGCAACGCTGGAAGCGATTGCTCAACGGCCTCACGACCGGCCACTACAAATTTGCGCCCTTCGGAGAACTGGCGTAGCGAAATGCGGTGAAGTTTGGGACGAAACACAACATCGGCCTCACGAATACTATGCATGCCGATGGTTGCCATCGTCAACTCATAGGTACGAAGCAACAAATCGATGATATGTGGGGACCTGGCAGCCCCGCTCCTGGAACCCACCCCGCTCCTGGAACCCGCAAGGGGCACCAGTACATTTTCTTCGAACCAGGGGGTTGCGCTCATTAGAGAGGGTGGCTCCTGACCGCCAAGTTCTGAGGCGAGCAGGATGTCGGCTCCCATCTGTCGTACGAGGCGAATAGGGACCGGGTCGTGCATACCTGCGTCCATCAAGATATGTTCGCCGATCAGCACCGGTGGGAAAATCCCCGGCAGTGCCACGCTTGCCAGCCCGGCCTGCCAGAGTAGGCCACGATCGAGCACGATCCCTGCTCGTGTTGATAGGTCGACCGCAACCATTGCAAAAGGCGTCGTCAGATCCTCGAAGCGCAACTCCCCGCACAGCTCACGCAACATGCGCTTCAGCCCCTTGTTGGAGAAGATAGAAGTACGAGGAAATCTCCACTGTACTATATGGCGTTGAATATCCAGAAAAATCTCTTCGCTCTCAGCAAGCGATTTGCCGATGAGATACATGCCAGGCGCGATGATGCCGCTGCTACACCCTGCGATATAGTCCAGTGGTATGCCATAGTGCAGCAAACGCTCTATGACCCCCAAATGGGCAAAACCACGTGCGCCGCCGCCACCAAAGGCGATACCGATGGTCTGATGGGCAATATGGCGGGCAACGAAATCAACAGCCTTGGTCAGGGCCGCATCCGGTGCCAGTTGCCGTAGCGTCACCTGTTGCTCCCAGCATTGTTCAAGTAACGGTGTATCCGCCGGGAGAAGACCTGTAACGGTACAACCCAGCTGCTCAGCATAGCGATCCTGCACCCCAATCGTCGGACGTTCCGGAACGTGTACCACAAAAACCGTATCGAGCGGTCGCCCCGCTTGATCTTGCTGAACCCTCCCCTGGGTGGTATGCTCTGCTCCTGCAGAAACGAGCGTAATTGCTCTCTGGCACTGACCCTGCACAGCTTGTAGCAGGTGAGTGGGTGTTGTTCGCATGGTTATCAGCAACAGATAATCGTATAGCGTAGCAAAGTCGGTCAGTGATGCCAGTATGCCAGCATCCAGGGTGAGAGCCTGCTCATCTGTGGCTGCCAGTGCGGCATATGCGCAGTAATATTGGCCGTCCGCTGCGGCGGTTGGAGCATGATGCGTTTGCAAGAGACTATGGTCGTGTAGACATTCGAGCAAACTGGGGCGTACCTGCTGCTCATGTGTCGCGAAATGTGGCCCCAATGCCCGGTCTTGTCCACAAAGTTCGAGCACGAGAATACGCTTATGACTGCGTACTGCCAGCGCGTCTGCAATATGCGCGACCAGCGAGCGCTCCCAGGGTGCATCGGGATTGTCGGCTAAAGCAAGCCAGACTCGTTCAGCAGTGTGATTGGCGAGAATTTGCTGGTTGGTCTGTGCCAGGCGCAATGACAGGATGCGATTGATGTTTTGGAGCAACGTCGGACAGGCCCCGATCAGCGTCAGAAAATCGGTCTGTGTGAGCGACCAGAGCGTTGTGTCTTGTTCTGCACGCACCGTGGCGGTCGGCGGCTCGCCGGTGATGAGGGACATTTCGCCGAAGCATTCGCCAGGTCCTAAGCGTGCTACGACGAGGTCTCTTTCGCGACTTCCCGCTGTAATGGCTTGTCCCCCCAGTAGTCCTGTCCCTACAGATGATTGTTCGCCCTCTTGTAGCAAGACGCTGACTTCGCCAGAAGCAACAATGTGCAGGCGACCATGCCACACGCCACGCTCCAGGATGCGCGTGCCACGTTCGTAGCTGGCTGGTTGCAGCCGGGCGATGATGGCCGCCGTTTCATGCGGCTGCAAGTTACGAAATAATCTGCTCGCCTCTATGAGTTGTTGGGGTTCCAGGTTCTGCATATGCAGATTGTATAAGCAAATTGCCGGGGTGTCCAGGGGGCATTTCCGCTTTGCTTCCTTCACTAAGCGGGTGCAGTAAGATGATCTCCAGCCCCAGAAGGTCATGGTAAAAGCCCTCGAATTTTAACATATTCTTCATCTTCACTTAAAACAACTCATGTATAGTTTTATTGCCTAGATGACTTTAATCTTACTAATCTTGACGTTTGTTCAGCAGAAAGTAGAGGAACACATGTATTCAGTCAAATTTCGAAGTATAAAGGTAGGATTGGGAAGCATTTTCGCCTCTCTCCTACTCTTGCTGGGTCTGTTCACTTTGACAGGGACGGCATCAGCGCATACCGCAAAAACACTTCATACCCACGTCACCGCCACAAGCGCTGTTATAGGCGCAACGTGCACTGGGGATCAGGTCTCTTCAGTCACCTTTAAACATAGTAGACACAATAAAGCACCCAAATACTCCTGCACGCCTGACGCTGCCACCGGTAGTTGCACTGGGGACCAGGTCTATACAATCACCTTCCATCACTCGCATAAAAAGGAACTCCCCAGCTACTCCTGCATTCCTAGCTCTGGGCATTGAGTTGCACAAGCTACATCCGCCACCTCAGGGCGTCAGCTTGCCTGCGCCCTAGGAGGTTGGGAGGGTCTGGCTCTTGCCTGCGCCCTGGGAGGTTGGGAGGGTCTGGCTCGACGCAAAAATCTGAACCTCACCCCTTTTTCACGTTCCATTGACACCATACTTGTGGCGATGGTAAGATTTTACTTGTAGGGTAACAAGTCATAACCCAGGATTGGCAACATCAATGAGTCCATTCAGCTTCATACAAATGAGCAATTCAGCCGCGTAGGCGATCACGCCGGGCTTACGCGGCAGGAAGTGGCACTTCCGATGTAACTACTCACTACCAGTGAGTAGACTGCTTGTTTTGTTTCCGCATCTGCAAAACTACTTTCTCCCTGCTTTTTCCCTCTCGGCGTGTGTCGCTCGCCGGGCGCTGCTTGTCCTGCGACGTTGCTACGCCGATTACCGCTACCCGTTGCATCTTCACACAAGCGTGCCCATCCAGCAAAACCTTTCCCTGTAGTTTTTTCTTTTCATGTTCAGCGGGAGCAAAATCACATGTCTAACATGCCATCGGTACAAAACGAATTACCAGAGTCACTCGACACAGGCAGGGCAAAAGCGCCCTCGGTTCCATTGTGGAGGAACCGCAACTTTCTGCTGCTTATCAGCGGCCAGGCCGTCTCCTCTGTAGGCTCACAAGTCTCGCTGCTCGCCTTTCCACTGCTGATTCTGGCTCTAACACACTCGCCTGCCCAGGCAGGGTTGATCACCGGTCTGCGTGGGTTGGCCTTTGCGTTCTTCTGCCTACCTGCTGGGGCGCTGGTTGATCGCTGGAACCGCAAGCGCGTGATGATTCTCTGTGACCTGGGACGTGCGTTGGCCCTGGGGAGTATTCCGCTTGCGTTCGCATTCGGCCAGTTAACGCTCGTGCAACTCTACATTGTCTCACTGGTCGAAGGCGCACTGTTTGCCCTCTTCAATCTGGCCGAAGTTGCCTGTCTGCCGCATGTTGTATCGAAGGAGCAACTACCGGCAGCGACTGCCCAGGACCAGGTCTTGTATGCTGTGTCAGGATTGTTTGGCCCGGCACTCAGTGGTGCTCTCTATAGTATTGCCAGCACCTTGCCATTCCTGGCCGATGCAGTCTCCTACGCAGCCTCGGTCGCCTCGCTGCTTTTCATCAAGGTGGAGTTCCAGGGAGAGCGGACGGCTGCGCCAAGCAAACTGTGGGTTGAAGTTCTGGAGGGCATGACATGGCTCTGGCATCAACCTCTTTTGCGCTTTATTGCGCTGCTGACGTTCGGACTCACAGCACCCTGTGTCGGTTATGTGTTGATCTTGATCGTGCTGGCTCAACACATGCATGCATCGGTATTCACCATCGGCCTCATCTTCGCGGGTGGGGGCATGGGCAGTATTGTTGGTGCTCTGGTGGTAATTCCTATCCAGAGGCGTTTCAGCTTTGGGCAGGCGATCATAAGCGCGGCATGGATCTGGGCGTTGTCGTGGCTGCTCTTTGCCATTGCACCCAATCCATTCGTGCTGGGCCTGGCCAACACCCTGAGCTTTATCATCGTTCCGGTCTACACTGTGGTGCAATACAGCTATCGAATCGCACTGATCCCAGACCAGTTGCAGGGCAGGGTCAACAGTGTCTTCCGCCTGCTTGCAGTCGGAAGCCAGCCGCTCGGTTTGATGATAACCGGCGTGTTGCTTCAGGCGATTGGTCCGATCCCTACGGTGCTGGTACTCTTTGTGCCGCAACTGGTATTGTGCGTTGCCGTCACGCTGAACCCGCATGTACGGCATGCACGCCCAATTGCCGAGACAGGGTAGATCATTCCGCTGGACTCTTATGCTGTGCCTGTGGGTTCTCTACGTCCTCCTGGTACGCGGTTGGTTTGAGCACACCGACGTAGGGCAGGTTGCGGTAGCGTTGTGCGTAGTCCAGGCCATAGCCGACCACAAATTGGTCAGGGATGCGAAAGCCGATGTAGTCGAGATGGACGGCTTTCACACGTTCTCGTCCCTTGTCCAAAAGTGTACAGATGCGCAGACTGCGCGGCTTACGCTGTCGCAACACTTCCGTCAGATAATGGAGAGTGAGACCACTGTCGACGATGTCCTCTACGATCAGGACGTGTTTGTGCTCGAGGGGGCTTTCCAGGTCTTTGAGGATGCGTACGACGCCACTGGATTGGGTGGTATTGCCATAGCTGGAGATGGCCATATAGTCTATCTCCAGCGGCAAATCAATCGCTCGCGCCAGGTCGCCGATGAAAGGGACTGCGCCCTTTAAGATCCCCAACAACTGTAGATTTTTGCCCTGGTAATCACGGGTGATCTGCTCACCCAACTCAACAATTTTGCTACGGATCTCTTCTTCGGTTACTAGGATCTCACCAATGTCGTCGTGCATGTTCACCTCGCGAATCCCAACATAGGATGGCAGAGAACCTGGCGACCGCAAGGGTCGCCACTACGCCAGAACATACAGCATAGCTCGTTTGCCAGCGTAGTGGCGACCCTTGCGGTCGCTCAGGCCCATCATCTGATGTAAAAATCACACGTGTACCCATCTTCAGTGCGTTATCTCCTGTCCTGGGCGCCAGCGCAGATTCGGCTTGCGTGCCGCCAGGGCTTGATCCAATCGGCCCACGACTGTTGTATGCGGGGCGGTCTTGACGAGTTCTGGATTTGTGCTCGACTCCTCAGCAATCTGCTTCATCACGCTGACAAAGTAGTCGAGCGTCTCGCGGGTTTCCGTCTCGGTCGGCTCAATCATCAATGCCTCATGCACGATCAATGGAAAGTAGATCGTCGGCGCCATCATGCCGAAATCGAGCAGACGCTTAGCGACATCAAGCGCGGTGACTCCGCTCTCCTCCTTTTGGCGCTCTGCCGTGGCCACGAACTCGTGCTGGCACATCTGAGGAAAGGCGATATTGTAGTCGGATGCCAGTTCATGTTTCAGATAGTTTGCATTGAGGATGGCGCTCTGTGCGACATGCAACAGGCCGTCCGGGCCATAGGTGCGAATATAGGTGTAGGCGCGTACCAGTACGCCGAAATTGCCCATATTGGCGCGTACCTTGCCAATGGATTGCGGCCCAGGGTCCTGCCAGTAGTAACCCTGGTCACCCTTAGCCGGCAGGGGACCAGGCAAGAAGGGAACGAGATGTTCTTTGACGCCGATGGGGCCTGAACCTGGACCACCACCGCCGTGCGGGGTGCTGCACGTCTTGTGCAGGTTGAAATGTACCACGTCGAAGCCCATATCACCGGGACGAGTGATGCCCAGGACGGCGTTGGCATTTGCGCCATCATAGTAGAGTTGTCCGCCCGCCTGGTGGACGAGTTGCGCGATCTCCACGACCTTGCTATCGAAGAGTCCCAACGTGTTGGGGTTGGTCATCATGATAGCGGCGATGTTGGCAGCGTTTGCCTCCAGCAGAGCCCGCAGGTGGTTCACTTCGATACCGCCTGTGCCCGGGTCGGTCTTAACTTCGACTGACTTATAATCGGCAAGCGTGGCGCTGGCAGGATTCGTGCCATGTGCGTTATCGGGAATCAACACGATATTGCGATGACCCTGGCCCTGACTCTGGTGGTAGGCTTTAATCAGCATCAAGCCGGTCAGTTCACCATGTGCGCCTGCGGATGGCTGCAAGGTGACACGGGCCATAGCAGCGATCTCGGCCAGGTACTGCTCCAGCTCGTAGATTAACTGAATTGCCCCCTGCACGCTACGTTCTGGCTGCAAGGGATGGATGCGAGCGAAGCCTGCTAGGGCGGCCATATCTTCGTTGATTTTAGGGTTGTACTTCATTGTGCAGGAGCCTAGTGGATAGAAGCCCGTGTCCACACCAAAGTTCCGCTGTGACAGATGGGTGTAGTGACGAACAATCTCAATCTCGCTTACCTCTGGCAGAGGAGCTGGCTCCTTGCGCAGCATACCAGCAGGTATCATGCTCTCCAATGGCTCCGTAGGGACATCCATTGTTGCCATAGTGGCGGCGCGCCGACCGGGAGCGCCTTTCTCAAAGATCAGTTTCTCAACGCTCACGCCTGCACCTCCTTTAACACATCTACCAGGTAATCGATGTCTTGCTTTGTGCGTGTCTCTGTTACACAGAAGAGTATGTAGGACCCCGATTTATCGCGGGTCTCCATGCCGGGGTAGCTGTCGCCCAGGGCATAACCGCCTATCATGTCTGTCTGCTCAAAGTGCTGCTGGAAGGTGTGCACTGGAACAGGGGCTTCGATCACAAATTCGTCGAAGAACGGACTGCTGAATGCAGCCTTATAGCTCGGCAATGCAGTAATCTGGCGGAAGGCATAGTGGGCTTTTTGCAGGCAGAGTTCGCCAAGCTCGCGGAAGCCTTGCTTACCCAGGGCTGCCATGAAGATGGTCGCGCCGACGGCCAACAGTGACTGGTTCGTGCAGATATTGGATGTAGCGCGTTCACGGCGGATATGCTGCTCGCGAGTCTGCAAGGTAAGAACATAGCCGGTTTGCTGCTCGCTACCCTCCTCAACCGTCTGCCCGACGAGTCGGCCCGGCAGCAGGCGCATGAACTTGTTGCGTGCCGCCATGAAACCCAATGCGGGACCGCCGTAGCTCATAGTGTTGCCGAAGCTCATGATCTCACCAACAGCAAGATCGGCTCCGTACTCAGCCGGGGGGGCCAGGATGCCCAGTGAAGCTGGCTCGGTGATAGCGGTGATGAAGACGGCCTTTCCCTTGTGAGCAATAGGCTCAATGGCGTTCATGTCCTCGATGCAGCCAAAGAAATTGGGCTGTTGTATGACCACTGCTGCTGTGGTTGTACTCACCGCCTGGTCGAGTTCTTCAAGGGAGGTTACACCATTGCGCACCGGCACCTCTTTCACACTGAAGCCGCGCGCCTGGGCGTAGGTGTGCAATACGCGGAGATATTGTGGATCGACACCCAGCGAGATGACCACTTCGCCACGTCCGCCGGGGCCAACGGCTAGCAGTACAGCTTCAACAACTGCGGTCGCACCATCGTAGAGCGAGGCGTTGGCGATGTCCAGTCCTGTTATCTGGCAGATCATGGTCTGAAACTCGTAGATGGCCTGTAGCATGCCCTGGCTGACCTCGGGCTGGTAAGGCGTGTACGAGGTGACAAACTCTGAACGCCGTTGCAAGTGGGGCACGATACTGGGTATTGCATGATCGTAGGTGCCAGCGCCCAGGAAAGAGATAACGCTGTCAAGATGCTTATTTTTCGCGGCCATGCCGTTGAGTAAGCGTTTCAGGTCTGGTTCGGCGAGCGCTGGCGGAAGTTCGAGCGGCCGCCGCAGGCGTACCTCTTCCGGTACGGGTGCGAGTAATGCTTCCAGCGAGGGAAGGCCAATGCGTTCCAACATCGCTTGCTGGTCTTCTGGGGTATTTGGTATATAGCTCATAACTATCTTCCCTGGAGGTGCTTCTCGTACTCGTCGGAGGTCATCAGTCCATCGAGTTCTGCCGGATTAGATAGCTTCACAACAAGCATCCAGCCGTCTTCATAGGGGCTATCATTGATAAGTTCCGGGTGATCCTTCAATTCCTCGTTGACCCTGATAACTTCGCCACTGAGGGGAGAAATTAGCTCTGAGGTCGCCTTCACCGACTCGATGTCGCCGAACTTCTGCTCATGTGAGACGCTTTGCGCAGCATCCCAGGGTAAATCGAGATAGACGATGTCGCCAAGTTGATCCTGAGCATAATCGGTAATGCCGATAGTCGCCTGATCGCCTTCGACGCGGATCCACTCGTCCGTTTTGCTGTACTTGAGGTTAGCAGGATGGTTGAGGTTAGCCATGATGTATCTCCTTTATTTTTTCTCGCGTTTATAAAACGGCAGCGCAACGATCTGCGCCGCCGTGCGTCGCCCACGTATATCGATCTGTAGCGTATGTCCAACCACAGCGTGTGCTGCTTCGACGTAGCCCAGGCCAATATTTTTGTTCACGGTCAGGCCTGGTCCACCGCTGGTAAGTGCGCCAATGGGTTGGTCGTTTTCATAAATCAGGTAGCCGCCGCGGGGCACACCACGTTCGACTAATTCGACGCCAACAAGTTTGCGTTTCGGACCTTGGTCCTTCACATGCAGCAGCGCGTTGTGACCTATGAAGTCGCCTA
>WNFH01000394.1_pt1 | contig 28514 bp, 27 predicted proteins | sample 5400411 | NCBI WGS metagenome assembly WNFH01 (sample SAMN13153347, study PRJNA577476) | soil metagenome | isolation source: 200 cm saprolite under Douglas fir tree site 2 hole 3 | place: USA:California | collected 2015-04-18 | reverse complement strand
AACGCCGCCTCTGAATTTGAAGAAATGGTGTTCTGGTGGCTGGCGGTCGCCGTTGCGCCGTTGTAGCCAAAAAAACTTGATCCGCTATGCTAGCTTGAATCGCGACGCCGAGAACAAAATGGTCTCAAATGAACCGTTTCAAAAGGTCGAAGACGAGTACTTCCGCCTCAAAGGCCAACTCGCAGCGGGTCGCATTACCAGCGAACAATTCAATACGGCCCTCAATGATTTGATGATCGAGCATGAGGGCCGCTGGTGGATGATCGGCGCTGACAGTGGCAAGTGGTATGTCCACGATGGGAAGAATTGGCTCGAATCAGTTCCACCCGTTATTTCAGAAGAACCAAAACCCGACACACGTCGGCGGAACCCAAGCACCACAACACAACCCCGGATAAATCGAGGCGATAGTGTGGCTTCTTCGATCACTTGGGGTGTATTGAACGTGCTGGGCGCGCCTTTTAGATTGCTTGGTGGTCTCGTCCTCATCTTTGGCTCTGCAGGTATCTTGGCTTTAGCGAGCATCGGTGTCCTTTCGGCTCTAGGCACGGATTATAATTCCCTTGGAGAGACTACAAAGGGGTGGCTGGGTCTAATCTTTGTCCTGCTCACGATGGTCGTAGTTTCCGTGCTACATTCTACCTGGAAAGCTATCGTGGGAAAGATCCTAGGAAGCCTGGGCCCTCGACTCAAGTAGACGATGCCCTCTGGAGACCGCCGCCAAGTGAGCCAGTGTGTGAGTTGCGAAACTTGCGCAATTAAACGTGTCGAGTTTTTTCCGAATGTGCTCCCATCCCTAACTCCGATGTCAAGCAATGATTTGAGTCTTTTGCCTCCGGAAATACAGCTTTACAATCACACTTGAAGCTACTTCGACGGCTGTGCTAAGCCTGCCGGGCCCGCGTGGTGGTGCCTGGCATGCGTATTGACTTATTATGTTACGTTCGACCTGTAATGGGAGAATGCAGCAGGCAAACCTTCAGCCCGAGCAAGGTCTAACGTGATGACCGAACAGGAATTGTGAATCGTCGAATTCTGCAAAAGCGGCCTGTCACCGTTATCCCTCCATCATTATTTCTGCAAAAGGCCGAACATAATCCGACAGAGTTAAACGTGGTCTGCGTGGCTTCATCCTTTTACCCTTGACACGCGGCGGGAAGCTCGCCTAGTCTCCGAATACCTTCAGTCCGGAGGCGAATATATGAGGCGATGGACAAAGTCAGCCGGGTTAGCTCTTGGCGCGGTTCTAGTTGCTTTTGGTCATTTGCCCTTTGCGTACGAACTCGCAGCCGCTGAAGCGCCCAGCCTCCGCGGCGTCTATAACGCTCTCGGGGGAACCATGACGCCGGCTTGGGTGGCTCAAGACCTTGGACTTTTTACTAAGCACGGACTGCAACACAGCCTTAACTATCTCGCGGCGACCACCGCGATCCAAGCGATCGTCGGCGGCACCGAGGAAATCGGCTTAGTCGGCAATCAAGGAATCGATGTGGCGCTGGAAGGGGCGGATACCGTCTACATCGCGAGCACGGCGTCGCGATTCATTTTTCACCTGTACGGCGATCCTGCCATCAAGTCGGTCGCCGATCTCAAAGGGAAAGTCCTCGCAGCGACGCAGCCGGCGGCCTCGACGGATTACGCCGGCCGCATGCTGTTGCGGCGCTATGGGTTGGTGCCGGATAGGGACGTGAAGATTCTTTACGCCGGCAGTTCGCCTGCGGTGTTGACGACGATCAAGTCAGGCAACGCCGCCGCCGGACTCATGAGCGCTCCAATAACATTTCAGGCCGAAGAATTGGGGCTCAAGCATATTCTCAATGTCACTGACCTGAATATTCCGTTTATCTTCGTCGCCGTCGTCACCACGCGCAAAACCATCCAGCAAAAGCCGGACGCCGTAAGCCGCTATCTCAGAGGCTACACCGAGGCGATCTCCATCATCCACCGCGATAAAGAGACGACAACGAAGGTGATGTCCAAATACATGAAGACCGATAACCGACAGTTGCTCGAAGCTGTCTACGACGAACATGAGCCGGTTTTTCAGCGCGTGCCGCTCATGACCAAGGATGTCGTCCAGGCCGTCTTGGAGGTGGTGAAAAGTCCGAAAGGAACGCAAGTAAAACCGGAGGACTTTTTCGACAACTCGTTTTTGCAGAAGTTGGACGCCGCCGGCTTCATCAATTCGCTGTATGCCCGTTAAGGACGCCATGCGCGTTTACCGTTCCGCGCATGCTGGGGGTCGGAGTACATGTTCATCGGTGGCGATCAGCCGGGCTCGCAGTAGTTCTCCGACCCGATTTCCCGAGTGTGGTGATCTATGCTTCCAGACTGCGCATCACGGACAGATTGGCCTTAACTGCCAGCGCCGGATCTGGATCGGCCAGAGTACGCTCGACATCTTGTGAGGTCAGTTGTTTGATGCGATTGGCGCTCATCGAAGATCCCGTGTTGCGGGAGAAAAGATTCTGGATACTTAACAGATTGGCTGTCTTTTGGCGTACCAGTTGGCTTCTCTTGCGCAACAGATCGCGCATGGCCCGCTCTTCTCTGGGGTAGATATAACCCTCGGGCAGAACTTCTAGCCGAAGCATGTGGGCGAGCCAACGGGCGTCGGAGTGGTCATCGGTGTACTTGAGTCCTGCGTACTGTTGGATGGCGGCCGGGTTGGCCAGATGCACCCTGTAATTTACTGCCATCAGGCCATCTACCAGCCAGTACCAGTTAAACGTCGATTCCACTACGATTCCCTCAATACAGGATTGATAGGGTGAGAACTGTTGCACAATGCTGCTTAAATCGTTGGGCAAGCGCTTCTGATAAACGACCTCATCTCGCTCATCAATCAGCACCGTGACGTTGTTGGTGGAGTGCAAATCGATCGCTCCGTAAAGCTTCATCTCGGTCTCCTCCTCTAAAGTTAGTGGGTTGGCTGCCGCACTCAACCCTACTGCCTCTTGGAGAAGCCTTCTAGATGATTATCAGGTGACATGGAAACGGGGTCGAGCTCCAGTAGGATGGTGGTTGAGCAGGCCATAAAACCCGAAAGGAGAAGACCCCGTGCTCCTCGACGCACATTAATCTAGAGCTGCCGCCACGCGATCAGTTATCCTACGCTAAGGTTCAAAACTCGCCTCTTTGCTCCATCACTAGCGCTGAGCCTCCATACCGTGACATAATCCCGTTGCGCTGATCCCTGACAGAATTACTTTGCTACAACAGGGTGTTTTTTTGAACTTTACAAAAGTTGGCGAATTTGTTAGAAAAAGCTAGCGTCGGAGTATCTCCGCTGGAAAGCAAAATTGGACCTATGAAAAGGTTCTTCATCTCTCGCGCGGTTGCGCTGTTCTATATCGTCCCCTCTCTTATCTTCTCGCTATCCTTGGCTGCGGCAGCTCAGGAGAAGGTGCAGTTGAAGGAGGTAAAGGTCCAGGGCAATATCAGAATTGAAGACGATGGAATTCGTCTGCACGTGAAGAGCCGTGCGGGCGACTCGTACGACCCCGCGACTGTCAACGAGGATGTCAAGTCGATCTACCGGATGGGCTTTTTTGATGATGTGAAGGCCGAGCTTTCTCCCGAAGGGGTGCTTACCTTCCTGGTCAAGGAAAAACCCTACATTCGCGAAGTTAAAATTGTCGGGAATTCGGAGTTGAGCAGGGAAAAAATCGAGGCTGGCTTCGGGGTCAGTCCTCGTACCATCCTCGACCGCGACAAGGTCTCGGAAGGCGTCGAGAAGGTGAAGAAGCTTTATAACGATCAGGGGTATGTGAATGCCCAGATCGAATATGCGATCTCGCTCGCGGAGAACAACCAGGCTGTTGTTAACCTGGATATCGATGAAGGTAAGCGCCTTTTGATTCAGAAGATCTCGTTCGAGGGCAACCGATCCTTTTCCGAAAGTGAATTCAAAGGGCTCATGGCTACGAAGGAAAAGAGCATTCTTTCGTACATCACCAATCGCGGAGTTCTGGATCAAGATATCCTGACTAATGACGTGGCGATATTGTCCGCCCACTATTACGACCACGGTTATGTGGATCATAAGATCGACGAACCGGTGATTCTGCGACGCCGGGATGGAATCGAGGTGGTGATCCGCGTCGAGGAAGGAGAGCAATACCGAGTCGGAAAAGTTGAGATCGGGGGGGACCTCATCGAAGACGGGGAGAAGATGCTCCAAAAGGTCCAATTGACGACGGGGCAGATATTTAATGGAGGACGCCTGCGTGGAGACATCTCGAACCTCTCGGAGATCTATTCCAACAAGGGGTTTGCCTTTGTTCAGGTCGAACCTATGACCAAAATCAACCCGCAAGAAAAAACGGTCGATGTTGCCTTGGTCATTACCCAGGGTCCACCGGTCTATTTCAACCGGGTCTTGGTCGCGGGGAATACCAAGACAAGGGACAAGGTGGTTCGGAGAGAGTTGACCGCAGTCGAGCAGGAGCTTTTTTCTGGCAACAAGATCAAGCAGAGTCGCGACGCTCTGCAGCGGACCGGCTACTTCGAGGATGTCCAGTTGACGTCGAAAAAGACGGATCAACCGGATACGGTAGATCTCCAGGTTGATGTTAAAGAAGGCCCGACAGGTTCTTTTAGCGTTGGGGCGGGCTATAGCAGCGGCGATCAATTCGTCTTTATAGCCTCTGCCTCCGATAAGAACCTTTTCGGCCGGGGGCAGAACCTCAGCGCCGATTTCAGTGTCGGTAGCGTCCGCCAGGATTTTGTCTTGGGCTTTACAGAGCCCTATTTCTATGACACCCCGTTCAGCCTTGGGGTGGATGCCTTCAATTCGGCACGAGTATTCACTGATTTTACTTCCCGCAAAACCGGATTCGGGGTGCGGACAGGTTACCCTCTAAAATATATGAATATCCCCTTCTTCAGCCGCTCCCAGAGGGAGTCCGCCTACGAGACTGCGGAATTGGGTAGTGATCAGCCGCCCTCTTTCATAGATTACACGCGGGCAGGGATGGCTTATGAGCTAACCCGGGAGAAGATCAGCAGTGTCGACATTAACGCTCCCGCTTCTATTCGAGATGAGAAGGGGAGCTCTTGGACCAGCAGCGTTACGCCTAGCCTATCCTATGATAGCCGGGATCATTACTTCGCTCCCACGGAGGGAACTCTTTCCGGTCTGTCATTCAAATATGCCGGATTGGGGGGAGACAACAATTTCCTCAAGTCCGACGCGAAGGCCCGCTGGCACTATCCCTTGCTCAAGGACCCCAACTGGGGCGGCAGCTATGTGCTTGCGCTGGGAGGGACGCTGGGTTACGGGCTGAGTCTTAAGGACCGGTCGAACGGCAGGAAAGAACTGCCTCTTTTCGAAAGGTATTTTCCCGGGGGCATCAACTCTGTCCGTGGGTTTGCAGACCGGAGCCTCGGTCCCCGAGATGGAAACGATCCGACCGGGGGCGATAAACAGGCGATTTTCAATGCCGAGATATTGTTTCCCATCTTGGAGCAATACGGGCTCAGGGGCGTGACCTTCTTTGATATGGGGCAGGCCTTCAAACAGTCGGAGAGTTTTGATCTGGGTAGTTTTAGGAGATCCGTGGGCATAGGGGCCCGTTGGCTGTCGCCCTTCGGGCCTCTCCGTGTTGAGCTTGGATTCCCGATCAATAAACAGCCCGGTGATGACACTTCGGTTTTCGGCTTCTCTCTGGGCGCTCAACCTTAGAGATTGACCTTTCTGAATCTCGTTAGCTGGAGGTATCCGTGAAAAAGGGATTTGTCGTTTGTCTCATGCTGTTTTTTTCTGTTCCGCTCTGGGCACAAGAAAAGATCAAGGTCGGCTTCATCGATATTCAGAGGGCGATCGTGGAGTCTCAGACGGGGAAGAAGGCCAAAGACAACTTTCAAGCGCAGGTGAAAAAAGCTGAAGCGGATCTGCTGAAAGAAAAGGCGGAGATCGAGCGAATGAAGAGTGATTACGATAAAAAGAGTCCTCTGATGAAAGACGAAGAGAGAAGGAATCTGGAAAAGGAGCTTGACCGGAGAGTCGTGGCATATCAACGCATCATGCAAGATTCCCAAGCGGAGTTGCGCCAAAGGGAAAACGAAATGACCTCTGTCATTCTTAGAGATCTCGAGAAAGTTGTAGGCGAGGTAGGGAAGAACGAAAAATTTACCCTCATTCTCGAGCGCTCCCAGGTTCTCTACAGTGATCAAGGCATCGATATCACCACTAAGGTTATCGACCTCTACAACGGTCGCGCTCCCACTCCGGGAAAGGTTACCAAGACCAAGTGACGGTGGTGCGGCAGACCCTTGCGGAGCTGGCCCAGCTCGTCGGCGGCAAGGTGATTGGCGATGGCTCAGTGGAAATACAGAGGGTGGCATCGATCGAGGAGGCAAGCGCGGAGGATATCACCTTCCTCGCCCACCCACGCTACCGGTCTTATCTATCTACCTGTAAGGCCGGGGCTATCATCGTAAGCCATGACATCCCGCTCCAGTCACTCGCACAGTCCGGGAAGAATTTCCTAAAGGTTTCTCAACCTTACGTCGCCTTCGGAAAGATTCTCCGGCTGTTTAAGCCTCTTCCCCGTTATGGGGGCGAGGTCAGTCCGCTCGCAGCCATTGACTCCACGGCAACGTTGGCCGAGGGAGTTACCGTCTTTCCGCACGTCTATGTCGGCAAGGGAGTGAAGGTCCGTGGAAGGACGGTTCTTTTCCCCGGTGTGTTCCTGGGAGATGGGGCGGAGGTGGGCGAAGATTGCGTTTTTCATCCGCGGGTTACGGTGCGTGAAGGTTGCCTGGTTGGCAATCGGGTTATTGTCCATGCCGGCGCCGTCATCGGTTCCGACGGGTTCGGCTATGCGGGGGAAGGGCGAGAGCGAATCAAGATCCCGCAGGTTGGGATTGTGGTGGTTGAAGACGACGTGGAAATCGGGGCGAATACGACGATCGATCGGGCCACGCTGGGGCGAACCGTGATTGGTCGAGGCACCAAAATCGACAACCTGGTACAAATTGCCCACAATGTCGTTGTTGGAGAATATTCCATCATTGCGGCGCAGACGGGCATCGCGGGAAGCACGAGGATTGGGAATGAGGTCATCTTGGCCGGCCAAGTAGGTATCGTCAATCATGTTGAGATCGGCGATAGGGCCATGATCGGGCCACAGTCTGGAATACCCCGCTCGGTTCCTGCCGGAGCTGTGCTTTCTGCCGGGATCGAAGCGGTGCCCCATCAGCAGTGGTTGAGGGTCGTGATGCTTCTTCCGCGCCTGCCGAAATTGTGGATTGCGGTCCAGCGGCTGGAACGCAAAGTGGCTCAGCTCTTACGCAAGGATGAAAAAGGAAGCAAGGCACATGCTCGACGTAAAAGAGATCTTTAAGCGGATCCCGCATCGTTATCCCTTTCTTTTGGTCGACCGGATCGTGGAGTTGGAAGGGGATCAAAGAGTCGTCGGGATTAAAAACGTTACGATCAATGAGGGCTTTTTCCAGGGCCATTTTCCCTATCGGCCCGTCATGCCCGGCGTGTTGATTTGCGAGGCTATGGCCCAGGTCGGATCGATGCTTGCTTTTTCCTCCAGGAACAGCACGGATAATGAGAAGGTCTTTATGCTCACAGGCTTGGACCGGGTCAAGTTCAAGCGGCAGGTTGAGCCCGGAGATCAACTGCGTCTGGAATTGACTTCGCTCAAGCGCCGCGGCTCTTTTTGGAAGTTATGGGGAGTGGCAACGGTGGATGGAAAGGTCGTAGCGCAAGCCGAAATCTCTGCAATGGAAGTTCCGATGGATTAGTCTTTATCCTCGCAGATGGATGGTAGAATGACGAAGATCCATGAAACAGCGTTGGTCGATCCTGGAGCGGAGCTGGATCTGGACGTGGAGGTAGGGCCGTACTGCATTGTTGGTCCCAAGGTCAAAATCGGGAAGGGGACCCGGATCAAATCCCACGTGGTGATCGAAGGGAATACAAGCCTGGGAGAGGGGAATATTATATTCCAGTTTGCCACCATAGGTTCGGTTCCTCAGGATCTCAAGTACAAAGGAGAGGACAGTCAGCTCATCATCGGTCACCACAACACCATCAGGGAATTTGTTTCTCTGAATCTGGGAACTCCCGGGGGAAGGATGGTGACGCGCGTCGGGGACCATAACCTTTTGATGATGTACTGCCACATCGCGCACGACTGCATCCTTGGCAACTATAACATCATTGCCAACAGCGCGGCTCTGGGGGGGCACGTGGTCATTGAGGATTACGTCATTGTCGGCGGGCTTGTAGGGATTCACCAGTTCGTCAAGGTCGGGACGGGCGTAATCCTGGGAGCGGGCTCCATGGTCGTCAAGGATGTTGCTCCTTATTGCAACGCGACCGGGGATCGGGCCAGGCTGCGGGGGCTCAACTTGGAAGGGCTTAAGCGAAGAGGGTTTAGCAAAATCCAGATCGAAGCTTTAAAAAGGGCCTACCGCACTATTTTCCGATCAAGTTTGAGGACCAAGGAGGCTTTAGCCAAGGTCCGGCAGGAGAATCCTCGCTCCCCCGAGATAGAGCGGTTGGTGGGATTTATTGAGAATTCCCAGAGGGGGATTTGTCGCTAGCAGCGGAAGTTCAAGTGGTTCAAATTGTTCAAAACGTTTAACGGGTCGCGCGATTTGACCGTCTTCGCCTTTGGCTTATGAGAAAGATCGGACTGATTGCCGGGAACGGCAAGTTCCCATTGATCTTTGCCGGGCAAGCCAAGCAAGAGGGGATATCCTTAGTCGCGGTCGCCCATCGTGGAGAGACCTCAAAGGAGATTGAGAAACTGGCGGATGCGGTGACCTGGGTTTATGTTGGCGAGCTGGGGAAAATAATCCGAACTTTTCATCGTGCAGGGGTGAAAGAGGCGGTCATGGTGGGAGGCATTCAGAAGGTTCGGCTCTTCTCGAATTTCAGGCCGGATTTAAGATTCGTGGGTTTTCTAGCCCGGCTGAGGAGCAGAGAGGATGATCAGCTCTTGAGAGGCATCGCTGAAGAGCTGGAGGGGGAGGGTATTCGGGTTTTGGAGTCGACCCTTTTTCTCCGCCAGATCATTCCTTCAGAAGGTGTGCTGACGTCTGGTTCGCCCACCGTTGAGCAATGGGAAGACGTGCGCTTCGGATTCCAGATCGCCAAAGAGGTTGGGCGATTAGGCATCGGGCAGGCCGTCGTGGTCAAGCAGCGGGTGGTGCTGGCGGTTGAGGCGGTCGATGGGACCGACGCAGCGATTCGACGAGGAGGGGATTTGGTCAGAGGAGGCATCGTCGTGGTCAAAGTAAGCAAGCCGCAGCAGGATCTTCGTTTTGACGTCCCTACGGTTGGGATGGAAACGATTCGGACGATCCATGAATCGAAAGGCACCGTCCTAGCGGTCGAGGCAGACAAGACGATTATCTTAGAAAGAGAGGAGCTTGTCAGGCAGGCTGATCGTTGGGGCATTGCCGTGGTCGCTGTCAGTCAACAGACGATTCAAGATGGAAAGGCTAGCTAAAATCCCGGTCGCAGTAGTTGGAGTCGGTTATGCAGGCCGATATCATGCTGAGAAGTACGCGGCCTCGAAGAAGGCGAGTCTCGTAAGTGTTGTAGACATCGATCGAGACCGCGCGACAAAGGTTGGGAAGAAACTGGGAGTCACTCCATTGACGGATTACCGCGAGCTCTTCGGCCGGGTTCGCTGCGTGAGCGTTGTGGTTCCCACTCTCCTGCATCACCGGGTCACTCGGGATTTTCTTGCCGCCGGAATCGATGTCTTGGTGGAAAAGCCTATGACGGCCACATTGGATGAGGGAAGAGAGTTGGTATCCCTGGCCAAAGAAAAAGGACTCGTGCTTCAGGCGGGACATTTGGAAAGGTTCAACCCTGCCATCCGCCGGCTCGGAGGCATCATTCGGGAACCGAAGTTCGTTGAGTGCCATCGTCTGGCCCCCTTTGTGGAGCGCGGAACGGATGTCGATGTGGTGCTGGATTTGATGATCCATGACATCGATGTGATCTCGAGTTTGGTCGATGCGGCCATTGAGTCCGTCGAGGCAGTCGGAGTGCCCGTCCTAACCGACAAGCCGGACATTGCGAACGCGCGCATCAAGTTTGCCAACGGCTGCATTGCCAATGTCACGGCGAGCCGGGTTTCCATGAAGCGCGAGAGAAAAATCCGCTTTTTCCAGCCGGATGCCTATATCTCCATTGATTATGACCAGAAGCGGGCCCAGATCTATCGGAAACCCCACGAGGGAGCCGGATGGCTAGATATCAGAAGCGAAACCATCGAGATTAAGGACGGAGATGCTTTGGCGGACGAGATCGACTCGTTCCTCGAATCGGTCCGAAGCCGCTCCCGTCCTTTGGTGAGCGGAGAAGACGGACTTAGGGCTTTGGAGATTGCTTCATTGATCAGTGAACGGCTGGGGAGCCCGGCAGCGAGGCTGTGACGGCGTGTCCGGAAAGCCCAAGAAGGTCATGATTGTTGTCGGTGAAGCTTCGGGGGATCTCCACGGAGCCCATCTCGTCAGGTCCCTCTATGAGCGCGATCCGAGTCTGGAGATTTTTGGCGTCGCCGGTGAGGGGCTCAAACGAGAGGGGATCAAAGTCACTTTTGATGTTGCCCACCTGACGGGGATGGGCCTCACCGAAGTGGCGGGAAATCTCAAGACCCTCTGGGAAGCTTATCTCAGACTGCGAAGGGCATTGAGGGAAGAAAAGCCGGACCTTCTGATCTTGATCGATTTTCCCGAGTTCAACTTGCGGCTGGCTCGATTGGCGAAGCGACTCGAGGTGCCCGTGCTTTATTATATTGCGCCGCAAGTATGGGCGTGGAGACAAAGACGAATTCACAAGATTTCCCGTTGGGTGGATCGGATGGCGGTCGTGTTCCCGTTTGAAGTCCCGCTGTATGAGAGGGAAGGAGTCAGGGTTGACTTTGTGGGTCATCCCCTTTTGGATGTGGTACGTGCAACTAGACCCAGAGATATGACACTGATCCAACTCGGATTGAAACCGGCCAAGCGGACCGTTGCCCTTCTGCCTGGGAGCCGCAGGAAAGAAGTTGATTATCATCTTCCCACCATGATGAAAGCTGTGGATCGCTTGAGCCGTCGGATGGAAGTGCAATTTATCCTCGTCCGGGCCAACACCGTAGATAGACATTACCTGCAAGAGATGGTCGGCCGGACATCTGCTAAGGTTTCTATCTCGGATGGAGATGCCTATAATGTCCTCGAGGCCTGTGACCTTGCGTGGACAGCTTCAGGGACAGCCACGCTTGAGACCGCTCTGATGCTCAGGCCTATGATTATCGTTTACCGAATGTCTTGGTTAACCTATGCCCTGGCTCGATTGCTGGTTCGAGTGAAGTACATTGGAATGGTGAATATCGTCGCCGGCGAGGCGGTTGTGCCTGAGTTGATTCAGACAGAAGTGACGGCTGAGCGAATTCTGACGGAGAGTCAGGCCATATTACAGGGTGGTGGGGTACGCAAGCGGCTCGTAGAAAAGTTAGCCGAGGTCCGGGAAAAGCTGGGCTCGCCGGGAGCCGCAGGGCGAGTGGCCGAAATTGCCCTTTCCATGATGAACTAAGGGAGCAGCGATCTTCGACAACGTTCTCAAATAGAAGATTTCGATTTGCAAATGTACAGACGTCTTCTAAAGTTCCTTAAGCCTTATTTCTGGCCGCACTTCAGTCTGGCCATGGTTTGCATGATCGCCTTTGGCGCTACGGGAGGTGCCATACCGTTTCTTGTCCAGCGGATCTTCGACGATGTCTTTGCCCGGAAGGATCAAAATGCGCTACTCATTCTTCCCTTCGTCATTGTGGGGGTATTTGTCTTTCGCGGGACCACGAATTTTGGCCAGAGCTACCTTACCGATTATGTGGGGTTGCGCATTGTCAACGACATCCGGGATGCCCTGAATCGCCACATGCAGAGTCTTTCTCTTTCCTTCTTTCAGCGTCATGCCACGGGAACCCTCATCGCACGGGTCAACAGCGATGTGATGCTGGTGCGCTCGGCTCTGACGGACGCGGTAGCATCGCTTTTGCGCGATACGACATCCCTGCTGGCTCTGGTGGTGGTGGCATTTCTTAAGGATTGGGTTTTGGCGGCGATCGCGTCAGTAGTTTTTCCCTTATCGGTCTACCCGGTCACGCGACTGACCAAGGGAATCAAGCGATTCACGAGGCGGGGTCAAGTGACCACAGGTTCTCTTACGAATCTCCTCCAGGAGAGCATTCAGGGGAATCGGATCGTCAAGGCCTTTGGCATGGAGCAATACGAGAGCCAGAGGTTTGCCGACGAAAATCAGAGACTCTTCAGGCAGACGATCAGAGCCAGCCGGATGCGGGCGGTGGTGAATCCGGCCATGGAGCTGATTTCTTCTTTCGCGATTGGGGGGGTAGTCTGGTATGGAGGTTCGAGCGTCATAGGAGGAGGTCGGACCCAAGGGGAATTTATGGCCTTTATGGCGGCGATGTTTCTGATGTACCAGCCATTCAAGAATCTGACCAGGACCTACACGATGATTCAGCAAGGAATGGTCGGTGCGGAAAGGATCTTTGAGGTCTTGGATGAAGAGCCGGAGATCAGGTCTCGGCCCAATGCCCGGCCGGCAGCCCCATTTTCCCAGGAGATTGAGTTTCACAACGTCAGCTTCGGATACGGGCGCAAACTGGTTTTAAGGGACGTCAACCTAAAGATCAGGGCTGGTGAGATGGTAGCCCTGGTGGGTGTCAGTGGGGTAGGGAAGAGCACCTTAGCGGATCTGATCCCGCGCTTTTACGATGTCAGTTCGGGGAGGATCACCTTAGATGGAGTCGATATCCGGGACCTCACCTTGGAGTCTCTTCGGTTGCAAATCGGGATAGTCACGCAGAATACGTTCCTTTTCAACGACACGGTAAAAAATAACATCGCCTATGGAGACCACACCAAAGATATGGATCACATAGTGGCTGCGGCCAGAGCCGCCCATGCGCACGACTTCATCATGGCCACGCCTCGAGGTTATGATACGTCCATCGGTGAGATGGGAACGAGGTTGTCCGGGGGGCAGAGGCAGAGACTGGCGATTGCGCGGGCCTTACTGAAAAACGCTCCTATTCTTATACTGGATGAAGCGACGTCGTCTTTGGATTCGGAGTCTGAAAGGCTGGTGCAAGAGGCGCTGGAGCTTCTCATGGTAGGGCGGACGGTCTTAGTCATCGCACATCGCCTTTCGACTATTCGGAAAGCCAACCGCATCGTCGTGTTAGTGGACGGAACGATTGTGGAAGAGGGGACTCATGAGGAGTTGTTGGCTCGCAAGTCGGAGTATAGCCGGCTGTACACGCTCCAGCTTTTGGAAGAGGAAAAAGCTGCTCATGGAAAGGTTTTACATTGAGCCTTGTTGAGTCTCCATGATCTATTGGATTTACAATTTCTTCCTCACGCTGTCCCTCGTTCTTCTATTGCCCTTCCTGCCCTTTTTTTTTCTCTTCGGTGGGCGGTTCCGTAAAGGATTCCTCCAGCGGATGGGTTTTTATTCGCTCGGACTTCACGAGGGACTCCGTAGATCCCGGCCCATTTGGATTCACGCGGTTTCGGTCGGAGAGGTTCTCTCGGCCAGACCTTTGGCTGAGCAACTCAAGAAGGTGTTCCCGGAGCGAAAAATTCTCCTGTCGACCTTCACCTCTACAGGCAGCGAGATCGCCCGCCAAGCCGCGCTGGCGGTCGATGCGGTCGTCTACTTGCCTCTGGACCACCCGTGGATTGTCCGACGATCCTTGAATCGGTTTGATCCTTTGATATTGATCTTTTTGGAAACGGAGATATGGCCGAATCTTTTGCGTATGGCCTACCGCAGAGGAATCCCCGCCGTTCTCCTCAGCGGTCGGCTTTCTGCCCGCGCCTTTCATCGCTATTCTTTCTTTCGAACGTTTTTCTCGCGGGTCGTGAGGCAGTTCGCTGTCGTGGGAATGCAAAGTGAAGGCGATGCGGAAAGGATGGTCGGCCTCGGAGTGGATGCTGACCGGGTTCGAATTACGGGCAGTCTCAAGCATTTTTCCCGGGGGGACGGAGCTATCCGGAGCGCCGAAAATTCGCACGCAGGATTGACATTGGAAAGCACGATAGAGAGGCAGATCTTGGTGGTGGGAAGCACTCATCGGGGAGAAGAGGAGATTTTGTTGAAGGTCTTTCTTTTCCTTAAATCGTCATTTCCTGCTCTGATGATGGTTCTGGCTCCGAGGCACCCGCAGCGCTTTGACGAGGTTGAGAGATTGCTTAGAATGAGTGCGGTGCGGTATCAGAAGAAAAGCCAAATGAATGGGCGAGAAGGGGGCGTTGCCGATGTCCTATTCCTGGACACCCTCGGCGACCTCCCGAGCTTCTATGCAGTTGCCAGCGTTGCCTTTGTCGGCGGCAGTCTGGTTGACGCGGGAGGACATAATCTTATGGAGCCGGCCCGGTTCCGCAAGCCGGTTCTTTTTGGCCCCTACATGACGAACTATGCCGATATTGCCGAGGAGATGAAGCGAAGGGGAGGTGGAGTGGAGGTGAAAGGAAGAGAAGAGCTCATTCGCGAAATAACGATACTCCTCAAGGACCCTGCGAGAGCTGAGAACATGGGCCAGATCGCTTACCGCGTGGTTGAAGAGGGGCATGGCGTAGTGGAGCGAAGCTTGGAGCTGATTGACCGATATCTTCAGGCATCGTAGCCGTAGAGTTTGATGAATGAATCTTGGATTCGAAGAATTTGGGATCACAAAGATCCGCTAGGATGGCTGCTCTGGTTTTTTGTCCTCCCACTTTCTTGGTTTTATTTTCTGCTCGTTGTCATTCGGGACGGCATTTATTCGCTGGGATGGATGCCGCTACGAAGCCTCCCGTGCGCAGTGGTGAGCGTGGGCAATCTTACCGTGGGGGGCACCGGTAAAACGCCGACGACTTTGTGGTTGGCTGGCGAGTTGAGTCGGCGGGGGCACAAGGTCGCGATCTTAAGTCGTGGCTACAAAAGGACGGGGAAAGGGATTCGGATCCTAGGGCCCGAGTTTAGCGAGGCTGAATCCACAGAGGAAAATAGGCGGTCCAGCGACGTCGGCGATGAACCGACGATGATGGCCGCAATCTACGGCCAAAAAGCGGGTGTCGGGCGAAAACGGTACGAGGCGGGAGAGCAGTTGCTCCGCGAGTTCGAGGTAGACGTTTTTCTTTTGGATGATGGCTTCCAGCATCGTCAGTTGAGACGGGATATCGATCTTTTGCTTCTGGGCTCCGATTGGAGCGGATGGATGATGCCGGCGGGTCCCTTCCGGGAGCCCCGAAAGGCCTTGCGCAGGGCGAATCTCTATCTCATCACGGGCGCCAGGGAAAGATGGGAGTTTCTCCTGAGCCCTTACCCGAAGGAGAGCGTCTTCTTCGGCGCCCTTCAGGCCAACGGCCTCTTTACCTTGGAAGGGAATCAGTGGAAGAAGCACCCGTTGAGTCTTTTGGACCGGAGAAAGATTTTGACCGTTTCGGCCATCTCCAGCCCTTCCTCCTTTTATGGCATGATCCGCGAGTGGGAAGGGGAAATCGTGGATACGCTGGAGTTCCCGGATCATCACAGTTATTCTGCTCAGGATTGGCAGAGGATCAATCGGGCGGCTCGTCATGCGGAGATGATTGTTACGACGGAAAAGGATATAGTTAAACTCATCCATTTTCCCTTTCCGCGAGAGAAACTCTTAGCTTTGCGGGTGGAGATGGTGGTCGAAAACGGGAGCTCTCTAGTCCAAGCGGTGGAAAACGTTGTGAAGACGAAGAAGGCAGGGCCTTTGAGGTTTCAGGAGAGATAGCGAGTGGAGAAAAAATCGCTGGTTACAGGCGTTGCGGGTTTTATTGGTTCTCATCTGGCAGAGAGATTGCTGCGAGAAGGCCATCAGGTCTGTGGGATCGACAAGTTTCTGGAAAATTACCCGCGCCGGTTCAAAGAGTCCAATCTCGCTCATTTAACAGGTCATCCCCGTTTTCGCTTCGTAGAGGCGGATCTGACTCAAATAGATTTAGCGGAATGGCTTCGGGATGTCGCGTACGTGTTTCACCTGGCGGGGCAACCGGGAGTACGGTCGAGCTGGGGTCGAGAGTTTATGCGCTACACGGAGAATAATATCCTGGCGACGCAAAAGCTCCTGGAGGCCTGTAAGGACAAGCAGATCAGAAAATTTGTCTACGCATCTTCCTCCTCGGTTTATGGGGATACGGAAGATCTTCCGATGCGGGAGGACGGCAGGACGCGCCCCGCCTCCCCTTACGGCGTGAGCAAACTTGCCGCGGAGCATCTCTGCTACCTTTATTGGAAGGCGTCCGGTGTCCCGACGGTGTCGTTGCGATTCTTCACCGTTTATGGCCCGCGCCAACGTCCGGATATGTTTTTTCATATCTTCATGCGTGCGCTTCTCAAAAACGAGGAAGTCCCGCTCTATGATGATGGAGAACAAAGCCGGGACTTTACCTTTTGCTCGGATATCGTGGAAGGAGCGCTTGCAGCGGCTCTGTATCCGGGGTCTGGAGAGGTTTTTAACCTTGGCGGCGGTTCTCGTACCACACTGAACAAAGTTATAGGAATGCTAGAGAAGATTTCAGGGAGAAAGGCGAAGTTGAAAAGATTTTCGCGTCAACATGGGGACGTGCGTCACACGCAGGCTGAAACCGACCGGGCGCGCGATAAGATGGGATTCGCACCCAAAGTAAACCTGCAAGATGGATTAGGACAGGAGTGGGAGTGGATGATGCGAGCCGTTGAAGAGCCGCATTGACATAAAAATTGATTTCGTTCATCTAAAAGCACAATCATTCTGGGTTTCAAGGGAGGGGCCTCCATGCCGATCAGTCAGGACTTGTTGGATATCTTGGCGTGTCCCAAGTGTAAAGGCGACATTCATCTGAACCCGTCGAAAGACGGTCTCATTTGCGAAGGCTGCCGTTTGATGTACCCCATTAAGGACGACATCCCGATTATGTTGATCGATGAGGCGATCAAATTATAAGGAGCCCGTGACGATCAACCTCGGCAGTCGCCACCAAGCTCACAGCTGGAAGCTCGCGGCTTATGGCTTATCCAAAGCGGGAAAAGATTCTGGTCGTTCAAACGAGTTTCCTTGGCGATATCGTCTTGACGACTCCTCTTTTGTCTGAGCTGAAGCGTCATTTCCCAGGAGCGGAAGTGGCTGTTCTCTGCACCCCTCAAGCGAAGAGTTTGTTGGAGGGTCATCCCGATATTGACGAGATCATTCCTTATGAGAAGAAAAGGAATGGAACAAAATGGCTCCGGCTTTGGCGGAAGGCTGAAGAGCTTCAGAGCCATGGTTTCACAATGGCCCTCTCGCCCCACAAGTCCCTCACCAGCGGCCTGCTCCTTTTTTTGGCGCGGATTCCTTATCGTGTGGGTTTTCGTCAGAGCGCCGGATGGTTCTTTTATCACAAACGGGTGAACCGAGATTCTACTCGGCACGACGTAGAGCGCAATCTGTCTCTGCTCCAGGCCTTCGGCATCGGTCTGGAGAAGTGCCGTCCCCAGTTGCGAGTTGAAGTGGGTGCCCGCTCCCAAAAAATCGTGGAGACTCTGTTTTCCTCTCTTGGAATCAAGGAAGATAATCTTATTTTTGGCATCAATCCCGGATCTGTCTGGGCCACTAAGCGGTGGACCGCTGAAGGGTATGCGGCGTTGATGAAGCGTTTAAAAGAGAGGTATCCGTGTCAGATTCTTCTGTTCGGGGGTGCAGCGGACCACGCCCTATTAGAAGCCATCCAGAAACTTTCCGGGAATGTCGGAATCAATTTGGTCGGAAGGATCGATCTTGGCGAGCTGCCGTCTGCGCTCGACTGGTGTGATCTGTTTATTACCAACGATAGCGGGCCGATGCATGTTGCGGTTGCGCGCGGCGTCCCCGTGGTGGCGATCTTCTGCGCCACCACTCCTTCCCTTGGTTTCTATCCCTATTCGGTCAAGGCAGTCATTGTGGAAAAGGATCTGGCTTGTCGTCCCTGTACCTCACATGGAGGGCTTCGTTGTCCTCTGGGGACGGAGGCCTGCATGCGTTTGATCCGTGCGGAGGATGTGCTTCTCGGCGTGGAGCGACTCCTGAACGGAGCGAGTCAGAGGGACTCGGCAGGCAAGGATTCTTATCTTCCTCAAAGGATTACGCTCTAATCCTTCATCCCCATGTCCACTCTGGGTGTTCTTGTTTTTAGCGTGTGTGGCATGAAGCATCTTCCTCAATGTTTGGAGAGCGTCGAGTGGGCGGATGCCGTGTCGGTGCTTCATGTCGGCCAGGGAGAACCTGCGCTCGGGTCTCATCGGTCTGTACCTGCTGTCATCCGGAAAGTTCATTCCGCTGCGGAGATGAAGGAAATTTATTGGGAGATCAAGACGGATTGGGTCCTCCGTTTGTGGGGCGAGGAGCGGGTTGCGGCGGAGCTGAAAGAGCAATTGCGCGTAGTCTCTGGATCGGGACCCCAGCGAAGTGCTTTAGAATATCGTATCCCGATTCGCTCACGTCTTTTGGGTCGTTGGGTCCAGGGAAGTCTCTGGGGGCCGAGCCCTGCGATCCGTTTGGGTCGTTCCGTTGCGGATCTTTCTCCGCAATGGTGGAACGGAAGAGGGAAAATGCTTGGGGAAGCAGCTGAGTCCCTCCGCGGATGGATCGAGGACTACACTTTGGACGACCTCGGCGAGGGTTTTGATCGAATTCACAGTATGGCCCGACTCTGGGCGGATCGTCTCAATAACGAAGGGTGGATTCCCAGTCCCGCTTCAATGGTTCTGAGGCCGCTTCGGGTCTTTTTCGGCTTACTGTGGACGAACGGTTTGCTTTCCCACGGATTGGCGGGGTTGACCTTGTCGACCCTGGCCGCTTACACTACTCTGTTAAGCGGGGCGCAGGTGTGGGAAATAAGAAACGTAAGCAGCAAAAAGAAAAGTCAGGAGTAAAGTTTGATCGGACTCGGATAGGGATCTGGAATAAGTTGTTTGAGGGATGTTTCAAGAATGGATTTTGGGCCATGCGCCGCCCGGCTTTAGGAGGATCCGGTCTGGGCGGATGCAGATGGGGATGGTACGGGAGGGGCTGGAGCCCTATTTTAGTCTCGAAAAACTCAACCAGCAAACCGCCCCCGGAAGAGAGACGAGTCCGTTTTTTGGAAGAGGTCAACTCAAATTGTTCCGTCTGGAGAATGGTGAGACCGTTTTGGTTCGAGCCTACCGCCGTGGGGGTCTTGTCCGTCGAGCGACAGAAGAGATTTTCTTTACGTGGCCACCTCGGCCTTTTAAAGAATTGTCGATTACTGAGGAGGCGCGTCGAAGAGGGGTACCCACTTTGGAAATTTGCGCGGCATGGGTGGAAAGGACCTGGGGTCCGTTCTACCGAGGTTGGTTGATCAGCCGGGAGCTTACGGGGGCCTATGATCTATGGTCTGCATTACGCAATGAACTGTACGGCGGAGGTGATAGAGAATTCTTGCTTCGGGCGGTTGCCCAAAACGTTCGGAGAATGCATCAGCAAGGCATTTACCACAGAGATCTTAATCTAAAGAACATCCTTATCCGCCAGGAAGGAGATCGGATAAGGAGCTATATTATTGATTTCGACAAGGGTCGACTCTTCCGCCACGCGCTTCCTCCCGACAAGGCGAATAGAAATCTGAGCCGGCTTTTCAGATCTGTGCGTAAGCTAGATCCCGATAGACAGCATTTCTCGCAAAAGGACTGGGATCTCTTTATGGGTTTCTACCGCAAGGCGGCCGGAGCATGAATCTTGATCCGAGAAATATCCTCATTATTCTTCACGGTTCCATTGGAGACGTAACGCGGGCCCTTCCGTTAGCGAATCTCATCCGGCGTGGATACACAAAGGCTACGATCGCCTGGTCCATCGAGCCTCCAGCTCATCCCCTGGTTGAGCAACACCCGGCGGTGGACCGGGTGATCCTGTTCGATCGTAGCCTTTGGTGGAAGGCTGCGGCTCCTTTCTTAAGGCAGATTCGTTCGGGGCACTTCGATCTGGTCCTCGATCTCCAAAGGATTTTTAAGAGCGGCGTGATCAGCCGGTGGACTGGAGCTCCGTATCGTATTGGTTTTCATCGGCATGATTGCAAGGAGTTCAATTGGCTCTTTAACAATCAATATATCCCCGCTACGGGGGAGTCGGTATCCAAACTGGACCATTACCTGAAATTTGCCGAGTTTCTAGCGCTAGAACCCTATCCTATTGAATGGAAAATTCGCTTATCCGAAGGGGAGCAAGGAAGGGTCGAAAAAATGTTGAGGGGCGTCGGACCTTCGTTTGCCGTCTTCTTCGTCGGAAGCAAGTGGGAGAGTAAGAGGTGGTTTCCTAACCAAACAGCGAAGAGCGCGGCGGAGATTCAGAAGCGCTTCGGACTAGAGATTGTCCTTTTAGGGGGAAGAGAAGATGTCCGGTTTGCAGAGGAGGTGGCGAGTTTTGGCAGCCTGCGGGTTACGAATTACGTGGGAAAGACCTCCCTTCGGGAAGCGATAGGCATTCTATCGCGGGCCCGAGTGGCCATAGGGCCGGACACGGGCCTCATGCATCTCTCTGCTGCGGTGGGGACGCCGGTGGTTTCGCTGTGGGGGGCCACGAGCCCCGTTCGAACCGGGCCGTACGGGTATAACGATTTGGTGCTTCAAGGTAAAGCCGCTTGTTCTCCCTGCTACTTGAGGCGGTGTCCTATTGGACGCATCTGTATGCAGTCGATCAGTGTCGAAGAGGTCAGTGCCAAGGTAGAAAAAGCTCTATCCGAAAGAAATCACGATCGTGGGCTTGCACTCTAAATATTTTCTCCGCCGCGAAGGTCCGTGGCGTCTTTGGATGCATTGCGAGAGATGGAACCCGGCGCTTTGGCCGGAGATCCTGCGTCACCTGGAAGTTGCTGACCCTGGAGAGCACGCTAAGACCGTGCGATTCTATTACCCCGACGACAAGGGTCAGGAGTTCTATTTGAAAGTCTATAATCGCTCCCACTCATGGGGAACGATCAAGGACCTTTTCCGGAAGTCAAAGGCATTGCGGGCTTTGAAGCAGGGCGAAGCCCTTTGCGAAGCCGGATTTCACGTTCCTCTTGCCGTGGCCGCGGGAGAAGAAAGGAATTCCCGGGTTCTCGGGAACTCATTCTTCTTGACAATGGGGGTGAAGGGCCTGCCGCTTTCTTTCTTTCTCCAGACTCATTATTCTGAAGCGCGAAGCAGAGGCGCCGTAAGGAAAAAGAGAGAGTATGTGAGGCAGCTGGCCTCAGAAATCCGCCGTTTGCACGAGCTGGGCTTCGTTCACGGGGATCTGACGCCTTTTAATATTCTGGTTCAAGCCGATGGGGGAAAGGCTCTCTTCTTCCTCATGGATAACGACCGTACTCGACGTTATCCTAGCTGGCTTCCGCAGTTTTTTTGGAAGAGGAACTTAGTCCAGCTGAATCGTTTTTTGCTTCCGGGCATTTCCCTTCAAGATCGCATGCGATTTCTCTGTTTTTATTTGGGCCGGAGACCCGAAGGGAAAGAGCGCGATCGTCGTTTGATCCGGTGGCTGGAGGTGAAGACGCGCAAAAGAATCAGAGAGTGGGACTCGAAGGAGCCTCAGCTCAGCTTTAGGAGGCTGATGAGGTGGAATGGCTCTTTTGACCGGAGCGGATGACAGAGGGCGCACGCTTTCATGAACGGCTTAGATCGCCAGTCTCATTCTTTTCTCCGTTTTGTTTTCCTTATGGTGTTATGCGGTATTCTTTACCTCCCGCCCCTCTATCGCATACCGTTCTTCGACAAGGGAGAGCCAAGGGAGGCCTTGGAGGTCCAGTCCCTCGTTACCGGAGGGAATTGGCTGTTCCCGCTTAAAACTGGCGGAGATATTCCATCGAAGCCGCCCCTTTTCCATTGGGCGGGCGCTCTTTTTTCATTGATCTGGGGTGAGACCAACGAGGCTACGGTGCGTTTTCCTTCGGCGTTCTTTGCGACTCTTGGGGTTTTGATGCTCTACCTTTTCGGACGGAAGCTTTTTGATACTAGAGTAGCTTTCCTGGCAGGAGTGATTCTCGCGACCACTCTTATCTATCAAAAGCAGGCGGTTGAGGCCCGCGTGGACATGACGCTCTCATTTTTCGTGGCGGCGACTCTAATAATCTTCTACGCCCTCTACCAAGGGTGGTTGCCGACTTCTCTGGGGTTCTATGGCTTCTATCTTATCCTCGGAGTCAGCGTCCTCGCCAAAGGACCCGTTGGCCTAGTCCTCCCGGGAATGACAGTAGCTATTTTCTTGGTGGTGAGGAAGAGGTGGGATTTTTTCGCTAAACTCTGTTTTCACAAAGGGGTTCTCCTTGCGCTGGGGGTGGGGCTCCTCTGGTACGGAATCGCCCTATTCCAGGGGGGAGAAGCGTTTTTTGGCCGGCAAATACTCAAAGAGAATCTCGCGCGCTTCTTTGTCTATGGAGAAGGGGGGACGGGACATCAAAAGCCGATTTACTATTATCTGCCTTACCTCTTTTCGGGGGGTCTCCCCTGGAGTCTCTTTTTGCCTTTCATTATCATCGACGGGCTCAAAAATAAGTCTTTCTTTGAGGAAGGTTCTCTTTTTCTGGTGCTTTGGTCTGTCGTGGTCTTTGGATTCTTTTCTCTTGCGGCAGGCAAAAGGGCGGATTATCTTCTGCCACTCTATCCGGCGCTGGCTCTGCTTACGGCCCGTTGGATTCGAACGGAAAGAGAGTTCGCAATAGGGAAAAGGATCGGACTCAGTTTGGTGGCGGGACTCTGTTTGCTCTCCGGCGCTGTCTTGGCCGCCGTCTTCTTCTGGATTCTATGGGATCCCAATCTCCTGCATTTGCCATCTGGTCTAGCTCGGTTGTTGAAGCCCAAGGATGAACTTAAGTTGCTGCTCCTCGAGACGACTTTCAAGCAGCCTGGGTGGGTTTTCCTGTCTTGCCTGGGGGGCGCTATTTTGCTCTGGCTTCTTGCAGCGTGGGATTTTTTTCAACTCCGCGTCCGGCGCGCGGCCCTAAAGCTATCTATGATTTCTATTCTGAGCTGGCTGCTGGCGGAGGGTATTTTTATGCAGGCTATCGCGGATGCAAGGAGCTATAGAAATTTTATGAAAGAGGTGAACCGGGTCGTAGCGCAAGGCGGGAACCTCTACCTTTATGGCGGAGGATTCGACAGCTCGTCGGTGTTTTTCTATCATGGAGGTGTCATACCGGATTTAAACGAGAGCCCATTGGCTGTCACCGATAGGCTCCGTTCAGGCAAAGATCGCATTATTATGAGTGAGCAAGGGTGGAGACAAATCCAGTCTCTGGACGAGCACTTAAGTCTCAGGGTGATCAAAAGTGTGGGGACTGGACCTGAAGGGGATGCCCCGCTTGTTTTAGTTTCGGCTGTGGCAGAACCCAATTTGTGAGGCAGTGCCTAACGAGCTTTTACCGCGCAAACATTTCCAATGCCGAATCCGTACATTCTCCGCTCTGTAACCGAAGCCTGGTCTAAAGAAGTTGCTCGCGATAAGCGAGTCCTTGATCTCAGCTGCGGGGGAGGGGCCACGTCAAAGATGTTTGCGAAGAGAGGCTTCTCGGTCGTGGCGACGGATTATAGTCCTCCGCCCTTCAGGATGGATGGCGTCTCGAGGCTCGGGGGAGTGGATCTCAACGAATGTCTTCCCTTCAAGGACAGCACATTTGACGGGGTCAATTTGATCGAAGTGATTGAGCATATCGAACATCAAGCCCAGCTCATCCGGGAGATTGGCCGGGTCCTGAAAGGAGATGGCACCGTCGTCATCAGCACGCCCAATATCCTCAACTTGGTCTCCCGCTTGCGGTTCCTGTTCACCGGTTTTCTCCGGGGACGCGTGCGGCCCGCCCACTACACGAAGCCGCCGGGCCAGGCCCCCAACATCTATTTGATCCACTTTTACGAGCTGTACTATTTACTTTTTCACTACGGGTTCGAAATTGAAGAGTTAAGATCGACGAAGGTCAAGTTTGCTCCGCTTTTCTTCGCTCCGTTTCTTTATCCCCTGATGTGGCTCTTGAGTCTGAACGCGGTCATCCAGGCGGAGAAGGATCCGGTGCAGCGGCGGCTGAATTGGAAGATCCTGAAATACTTTTTCAGCGCGCCGCTGCTTTTTTCCGATAACATTGTTGTCAAGGCGAGAAAGAGAAACGGCCATGAAGATCGCCCTCGCCCATAAGAGGCTGGATCTTGAGGGAGGGACGGAGCGGGACTTCTTTCGGACGGCCGAAGGGCTCAGGGATTTGGGGCATGAGGTTCATCTGTTCTGCTCCGAGTTCGAAATCCCGGCTCCCGAAGGCACCCAGGCTCACCGGATTCCGGTTGTGGCCTTAGGAAGAACGGCACGGCTTCTCAGTTTTGCGTTTCTCGCCCCGAAGACGATCTTGCCTCACAGGTGTGACGTCGTTGTTAGCTTCGGCCGGATGGTTCGGCAGGATGTGGTGCGCAGTGGGGGTGGATCGCATCGTGTGTTTCTTGAAAAGATGAAAGCAGGAGAGAGTTTCCACCGGCGGGTTTGGCACCGATGGAGTCTTTACCATCGGAGTGTTCTGGCGGTGGAGCGTCGCCAATACAGCGCTCAGGGTTACAAAAAAATTCTGGCCGTTTCGCGCGAGGTCAAGCGGGAGATCATGGCGGCTTACAGTGTCCCCGGCGAGAAGATCGCGGTCATCTACAACGGAGTCGATCATGAACGATTTCATCCGCGCAACCGGCCCAAGACAAGACAAAAGATAAGGGAGCAATGGGGCATTCCTTTCAACGCTCCGCTCGTTCTCTTTGTCGGCAGCGGATTCCAAAGAAAAGGGATCGAACGTCTTCTCCGGCTCTGGGAATCGGAGCGCGTGCCGGGAGTTTTCCTTTTGGTGGTGGGAGAGGACGCCCAGAGAAGCCGCTACCGGTCGCGGATCGAGAGAACGGCCGATGGCCGCGTCACCTTCGCCGGGCCTCAAGCCAACATCGAAGACTACTACGGGGCGGCGGATTTGGTCGCGCTGCCGGCGTTTCAAGAGGCGTTCGGCAATGTCGTGCTCGAGGCCTTGGCTTCGGGGTTGCCCGTGGTGGTGACGAAAACGGTCGGCGCTGCGGAAATTCTTACAGGCTCGATGGAGCAGGGTATTCTCCACGCTCCCGACGATCCGTCGGAGCTCGAGAGAAAGATGCTCTCGATGCTGCAGTCGGAGAACTGGCCCCGACTCTCCGGCGAGGCAAGGAGACTCGGCGAGCGGTATTCCTGGAATAATCACTTCGGCGAGCTTGAGGCTCACCTCATGGAAGTGGCCGAGCAGAATCGCCATGCAAACCATTCCTGATTCTTCGGTCTTGAGGCAGGGGTTGTCTTCATCGTGGGTTGCCCGTCAATTCGAGAGTGACGCTCACGCGGATTTACTTGCCGACCTCGACGTTCTGTTCACGCGGCCCGAATGTGAAGTAATCAAAGACCAAAACAAAATAAAGATCGGTCGCGTCCCTGTCGAAATCGGAGGTCGGCTTATTCAAGTTTATGTGAAGCGCTACAACGCCTTTTCCCGGCGTTATCGACTGCTTTCTCTTTTCAGGCAATCGGAAGCCTGTCGCTCTTGGCGGGGCGCCGCTTTGCTGAGTCAGGCCGGCTTCAACGTCGGGGAGCCGCTTGCCGCAGTGGAGCACCGGGCGTTCGGCATGTTGCAGAAAAGCTTTTACCTCTCGGCTGAAATAGTCGGCGCGTTGACCGTCGATGCTTTCTGGGAGTGCAAGGCCAATGAAATCAAGGGAAAAGAGTTGTGGCGCCTCCAGAAGCGCCTGATAGATGAGCTGGCGCATTTGTTCAACTCACTCCATGCGAACAGCGTCTACCATAGGGATCTGAAGGATGCGAATATTTTAGTCCAAGACGAGGAAGCGCGCCGCTATTACTTTACCGACTTGGACCAAGTTATAGCTCTCCCGAGACTCTCGTGGCGCAGGAAGATCAAAAATCTGGTGCAGCTTAACCGCACGCTGGGAAAAAAATTCTCTAGCGGCCGGCGTCTCACTTTTCTCAAGGAATATCTAGCGCAGGACTATCGAGATAAAACCGAAAGGCGGAGATGGATCAGGAAAATTCTCCGGCAAAGCCGCAGGGCGGACCAACGCTCGTTGGCCAAAGCGAATCGCAATGACTGATCTGCGCCGGCGCATCAAATATTCCTTTTATCGCCGCAAAGGATTCGTGCGCGTTCAGATGGGGGGCTCCCCGATTTTGCTTTCCACCGGGCCCAATACCAAGCAGGTCTTATGGCTCCGGCGGCGGCTGCGGCGGGACAATTTCGAGCCTCATGTCATCCAGGCTCTCCTCGAAAACGTTCGAGAGGGACAGACCTGTTTCGAAATCGGTTCTTGGATCGGGCCGTACTCGATTCTATTGAGCAGGCTTGTGGGTGAAACGGGGAATCTTTATCTTTTTGAGCCTGACCCGGTCGCAAGAATGGCCTGTACTCACAACTTGAGTTTGAACCGCTGCGAGAACGCCTTTCTCTTTCCCCTTGCGCTAAGCGACAGCAACGGCGGACAGCTTCTCTACAGCGATCATTTCGGCAATTCGGTTTCTTCGCTTGTCCCTGGTTCCGCAGCAGAATCGAGGGCATTACAGTCGGTGCGGGTTCTAACCTGCACTCTGGACTCTTTCGTGGAGGCGACGGGAAGCCCTCCGGATCTTGTCAAGATCGATGTGGAAGGCGCGGAAGACAAGGTGATCGAAGGAGGACAGAGGGCCCTTTCCAAGAAGGGCGTCAAAATCATCATGGAGGTTCACGGCAAGTTCCTTCGCCAGCGCGGGGTTGATCCCGGATCGATCATCGCCAGGCTCCGGTCTTTGAACAAGAGGGTTTGGATGCTTGGTGCGAGCCCTAAAGAACTTACCGATGACAATAGCCAAGGCTTTACAGATCTGCCGCGTTTTCATATACTTGCGTCTGACTAATCATCAAATCCTGTGACTGGGAAATCTGTAATCGGTGAAAGCCAGCGTTAAGCATCTTCTTAGATGCAGGGCCCTCGGGCTCTTTAGTTCTCCCTCCGGGCCGATGCTCGAGAAAATTCGGTGATGCTAGGCCTTTCCGTGGTCATGATTAGCACGGGGCAGATGGGGGTGCTTAAAATGACGCTGAAATATCTGCGCAAGAAAGTCGATTTAACCGGTTTGAACGTACATTGGCTTATCGGCGACGACTACGTCGATCATCGTAAGATTGACAACGAAAGATGTCGCGCCTTTATCCGAGCAACGGAACTCTTCGAGCATTGCTATTTCCCGGGCAGCAACCAAGGTCTGGGCCAGATGGTCAATCACCTGTATGAAAAGGTCGCTACTCCCTGAGCACGATTGGAAGTTCATCAAACCCGTTCGCCTCAAACCCTTGCTTGAGATCATGGAGGAGCACGAAGACATTAGTTGCATTCGCTTCAACAAAAAGATCACCAAAGCGCTGCCTCTCCTCTTTTGGCTCGGAGAAGATGAGCGTGAGAGGAAAATCAACGGGGTGACTCTGACTGAGACGCGGGCCTGGACTTTCAACCCGACGATCTACCGAACGGCGCACATCAAGAACGCCCTGCCGATCGACAATAACAACAGCGAGAGAAGCTTCAAGGCGAAAATGGATGCGCTAGGATATCAAAGTTATAGTCTGGGCAAACCAGGAGAGACCTACGTCAAGCACTTGAGAGGAATCAGCCATGGCCGCTACTAATCTGACTACAAATCCTTATTTGGAGAAGTTTCGTCAGGCAGGACAAAGTAGGGAAGCGATCTACGCCGAGATCTACGATGGATTCTCCGTGGACGAGGAATCGAAGCTCCATTGGGTTCCGTCCCGACGGAGGCAAAAGAGAATTGAGCTGTATCGGTCCATCCTTGGTAGTGGGCACGGACGGATTTTAGAAATAGGCTGTGGCCTGGGCGATTTGAGTGTCGGACTATCACGAAGCGCGTCGCGGGTGATCGGAACCGACGTCTCTGAGAGGGTTATCCATTTGGCTCAGAAACGACTCGATCGCCTTTGCCAGAGTGGCGCGACCTGCAACAATGTTGTCTTCCAGCGTATGGGTGCAACGGATATCCGTTATGAGAGCGGCTTTTTCGACTGCGTGGTCAGCACCTCAATGATTGAGCATCTGCATCCGGATGACATTGGACCTCACCCCTACGAGGCTTACCGCGTTTTAAAGGAAGGCGGGCGCTATCTGGTCTGGGCGCCCAACGGATTGGGCCATCACGGCGATCGACACATTCACCTTAGCATGCTCTCGTACGGCGATTTGGTTGGGGCAATGAGGCGAGCTGGGTTTCGGAAATTTCAGACGACGTTTCTCAATACGCGTTTGCTTGTCGGCGTCCGCTGGAAGATTTTCCTTGAGAATTGGTTCTCCGCGTTGGGCGTCAAATGGTTTTGGAGTCATCTCGGTATCAGGAATCTACTACTGGTAGCGGAAAAATGATTCCCAGGAGGCTTCTCCTGTCTAGGCCTAGAAGGGCTCCAAACTACTTCATTCGGGGCGATGA
>WNFH01000362.1_pt1 | contig 28533 bp, 25 predicted proteins | sample 5400411 | NCBI WGS metagenome assembly WNFH01 (sample SAMN13153347, study PRJNA577476) | soil metagenome | isolation source: 200 cm saprolite under Douglas fir tree site 2 hole 3 | place: USA:California | collected 2015-04-18 | reverse complement strand
CAAGGCTGACGACAGGGGCGCGTAGTCCTCGCCTCCCTAGTTACAAAAGAACGACAAATCCTCATTGTAAGGGGAGAGCATAGCCCCTTCGACTGCGCTCAGGGCAGGCAAGAGGGGCTGTGCTACAAGCAAAACCTGGGTGCGGCGGTTAGGAGCGACCTTCGGCCAGCTTCACCAGCGTGAACAAGGCGTGGTTTACAGGGGTGGACACTCCGAGTTCCGCTCCTCGCCGCGCGATGTATCCATTCAACGAATCAATCTCTGTCCGCTTCCCGCGGTTCAAGTCCTGCGCCGTTGAGGAGAGCGCCTCTGCCATCTGCGTGGCGATTTTGAACGCCCCGGCGATGGCCGCTTTGGGGTCCTCAAGCCCCTGTGGCTGGATCCCGGCTGCCCGCGCCACTGCGAGGACCTCGTCAACCACGGTTTCGACTACCTTCCGCGCATCCGCGCTTGCGGCAATCTGCCCGTACTTCGCGCGGCCCAGCGCCGACACGGCATTCAACGCGCAATTTGCGATCAGCTTGGTCCAAAGCTCGCCCGCGATGTTGTCTGAGATTCGGCAGGGAACTCCCGCGCGTTCAAATAGGCTGGCAAAGAGTTCTGTTTGCGCGTTGCGCGGGCCAACGACGAGATCTCCTCGCCCAACGTGCTTCACCCGGCCGGGCTCGGGTACCGACGCCGCAACATAAACCACTGCTGACAAAGCCCGGACTCCCGACGTTGCCTGAATCTGCTCGGCGTTGTCCACGCCGTTCTGCATGCTCGCGACAATCGCTCCAGGAGCCAGCAGCGGCGCAAGGGCGCTCGCAGTCGCCGCATTGTCCGTCGTCTTCACGCAGAAGAGCACGACTTCCGCTTCACGCGCCGCCTGCATCTCGGTGGAAACCTCGACGCGAACGCTTTCCTTGAACTGCAGCGTGTCGAGATACAATCCATTCTTTTTCACCGCCTCGACGAACGCAGCCCGCCCAATCATCACCACCGGTGCGCCTGCCCGCGCCAGCGTCCCCCCGAAATAGCCCCCTACCGCTCCCGCCCCTATTACTGCAATGCGCGGCCAACTCTTCTGCTCCGTCATGCGGTGACCGCCGCAATCAGCCGGTCGATGTCGCGCTCCGTGTTGTAGAGATGCGGCGACACGCGAATGTTCCCTTCGCGCAAGCTCACAATCACATTTTCTTTGCGCAGCTTTTCATAAAGCGCCGCGGTCTTCTCCGGGCTGCGCGCCGCAAAACAGCCGTACGGCCCGCGCCGCGCAGCATCCACCGGGCTGGCCGCAACGCAGCGGTCCTTCGGCAGCCGCTCGAACATGAGCTCGATCAATTTCTGGTTGTGCGCCGCCACGGTTTCCGCTCCCATCTTCACGACAAAATCAACCGACGCGTCCATGCCCGCCAGGTTGAAATTGAAATAGCTGGCCCATTCCGGCGAGTCCCACCGCTTGGCGCTCGGCGCCGGTTTCGGGTCCGCGAAGTTCAACGCTGCGAAATTATCCGAGCCAGCGACCGCCATCCAATAAAAAGGCGCCGGCCTCATAATCGAGAGGTGCTCGCTCTTCACCCAGAAAAATCCCGTGCCGAACGGGCCGAGTAACCACTTGTAGCCAGCGCTCACCAGGAAATCGGCTCCAAGCTGGCTGACATCCATTCGAATCGCGCCGCAGCATTGGCTCACGTCCAGCAGCAGCAGGGCGCCTTGCGCGTGACATGCTGCAGAAACGCGCGCCGCATCGAGCAGCGAACCATCATCGAAGCGCACCAGGCTTACCGAAACGAGCCGCGTCTTCGGCGTCAGCGCGGCAATCAGATCATCCGCGGTGATAAACCGTTCGCGGGGAGCGACGATCTTCAATTTCAGGCCCTCGCGCTCCTCCATCGGTTTCCAGGTCGTGTATTGCAGCGGAAACTCGCCCTTCGCGGTAATTACTTCGTCGCCCGGTTTCCACTTCAGGCCGTGGGCCACGGCGGCCGCGCCGGAGCTCGCTCCGCTCGTAAGCGCAATCTCCTCCGGTTTTCCCCCGATGAGCTTGGCGATCGAAGTGCGTATACGGTTCGGTAACTCGAAAAAGGTGGAGTCCGATTTGTGGTGCGGATATTTCTTCGCTTCGAGCGCCGCCTGCACTGCGCGGATGGATACGCGCGGCATGGGGGCCTGACCCGCGAGGTTCAGATAGGTGGCGTCCTCAATTTCGAACCATTCCTGGCGCCAGTCGGTTCGCAGCGAAGTGTGTGCCATGGCCATAGAGTCTCCTTCACCGTGCAAGAAGAGATTAGATTCGGGCAATACTGCGCGGTTACAACATCCAATTTGGAAGCGCGAAGAAATGCTAGAAGTGGCCGCGCAGCTCGCGAAATGCCGGAAGGATGACGAGCTTTCCCGATCCCGCCATCACGGGTTCGTGCTCGAGCTGCCAGGTGTGCTGGTGCGGGATATAGACGGCATTCAGTCCGATCTTCATCGCCGGATTGATGTCGCTGCGCGGGCTGTTTCCGATCATCCAGCCGTGGGATTTCACAATTTTGTGTTTGCGCACCAAGCCGCCATAGGTTTCGAAATCTTTTTCCGGCACGATCTCGATGAATTCGAAGAACCCCTGGAGTCCCGATCGCTCGACTTTTGCGGCCTGTTCGGCTGGCTCTCCCTTGGTAAATAAAATCAGCCGGTGGCGTTCCGTCAGATAAGCGAGGGTTTCCGGGACGCCGTCGAGAATTTTCGGCGGCGTGCGCTCGAGTTCCACGACGCGAGTGTGAATTTGCGCCAGCGTTTCGCGCCGCGCCATCTGTTCTGCAAGCTTCAAATAGGTTTCCTCGAGCGAACGGCCGAAGCTGCGCACGCCGTAGCCGTACTGGCGGATATTCTTGCGTTCCGTCTCATTCAAAATGTGGCGGATGTAGGCTCGTGTGTATCCGCAAGGTTCGACCAGACTGATGAAGTCCTCGATCAGCTTCTCGAAAAATACGTTGTTCTCCCAGAGCGTGTCGTCCGCGTCAATGAGCAGTGTGTGGCGTCGCATCGGATTCTGTTTTCAGAGGCCTTCGCGAGCCGAACGGTTGCCCGCGATTTAATCTTAAAGCCCCTCAGTCTAACAGCCTTAGCGCATCTTCCGCGATAGTTGCCGCCGCATTGGGCCGCGCCATTCTTCGTGCCGCGTCCCGAATCCTTGCCAGCCGAGGCGGATCGTCCAGAAGTCCAGCGATCTTCCATCCCGCAGCGGGCAGGTTATTGCAACGGATGGCCGCCCCTTCTTCGAGCAGATGATCCGCGTTGCGGCTTTCCTGTCCGGGAATGGGTTCGATAAGCGCCATCGGGAGGCTTCGCGCCAGCGCTTCGGAAGTGGTCAGCCCTCCGGCTTTGCCGACCAGGAGATCCGCGGCAGCCATGTATTGGTCCATCTCCGTGGTGAAGCCGACGGCGCAGAGCCGAGGCGCTCCGCTTGGCAGTTTTCCCGCCGCGCGCGAAATATTCTCCAGGCGCCTCCGCACCTGTTCGGCTTTGCCCGCGATGGCCACGATCTGCCACGGGCGCTGCAGGGCCAGAAGATCTTTCACCAGTTGTTCGACGGGGCCGACACCGTAGCCGCCGGCAGAAACCAAAATAATCGCCGCCTCGGGATGGAGTCCGAGGCGATGGCGAGCATCGGAGCGATTTACAGGGGCGGCGAAAAGCGGATCGATGGGGATGCCGGTGACGCGCAGGTTTTCGCGCGGCACGCCGATGCGCGCGAGATATTCCGCGGCCTCTTCGATAGCCACGTAGTATCTATCGACCGTCCGGCATAGCCACATGGCGTGCACGTCGTAGTCGGTGACCACAATGGCGTTGTGAGCGCGCAGCTTCTTTTTGGCGATGAGCCAGGCGATGATTTCCGCGGGAAGGAAATGCGTCGCAACGCACAGGTCCGGCTGTACGCGCTTGAGCAACCGGATCATCGGTCCCGTATTCAGACGGTCCAGCGCCAGGCGGCGTCCCGGATGATGCCAGGGCTGGTCCGTGCGATCGTAAAGCACACCCATCAGCTCCGGCGCGCGGCGCACCATGGAGATATACGCCTTGTCATAGATGCGCTGGAAAAGTTTGCTGACGTAGTGAATGGCGTCGATGTGCTCGACGCAACAGCCGCCGCGGGCCGCGAATGCTTTTTCAAGGGCCTGCGCGGCCCGGACGTGTCCCGCGCCGGACGATGCAGAAAGCAGCAGGACCCGCGGCTTCGCATTCATGCGCGAGAGATTCCGGCGCCGCAGATTTGCATCACGGAGCCTTGCGGCGTCCTGCAGCGAGTTTTTCAAGCACTCCGCGCGCCACCTTTTGCAGCTCGCCGAAGCGCGTCAGGTAATCCTGGAACTCGTGGTTGAGCACTTTGGCTTCTTCAGGCCCCAGTTGCGTGCGGAGGATCATGTCGCGCAATTTCACGGGATGCGGCAGCAGCGCGTCCTCCTGCAGCTCCTCGAGCGCGGTTCTTGCGTCGTAGTGATACATGGAGTCCCCCGCGGACAGACTTGGACCAAGCCATTGTACTCGCACAGCGCGGCCGCGCGCGAATTGCACTTGATGGGCAAGGCAAGATGGATCTATTCACGCGGCAGACGCCGCGGCAGGCAGAAATTCGTAGCGTTCAATCTTCGCGGCGATGCCAGTGCGACCGTTGGAGGTGGATTCGAGGCGCACAATCTGGCCGTGGCAGCGGATATTGACGTCGCCGGACTGCGTAACCTGCTGCGGCAAGGTAATGACGAATTCAATTTCACTGCCGACGGAGTAATTAGTGTCGGCAAGGAAATATAGCCCGCGGTAGCTGACGTCCCGCGTGTGTGCGGTGAATTCGGATTCTTTCGCCTTGCGCGGCAGGATGCGCATCGGCAGGGTCATGTTGAATCGCCGCGCTTCGCGGCGTTCCGGTCCGTCGCTCATTGCCCCTCCCGGCTTGGCTGGAATCGAGGAAAAGCTAACATCGGCGGGAGTAAACTGCAACGCGAAAATCAGGCTTTTTTGTCCTAGTACGAGGTTTTGCCGGATTAAATACCTTGGCAACATAGCCGGAGCCAGTCCTCTCAAGAGTGGTACTGTTACTTTTATGAATCGCCGCGGGCATCATCGTGTGCGGCTGCGGTTCCCCGCAAGACTGCGATGGACCACCCCTTTCGAGCAGAAGAGCGAACACTGCGAAACCATCGATGTTTGCCGAAGCGGGCTGCTGCTCGCGTGCAAAGAGCCGCACGGCGCGGGCGTGCCAGTTTGGGTCACGTTTCCCTATGATCCATTCCAGTACAGCGGGCAACCAGAGACTCCCGCGCGCGTTATTCGCTGTTGTGAGATGCACGAGGCCATTGGCTCTTTCAACGCGCGGGCAAAACATTCGCATGAGGCTATTTGGACCCAAGAGCGTTCCGCGAAGCCGAATCAGATCATGAGAGCGCTCGAATTTTGGGGTGCTCCCGCAACGTTTGCCGTGGGCCTGCGATTTGAAGAGAAAAGGCGGTCCGCGTTTGACGGCAACGGCCATCGCGTGGAACCCGAGCGGCGGCGCAGTCCGCGGCGAGCGCTTGCTTTGCCCATCCGAGTGCGACCAGAGCAAATACCCTGGTTCGAAGAAACCATGACCATAGATGTTTCCGCCGAGAGCATTCGTTTTCAGAGCACGCGGGATTACGAACCCGGCCAATTCCTGATTGTCTCTTTCGATCCGCCGGGGTCTTCTCCCTGGCCGGCGGGCAAGGAATACCGCTCGCTGGTTGTACGCGTTGAGACTGTTCCAGAGAGTTCGGCCCTCGGCGTGAGTGTCTCGCGATTGCAATAAAATTGTGCAATCGCCTCCCGCGATTTCGGAGTTTGGCCTTGTTGCGCTACACTCGCCGATTGCCTTCATCGTTTCCATGTGCCCGCAACACCACACGCGCAATGTTTTTCTGGATGGGCCGGCGGGCCGTCTCGAAGCGATTCTGTGGAGGCCGGCGGCGGGGCCGCCTTCCATCGCCGCGCTAGTTTGCCACCCGCATCCTCTCTTTGGCGGCACGATGCACAACAAAGTGGTCTATCAAGCGGCAAAATCGCTGGACGCTCTTGGGCTGCCGGTCCTGCGTTTTAATTTTCGTGGCGCAGGACTCAGCGGCGGCAAGCACGACCGCGGCATCGGCGAGCAGGATGACGTCCGCGCCGCGCTCGATTTTCTGGCTGGCGAATTTCCAGGGCTAACGCACTTGCTTGCAGGATTCAGCTTTGGCTGCTGGGTAGGCCTGCGGGTGGGCTGCGAGGACGAGCGCGTCTCCGCTCTCATTGGTATGGGAACGCCGGTCAACAGCACGGACTTTTCGTTTCTGATGCGATGCGAAAAACCGAAGCTTTTTGTGCACGGCAGCAATGACGTGCATGGAGCAATCGAGAAAGTGAAATCGCTGGTCGCGTCGTTGCCCGGCGAAAACCAGCTCGTCGCGGTGGAAGGCGCAGACCATTTCTTCACCGGGAAACTGGACCAGTTGGACCACGCCGTGACCAACTGGGGCGCAGCAATGCTGCGCCCCTGCAAGGGAATCGACAGGTAACGATTGCGTGTTGCGTTAAATGCGGGTTAAGCACCTTCGCCGCGGGCGAAGAGCTTGCTGAATTGCTCGACCGTGGCGGGCGGCATGCCCACCAGCCGCGTGTTCGCCTTCGCATGCTCCACGCGCGACATGCCCACCAGCGCCGTGGTGATTCCCGGGGACGAGCGCACAAACTGCAGCGCGCGCTCCACATCATTCTCGAGACCCAACGCCTCAGCAACAAACGGAGGCAGATTGCTTGCGACCTTGCCTTCCAGCAGCGAAGCGCTCGCGATCAGAGTAAAGCCGAGCTCATTTGCCGCTTCCATGGCTGTCCGCTGGCGCCCCTCGACGGCCTGATTGCCGAGCGTCAGCGCCTCCGTCATTCCCAGGTTGAAGGGAAGCTGCACAAACCGGAAGCGGTGCTTCTCGCCCGCAATGTCCTTGGCAATTTCCGCAAATTCTCCCAACTGCATGGCATCGCGCGCGCGCGCTTCCTGACGGAAACCGCTCCAGGTGGCCATGCCGTAAAACCCAATCTTTCCGGCGGCAGCGGCGGACTCGAGGAAAATGAAGGCGTCACGCACGCGTTCGAGGAAGTCGGGCCGCGATACTTCACTCAACTGTGTTTCCGGGTTATGAAGATAGTAGACGTCGACGCAATCCACGCCGAGATTTTGCAGGCTGCGCGCGAGCTGGTCCTCCAGAAACCGCGCCGTCATGCAATGGCTGCCCGCGACGATGTCTTTGGCGCTGAAAATACCTTTCTGAATGTACTCGTGGAAAAAATATTCGTTGGGATCGGCGGGCATGGCGCCGTCCGGCGTCAAGTAGCCGCCCTTGGTGCAGAGAACAAGCTCTTCGCGCGAGAAGCCATTTGCCGCGAGCTGCTTGATCGCCGCGCCGATGCTGCGTTCACTCCGCTGAAAGCGGTAATTAATAGCTGCGTCGATGACATTAATGCCGCCTTCCGCGGCAGCGACGACCGCGGCGGTATAGCCAGCATCGGTTTTCGCATCCGGCTTGCCGAGGTAGGTGCCGATACCCAAGGAAGAAAGAACGAGCTCCCGTGATTCTCGAAAATGACCCTCAGCGGCGCGCCCAGCGAATCGCTGCGCGTAGCGCGCCGTTCCCTTCTTCGTCGCGGAAGTGCTCATGACGCTCCCTCGTTTGGCTGAGCTGGCCCGCTCTTTTCCGGCGATTTCGATTCATTGCTTTTCGGGGCGAGAAGCCGGGAGCAGGCGCGAAGAATCTTACGGTACGGCCAGTCTTTTTCGCGAAAGAAAATCTCGCCCTCGCGAGGATTGCTGTAATACCACCGGGCCACGAGCCACAAATGCTCGCTCAGGTCAGCTTTGTTCGGGGCGGAGCTGGATTCGAGATGCTCGCGGAAAATTTGTTCCGCGGAGCGCGGCTGTGTGGCGATTTCAGCAAAACGCAGAAAATACGGCTCGGCGAGCCGCCCGCCGCGAACGGCATAGACTCCGATGGTCTGGTCCTCCGCGGCGCGCTGCAGGATCACCGCGTCAAGATCCTGAATGCGCCGCGCCAGCTCCGGCCGGGCACGCAAAACGTCGTCGAGCTTCTCGATGCGCTTGTGCAGGCCGGCGGCGCGCTCAAAATCCAGTTCCTCGCTGGCACGTTCGCGGTCTTGCTCGAAGGAAGCGCGCAGCGAGCCGCCGCTGGTTTCGAGAAACTGCACCAGCCGCTGCACCTCGACGCCGTATTCCTCTTTCGTGCAGCCAGCGAAGCACGGCGCGAGGCACATTTTCATCTCGGAGTAGAGGCAGCCGGGAAACGACGGGTCGCGCCGGATCTTGATCTGGCAGCGGCGCACCTTGAAAAAATCGAGCGCTCGTTCGGCAAAAGCCTCCGCCGATTTTCGTGACGCAAACGGCCCGTAATAGGCGCCCGCTGCCGGTTGCCCGAATTCGTCCACGGGGATGCGCCGCGTAGGGTAACACCGCGGATACGCATTACGCAGGCTCACTTTCAGTACGGCGGGCGGACGTAGGCGCATCAGGTCGCGGTATCGTTTTGGAAAATTTTGCTTTGCGTGTAGATAGTAAGTGAATGCCTGCTCGAACATCGAGCCAGTGAGGCGGTAGCGCACGCCGCGCGCAAACCCGCGCAGGTTCAACCTCTTGCTTGCCGGATCCATTGGCCCGAGCAGGCGCTCGAGACGGCGCCGCAAATCCTGCGTGCGAATTAGAAACGGCTCGGCCTTTTCTTCGCGCGGCTGGATGAGGCAAACTGCCGGCCGTGGCGGCAGGGCGGAGAAAAACTCTTCGGTGCGCCCGAGGTCAAATTGGAGTCCGCAATCGAGATCAAGCACGCCGTAAGAATACTACGCGGGGACTACGACTTGAGGACCCAAGAGGAAATCACTAGCCGCTGAATCTCGCTGGTGCCTTCGTAGATCTCGGTGATGCGTGCGTCGCGATAGTTGCGCTCGACGGGATACTCGCGGCTGTAGCCGTTGCCGCCGTGGATTTGGATGGCCTTGTGCGTGACGCGCGTGGCCATCTCGCTGGCAAAAAGTTTAGCGATGGCCGCATCCATGCTGAATCGTGCGCCGGTGTCCTGCTTCCACGCTGCTTTACGCACCAGCAGCCGCGCGGCATCGATTTCCGTGACCATATCCGCAAGCATGAACTGGATCGCCTGAAACTGCGAAATGGGCTTGCCGAAGGCCATGCGCTCCTGCGAATAGGCAAGCGCGGCTTCAAACGCGCCTTGCGCAATGCCTGTGGCTTGCGCGCCAATGCCTATCCGGCCGCCATCCAGCGTCGAGAGCGCCACCTTGTAGCCTTCGCCTTCGTTGCCGATGCGATTCGCCACCGGCACTTCACAGTCGGTGAAGACCAGCTCGCTGCAGGCCGTCGCGCTGATGCCCAGTTTTTTTTCTTCCTTGCCGACCTTGAAGCCGGGTGTCCCTTTTTCGACGACCAGAGCGGTGATGCCTTTCTCCCCCTTCGCCGGGTCGGTGTTGACGTAGACGAGGGCGGCATCGGCTGCGCCACCATTGGTGATCCACGCTTTCGTTCCGTTGACGACGTACTTGTCGCCTTTTTTAACGCCTTTCGTTTGCAGCGCGGCGGCGTTCGAACCAGCCTGCGGCTCCGTCAGCGCGTAGCAGCCGACTTTTTCGCCGCGCGCATACGGCAGCAGGAATTTTTTCTTCTGGTCGCTGCTGCCATAACGATGGATGGGATCGCAGTAGAGCGAATTCTGCACGGAAAGAATGACGCCGGTCGAAGCGCAGCACCGCGATATTTCTTCAACGACAATGGTGTAGGAGATGTGATCGAAACCTGCACCTCCCTCCGCTTCGGGAATCGCGACACCTGTCAGCCCCAACTCCGCAGCCTTCTTGAAGAGATTGCGCGGGAAATGGCCCGTTTCGTCCAACTCTCTGGCGAGCGGCTTGACTTCGGATTCGGCAAACTCCCGGACGCTCTTTTGCAGCAGTCTTTGTTCTTCTGTGAGCTCGAGATTCAATGAGAAACTCCCGACTTCCGGAAAACGTTTGCCCAGAGATCACATTCTATCGCGACCCGGAGGGTCTCTGTTCTTGAGCGAAAGCCTTGCGCAAGCGTTCGAAGGTGGTCTTCAAGTCTTCCGGGTGCACGCGAGTTTCCCCAGTAACAGTCATGAAATTCGAATCGCCAAACCAACGCGGCAGCATGTGTAGGTGAACGTGTCCGGCGACGCCTGCTCCCGCCGCGCGGCCGAGATTCATCCCCAGGTTCATCCCGTCGGGCTTGTAATCTGCCTGAAACGCTTTCTCGAGGCGTTGCGCTAGTTGCATCATCTCGCCGAGGGCGCCCGCGGCGCATAAACTCAATTCCGCGACGTGCTCGTACGGGACGATCATCACGTGCCCCGAAGTGTAGGGGAACCGGTTGAGGATGATGAAACTCCGCGACGCGCGATGAACGACCAGGGTGTTCTCGTCGTCCGTGCGCGCTACGGCATCGCAAAATATGCAGTCCGGTTGTTTGCCAGCGCCCGTCATCTGCGCCATGTACTGGTAGCGCCAAGGAGTCCAGAGATAATCCATGGGGTCGTGTCCTTCTTGGGAAAAGCTGCGGGCACAGAATAGCGCAAAAGTCCGGAGCAGGAGCACAAAGGCTTACCGAAGCGCAACCCGTTTTCAAATGTCCGCTGAATTGTCCTAGGAATGCGGCGTCTCGCTGGAGGCGGTCGAACTGGCGCCAGCGGAAGCCGCGGCCTCGGGGCTGTTGACAAAATCTTTAAGTTCTTTGCTGGGCTTGAAGAAAGGAATCTTCTTCGCGGGCACTTCCACTTTCTCGCCAGTCTTCGGATTGCGGCCGACACGACCGCGGCGGGAGCGTGTGCGGAAGCTGCCGAATCCGCGGATTTCGATTTTGTCACCCTTCTGGAGCGACTCGATGATGCTCTCGAAGATGGTTTCCACGATGGTCTCCGACTCTTTGCGCGGGAGCTCCGTGATGCGCAGCACCTCTTCGATAAGGTCGGCCTTCGTAAGTGTAGGTTGGTTGGTCATTTTGCCTATGCCTCTTTGCACAGCCAGAGTTTCGGCGGCCGCAGCTCAGTGCCGCGAAGGGGCTTGCAGGGGCTAGACCCGCCTGATTGCCCTTCTTCCTATCATTAAATTGACCCGCAGGTAAATGAAATTGTGCTGCCGGTCCCAGGGCCCGACTTCCTAAGAAAAGCTGGTTAGCGTGCCGAGAGCTTGGACTTGAGCGCGTCGCCAATGGTTGCGGTCGATGAGGTCTTGGTAGTCGAGCGGTATTGCTCGATTTCCTTGCGCTCAATTTGCTTCGCGGCCGCGCGGTAGCTGAGCCCGATGCGGCGAGTTTCCGGGCTGATCTTGATGATCTTGAAGTCGTATTCCTTGCCCGGCTCGAGGGGGCCGGCGCTCTTGAGCGGCCCGGTGCTGGTGCGGTGCATCGGAGTGTGGCCTTCGTCGCGGCGGCGGCGCTCTTCGATCTCCGTGTTGTGACAAAGGGCTTCGATGTTCTCGCCCAGCTCGACAAACGCGCCGAACGTGGCGATTCGCGAAACTTTGCCCTTCACGATCTGCCCAACCTTGTGCGCTTTGAACCAGTCGCCCCAAATGTCGTTCACCTGCTTGATGCCGAGCGAGACGCGGCGGTTCTCCGGGTCGATCTTAAGAACCTTGGCGGTCACTGGCTCGCCCTTCTTGAAGACTTCGTGCGGATTCTTCACACGCCCGGTCCAGCTTACGTCGCCGACGTGCACGAGCCCGTCGAAACCATCCTCGATTTCGACGAACGCGCCAAACTCCGCGATGTTGCGAACCTTTCCAGTAACGACGGTGCCCACAGGATACTTTTCCGCAACCAGCAACCACGGATCAGGCAACGCTTGCTTGATCCCGAGCGAGACGCGGCGGTCGCTGGGCTTGATGTCCAGCACCACCACGTCGACTTCTTCGCCGACTTTCGCGATCTTCGAAGGGTGCTGGACTTTCTTGGACCAGCTCATTTCGGTCACGTGGACGAGGCCTTCCACGCCCTGCTCGAGCTCGACGAACACGCCGTAATCCACCACGCCGACAATCTTGCCCCTGACTTTTCCGCCGGCGGGGTATTTTTCCGCCGCGTTCACCCAGGGGTCTGGCATCAATTGCTTTAGCCCAAGCGAGACGCGCTGCTTCTCCTTGTCGAACTTCAGGATGATGACGTCCAGCTCCTGCTCCGGCTTCACGACGTCCGAAGGATGCTTGACGCGACCCCAGCTCAAATCGGTCAGGTGCAAGAGGCCATCGATCCCGCCGAGGTCCACGAAGGCGCCGTACTCGGTCACATTTTTCACGTGGCCATGAACGACCTGGCCTTCGCTCAACGTCTCCATCAGAGCGGCGCGCTTGGCGTGCAATTCTTCCTCGAGAATTGCGCGACGGCTGACGACCACGTTTCCGCGGCGCCGGTTCACCTTCGTGACGCGAACCTGCACCTCTGTGCCTATCAGGTCGTCGAGATTTTGAGTGGGACGCAGGTCATACTGCGAGCCCGGCAGAAACGCACGGACACCGACATCCACCACCAAACCGCCCTTAATACGGTCCACGATCTTTCCGGTGATGTTTTCCTTGCCCTTATAAGCCGCTTCGATTTTTTCCCAGGTCCTCCGGCGCAGCACTTTCTGGTAGGACAGAATCGTGTAGCCTTCTTTGTGCTCGCCGGTGCGCTGCACTTCGATGGTGGCGTTTGGCTCGGGACGAGGAATCTCCGTCTCGGTGAATTCCACGGCTGGGATCAAGCCCTCGGTTTTTCCGCCAAGGTCCACGACCACGCCCTGCTCGGTATATGCGACAACCTTTACTTCAATAATTTCGTTCTGCGACGCCGCTTCGTGCTGCTCGTCGTACTGCTCCATCAACTTGCTCATCTCTTCGGAGCCGGCCGCTTCTTCATCCGCAGCGGTGGATTCGGCCGCAGAGGAGGCGTCCGCACCAGAGGCAGTGGCCTGAGCATGCGCAACCGGGGTGGCCGAAGGCTCCGCCGCTTCGGCGCGCGATTCCTCGCCAGCTTCATTGACAGGACTTCCAGCGGGCGCCGCAGTTTCCTGCGTGGCACTTTCGGCCGCGGCGGGATGCGCAGGTTCTTCGGGATTTGTCGTGCTGTTCCGGGCAGGTTGTGATTCCGGGGCGGGAGCGGCAGCGGCCGCGGATACAGGGTTGTCGCGGTCAGAAAACATGGTTGTTGGCCTCCGGTCGGTTACTTCTTTTTTGTCGATAAGATTCCTTGCGAATTCCCTGACAGGGTCTATGCAAGGAGGTTAACCGCTAAGCGGTCACACGGGACAATGGCGCTGCGGGCGTTACTGGAAACGCTGCAACATCAACAGGATACTCGCCGCCTCCGGCCCGTGTCAATGAACCCAAGGACTCGCCGCTAAGCTCGCGCGCGACCAGCTTGAGTCCTTTCGCGGCGGAAGTCGGGGGCAAAAACCTCCACCGTACGGCACATTTCGAATAGGCGCGAGCGCATGCGGCTTCCGATTCTTTGTTCGAGAGAATCTTCCCGCGCGGGCGGCACAAATTTTCCGCTTGGGAGCCTGGCGGGCTCGCCTTCAGAGGAGGGATTGTCGACATAGTTCGTCGTTATGATCGTGGTGCGCTGCTCGTTGTACCGGGCATTGAGGACAATTCCGACGATGTCCCGCACCCAATCTGAAGGTTTGCTTGCGCCTAGATCGTCGAGCACAAGGATCTCGATCGTTCGAATGGGCTCGAGAATCCCCATTTCGGTGGATTGGCTCGCGGGATTGTAGCTTGCCTGAATCTCTTTGAGCAGTTCACGGTAATCGCAAAAAAGCCCTCCGTGTCCGCGCCGGATCAAGTCTTTTAACGCGGCAACCGCGAGGTGCGTTTTGCCCACGCCCGAAGAACCCATCAACAGCAGCCCTTTTTCCGCCGCACCCGGATAATCGCGCACAAATCCCTGCGTTAGCACCTTCGCTTGCTTCAGCGACAACGAGTGCTGGGGCGTCCAGGTCTTGCCATCCGCCAGGTCGGTGACATAACTCTCAAAATCGCAGTGCTCGTAGCGCTTGGGGATCCGCGCGCGCTCCATTACGCGCGTGGCGCGCTCCTGCATTGTGCAATCACATGCGACGGCAATTCTTGGCGCGCTTTGTGCGAAGCCAGGCTTGTCGAGAGAGACGAATTCCTGACCTGGGTTCGGTTTATTTGGAGGCACCAGCTTCCATCCGGTTCCTCTGCATAGCGGGCAGTTCTCAAGCGCCATGCCGACAGGATACGGTCGCAGGCGGCGTACGGCAAGGTGTCTGCTCTGGGAAACCTGTGGAAGGAGGCAGGCTACGAAGTCCGCACGACTCTCGGCGTAGCCCGGACAATCGCGTGCCGCGGCGTTTTTTCCTGAGCGTAGGAAGAAGCCACGCGCGACAATTCCTGCTGCACGACGGCGGCGAATTCCGTCATCTGTCGCTCCATCTCCACCATCTTCTCGCGCATGTTCAAAATGATTTCGACGCCGGCGAGGTTGACCCCCATATCGCGTGCCAGCGTGAGGATGACGTCTAGGCGCTCGAGGTCGGAGTCGGTGTAAAGCCGCGTGTTCCCCTGCGAGCGCGAGGGCTTGAGCAGCCCCACGCGTTCATACAGCCGCAGCGTTTGCGGGTGGAGCTTGTACAGCTCCGCCACGGCGCTGATCATGTAGCCGGCCTTGGCTCGTTTTTTCGCGCGCAGCGGCATCTTCTTCAATTCTCAGCCGTCAGTTCTTAGTCCTAAGTCAAACTCCCGCCTTGCTGAACAAATCCTTGCGCGGATCTTCCGGCGCGACACTCTCCAGTTCCTTCATAAGATTGCGCACGCGCTCGTCCGTGGGCTGCGGGACTACGACCTGAATCTCCACGTACTGATCGCCACGCGAGCCATTCCGCGCGCTCGGCACGCCCTTTTCTTTCAGCCGCAGTGTTTTCCCGCTGTTCGTTCCCGGGGGGATTCGAACCAGCGCGCGCCCGTCAATCGTGGGGACTTCGACTTTCGCTCCGAGCGTTGCCTCACTCACCGTAACCGGCACTTTCGTGTACAAATCATTTCCGCGCCGTTCGAAAAAGGAATGCGGCCGCACCTCCACGCGCAAATACAAATCACCCGCCGGCGCGCCCATGGTTCCCGCATTGCCTTTGCCTGGAACGCGGACGCGCGAGCCGCTGGCCACGCCCGCAGGAATTCGCACGTCGATCGTTTCCGTGCGCCGCACGCGGCCTTCGCCGCTGCATGTGGGGCAGGGCTTTCGAATCTTGCCCGTTCCACCGCACCGCGTGCACGGCACGTTGAAGCGCATTTTGCCCGCGGCCTGCTGGACCGTCCCGGTGCCGTGGCAGACCTGGCAGGTTTGTGCAGAACCCACTGCGCCAGTACCCTGACAGGTCTCGCAGGTATCCAGCCGTGTGATTGTCAGTTTCTTTACCGCGCCGCGCACGGCGTCCCAGAAGTCGATCTCGATCTGGTATTCCAGGTCGCCGCCGGGCTCGTGCTCCGACTCCATGCGTGTGCCCTGGCCACCACGGAAGAACTGGCTGAAGAGGTCGCGGAAACTCGACCCGCCGCCCGCCGCGCCCGATCCGCCGCCAAAATCAAATCCGCCAAAATCAAAGTTGATGTCAGCGTCTTCACCGCCACCCCCTGCTCCCGATCTGCCCGGCGGAATGTTTTCGCTATAGAAGCCATACTGGTCGTACATCTGCCGCTTCTTTGAATCGGAGAGCACGTCGTAGGCTTCCTGCAACTGCTTGAATTTTTCCTCTGCGGATTTGTCGCCGGGGTTCAGATCCGGATGGTATTTGCGGGCGAGCTTGCGGAACGCCGTGCGAATATCCTTCGCCGTGGCCTTCCGTGAGACTCCCAGCAGATCGTAATAGTCCTGTTTAGCGGTTGTCGGCATTCGTACCCTGGGAAAGTGTTTGCAGGGGCGCACCGTGCTGCGCCCCTGCTTGTCACAGGTTCAATTCGGGCGCTTGTTTTCGTCCACGTCCACGTATTCGGCGTCAATCACATCGCCCGGCTTGCCGCCCTTCGCGCCGCTAGTGGAACCGGAGCTCGTGCCCCCCGCCACTCCAGCACCTGCGCCCGCCGCGCCGGCTTGCTCCGCACCACCCGCCGCCTGGTTCGCCTTGTAGAGCACTTCGGCGATCTTTTGCAGTGCGCGCTCGATGTTTTCGGTCGCCGAGCGCAGCCGCGCCGTCCCGCCTTCGGCGATGGCCTTCTTCGCTTCCTCGATCGCCTCTTCGGCCGCTTTTACGTCGGACTCGGCAATCTTCTCGCGGTTTTCGCGGACCATCTTTTCGGCCTGATAGAGAATGCCGTCCAGGCGGTTGCGTGCCTCGACCTCCTCCATCCGGCGGCGATCGTCTTCCGAGTGCGATTCGGCTTCTTGCCGCATCTTCTCGGCCTCTTCTTTTGTCAAGCCGCTCGACGCGGTGATGGTGATCTTCTGCTCCTTGTTCGTGGCCTTGTCCTTCGCGCTCACGTTCAGGATGCCGTTGGCGTCGATATCGAAAGTGACTTCGATCTGCGGCGTGCCTCGGGGCGCCGGCGGAATCCCGTCCAGTTTGAATTTGCCGAGCGAACGGTTGTCATTCGCGAACTTGCGTTCACCTTGCAGTACGTGGATTTCCACGCCCGGCTGGTTGTCCGCCGCGGTAGAGTACGTTTCCACCTTGCGCGTAGGAATCGTGGTGTTGCGCGGGATCTGCACGGTCATGACGCCGCCGAGTGTTTCCACGCCGAGCGAAAGCGGCGTGACGTCCAACAGCAGGATGTCCTTGACTTCGCCCCCCAGGACCGCCCCCTGAATCGCCGCGCCCACCGCCACGACCTCGTCCGGGTTCACGCCCTTGTGGGGTTCTTTCCCGCCGAAGAAATTGCGCACCAGCGTCTGCACCTTCGGGATGCGCGTCGACCCTCCCACCAGCACTACTTCTTGTATATCGTTCGGGGATAGCTTGGCGTCTTCGAGCGCCTGCTTTACCGGTTTCATAGACCGCTCGAGCAGGTCATTCATCAGTTGCTCGAGGCGCATGCGCGTGAGCTTCTGCTGCATGTGGATCGGCCCGCTGGCCCCCGCCGTGATGAACGGGAGATTAATCTCAGTCTCCATCATTTGCGAGAGCTCGATCTTGGCCTTTTCCGCCGCTTCCTTCAGACGTTGCAGAGCCATGCGGTCTTTGCCGAGATCGATGTTGTTTTCTTTCTTGAACTCGTCGATGAGCCAGTCGACGATTCGCTGGTCGATGTCGTCGCCACCCAGATGCGTGTCGCCGTTCGTGGACTTTACTTCGACAACGCCACTCCCGACTTCCAGTACGGAAATGTCGAAGGTGCCGCCGCCGAGGTCATAGACGGCGATCGTTTCGTCGCTCTTCTTGTCCAGGCCGTAAGCCAGTGCCGCCGCCGTGGGTTCGTTAATGATGCGCACCACTTCCATGCCGGCGATCTCGCCCGCCTGCTTGGTCGCCTGCCGCTGGGCATCGTTGAAATACGCGGGCACGGTGATGACGGCCTTGGTCACCTTCTCGCCGAGAAAATCTTCCGCAGCTGATTTCAACTTGCCGAGGATCATCGCGGAAATTTGCGGGGGGCTGTACACTTTCCCTAAAATTTCCACGCGCGCATCGTCGTGCTCTCCCTTGACGACCTTGTACGGAATGCGCTTCATCTCTTCGGTGACTTCGTCGTAGCGGCGGCCCATGAAGCGCTTAATCGAATACACGGTGTTCTCGGGGTTCGTCACCGCCTGCCGCTTCGCGACCTGTCCGACCAGGCGTTCGCCACCTTTTGTGATGGCCACGACCGACGGAGTCGTGCGCGCGCCTTCCTGGTTGGGGATTACTACCGGCTCGCCGCCCTGCATAACGGCTACGACCGAGTTGGTGGTGCCTAAGTCAATTCCAATAATCTTGCTCATTGCTGCCTTTCCTCCTGGAAGCCGTTGTACACTCTGCCCGCCCCTGTCATACAAAAATCAAAACGAGGGCAGAGCTCGCTCTATCCCGTGGTCCTGCATGCTGACCGACAGTGAGCATACAACTTGAGTGTCTATTTGTCAAGTTTTCTTATAGCAACTGTAAACTATTATTTTTTAACAGCTTACGGCTATCTTAGAGGGCCTCAGCCCGGGTCTAAAGTTTCTCCGGTCCCAGCGTCGTGCCGTCGCCTGTGTTAGCCAGCATAGCAAGCCGATTCGGAGATCACGCTATTCAATTCAGTGTGCGGTTGCCCATCCTTCCGTTCCGGAGTGGTTAAGGCCCCTGTTTTGCGCCGGTTACCCAGAAGAGAAGTCCAGCCTTTTCACTTTGTGTGGCTCATGCTCTCTTTCTCAGAACGGTAGGCTATGCAGAGGTACAACGCATCTCGACGAACCCGCAACGAAACGCGGGGGCGTTGTTATAGCGTGGAAACGCGCATTGGCTGTGCTTGGATTTGTCAGTCTGAACCTGTGGTAACCTGCGTATGATCTGTGCCGTTCTGCTTGGAAAGAGTCGCCGCCGGAGGATCGCGTGAGTCGCCGTGCTCTTGTAGTCGCAGCAATACTCTTCGCCTTCCTGGCTGGTGTCCGTCTCTTGAACCGGGGTTCGCACCCCGCGCTGGCCTCACACAATTCATCAGTTAACAGACCACTACCCTCGGCGACGCCGGATCCCACGCCCGCCGCCGCATCTCCCGTTTCGTCGGACGACAGCCGAATTGAGGAACTGCCTCCTTCTGCGGCGCCGGTAAAGTCTCGTGAACCGCGGAGCACCGCGCCACAGACGGCACAACAGCTCTTGGCGGGTATCGGCGACATCGATCCCCACAAAGCCTTCGGCTCAAAGACCGCGCCCATCGTCATGGAAGTGTTCAGCGACTTTCAGTGCCCGGCCTGCAAGACGCTCTACCTGGCAACGAATCGCGCGCTGATGGACAATTATGTCAGCAGCGGCAAGGTCTACTTGATTCATCGCGATTTCCCGTTGCCCATGCACGCCCATTCGCGAGTCGCGGCGCGCTATGCTCGTGCCGCCGCGCAAATCGGCAAAGGGGAAGCGGCGGAACAGGCACTTTTTCAAAACCAGGAGAAGTGGGAGCAGAGCGGCGACGTCGATGGAACCGTGGCCGCGGCCCTTTCCTCCGCCGACATGACCAAGGTGCGCAGCCTGGTGAAACTCGGCACGCTCGAGCCCCTGATCGACAAAGATTATTCGCTCGGCCAAACCTATCATGTGAACCAAACGCCGACGACGGTTTTTCATTGCAAGGGCCAGACCTATCCCTATGCCGGTGTTATGAGCTACGAAATTCTCCGCCAGTTTCTGGATCAACTGCTAAGCCAGAAGTAGCCGCGTATCTCTGTCAATTGCAAGAGAATGACCTCATGATGCAATCGAGCCCCTTCACTCCGCGCCGCGTGGTGATCTGGATTGGGCGCCTCGTCCTTGCCGCGATTTTCATCTATGCGGGCTACTCGAAAATTTTTCTCCCCATCATGCATCCGCATCCCCCCGTCGGCGTGGCGCTTTCTTTTTTCGCCATGCAAGTCGATTCCTATCAGATCCTGCCACCCTGGGGAGTAAAAATCGTGGCGCACACGCTTCCCTTCGCTGAAGTTGCTCTGGGGTTGCTCCTTCTTATCGGCTGGAGGCTGCGCATCTGGGCCACGGTCATCACCCTAATCATGCTCGGCTTCTTCGTGGCCGTGGTGCGCTCCTACGCTCTCGGCTTACAGATCAATTGCGGCTGCTTCGCCAACCCTGAGCCATTGACCAAGTGGACGGTGATCCGCGACGGCCTCCTCACGGCGCTTGCACTGGTCATGAGCGTATTCGCGTATCAAGAAGCGCGCGCGCCGCACCCGTGGTCCGCTCCGGAGAAGTCGTAGTCCTAAGGCCGCTGTTGTAGCTGCACCCTTCAGGCCGCAGGGTTTTCGCTGTACACTCTTCATCGTTGATGAAAACGCTCGCCGAATACCTCGACTTGGCTGCGCAAACCCACGGGCACATTTGCGCCGGGCAGGTCCTCGGCGTACGTCTGGCGATGTTGGGCATGCGCGAGCTTGGTATCGACGACCCCGTCGCCGAGCGCAAACGCATCGTCACGTATGTGGAGATAGATCGCTGCGTCACCGACGCCGTCGCGCTCGTCGCCAACTGCCGCCTAGGGAAACGTGCGCTGAAGTTCCGCGACTGGGGCAAAGTCGCCGCAACTTTCGTTGACCTGAAGTCCGGCCGGGCCGTGCGCATTGCCGCGAAAGAATCTTCCAAGCAGGCCGCCCGCGAAATGTTCCCCGAGCTCGAAAAGGAAGCCGGCCAGCAAAAAGCTTACGCCACGCTCTCGGACGAAGCCCTTTTCGACAAGAAGTGCGTGAAAGTAGAGGTTCAACCCGAAGATCTGCCCGGTTTCAAAGGTCCCCGCGTGGTCTGCGCCGAATGCGGGGAGGGAATCAACTTCAAACGTGAAGTCGTGAAGGACGGTCGCACCCTCTGCCGCGCTTGCGCGGGCGAGCGCTACTACGAGCTCTCGTAGCAACGGCCCCCAGGATGCGCGTTAACTGCCGAGCCCTCCGCCCTCGGCATCCTTATTTCATCTGCGCTAGAATCTACTTTCGATGCTGAGCCTGCCACCGATCACGCTGCGCCTGCGCGGCTGGAAACTGATTGACCGCGTCGCGCTGGCATTTCTTCTGCTGTGCTCGATCGCTCTGGGCGCGGCGTGCGGTTTGCTCTTTGTTTACGCCAGTGACCTGCCGGAAATCCACGCGCTCGAAACCTACCGCCCCAACGTCGTCACGGAAATCTACGCCGACGACGGGCAGCTTGTCGGCAGCTTCGCCTTGCAGCGGCGCATCTTGATGATCTACGAGCAGTGCCCCAGAGTCTTGTTCAACGCCGTCACCGCCATCGAAGACCAGCACTTTGAAGATCACTGGGGGATCGACTTCCCGCGCATCGCCGGAGCTGTTTGGCGCAAGTTGCTGAAGGGAGGCAGGGCGCAAGGCGCCAGCACCATTACCATGCAGCTGGCCGGCAATCTCTTCCTCGACCGCAGCGAGATCAGCTTCCGCCGCAAGGTGCAGGAAATTCTCCTCGCCTTGCAGATCGAACGCCGCTATACGAAGCCGCAAATCTTCACCATGTACGCGAACCAGATTTATCTTGCCCATGGCAACTACGGTTTCGCCGCCGCCGCACAGTTCTATTTCGGCAAGTCCGTCACCGACCTGAAGCTCCAGGAAGCCGCGCTGATTGCGGGGATGATCCGCGGGCCGAGCTACTCGCCCCTCAACGATCCCACGCGCGCTCTCAGCCGGCGCAATCTGGTTCTGCATCGCATGCAGGAAGAAGGGAAGATCACGCCCGCCGAAGAAGAAGCCGCGAAGAAAACTCCGCTCGGCCTGCACCTCCAGTATCCGCGCAACGATCTCGCCCCTTATTTTTTTGAGGACATTCGCAAGTACCTGGAATCCACTTATGGCACCGAAGCCGTGCACGAGCGCGGCTTGCGCGTCTACACCACGCTAAGCATCAAAATGCAGCATGCCGCGAATCAAGCCATCCGCGACGGCCTCCACAGCTACGACAAACGCCATGGCTGGCGCGGAGACCTCCCCAACATCCTGCGCGACAATCTCGGCAAGCTCGACACCTACGAAGATGACGACTGGCGCCATGCCATCGAGAAAGGCGGCTACGCGACGGGATTGGTCCTCTCCGTCGACGATCGAAATGCCGTCATTAAGATCGGCCCCTATCGTGCCATCCTCTCGCCATCCGATATTGTATGGACCGGCCGCAAGAAACCCGCGGAACTCCTTAAGGTCGGCGACCTTGCGCAATGCTCGATTCTTGAGCTTCGCGAAGCCACTGCCCGAGTGCAGCTTGAACAGCAGCCTGGGCCCCAGGCGGCTATGCTGGCCATTGACAATTCGACGGGCGAAATCAAAGCCATGGTCGGCGGCTATAGCTTTGAGGATTCCAAATTCAACCGCGCAACGCAGGCGTATCGGCAGGCTGGCAGCTCGTTCAAGATCTACGTGTACGCCGACGCCATCGAAAAAGGGTCGTCGCCATTCGACACTATCGTGGACACGCCGTTCACCGCCATCAGCGGCGGCCAGCCCTATTCTCCGCGCAACTACGACGAAAAATTCGAGGGTACGATCACCTTGCGCCGGGCGCTGGCCGGCTCGCGCAACGTCCCAGCGGTAAAGCTTGCGGAAAAGATCGGCATCAACTCGGTGGTCGACATGACGAAGCGCTTCGGCATCACGACGCCGCTCCCGCCATATTTGCCGCTGGCACTCGGCGCCGCGGACATGAAGCTCATCGAGCACGTTTCCGCATTCACGGTTTTTCCCAATGACGGCATTCGCATTGACCCGCACATGATCCGCCGTGTCACGAGCTACGATGGGGCGCTGCTTGAGGAGGCGCATCCCGAAGTACACGACGTCATCTCCCCCGAGGTCGCGCGCACGATGACGGCGATGCTCGAGGAGGTCATTCAGTTTGGCACGGGCGTACAGGCTAAGGCGCTCGGCCGGCCCACCGCAGGCAAAACCGGGACGACGCAGGATTACACCGACGCGTGGTTCATGGGCTTCACGCCGCAGCTAACCGCAGGCGTTTGGGTGGGCTTCGACGACAAGCAGATTTCACTGGGGAAAAAGGAGACCGGCGCGCGCGCGGCGCTGCCGATCTGGCTGCAATTCATGAAGGAGGCGCTCGAAGGCCAGCCCGTATTGGATTTCGCCAACGTCGTGACACTCGAACAGCTCGCCGGGGAGCATCACATCAACGTGGACACGCCGGACACTGCGCCTACCGAAGATGAGCCCGCTGCCCCCAAAGAAAAACCGCCGGCTGCTCCACCGCCCAAACAGACAACGCAAGGGCAGGCCACGTCCGGTGTTTCGCGCCGGCACTGAGGAGGGTGTTACATCCGCGCGTACTGATCCCCTTGCCGCGCGCCGTTCGATCCGGACAGATCGCGCGCGACTAGCGGAAGGGATCCCAGCCTTTGTTCGCGAGCGGACGCTCGCGGCCGTCGCCGTCGCGAAGAAGAAGAGTCCGCTCCCGTGTAATCTCCCCAATGGGGGTGAGCGGAATGCCTTGAAAGGAACGCAGCAAGCGCCTGGCGTTACTTCGAGAAACGGCAAAGAGCAATTCGTAGTCGTCGCCGCCGTTCAGTGCCAGCAGAAGTGGATCATAGATTTCGCCGCGGCGGTTCCTTGCCTGCCGCACTTTTGGGATTCTTGCCGCCTCGATGCGCGCGCCTACGCGGCTTGCGGCGCAAAGCCGTGCCAAATCTGTTGACAAGCCGTCTGAGAGGTCCATCATCGCAGTCGCGAGCCGTTTCTCCGCAAGCCAGCGCCCCAAGGACACTCTAGGTTCAGGGTAAAGATGCTTTCGCAAACACGGCTCTCGTTTGTTGGCCGGGGCTTTATTCCTCCGCAGTGAATTAAGCCCCAGCTCCGCTTCGCCGAGCCTCCCGCTCACAAAGATGAGATCCCCGGGCCGCGCACCCGCCCGCCGCACTGCCCGCCCGGTACGCACCTCACCCAAGACGGTCACGTCGATTAGGATCTCGCTGCGCCGCGCCGTGTCGCCTCCTGCGAGCGCGCAATCGAAACGTTGTGACGCCCGGCGCAGGCCGGCCAGAAACTCATCCAGCCAGTGCTTTGTTTGCTGCCGTGGCAGAGCTATGCTCAGCAGGAAGCATCGAGGCGTGCCACCCATGGCAGCCACGTCGCTGACCGCGCGCGCCAGGCATTTCCATCCCACAGCGTCGGCGGGGTGTTTGTTTCGCAGGAAGTGCGTGCCCTCGAGGAACCAGTCGCAAGTGAGGATCGTTTCGTATTCTCTCCTCGCCACAAAAAGGGCGGCGTCATCTCCCAGGCCCAGGCGTACGCCGTGGTTTAACCCCTCGCGGCGGAGGCCAGCTATTCGCCGGATCCGGCGCAGCAAGGCTGATTCTCCACGCCCGGTGCGTTCCGCCGAGGCTCGTGTGATTGGGCTCATTCTCCGGGGTGAGTATAGCTCGCAGCTCGCCCTTCCCGAACCGTAAGTTGCTTGCCGCCGGAGTGTCGCTCGGTGATCCCTGGCCTCAATCCTCGAAACCTGTCCTTCCGTACAGGGGTATGAGTTCTCATACCCTGTTCCTCGAGCCACAAAATACAGGGTTGACGGGCACCTCTGCTGAATCTAGTATGGGCAAGGTCGTGGACCGAGGGTTGCGGTTCAAGTAATGTGATTTATTGAGGTTTGCGGCCGCCCTGTCCGTCGGTTGGTGCCGTCATGCGGACCCGAGGGTAGCAAGCAGCCCGCAATTGACAAACTGGAAGGCCTGAGGGGCCCTGACAGTGATAAGAGGAAAGAACTACACATTTTTTATCGCTACGACGCCGGGCGAGCTCCGGAAGCTTGTCGTGCCCGCGTACGTCTTGCACGGCGTGGCCGTGCTGGCGATCATCGGCGGAATTACGGTCACTGTGGCCGTGGGCGCGTACTCCCGGATGCTGTGGAAGGTCGGCAACTACAACGCCCTCAGACATGACCAGGAGACCCTGAAGAAGCAGTACCAGAAACTGCAAACCACCGTCAACGACACAAACCAGCGTCTCGATTCTCTGCAGTCCCTGGCTACCGAAGTGGCCATGACCTATGGCGTGCTCCGCTATCACCCTGCTGCATTTGACACCACGGACAATCCCGCCACCCCTGAGGATGCCTTTGATCGCTCCGTCGAGCAGTACACGTTTTTGAAGAGGAACGCGGCCGTGATTGCGATCTCCTCGAGCGGATTGCGGCTCATGCCTGCGATGAGCTTTGCAGATTCGGCCTACACGCCTTCGATGTGGCCTGTGCTCGGGCACATCACGGATAGCTTTGGTGAGCGCCTTGACCCGTTCAGCGGCGAAGGCGCCTTTCATACGGGCGTGGATGTGGCATCCGATTACGGCGCGCCGGTTCATGCGACGGCGGATGGCATCGTGACGATCTCTGAAAACCACGCCGGCTACGGACGGCTCGTCGTGATCGATCACGGATTTGGCATCACCACGTGGTACGCACACCTATCGTCCTTCTCCGCGGTTCCGGGGACGCGTATCAAGCGCGGCGAAGTGGTGGGGTACACGGGCATCAGCGGCCGTTCAACCGGCCCGCACGTCCATTACGAGGTTCGCGTTAACAACGCGCCTGTCAATCCCTGGCGTTACATGAAGACCAATCCGACCGGCGACTGATCCTTCTTCACATCATTCTGTATTTCTGGCGCCCCGACCCTGCCGGGGCTAATTTTTTTGAGCGGGAGATGCTTTGCGCGAAAGGCTCTTGGCTGGCGGGATCTTGGCTTTCGGGGTTGCGGGAATCACGGTGGTCGCGTTTCGAGAGGCCTCCAGAAACTTTGGCGTCAGGTCGAAGACAAGTCTCACCGACTTGGATTCACCCCGGTCGATTTGCGAGACCTCCGCGCTCTTAAGCATCTCCAAGTAGGCGTCGCGCAACTGCGGCCCGAGCTGCTGCTTCATTTTGGGGTCACTCAGCCCTGCTTGCGCCAAGACCAGCACCCCATTCATCAAGTCTGAGAGCTGCCTTATGGCCGCATCGGACGTGCCTTCTCCTTCTAGGACCAATCGCAGCCGGTCGTTCTCCGGCTTGCCCGCAATAGTGATCCATTGCAATTGGTCGAGAAGCGCGGAAAGCTGCGGCGAGCGAATTCCGCCGGGCGCTTCCGCGGCGATGGCGGCGCCGGTCCCGGCTTGCTGCCGGACCACGGCGAAGACGGGCGAGCCTGCAACACGCGTGAAACGCGCTCGCCATTCCTGCGTGTCGGCATCCTTGTGCGATTCGGACAGGAAGGACGCGAGATTCGCGTCGTCGGTCAGCGCGATGCGGCCGTCGCGCAAAAAGGTGAAAAAGATTCGCTGCGCGTTGCCGCTCACCTGTATGGAGAAAATATCGCGGCCCGCGCGATTCTCGCGAGTGCCGGAGCGTAGCGCGTAGGCGGTAATCTTTTTTCGATCAAATCTCCCGTCAGCTACGGCAAACAGCGTGGAATCCTGCCCAAGCCTCAACACCGCAATTCCCACGCGGTCGAGGTCGCGTTCGTAATTGAATCCGGTGTCACGCAAAAACTGTGCATAGTCCGCATCCGCCGGCGGTTGGGGCGCCCAACGATACAGCTCCGCGAGAAAAGGGGATCGACGCAGCGCCTCCAAGTCCACGCAAAGTACAGCGCTCGCGTCTGTGGGCATTCTCGACAACAAGTCGCCATCCGGGCCGTCGAGCGCGCCACTCCAGCGCCTGTAGCCGTCGAAGAAAACTGCGGCGAGGACCAGGACTACTGCTACGGCAGCGATCCAATTGCTTTTTCGCATTCACTCACACCGCTTCGGCAATCTAGCAGATTCCCTGATTCTTATCCAAAGAAGGCGGGAGCGCGCTCGCTCCTTTCATCGATTTGCTGGAATACAAGACCCAGCCAGAGTGCGATCCGCGTATCGTCTTTTCCAGAGCTCACATTTATGCTAAACTATAGAAGAGTAGGAAGATAGCATCCCATAGCGGAAGGCACAGGAGGGCAGGTTTTCCACAGACCTGGCCCCCGACGTGCTACAAAATCCTGCACCCCCTTGCAATTCTCGTGCCCCTTCTGCTATCCTTACGCGGTTTGAGTATTGCTGGCGTAGCTCAGCTGGTAGAGCATCTGATTTGTAATCAGAGGGTCGGGGGTTCAAATCCCTCCGCCAGCTCCACCGGGAAAGTTGCTAGGGGGGAGTGAAGCAGAGCGAATCCTCGCTGGAAAAATGAACGGGCTGGTGTCTTTTGACACGAGTCCTTTTTGTGTTTTTGCGGGCACCGTAAAGGGAGTACCGGACAAGAGCTTTGCGGGCGCAAGGTTGGAGTCAGATCCGTTTTCGAGGGATGTGATTTTTGTATCCCGGATGATTTTGCGGGACGGGTGGGTGAGTGGCTAAAACCAGCAGACTGTAAATCTGCCGCTCCTTGCGGGCTACGAAGGTTCGAATCCTTCCCCGTCCACCAGTGACTCGCTGTTTGGTTCGGTCGATCGCGCTGCGGTCGTCCGGGATCAGGAAACTGCAGGGCAATCGCACGAAGCGTTGATCGTTTTGCGATCACACATAGCGATGTTCGGAGTGCGGTGCAATTCGCGGCAAAGGCGCCGCCAAGGAAAAGTGCGCCGCGAAGGATCAATTTCAGAGGGGACGCGGGTTTGGCCTGGGTAGCTCAGTTGGTAGAGCGCGTCCTTGGTAAGGACGAGGTCACCGGTTCAATCCCGGTCCCAGGCTCCAGGATTCGAGTGGAGTTGTTGAGGGAAGTCGGAGCAAGTTTTGGGGGCAAAAGGGCGGGGGTAACTCAACGGTAGAGTCTCACTCTTCCAAGGTGATGGTTGCGGGTTCGAATCCCGTCCCCCGCTCCAAAGTTTTGGGCCGCGAGTTATTTTTCAGGCGATGAGGCAGCAGATTTAACGCAGAGGGTGAAGGAAAATGGCGAAGGAGAAATTCGAGCGCAGCAAGCCGCACGTGAACATTGGGACGATTGGCCACATTGACCATGGCAAGACCACGTTGACGGCGGCGATCACCAAGGTGCTGAGTAAGCACAACCCGAAAGTACAGTTCCGGGCGTTTGACACCATTGACAACGCGCCGGAAGAGCGGGAGCGGGGGATCACCATTGCGGTGTCGCACGTGGAGTACGAGACGGCCAACCGGCACTACGCGCACATGGACTGCCCGGGGCACGCGGACTACATCAAGAACATGATCACCGGCGCGGCGCAGATGGACGGGGCGATTCTGGTGGTGGCGGCGACGGACGGGCCGATGCCGCAGACACGGGAGCACATTCTGCTGGCGCGGCAGGTGGGTGTGCCGGCGATTGTGGTGTTCCTGAACAAGTGCGACATGGTGGAGGACGCCGAGTTGCTGGAGCTGGTGGAGCTGGAAGTGCGCGAACTGCTGAAGAGCTATCAGTTTCCGGGCGACTCGGTTCCAGTGATTCGCGGATCGGCGCTGCAGGCGCTGAATGGCGACGCCAAGTGGGAGAAGAAGATAGACGAATTGATGGAAGCGGTGGACAAGAGCGTGCCGCAGCCGGTGCGGGAGATCGATAAGCCGTTTGCCATGCCGATTGAAGATATTTTTTCGATTTCGGGGCGCGGCACCGTGGTCACGGGAAGAATTGAGCGCGGCAAGGTGAAGACGGCCGAGGAAGTAGAAATCGTGGGCTTCCGCGCGACGCAGAAGAAAGTGGTGACGGGCGTGGAGATGTTCAAGAAGCTTTTGGACGAAGGGCTTGCGGGGGACAACGTTGGGTTGCTGTTGCGCGGGACGGAAAAGGACGACGTGGAGCGCGGGCAGGTGGTGTGCAAGCCGGGGTCGATCACGCCGCACACGAAATTCAAGGCGGAAGCGTACGTGTTGACGAAGGAAGAAGGCGGGCGGCACACGCCGTTTTTCACGGGGTACCGGCCGCA
>WNFH01000358.1_pt1 | contig 28578 bp, 37 predicted proteins | sample 5400411 | NCBI WGS metagenome assembly WNFH01 (sample SAMN13153347, study PRJNA577476) | soil metagenome | isolation source: 200 cm saprolite under Douglas fir tree site 2 hole 3 | place: USA:California | collected 2015-04-18 | reverse complement strand
TATCAAGTAGGTTCGCCTCGTCTATCACTGCTTGTTGTATTTCCTCTAATGTGCATATCCCTTTATCCATAAGTATCTTTGTTGTTGCTGTCATTTCCACTCTTAGTATGATTGTTATCTCTCGGTGGTCCTTCACTGCCTGAAACTCAGGATCATCTCTTGATCGCGTCCCTAGCTGCCACCCGGCGAATACGTTGCGCCATTTGGCTATTCGATTCATCGTCTGGAAATATCTTTCTGATAATGACATCTTGTCTAACTTTCTATAAGCAAAATACGAATTTCATAACTTGCGGCCAGGCTCCCGCCCGTGGCCACCGCAATGATCTGGCTCTTGAGGTCAAGCACCCTCTCTTCGTAGTGATCGAAGTGTACCGCAATCGTGGTATTTAGCGGATCGACGAAATTTATAGTGGTCCCTATATTACTTGTGTAGCTGCTATGCAGATTTGTGCGATATGTCTCGCCCGTCACTCCTGTGCTGGTCCCATCGTATTTGAGCAGTTCGTTACGAGCAATCACCGTAAATTCCCACTCTCGCCGACCCGGACCCAGATCGACATAGGCCAGGCTGCCATCTGCTCGATATGTCTCTTTTCTTATGCGTGGATGCTTGACTCTATAGCTATCGGGCTTAATAAAGTAGCCCGTACCATCGAGGATAATTTCACAGTCTATACCAATAGTTGCCACTTACACAATTCCTTTCACGGATAGTGTAGGTGGCGGACACGATAAATCGGTCCCTGCGGGTTCGATACGAGGGTTCCTAAATTGCTGGCTGATGGGCTTCATCACCTGGCTCGTCTCTACCCCTGGCGCGCTGTTTAACTGCGATATAAAACCAAACTGCTGTTTGTCGCTATCAAATAATTCCAGCACACCATTCACCTGGCTCTCGTGTATTCTGGACGTGGTGCTGTTCCCGTTGTCGCGGATATTCACCATCGTTCCATCTATGGAGATAACAATATCCCTTAGTTTCAACGCCTCGCATATTGTCTGTATAACTTGCTGTAGTCTTATATTCTCGTTATGCAAGTCATTTTGCTTTGCGCGTAGCGTCGTCACTTCCTCGCGTAGCGCGCTGATGGCCTGCGCCTGATAGTCACCCGCGTTCTTCTGCATTTCGCTGGTGGCCTTCATAAAACCGTTGCGCACTGCGAGAAATCCTCCTATGATTGTGCCTATAATTAGGACTGTGCTCACAATGCTGGTGACATTATATAGTGTCTGATCCATCCTCCCTAACCTCCTCAACTGTAAAACGTTCAGCTAACCCCATCCATAACTTTGCAAGCTGATGGGGTTTTCTTTGATACCTGCACTCTACTACATCATAGATTTTATCCCCGATGTAGTAGATTATCTTCCACGTCTTCATTATCTATAAGCTCTACCCATCCCTACAATCTTGTATAACGATACGGTATATCGCCCCAGTTGGCGCGAGATGAAGATGCGAAGTCCCTCTGTTGTTTAATTTCGGTAAGTCTATCTTCGAACTGTTTCATCCTTACCTGTGTCATTGCAAGCCAATTTTTGGGGATCTGGGTATCATCTATACGATCACGCAGCCCCCCATCCTGAAAATCAAAGTTATCGTTGGTCGGCACCTGGTAAGCCTCCATGCAATAAGCGACCGCACCCAGTACAATGATGTCCCTGTGGATCTCTGGTATCGTGCTCCCGCTACTATCAAGTTGCTGCTTGTTGGCGTAAAACACTCTCATTATCAGAGTGTTATCCTTGGGTAACTCAGTTGGGCTCATATTGATTGTGAAGCTGGGCGAAGTCAGGTTTGTCGGGTCCGCGCCTGTTCGCCCTACCGCGCCCATTGCTCCCATGTTGCCGCCTGCTGCAAGCGCGGTATTTGAGTCATACAGATTGGAGTACTCCGAGAAAGCGCGCTCTTGTGGCTGCCATATCATAACTCCGCTACTATTAACCGTGGGAGGAGATGGCTGGCCAGTCAAACTACTATCAGCCGTAGCATCTGTATACGTAGTGCTGGTATTATCCTGGATCGCCGTCAGAAGGAAGAACACACTGGCTCCCACCTTTGTCCTGTAAATGTTTCTGCCGATAATATTGTTGGTCGCTATTCCTGGCTGCAATGGTTGGCTTGGCCCGATTGGTATAGTAGTCAATCTGACCTGGTCATTTCCTGTAGTTGTGGTTACGCTCACAGTTGCGCCTGCTGTTGTCTCGCCTCCCTGCGTGAGATATGTACAGAGATACTGATAAACGCCTGAGCTTAACCCTGCGCCTGCCGTCTTAGCCGCGCTTGGTGCTGATGTGGGTGCTGCGTACCCGCTGCCATACACCTGCAACGGATAAAGTACTTTCTCAATCCACATGACCGGGTAGCTAGCATTCCATGGTGTTGGGTATGGGTAAGTCCTTTGATAAGGCTGCATCTGCATGTCCGTAAAGGCCACGTTAGGATAGTAGGCGCTATACCTGTCTACTGCTTTATCGATGGCTCTATCGATGTCGCTTGTCTGCCACCTCGTCGCGCCAGTGTCGAACAGATCTTGACGTACCATCGTTTCGACATCGCTAAGAAGCATGATTGTCTCCTCCTGTAGTTGGTCCCGCTGGTAGTGGCGTGCTCGGTTGCGATGGCGGGAGCTGCGTAGGTGGTGGTGCTGGCGTCATTGGATGAAACGGTAGTGGCGAGCGCGGGTTGAATATTGGTAGGAGATCATCCCCGCCACTGCCATTCTGAAACATATTCATCTCCAGTATGCAGGCCTCGATGGCTGCGCTAATAATATACATCTCAGGAATTGGCAACTTGAACGCCCTGAATATGTTGCCTACCATGTTCACCGCGGCATTCTTCTTGTGCTCGCTGTCCACGCTGCTATACTGCTGCTCTACGCTATAGACTGCCATTCGAGTAATCTCTGTCAGCGCTGCTCTTTGCTTCTCAGGCAGGTTTTGTTCGATCGCTTTATAGCAGTAAAGTGAAACAGCTATAAAGATTGGCAATAATAATAAAACCACGTTGCTAATAATTCCGCTTGTATTCATCCCTACTAAACTCCCTCTAGATCTAGCTTCATCTCAAAAATTGCTTTCTCCGGCAAGTAATGCACTTCATCCTTAAAGATCCTGGCCACCGCGCTCTGACTCGTGCCGACCAGTGGAGCCTGGTCATTCAATGTGACCACATCAACCAACTGTAATGCCGGATTGAGCGGAACCGTTACGCTATGCGCTACCTGGTCGCGTTCCTCCTGGGCGAGTATGAATGCGGCCTTTGTTGCGCACAGTCCGGCTGTAATAAGCTTTGTATCTGTATCTATTTCAACACGCTCCTGACCTGTCACGTGCGCGTGTGTTGTGTCGTACGCCTCGCCGTTGGTCACTGACCATAGAAAAGAGCTCACCGGCGGTAGACCTGTCACAACCACGTGATTGCCGCGAATATCATCGCTGCCCAGGACAAGCGTCTCGATCTCCGGTGTGTATGTCCACACACTTGTATCTCCGCTTGCCAGTTCCTTGAAGATCATCGTTTCCGTTTGATCGAGGTAATATTCCAGCCATCCAATCCTGCATAGCTCGTCTAGTACTGCGCGATACGATTGTCCAGCATGCAAGATAAATGCGACTATGTTGGTGCTCATCTGGCTTGTGCTTGGTACTGATATGTTTAGCAGCCCAGCCTTAGCGCATACTTCCTTGATCATGTAGCTCAAGGTCTGATTTATGTAAGTTACTTGATAGCGATTCTTGTGATCAAGCACATGCGATAAATCCAATGCCTCTAACACGATATGATTAACGCCTGGCGAGCGCTCGAAGATAATGGCCTTAATTCTGTAGGTGCCAGTGTTGACTACCTCGACCGTCGTTGGTGGCGATCCGGTCTTATACCCTTCGCTCAACACGAGCTTATTATTCAATCCAAACGGTTCGTATGTCACACCATAGTTGCTGACCAGGCTTGTTATGGCGCTTCCAGCATTGTCTAATGCAACTGCTAGCGTGCTCGGCTTGTTTATATCGTCCGATCTTTTATACTCAATGATCTTCGCGCTCATATCAGCGTATTGTGTAGCATCACTCTGTAGATATGCATTGGAGTAGAACACCTTCGTCATGGTGGCCACAACGTACTTCTGCCTTGTGTCGCTGGGGGTCTGTGCCTTCTGAATAGTCGCACCGAAATAATAGCTCATATCCTCTAATATGAAGCCATTGGACCAATGTATCAGATCAATGCTCTGTCTTACTCTTGGATATTTGTATGCGGTCCCTGTATATGTCCCATTGTCAATTTCAGTGCAAATCATGTTATAGATGCCATCAAACAAGGCTATTTGTGGCACGATCCTTATGATGTTTGCTCCATTGACGGAAGGCGCAATATCCTGCAGCGCTGTCCATGTCACTCTATTTGATGTGGCTGTTGCTAAGTGTAGCGCGTAGAAATCAGAGTAGATCACATAGTAAAGCGAGTCTGCGCTATGCCATACTACTGCTAATCCTGAATCATTTCCTACATATGTTATGGCTGGTAGGCTCCACGTCTGAAGTGCGCTCCATGCGCCACCTGAGAACACAGACGAGCCAATAGCGTCGCCTGCAACAACATCATAGAGGAAAAACACATCATTGTTCCCTGCGCTACTTATCCCCTTTGTAAGTCCTGCTGCTGGTGGTGATAACACTGTCGTGGCTGATCCGCTCCAGCTCGTACCATTGTTCGTGCTGGACCAGGTGAAGATAGCGTTTCCTCCGGTGCCCTGCTGTGCGAATGCTCTGATCGTCCCGCTATTGTTGGAGACAGCGCACCCGCTATCCTGTGCCATATTTCCGCTGCCACCTGTTAGCGTTGTCCATGTCTGCCACTGGCTAGCGCTCGTCACATCTGTTATTCTTTGCCACTGAAAATTCTGTGAGAATGTTGTGATACCGGCTGGATCTCTCGTTAGCCGTACCCTTATGATGCTTCCATCATTTGCCACGCATGCGCTACTGAATGCATCTGTATTGCTGGTTGTGACAGTATTCTGCAGGTGCATCACCTGGTCCTGAGCTGAGAGTGTTACGGCTGGTATCCTTGTCTTGGCTCCCACTGCCGTTGTGAGTGTCCCACTTAACGATCTAACCATGTGTGCCCTCGTCATCGACTGGCGGCGCAACCATCTCTCCACGCAGTTGCCGCTGGAAGGCCTCTATCATCAACGCGCTAGCATTCTCTGGCTCGTCCAGTTCGCAAGTCTGACGCAGCATCATCAATCTGGAGTGCTGGCTCATAAACTTGAGACTCGTGTTTATGCGCTCGAAAGCTGTCAACTCGCTGATGTCCACTCCATCAAGCAACTGCTTAATCATTCTCTCGGCACGATCAACCTGGTCATTTATGCGCGTAAGAGTATCGTGCCTTCTCCTGGATCGCTCGTTTTTGCTGAACCATTCCGGCTTTTGTGCTTGTTGATCTATCATCTATTCACCCCCTATTCGCCCACCTACTGTATGTATCCCTGTGTGTAGAGACTGACTGTACAATTCCCGCTATTGGCCCGAATATCGATCTTGCCATTGCTATCAAGCTGCACAATGCCATTAGCATTTAAGAAGCTGTTAGCTACTTCCAGATTGCCCAGCGCCTGATAGTTTGACAACGTAGCCCCATGTGGACCTATCTGTATATAGGTTCCGGTGGTTGGGCTGGTGAAATTGGCAGCATAAACAATACCTAGTGCTCCTGTTGGGATGCCACCATTGCCAGTTATTTGGAAGTTGCTGGTCGTTCCTGAGTTGATTGTGCTCCCGTTCACCTGTTGGAAGCCTGTCACGAACACGACGCGACCAGGGGCGGGCACTGGTATGCCCTGTGCTCCGTTGGGGTACATGGCAATCACAACGGCATCGCTCAGGTTCTGCTCATCGAAAAACAACACCGCGCACAAAGCCCCGTATACCGCGCTCGTTCCATCGACATGGTTCGCTATCGGGATATTCTGAAGATAGGTGCTTGTGGCCTCCAGGATGAGGATACTGGCGGTGTAGGTGGCTGGCGCGAATGAGACGAGCACCCCGCGCTTGATGACCTCCCTGACCGTGCGTGTTGTGCTCTTGCCTCGTTTTGTGGTTGTTGGTGTCTTGCTGGTGTGCAGTAAAGATCTTAGTGTTACTACTGGAGCGTGGTGTAGTGTTGTGGTCATGCCTCCCCTACCTGCCCTTCTATCATTCCCTGTTGGTCGCCGGGCGCGGTAGGGGCAACCGGTATGATTGATTGCCCCTACCATACAATGATCAAGCGTCGTTTGCGCCGGTACCTGGTGCGGTGCTCAGATCTGCACTTGTGTAGCTGTGCAAGTTGCTACTTGTGTAAGCCAGTCCGCTTACAATACCGTTGATAGCCGTAGCAATCTGGCTTCCCGTTGACGTGCCGCTTGTCGTTACCTTAATCCAGGTATTTATCAGAGGAAGCGTCTGATCGCTTGCGCTCTGAATGTAGCAGTTTACTGCAGGTGCCCAATACGAGCCGATTGGTGCAACCTCGCCACCTTCATACCAACCTAACCCATTCAAGCGTGCTTCTTCCATGAGACTCATAATTTAGTTTCCTCCATAATTAACCAGGTAAAGTTAGTTTCAACTAAATCGACCTGGTGAGCATATGTGATCCAGTAAAGTTAGTCTTAACTAAATCAGATCTGTAATATTAGAACTCGATCCAGCGCATAGACTGAGCTAGATAGCCATTGCTAAACGTCGTCATGAAAGCAATCAGGCCTTTAGCACTACCCGCTGGTAGAAGTACCGGCGCTGATAGCATCTCAACCGGCGTGTTCTGCGGGCCTGGCTCTATTATGAGTACTGTGCCCGATACCGATTGATTTGTTGTTGCATATGTGACATGTGTAGCTATCGCGCTAGCTGCCCCACCTATTTTTGTATTTATTGGCGTAGCTGAATTGCCATAGGCTGGATCGCTTGTTCCTGTTGTTAATTGCTGTATGCTAGGGCCTCCACCGTTAGCCATCCTGACCGAGTAGATCAAAATGCTTTTGCCGGAGTTCGCAGGATTGAACACACTTAGAGCATACGTGTTCGCATTCAAGCTGGGGCTGGTATTATTCACTATGAAATCCTGCCCAGCAATAACCGCCTGTCTGATAAAATCCTGCGTTATCAATCTGCCGCTGGCATCGACCTCCAGCGCCTGGCCGATGCCTGATGGATTGAGACCTCCAATAAGATCCGAACCGTCCGAGTTCGTAAATCCCATCTTATGATGCCTTTACGCGATACCATAAAGCCGCTGTACTATTCCAAACAAACTTAGCAGCCGTAAAATTAGATATCACATCTGATGTTCCGTCTGCTACATTGCTGGTTCCGCTGGCCGCCATAGTTAGCGAGTTACCTGCTGTGCCCTGATTGATGACTGTAAGCTCCTGGCCGTTAATTGTGCCAACGCCTAGAATAATACCTGTCCTGGCTGCTGCAGGTGTTGTAAGTGCCACCCCTACGCCTGCCGTCGCTATGGTGCCATTCCCGCCTGGGTCTGGAGTTGTGGCGCTAACTACGGTGGCTATCGTGCCGCTAACCAGAGTAGAAACCGTCACCCATGCGAATATCCCAGCATCCCACACAAAGACCTTAGACTGACCTCCCCAGATGGTATTGCTTACGCCATCCGCCACGTTTGAAGTACCGACCACATCAAAGGTAATTGACTTGGCTGCAGCACTTTCATTAGCCACCACGCATATCTGCCCGGTAAACCCACCTGCCTGCATAATCACGCCTGTGCGTGCCGCGGCTGGATTGAGTAGTGCAACGCCCACCCCGCTGGTCGTGATGGTGCCACCACCACCTGGGTCTCCAGGTCCTCCTGATGGGAATACTATTGTGCCGTTTACATTGAATGAAGTTGCCGCATACCAGAGGCTCGTGCTGCTGTCCCACACGAACAAGCGGCTTTGTAGACCATAGATGATACAGTCAGTTCCTTGCGCTACATGACTTGTGCCACTGGCCGCAAATGTCACGCTATTAGCTGCAACCGCTTCATTGAGCACCCAACATTGCTGACCGGCAACTGTCCCAGCCTGCAATATAACGCTCGTGATCGCTGCTACAGGCGACACACGCGCAACCCCAACGCTGGCCGTTGTAATTGAGCCTGACGAGGCCGTAGCCGCAGCAGTGCCACTCTGAACAAGTGCTGTCACTGTTGCGAGCTGCGGAGTGGCATACCACAAGCTCTTAGCTCCATCCCAGACATAGAGCCGCCCCTGTAGCCCCGGGATGACATCGCTCGTGCCATCTGCTACGTTACTGGTTCCGCTCACATCGAAGGTAATAGAGTTGGCCGCAACTGCCTCATTGATAAGCCAACACTGCTGACCTGTGAACGTCCCTGCCTGCATGACTATTGCTGTTACTGCGCTGGCCGGGTTTAATCGAGCTATGCCAACGCTGGCTGTTGTAACTGTGCCGCTGGTGGCGATGGCTGCCGCTGTGGCGCTGATGGCTGGGGCTAGTGTCCCGTTTTTTATTTGCCCTGTGAGCGAGGTATAGGCGTCCGAAAAAAACACAATCGGGGTTGCATTAGGTACTTCTATTTGACCGACTGAAGTGTTTATGTTCAAACGGTCTGTTACTCCATCAGTGAATGTACTCTCCTTGGTGTTTGGTACTCCCATCTATCCTCTCCCCATTGTTTTATGCATTATTGCCTCCTTAAAATGTCTACTGTTCTATAGTAGATTAGTACATGAATAATGGCTTTAAACCTGATGTGTGGTATACTGATGAGGTAATAATGTTTTGCCCCCGCATTGCTGAAACAACCGGGAGCGTGATAGTAAGGAGTTGACCCTCACTATGGATATCATTGTACCTCACGACACCTCTCAAGTGAATGTTGTTCCCTCCACCCCTGGCATATATGCCATTGTTAATATGTCCAATAGCAATTTTTATGTTGGCTCGTCTGTGGATCTCCTTCGACGAAAGAGTGATCATCTTAGTGCTTTGAGAACAGGTAAACATGTTAATTCCCATCTGCAACGTGCCTATGACCTTTATGGACCTGACAAGTTTTGTTTTGTTGTTATTGATCTCGTTAAGCACGTTGAAGATCTTCTTTCGGTAGAGCAGCGTTATATTGATGGGCTTAACCCGCAATATAATATTGCCCGTGTGGCTGGTAGCACTCTTGGCATGGAAAGGACACCGGAGTATCTTGCAAAACTAAGAGTTAGTGTTTCTAAAGCTACTGAGGCTGCACGTATAGCCAATACAGGCCAACATCGTTCCCCTGAAACAAGAGCTAAACTGAGTGCTGCTAAACGTGGTAAGTCAACTGGTAAGCAATCGCCTGAACTTGTAGAGAAACGAGCAGCCTCTCTTCGTGGTAGAAAACTTACTCCTGAGCAGCGTGCAAAATTAAGTGCTGCTAATACAGGTAAAAAGCTTACCACTGAGCATAAGGCTAAGATGAGTGCTGCTAAACGTGGTAAGCCTGGTAAAAATCGATCTCCTGAAGCTATTGCTAAAACCGCAGCCTTCCATCGTGGTAGAAAGCTTGCACCTGAGCATGTTGCTAAGCTGAGTGCTTCCCACCTTGGCAAAACACGCACGCCTGAGTCTATAGCGAAGCAGAAGGCAACAAGACTTGCCAACAAGCTTGCAAAACAGCAAGCTGACCAACCTCCGCTATTCTGATTGTTTTGGCTTCCTGGCAACCTGTCCAAGATGATAGGTTGTCTTTTTGTTTGTAGCACACTCATCTTAATTTCCTATGACTGCTTGATGATACATTATGCCCGTAATATCTATATACCTCGGTATAATCCTCTGTAGTCTGTTACACAACCTCCGTATTCATGCCTAATTTTATAAGAGATTGCGTCAGTTGAGAAGTTGAGCCCTAATAGGGGACTGTCCTGAATGAATAAAGCAGGATTACACTGTCCACCCACAAAGCCAATTTCGATAGTGTCGATTTCACGTGGATCAGCACTCAAGAACCACTGTGTCGTGCTCGTTAACTGTGGCGACACAATCGGGGTTACATACCCTAGCATCGGGTTGATGTCGTTGTTATTGCTTCCCGGCACGCCCGCGCTCTTAGTGACCACCATAGCCGTGAACTCTAGCTCGGGTGGAACAATTAAGAACCGTGGGCGCAACCCAAGCCTTTTGCTAGCAAAGTTTGTTTGCTCACGCATAGCGGTTACGCCTGTCTGGATCGCCGCGCTGCTTAGTGCAGTTGTGCCAAGATTGCTGTGTGGCGCTCCTGTCAAGAACAGGGCCGAACCATCATAGATGTTGGGATTGTTCAGGAAGAAGGCGTAGACGAACTCGGCCAGAGTGTAAGCTGCCGCCACCGCGAGCTTAGTGGGGATCTGCTTGATGCTCTGCAGGTCGTCATTGATGATTGTCTCGCGTGACACAGTAACCAGGTTGCCGCGCTTGGTTGGCACATATGTAGCCGCGCTATCAGTTAGCGTCTGCGTGGTGTAGGCGCTATCCTCTGCCACGGTTGACAGCGATGCGAATGCGCCCAACCGCACGCGAGTTTGCTGTTTAAAATCGCGGATTGGAACAATCGTTACAAATTTTTGCCACTCAGCAGGCCACGCCTGATAGTCTTTTAGCAGGCGCTTATTCATGCTGGTGCCAAGCAGGTAAGAGAAAGTAGCCGTTGTGGTATCAGCCTCAGTGATACGCGCCATTGGAGCGCTCTCACTCACGCGAATATTGCCGAGGCTAGTATTACTGCTGATGCCGCCATATAAAGAAGGATCGCCTGTGACCCGTTGATATGCCTCTCTGACGCCACCAAAACCCCTGATATTGCCCAACTTGGTGGTATCGATATCCAGGTCGAACATTCTATCGAAGGCTGCTTGAACCTTCTCGGCCTCCGTAACCTGCCCGCTGATTTCACTTTTCTCATAGGAGTGACCTCGGACAATGCCATCTCTGGCTAATTGCGCCATGACGTTTAGCGCGCTGATCATCTCGTTATCCAGCTCGCTCTCCTCGAAGATGCGCCCAGTAAAGCGCTCCTTGAGTTGTCCCTTGATAGCAGCAGGTAAAATGCTCTCGTGCAACTTGCGTTCAAGCATCAACTGAGCATTGCCCATCTTGGCCTGCTGCATCAACTTCTCGACCTCAACGCGCTGCGCCTCCAGGCCCTGCAATTGTTCCATCATGCGCGTATGCTGCTCAAGCATAGTTGATGATGGCTGAGTCTGTTCCTGTATTTGCTGAGTGGCAGGCGCTGGTGGTGGTGTCTGTGTTATCTGCGGCTGTGCCGGTGGATCGCTCTGCGGTGTAGTAGTAGTGTTAAGTTCCTCCATGCTGGTGTTTCCTCCTTGTAGTTGCTCGCTCTTGTTAGAGGGCAGGTCGTGTAATATGCGCTGGACGGAGCCGCCTGCGCTCGGCCTGGTCACAATGTCGCAACTGTTAAGCTGCTTTACATTCGTGACCTTCTTTGAATTGTTCTCTTGCTGCCACTGGCCGAATATATCAATGGACAACCCTATTAGATTAGGCTTGCCTAGCAGCACACTCTCGTGAATGATCTTCCACAGCCAATCGGCTGCATCAAAGATGTGCAGCGTGGCATCAACCCTTGCTGGTTGTGCTCCGCTGGCTGACACGAATGCGGCATCGTGGTAAAAGCCAACGATGTCGCGCACTGATCGGGTCGCCTCGTCCGCTGCACTTCTGCCATGATCGGCGTAAGCCTGGGCCCCTTCGATCATTCTGGTTATCTGTTGGAGCGCTGCATTATCGTAGGCGTAGCCATTGATCGATGTTCCGCCTTGTATGACCGTCACTCTTACATCATGCCCAGCCTGGCCAGCATCCAGTGACTCAGTAATACGTGGCTCAATCTGTATTTGAGCCTCCTTAACTGGCCCTGTTTTCTGTGCTCCAGGCGTCAACTTCCACTCATCTGGTAGTGCCTGATCAAGCTTCATCTCCGTGGCAATTTTGATGATCTTCGCTTTGACCTTGTCTGCATCGTGTGACTGGCCGTGGAGCTGCGCCGCATGCTTTACATCAGTAGCATCCTCGATAGGAAATGACATGCCTTCACCCGCGAAATTTTCGGGATGTGCCTGGTGATAGGCCACACGCTTATCATGCGGCCATTTCTCTTCATGGGCTTGTTTGGCTTGCTCCATGATATCCTGGCCGTTGCTATCGCCAATATTCTGAGTGCTACTGGTGGGTGTGTTGTAGGACATCGGAATAGGCTGTATCATTATGCATCCCCAACTGTTTTCAGACCGCTATCACGCAGCACTGACTTTCTACGTCGGGAATTATTCATGCCATCTGGATCGAGAAATGCTTGCATGTAAGATGCGCCATCATCAAGTTTGTGAGTTGGGTCTGCATTTACGATGTCGATAGCATCATCGTCCATGTCGCCGGGGCGCTCCTGCATATGAACATCTTGAGTAAGCTGTGGCTGTTGCAAGTCAGGTACGGATGGGTCCGGGTCTGTTGGCTGTCGTGCAATGATGTCTATGCCGCCGGTCACATCGTACTGAGTCAAGTCTGCTAACACAGGATCAGGCGTGAAAAGGTTGCCTGTCTGGATGGGATTATGAATATCCAGGCCCATTGGCTTATTGTAGTCCTCCAGGTCGGGCATCATCGGATCAGGCTCGAACTCGCCACCGATAGAATAATTGATGCCTGGCTCTGTCAGATCGTATGGCTTGATCGTGCAATCCACGCCAACCGACATGCCATAATCCCCGCCTACATTGCGCTTCCACGTCCCTGTCTGCTGATCTGCCATGTAACCTGGAGTCGGCATACCATCAACCCCTGCCAGGTTCTGCGGCATTGGTGCAGGGTTGGCCATGTCGTATCCTGCGCACTCCGGCGAGCCGCTTAACACTGGATCGTATGGTGCTGGTTTGCCGGGATCAGGCATAGGTTGCCGTGCATAGCCACTGGCTACGTTGAAAGGATACCCATCAACCCCTGCCAGGTTCATCTGTGGAATGTTGCCGCCTTGTGGAACCGGGTGAACTGGCTCCGGTGGTGATAGTGTTGGCTCTGGTAGCATTGCTTCAATAATTTGATCAAACTCCCCCATGTAAATCCTCCTCCTCAACTTGTCAATTTGTATGATCATACAAAATGCTCTTGCTCATAGTATGTCACTCAATCTATTACTATTCAATCTATGAGCAAAGCCGTAAAAAAATTAGCGCAATCTTCTTAACTGCACAACATAGTGTGTGCCGCCTGGCACAATGCCGACCGGAATTGTCTCAATCGGTTCGTACTTGGCGGCGGCTGCCACCGCTCCGCTCGTGGCCGTGGTTGTATCCGATACCATAACTAGTCCAGCGAAATTCGTGGTGATAGGCGCAATCATGAGCATGTCGTATCGCTGCTTAGGAGCCTCGCCTGCTATGTTTGGTATCTCCGGGTCAATAACATCCTGCGGACGAAAGATCACTTGTGTAGCAACATAACTGTAACTGCCAGAAATGAGGTAAACAAACACGACCGTTTTCTGGCGACCTGTGTATGATTTGAGCGTTATGGCCTGGATGTGTGCAATCTTATTGGCGTCGAGTGGCATTACCTAATCTCCTGGTAGCTCTAGTAATGTCTCCTGTACAAACAACATCTCTGGCTCTACCTCCCGCACCCTGCCCTCTAAGCCTTTCACCTGGCTCTCAAGCTCTCTGATGCGCTTATCACGCAGCATAATTTGAGCCATGATGACGGGGCAGGTTCTTATCAGGATAGCTTTCTCATCATCCGGGAACCTATCAATCATTACGATGTCTCTGTTGACTGCCATACTTGTTCCTGCTCTCATCTATCTAATACCCCCGATCATACAAAACTGTTGGATGAACTCCTGATCCGTAGCCGTTCAACCCCGGCGGCAAGTCTGACGGTTGCTGACTGAGCGGCATCTGTGATTGTGGGTCTGCCTGTGCATTGCCGTTATTAGGTGGTGCTCCTGGTGGTGGTGCTCCTGGCCCTGCTTGTTGCGCAGGCTGTTGTTGTTGTGCCATGATTTTACTTATCTCATCGGGAATATCCACCTCCTCGCCGCAATACTCGAACATGATACGCATAGCAGTCTCTCTGGATACCCAACCTTGAGCCGCAGCGGTCTGTAGTGCAGGCACAAGGAAGTTCATCGCCTGGGCCAGTGTCTGGTGCTCACCGCTATCGATCTCTGGGAAAGTGATGTCATAGCTGGTATCTATCCGAGGCCCCAACTTCCCGGCCTTCAACGCTTCGGCTATCACCCGATCAAGTATAAGAGTAAGCATATGTTTGAGTATGCGCTGCCGCCTCTTGAACTTGAGCAATGTCGGGAGGCTCATTTCTGACGCAGTTGCTCGATTGCCGTTGTCACCGTCGGCTAGATAGTGTTCTGGCAGGGTTGCGCCAACTGCTACCATGAGCTTGATCTGCCTCCCATCTTCGCTAGCATCCCCGGCGTTGATGTTAGGTTCGACCGCGCTCCACTTCTCCGCCTCGTTATGGATGATCACGCTTCCGGGTTCTGGTGGATAGGTGTACTCCATCTTCTTGCGGTCAATGGTCTTTTTATCTGCGCCTGTGAGTTGGACATCCCACAGAAACGCGGCCTTGAATTTGTTGATACGCACCCTGTCAGTAAGCCAATCTTTGTATCTTCTGAGCCACGGCAAAAGGGTAGCCAGGTCACTTTTACCACGCTTGGCGTTGCTGACTTTGTTGATGGCAATCTGGAGCACTTCATCTCTGGCCGTGAACCACTGGCCTTGTGTGTCTTGCTCCTGGGTCGGGTCGAAGTTGGGTGGATCGCCGGAGGTGGCGCTCATAATCTGGGCTATTGGTCTTCTATGGTATCGCAAAGGTTTCTCAACGTCTTCGGGGTCTGTCTCGATCTGATCGATTAAGGAAGGATCTATCTGGCGAATGACCACGCTACCATCATACTGATTGACAAAGAAGTGGATGAATTGCTCTCCGTACAAAGCTAGCTCAGTGCATAGGCTGTAAGTTCGCTCGTCCATGTGGTTCTCTGGATTTTGCCAGAAAGCATCTATTACCTGCTGCACTCTTTTGTTTTTTGCGGCCACTGTGATACCTTCGCCTAACACAAAGCTAGTTGTTAGTTCTATGATGGCGAAGGCGAGGGGGTTGGCCTGGTAAGCTTCATAACATTGATTATGTATTTCTAAATAAGTTGAAGGTATTACATCTTTTAGATAAAATTGGTCGCTAAGTCTTCGCCATAAGAAATCTTCATCAGTACCGTTGGTGTAACGGGACCAATACCAGTCTTCCTGCGTTCCTGTAGGCCCTGACATAACGGTAGGATCGATCTGCTCTGTTACACGCTTCTGTTGGTCCTGCTCGCGTATGCGCTGCGCTTTGTATCTTCGTCTTCTACTCATGCCCTCATCCTCCACCCTTCATAATGATCTCTCTACACTGCTCTTGCTTCTCTCCTTGCACTTGTAGCCTTGCATCCTCAACGATCTTAATGCAGTCCTGTCTACTGTACTCAAGCTCAATTAGTGGATAGTCCAGCACCTTCCACGCAGTTCCACTACATGTACGTGTGCGGTGTAACTCATCGGTAGACAGATCTAACCCAACTGTTACAAGCGGTCTGGGCACAATAACGATCTGTTCCGCCCTGGTGGTGAATTCGTAAATCTCATCATTTGGCACACCAATCTTCTCGGCGTGCCTGGCTATGTTCTCTACCCATTGCATCATGTTGCGCTCTTGCTGGAGCATGCTGCCGACATGCGTATTTTTCCTGATCCATCTATCTATGTTTTGATTATGGGTCTCGATGAGGTTGATGCCGTTCGCTTGTGCGTAGTGGATTGCTGCCTGTTGGAAGTATTTGTTATCTTGCGTGGCGTTGTGCAGCCAATAATCATAATGTAGCTTGCCCTGCGCATTGAGAATCAGGCAAGCTACACTTTGTACTCTATTTTTGTATAAAAACACTTTCACACTTTCCACGCTGCCGCCTCCCTATGTATAATAGTGTTATCCCAGCACCACCCCATCATTGGCTATCTTATTGGCTTCAAGATAAGACAGGGCTGTAGACGTTGAAGTCCATCCACCTGCCTCTTTAAGCGCATGTAGCGGTGTACCATTTCTTGCTGCATTAGTAGCCCATGTGTGCCTTAGATCATGCGGAGATAGGTTTGCTATCCCTATCTTTTTGCCTGACTGTTTAATAATGTAATTAATCGTATTGTTGCATAGAGCCTTACCTTTATACCCATAGAATAGCGGCCCATTAGCCTGAATGGTTGGTAAGTACTTTCGCGCAGCCTCTATAGTGTCGTGAGACAACCTATGTGTTTGCCACTTATCAACCTTCTCCCGATAAAATCTGATAGTCCTGTTACTGAAAGTAATGCTCTCTGCAGTAAGCTTCTCAATCTCACCTGCACGTCCAACCTCGCCACACCTGAGACCAAGATCAACAAGCAGACATATGAGCAAAAGGTTTCTATATCCCTGTGGCGTCTCAGGCTGCTGCTTGAGTTGTGTAACCTGTTCAGATGAAAGGAAAATTGGTGTTGCCTTCTTCCTGCCGCACCTCTTTGTTTGCCGATCTCTATCAATGTTACGTCCTGCTGTCGGGCTAATACCTTTGATACTGTTAATAAGCTGACATGTTTCGTTGTTAACAGCCCCAGCCTTAAATGCAAGCTTTGCAAATTTTCTCACGGTGAATAATCTAATGTTACAGCTACCGATAGCATACCCCTTTTTAAGTTGCCATTGTACGAAGCCTGCAACCAGACCATAGGAAATCTGACCCCATGATTGTGGATTATTGTGTAATTCTTCTTCAGGCAAATAGAGCCCAGCCTCTTCAAGATACTGGCTGAATATTTCTAGATCATTTTTATATCTGCGCCTGGTGTTATAAGATTTGCCTTGCTGCTCTTCCATAAAAACATGTTGCCTTGCGTAATAGTCGGCTATTTGTCCTACTGACGGTTTGTGAGAACCCTCGAAAGGTGTTAACTCTTGCATCTTATACCTCTTTTAAAACTAGTGATTTTCTAATGAAATCACTAATTCAACGGGTATAGATGTGATAAGTAACACCGTCTACTTGTTGCTATTTACTCTCTTTTGCCGTCCTCCTTTTCCGGTGTTCCTCACGATCTTTTTCATAATGAGAGACGTCCATCATCCCGTCATGATCTCTTACATCTGGCGCAGATGGGCCAATAACCTCAACTCTCGTCTCGATCTGGCTGGCTGTCTTCTTCTCTTCGGCCACATGCAGAGAACCTTCTATAATCTCATCCACTGGTGTAATTGTAAGATCGCCTCTGTACTTAGGCTTCACCCCAGTGTGAAAGCAGGTGTGGCAAATCACTGTACTCCTGCCAGTCCTCCAGCCTCCACCGTCTTTCTCGTAGATTGTATAAAACGGTGCTGACCCTCCATCTTTGCATGCATGCTCACATTTGGGTTGCACTGGCGAGTGTGGTGATCTATCCATTTATAGCCTCTTTCTTTTTATGTCCAATTAGCTCTATGAGGTAATTTGTCTGTTTCAACAGCTCCTCGTCCTGGGCCTCCATATGTGCCAGGATCGCGCGTACTTCCTGTTCTGACTTCACATCGACCTTGTAGGTATTCTCGGCTGTTAGCCGGTCCTTTGTGGCCTGTCTATTCTGGCTCATCATAATCAGAGGTGTGGCGAAGGCTGCTTGTGCGCTCATTAAGAGATTACAAAGTATGTAGGGGTAGGCGTCGAAGTGATAGAACCATGCCACTGAGTTGATGATGAACCAGATAGTAAGCAGAAGTGCCTGGCCGATGAGGAAATTCCAACTGCCCATAACCGTGGCGACCTGGTCGGCAATTCTTTGCCCGATGGTAAGCTGCTCGTCGTGGATCTCGTTGACGTTGATGTGCTGGTGATCTGGCAGTTGGTGATGAAAGAGTTTTCCCATGTTCCCTACAACCCTCCCATCCGCCCAATTATCAGGAGGTAGGGCAACATATCTGAGCAACATGCCGCCCCGCCTGTTGAATGGCTCGCATACAATGATCGATCTAATAAGCTTCGCCTACATATTTCATTATAGTTATTAAACAAGACTGTGTATAGGTGATAGATAGATATTTATTAGGTAAGGGGTGGATCGTAAGTAAATGCTACTGATCCGAAGTTTGGATCATTGGCCTCACTATCTGTGAGCGAAAAGAACTGTCCATCCCAAAGCAACTGTACTGTATCGGTGTGACCTGTGATGGTGCATGCATATGAACACTGCCATGGATCGTCTGAAGTTGGGTTTGGTTGATCAGGATCAATAGGTGTTCCCGATGGATCAGGTAAGTTGTTTGCTGATGGAATTGTTACTGCATGATTGACTGGCATGATTTATCTCCTTAACTATAGAATACTGTCATTGCTGGCATCGTTGCTCCACCGGCAAAAGTGAGGCCACTAGTAAATTTGCTTCCTACAGAGGGAGGAGTATCACGAGTACCAACAGCCGCACTTGCCGCCACTGCGCTAATGATATTGCCTGATGTCGTAGTAGCGTTATCGTAGCCAAGTGGTGCGCCTGCCCCCACTGAAGTTATCAATGCTCCATAGAAGATGCCAGCGCTCGCTTTGATTACCGTTGGTCCTGTTGCACCTGCGGCTATAATGGCACTAGTAGCACCTGACGGCATCGCAAGCCATGCCGTTGTATTAGGTGTGTTCCCTGGCTGAACGGTCCATGTACCTCCTTGGACTGCGGTTAGTGTGTTGAGGTTAAAAGATGTCGCTTGTGTATAAAGCTCAAGTGTTCCTTGTGCCGTCCCGCTTGCATAAGATGTCATACGTATGCGTAGGTAGCGATATTGGACCTGACCAGCAAAAATAACATTAGTGAGTGTTGTTGTGGCTGAGGCATTTAGGGAATTTGCTGAATCTATTCTATAAAGTAAGATATTTATCCAGTTGCTATTATCGTTAGATGCCTGGAATGTGAGCGTGCCGGAATATGTTCCGACAACATGAATACTCATCCATTTGTACGCCGAAACATCAGTACTTGCGACCAAATCAGCATTGAGACTTCCTGCTGTTAGACTGGCTTGCTCTGCAAAACCACCTTTTACTGGAACCGTTTGATCAGAGGCAATATTGACAGGTGTGCTTGCTGATGTTATAGCCGCTCCCTGTGCTGGGATCTTCCCGGTATTGGTAACAATCGAGTCAAGATCAGTTTTTGACGCTGCTGTCGCTGTATCAATATTCGTAACGTGAGTATTGATGTTACTGGTGTTAGTCGCTGTATTCGATGTGTTTGTCGCAGTGTTTGAGGTATTCGTTACGATAGAGTCAGAGTCGGTTTTTATCGACGCAAGGTTGCCGCCTGTCTCAAGCGCGAGGAGTGAAGTATTCAGGTTTGTTCCAGCATTGGCCGTAATAGTGCCTGAGACGCTAAGTGTAGCCGCCAGTAGAGCCACTACCTTCTTAAGAATTGCTACCTGTGAGCCATTACCTGAACCGCTCCATGTGCTATCTGAAATTGCGCCAATAGCTGTAAGGATGTTATCAAGATCGGTTTTAGACGAAGCAAGGTTGCCGCCTGTTTCTAAAGCTATATTAGACGCATCCAAAGTTGTATTTAGACTACCGTCGCTATTTGGCTTTAATTGATATCCTGTCGCTGGATCTATAACCGATGTGGATTGTGCTGGCTGTGGTGTCGTCATGTTGTTCCCCTCCCTATCCGCCCCAATAAATAATCTGTATTAATAATCAGTAATTACCGTTAATGAGACCAGGTTGAAATGTACTGGCCCTGTGGGAAAATATGCGCTTACTTGAATGCTGTATGACCCCACTACGCCTATATCATCCACATTCCACTGATAGCTGATTAGCCCTTGCGTAGCATTGAGTACTTTGAACGTCCCTACTCCCGTGTTTGTTCCGCCTGTACCAATATTCTTTATTCTCATGAATAAATTAAGGTAGGAAAGATTGGTCAGGTCTATAGCGTTCTTTCCCAACCTATCCTTGAGGTATATCTGCCACACGACACCTGTGTCTGTTATGGTCCTGGTCTGTAGTGCTGCCAGAGTAACCGAACTATCGGCGACCAGCGCAGAGACTTCAATGGGAGGATTATATGATGTGGATGGTGTCGGCCAGGTCGGGTAACTCAATATCTGCTGCTGGAACATAGAGAAGCTGGCCAGAAAAAACTCATTGGGAGAAAGCCCTTGCGTGATGCTCATACCATCATTGTTTGATGTAGCAATGTCCATCGTATAGATGAACAGCTTCTGCATGCAATTAGATAGCCTGGCCGAGTTCAAACAGTACTGTAGATAGGCCGCTTGTTGCGCCTCGGTTACTACTGCCGTAGATCCATAGCCACCGGTCGTGCTCGTCGGCCAACCCACCTCAGTGCACCATATTTGTCTCCCTGCGTCGTTGTTGTTGGCTATCACCTGTAGCATTGTGTACCAGTACTGATCAAACGAGATAAGAAACTGGCTATTGTTGCCAGTTGTGCCAGAGATACCTGGTACTCCGCTCCCCACATAGTAATGAAAATTGAGATAATCAAACAACTGCGGCACACCAGCATTGTAGATATTCTGCAACCAGGTCGTGATGTGGCTCGTCGATCCTGCGCCCAACAACGCAGCAGCGCCGATCTTCCCCGTGAACCCTGCGGCCTTGATCGCTATCACAACCGCCTTTGCTACTGCCACATAATCGGTTCCATCGGTGTGCCCTACGACACTATCAAACTCTTCATTGAAGACCTCTATCGCGTCGAGGTGTCCGTGGCCATTGCTGCCGTTGTACCTGGTGGCCACCTGGGTGGCGAATGTCGCGCTGGGTGTGGCTGATGGTATTGAGCCTGATAGTCCCCAAGCTGGCGCGCCTTGAATGACGAACACGATGTTTATGCCTGCGGTATTGCACTTTGATACGGCATCGTCCAGGGCAGTCCAGGTATAGGTGTTCTGTGGATTTTCGATTGATGTCCAATGTAGTTGATAACGCAACCAGGTCACGCCAAGCGCCTGCATGTCGGTAATCGCCTGGCTCTTTAATGTGTCACTGTTGGAAGATGAATAGTAAGTTATGCCGTATGGTCCATCGCTCATATCTTCATTATAGTTTGGCATATGTCCTGTGTACATGTGATATATCTAAATGCTCTCTTCATATAGATGAGTGCCCGTTTTGTCCACCTGTGGTATTGCTCTGCAAGCGGTGTTAAGGTGCCTTACTACGATTTTGCTGGATGCCTTTTGCTTGTTACCCTGCGTGTGTGGCATTCAGGCCCTCGACCTTGCCATTAAACGAACCACAGTGAGCAAGATACCTATGAGCTATTATTCTGCTTTGGGTGATAGATGACAGATGCGGACGTTGTACTTTATAAAGGATAGAGGTGTAACTATCATGCCGCTGCCGCGAAAGTCCCTGATCGGCAAGTCACCCGCCACGCACATGCGCAAAAAGAAGAAAGCGACCGCCGTAACTTCACGCGCCAGGCGTGGCGAACTCTTGCTTTTTACCGCAGGCCCTGCGATGCCCGACTATATTATCAAAGATGTTGCGGATGGCCTGATCGTGTCGGTCCTGGATCACAATGGGCGAACACTGCAGATCATTAATACTAGGGTTGATGGCCGTAAGATCTATGGCAAGTACCGCGAGCTGCACGAGGCTGCACCCTATATGTTTGTTTAAATATGTATGATATACTGGTCACAGAATTCCCTTTCTAACCAGTATGGTTTAATATTTAAGGCATATTATCTCAGCAGGTTAAGAATAAGAAGCGCTTGCAGATAGCTATCTGCAAGCGCTTCTTGTTTTTGCTGGTGTTATACTGAGTATATACAAGCTTAAATAAAGCTTGTAATTTTAGCTGTTTACCTGTTCGACCTTTACCACAATAACAAGAAGCCGCCCGGTCTGTTTGGGCGGCTTCTTGTTTTTTGCTTGCCTTGTGTTCTCTCGTTCACAAAAGTAAAAGGGTACGTTTCGTATGCGTTCTGTAGTAGTAAAGGAGATAGTAAGTTGAAACGACTTCTTCTTGTTCTACATTTGAATAATAACATAAAACAATTATAATGAAAAGGAACCTGCGCACTGGTCTGTATTTCGTGCGCAGGTTCCTTTTCTCTCGTGCGGCGGTCCTAGAAGCCATTTCTTTGGGATGGTATGTGGTAAGGGTAATAAAGGTCGCTTCTGTAGCAGTCCTACCAGAATTATATCATCTCTCTTGTGGCTTGACTACCACCGGCTATTTTTGTCTTATATGTCGCGACCTGGTCGCCCAGCTCCGCGCACTTTATAATCAGCCGCCAGGTCCATAAAGCATCGAATGCTGCCCTATGCTGCTGCCCATCTGGCTTCTTAACTCCTTGCTGCTCGCATGCCTTTTCTAATTTCTGCCATCCACCTGGCCGCCCATATTTGTCTGGGGCTTTGTAATATCTTGCATAGCTATCCATCGCGCAGATCCAAATGTTTGATCGTGAAGCGATGCCGTTGGCCCGACAGCTCTGCACAATGCGTTGCATATCGAACTTAGCATTGTACGTGATGATCAGTTTCCCCTGTAGTACTGGCTCAATCTCTGGCCAGTGCTCTGCTAGTGTCTTCTCGCTTTGCAACATTGTCTCAGATATATGGTGAACTTCCTGCGCCCCAGCTTCTACCGGGATCGTCGGCTTGATCAACTGATCAAATAACGTCCGTCCGTCGTGAGACACAATAGCCAGGTCAATTACCTCGCCTTTAAACCCCGTTGTCTCGGTATCCACAATGCCCCAATCTGTTCTCCTGGTTAGTGACTGGCACCACTCTGGGAAACTTAATTCCGCAGCCTTAACGATATGTGACATTTTACTAACTGACTCCTTTCAATCTGCTACTCAAATTAAAATCCTATGCATACTATATTCTGCTTGGTGGCAATGATCTTGAGTAGGAATAGTGCTTGACAGCATTCATCCATTGAGCACTCTACTGCGAACTCTGCCCAGCATGACGGACCATATCCAATCTCACGCCCACTACCTAAAATTACATTTCGGAACCCTGTCTGTGTCGCAAGCATCACTAGCTTGCACCTTTGTATATCCATTTCCTTGTTAGCCGCCTGGTTTATATTGTTTTGTTGATCGATATACACGTCTATGTGTACGTTGGCCCCGTTGACTTGTGTTACAGAACTTGCTTTTTTCTTTGCCAGGCTGTGCCTGAACAACATTTGTTCTACCTCTATCTACTACTCTTCTTTCTTGTGTTGTATAAATTAATTATTTATACATCTATGCATCATAACGATCAGTAGATAGAAATATCTTACAAGTTATAATCTAAATTATCTCTAAGCATTTTCTAATGTTACTTTTCTTGCTCTTTCTCTATCATTGCTTTGACCTGGTCGAGAGTTGGTATTGAATTGATAACCGAGAGTAAACGCTGTCGGGTGGGCTGATCCCATTTTTGTGAAGGCTGGCAATGAGCGCACATTCTCATTCTGTTGTTATTGGGGCCCTGTATATGATAGAAAATGATGCCCTTACATTTTTTGCATGACATAGCATTATGAGAGATAGTGAATTGTGTCTGTGGTGCCATGTCTTGAACGTTAGAGTTATCAAGCAACTCCCTGCCTATCCTCGTACGTAGAGCGCTCAGGCTCTGCCCCTCTTTGGCATAGTTGGACTGAGAAGCGGCGTCAACCTGTACGCCATCTTCTATTTTATTGACCTGGCGTACAATGCGCTGGCCGGTGTGATAAATCTCATTTTCCTGTTCAAAGATAATATCATCCAAATTCATACCCTTACTCCTAAGTCTTCCAGTGATACTAGCTGATGGTACTGGCCACCCCTGATCGTCCTCCTCCGCAGCGCTGGTGACCGTTGGCACTACACTGTTGTCGGTTGTTGCTTCTGGTTCTGTCTCGTCCTGAGGATAGTACCCCAGTTCGTCCATTAATTTATCTGATACCTTGTACTCTTCTGGTTCTGTCTCGTTCTGGTTCTGGCTATCCACCCATGAATATCCGCTGCCAGGCGTTGTATACTTCTCAATCTCATTGTGCAGACACTTCAGGAAATACGGCATCCTGAGCACTTGTTTGCCGTCCTTCGTCCTTTTCCTGATTGCACGATGGCTTACTATGTCTCTGCACTGCTCAAGAAGTTGATTGAAACCTCTCTCACTCAGGCCTCGCTCTTTCCAGGTTTGCCACTCATCTCTCACGAGTTTGAGCGACGACCTTGGTTCTTCGTCGCTAAACTGCAGGGATAGTTTTTTAACTGTTGGGCCGAAGTAAAGCGCTAATACTTCTCCCCTATAAGCCTCGCGTCTGGCGTGCTCCTCCTTCTGCTGCTCGTTCCAGCACTGCTTACGCTGCCATTTCTGGCGTTTGTGCTCTGCTCGCTGCAGTATATGTTCCTGCGCCTGGCTCCTCACCATTTCATGATACTGCCGGTGACTATCATCTATGCTACTAGCATATCGCAGCGGCCCCGATCCCTCCGGTTCACCTATGCTCTCAGCATACCTTTCTGCATTATCACTGATTGCTTGCTTCGGCGCTATTTCCTCAAAATGTGGAAAGTTCGATTGTGTTGGTGGATAGTTGAATGTTTGCTCTATCTGCTCTCCGGTTGTGTAATCATGCTTACTTGTCTGCTTACTTTGTAGTGTATGACTATCAGAAGCATTGATGCTTGCTTGCTTATAGCCAGTGCCTACCATCACCCTTAACTGTTCTGGAGAAAAGAAATTACTGAGTATGAATGCTTGCTCTTTTGTTACCTCTGGTATGGATGTTCTAACCCGTTCCTTCTCCAAGTCAGAAATCGAATTTCCGTTCCCATTAAGCAAGCTTTCAAAGATGGATACGGAATTCGAATTCTCTATCGAATTTAAAACATTACCACTACTATTTCGATTTGGTGAAGAAGCAAAAAAATAGTTGTTCAGTTTCTCGTCTTGTGAGGAAGCTTGTGGAGCCATGTAGCTGTTTGGGGGTGTTTTTCTCTTGCGACCGGGTTTATTCTGCGTCAGAATACGTCTGTAGACATCGAACCTCATAAGCTTCTGTTTGGTTGGTTCGTCTAGTTGCTTGATAAAGTCCTGGTTATCCCACGTGGGTTCTATGTAGTTCTCTTTATCTTGCAACCAGAGGTGATATTCATGGGCCATATGGTAGAAGTAGGAGAAGTCTTTTATTGCGGCCCTGAAGCGTTTCCATGACCCATCTTTCTGTTTCTCTGTGACTAGCTCGTGTGTTCTGGCCATCATGCCACTTCTCTGAAGGCTCTGCATGTCTAGGTATATTTTTCTTCCGCCTGGTCGTGTTTTCTCTGATATCTTATCAGCTCCAGCATAGAGTTGCTTGCCTGGTGCCTGAAACATCATCGCGGCTCTCCAGGTTCGCGCCTGGGCCTGTGTCAAAATAAGTTCGGCTAAAGTGTTCAGATACTTCTCGCCTCTGATACCGGCGAACTCATCGTAAATATATTTATTTGGTGTTGGCTCAGTTGTGGTAGTAGTGGTGCTCATGCTGCACCCCCCACTTTGGCTATTCTGGAGAATGTGACGTGATATATATTGACACGAGTGAAGCTATGTGTTATTCTGTTCATCGATATTGATACGCCGCATTGGAGAAACCTGCTAAGATTTGACTCCGGTGCGGCGACTCCATTTCTACTACTATTTTTTCTACCGCTGGCTCCCCTGTTTATCATCCCCCCCCACACTACCGCGCCGTTTCTCCATTTTGGGAAGCTCCACAATAATACAACGAACTATCTACCTTGTTCCATCGGATTTTGATGATGCACACGTGTGCACTGGCAGAACTTTTCTATTTCATCTCAAAACTAATTGCAGGCTACTACTTTTCTTAGATCTCGCAAGTTCTGTGCAATGTCCCTCATATGTGCTCTAACCGATTCTCTTTCTATGCGTGTATAGTTTGGTAGCTCTTGATCCAACTGTTCTGCAGATGCTTCTATGTTCTTTGCTGCTATAAGATATGCTTTCCTCATCAGTTGTGTTTCAGATCGCTCTCTCTTGTCCATCTATCTATATTTCCTCTATCTTTGCCGCTAACTCTGGTGGGCAAGCATAGCACATGCTTGGGCTCGTCGCCACCTTCATCAGCGCCTCGATGCTGTCAGTCTCCAACGCATGAATAGCGTCTATGACTAGCTTCTTCTGGTGCACTCTCCAGCGCTCTCGCAGTTCTGGCTCAGCGGCCTGGCGTGCTTCATCTTGCAACTCATGCCAGTTTAAGACAGGTCTCCAAGTACCATGTATTTTGATCCGCACCATGAATGTTGTAGGTGCTGGTACAAAAATCTGTGCTTCCATCTCAGCTATCCCTTCCTGCTCAACTGGCAAGCCTTACACAGGTAAATCATATAATCCTCATCGTAGGTGGTATCGTGGATCGTTTTGCAATCATAGCATGCTTGCTGATATGTCTTCATCAAACGCTTGACATGGTCGTGAGCGCTGGTTGCAATCTGGTAGGCCTGTGTATCTCCCTGCACCAAAGATCGTATCTGTAGGCGGGCTAGCCCGTACAATATCTGGCATTGCTCGCCATGCTCAACTGATTGGAGAATCACCATTGAAACTTCAATGCTTACGGTATGTTCTTTGTGTTCTTCAAGGCACTGATTAGCTATGCTGAATAGCGTGTTGCTCAGGTTCTCCCACATTTCATTCGTTAGAAAATGTATTGCCATCGCTTCTATCTCTCCTGATCCCCAATTTCTTCTACATCTCCATCGTTCATCTGTGGCAAGCTATCCACAATGCTTTGTATCTTTGCATCGTCCTGGATGTTGCAGGCGTGCTTTACTATGTGCTCGGCGAAATTGCGCAAGTAAGTAGAAACCTGTCTTATTTTCTTCTCGGTTGCGGCCTGTATGCTAATTGCCAATTCGTTAGCATCATCGAAAAATTGGCTTTGCCGTGCATCTTCTAGATATGTCTCAGTGACCGTTTCTAGCAGATCTAGAAGATTTAGGTACTCACTCTCTGGTATCCCAGCTTTGGCAAGCCTTTTGTCAAGTTCTGCCCTGGCTTTGACATACTTCTTGAAATTTCGTTCCTCCGGCATTCTTTATCCCTCCTGTCCTGGCTCGTAAATCACCCGGCCCTGACTATCTGTTGTGATACCTGTGGCAATGTCTAGCGTCCGTTCTCCTGACACCCAATCATCTATATGCAGATCTGCCCCCTTAGCTATGCCTATCGCTATAAGTGATCTTATCCACTGGCCCCTGGTTACTTTGCTGCCCTCTGGCTTCGCGTCCATGATGTCCCTGATGATCTCCTCTGTCGTGCCCTCCTGTTCTCTGAGCACAACGGTGATAAACCCGTCTCCGGTCTCATCATCTACATGCGGCTCCCTGATCACATCACCCTTCTCACGAGGCATAGTTCTTGATGATATTGTGAACATGGAAATGAGGATCATCGGATCACAATGAATGGTTAATACTGGTCGCATCTTATTTCTCCTTTCATAACCTCTTGTATATCCTGAAAACACTCGACAATCTTCTGTTTCTCCTCCGGTGTAATCTCTCGTCCATCGCTATCAGCCAGTATGTTAACTAGGAAGCGGATAGCCACCCGTAGCGCACCTTTCTCGTGCAAACATGCTACATGATCATCCCCTACTGTGACATCGTTTGGTCTGATAATATCAGCCTTGTCCCACTGCCCTGCTACTTTATTGCTGTTCATCCTTGTTTTCTTCTCCGTCCAGGTCGGGACGAGCCCGATGGATAATGAGTGCTCCACCGTCTAACTTACGCGCGCAATGTATATACAGGTTCTCCCGGTCCTCCGGGTGCAGCTCCGTCTCGCGCAACTCCATCCATCCTTCGTCGTATGGTATGCCCGGCTTACCGGCGTAGGTCTCTAGAAGTTTTGGAGTTGGGCGTACCAGCACACGCCCTCTCATTTTCATCCTATAATCATGATCAGGCCAGAACTCTAGTAGTTCACAAAGCTCGTAAATCTTTTCTTCCCCGATCATCTGACGGCGACGTCCATAGGTGCGCCATTGCTCTTTCTCTCCGAGGAATATGCGAACCTGGGCATTCTGGCGTGGCACAATCACCCCGTCCAGGTTGCGCTCAAAGATGGTGCTACTCATCGGCTTTACCGCCTCTGAGAGCCGCCCTGATCTCCTCGCTTTTCTGACGGAGGTGAGCTATGTATGCATCAAGGGCGGGTTTGCCTAGCAACTGCATCCCTCGTTGCGCCTTTGCAACCTCCACATAGCCGAACTCTTCAATGGCGTGCGCTACCCACGTGTCGGCATAGGCTTGTGCCTTCTCTGGTTCGTCGAATACTTCCTCCAATTTATTGATCAATGAAAGCGCAGGCCCTGACTTCGCCATTTTGACCGAAACTACTTTCCCATCGCTATTGCAACATACCTGCAAAGCAATAATCTGCTCTATTTCCGAAAGTTCGTTGCGCTGTGGATATAGCTCGTTATAGCGGTAGTAGCG
>WNFH01000355.1_pt1 | contig 28667 bp, 28 predicted proteins | sample 5400411 | NCBI WGS metagenome assembly WNFH01 (sample SAMN13153347, study PRJNA577476) | soil metagenome | isolation source: 200 cm saprolite under Douglas fir tree site 2 hole 3 | place: USA:California | collected 2015-04-18 | reverse complement strand
AATCTGCTGCTGCGGGGCGAACGCCAGAAGTTTCTTGCGGAAGAATGGCCCAGGGTCTACGCAACCATTCGGCGGCTCGGACTGAAGGCGGAAGAACTGCTCGATGCGGCCGCAAACCGCCGGTCGTCGCCGGATGCCGCACCGTCGAAAACCGAAGAGGAGGAGCGCTGAAGCCATGGCATGCATAGAAGCACGCGGTCTCCGCAAGGCCTTCGGCACAACCGTCGCGCTCGACGGCATCGATCTGCGCGTCGAAGAGGGCCGCATCCTCGGACTCATCGGTCCTAACGGCGCAGGCAAGACCACCGCGCTCAACGCGATTCTCGGCCTCACCCCTTATCGGGGGGAACTGAAGGTTCTCGGCCGCGACCCCTGGACCGAGCGCGATCAGCTCATGCGCGATGTCTGCTTCATTGCCGATGTCGCCGTGTTGCCGCGCTGGCTACGGGTTTCGCAGGCGCTCGACTACGTTGCCGGGGTGCATCCGCGATTCGATCGTGCCAAGGCGGAAGGTTTTCTCGCCAAGACCACCATCCGGCACGCCAGCAGGGTCAGGGAACTGTCGAAGGGCATGGTGGTCCAGCTGCATCTCGCGCTGGTCATGGCCATCGACGCGAAATTGCTTGTGCTCGACGAGCCGACGCTTGGTCTCGACATCCTGTATCGCAAGCAGTTCTACGATTCGCTGCTGAACGACTACTACGATCGCAGCCGCACCATCGTCGTGACCACACATCAGGTTGAAGAGATCCAGAACGTCCTCACCGATGTCATGTTCATCAACCGCGGTCGAATCGTACTCAATTGCAGCATGGAAGAATTCGAGTCGCGTTACCTGGAAGTGATGGTCAATCCCGAGCACGTCGCCGCAGCACGGGCGCTCAAGCCGATTCACGAGCGCCAGGTGCTCGGTCGCAGCCTGCTGCTGTTCGATCATGTCGATCGTCAGCAACTCGCCGCGTTGGGCGACGTGCGCACACCCAGCATCGCCGACTTGTTCGTTGCCGTGCTGGGCAATCAAGCCGGCGCAGCACAAGGAGCGGCTATATGAATACTCAATCGAACGCCGTGCCCGAGTCTCCCCTCGACTCGCAGGTAATCGCGCCCGCGGCCATCTCGGCGACTCGGCGCATGTACTGGTCGGTGCAACGCGAATTGTGGGAGAGCCGTTCGATCTATATCGCGCCGTTGGCCGTCGCGGCCCTAACTCTGTTCGGCTTCTTGATCAACACCATTCATCTGCCGGACAAGATGCGTGCCGCGTTGGCACTCGACCCGGTGCAGCAGCACGAGGTCATCGAGCAGCCGTACAGCTTCGCTGCGCTTCTGATCATGGGGACGGCGTTTATCGTCGGGGTGTTCTACTGTCTCGACGCGCTGCACGCCGAACGTCGCGATCGCAGCATTCTGTTCTGGAAGTCGCTGCCGGTTTCCGATCTCACGACCGTGCTCTCGAAGGCGAGCATCCCGCTCGTGGTTCTCCCGCTGCTCTCCTTCGCGATCATCGTTGCCACGCAGTTAATCATGCTGCTGCTTAGCACCGCAGTACTGCTGGGGAGCGGTCTGAGTGTCGCGAAGCTCTGGACACAGTTGCCGTTGTTCCAGATGTCGCTGATGCTGCTCTACCACCTTCTGGCCGTGCATGCGCTCTGGTACGCGCCCATCTACGGCTGGCTGCTGCTGGTCTCAGGCTGGGCGCGGCGCGCGGCATTTCTATGGGCCGGCTTACCGCTGCTCGCGATCGGCGTCGTCGAGAAGATTGCCTTCAACACTTCCCATTTCGCCGCCATGCTGGAGTCCCGCTTGAGTGGCGGCGCGGCAGGCGCGTCCACAGCGTCTGGGAGCGTCCTGATGCCTCCGATGACACAACTCACTGCGGGTCAATTCCTAATCAGCCCTGGCCTGTGGATCGGGCTGGGAGTCGCCGCGGCATTCCTCGCCGCAGCGGTCCGGCTGCGCCGCTATCAAGCACCGATCTGAGTCGCATCACCCTTGATTGCAATTCCCCGCATAAGGAGAAGCGATTATGAGCACCGCCGTCATGATGAAACGGATTGCAGAAGCGTCGCCGCAGTTCAAGGCCAGGATTGCCGGTGTTTTGTATTTGCTCATCATGCTGACGCCAACCTCTAAGCAGCAAAGGTTTAATTCGATGTTCAGGAGGACGCATGCAACCCCTTATTGGTCTTAACTGCTCAACGATTGAATGTACTTCTCTCTCACCCAGTGCTCCGATTTGGCAGGACGTCCTGGCACAGGCGATGACCGGCGAACTAGTCGCCGCGATGAACTACACCTCCTTGTCGGAGATATGTGACGATCCCGAAGAAATGGCCGATGCATTAGAGCATGCGGAGGGCGAACGGGGGCATGCTGCTGCGTTCGCTGCCGAGGGGCGCAAGATTGGAGTGGACGTCCCCAATAACGTCGACGCCAAGCATTGGAAGCGGCTCCGCGACGCATTCATGCGCTGCATCACAGAGCGTGACTTTATTGGCTGCCTGATCGTCCAGGAGATCATGCTGGAATCATTCGCCGTCGCAAGCTATGCACGCGTCGGGAAGGTCGCGCCAGGGAGTCTTGGCAAGACCTTTGCCTCCATCGCAGCCGAGGAAGAAGAGCACGTCGATCACGCGATGGCGATACTCAGAACGGAGCGGGCCCTGGACGCGCAACGCTTCGACGATAAGGTGTACCGGCTGCATCTTGATGTGATGACCACTCTGGCGCAGATGCTGGCGAAGGAATGCAAGGATGGACACTGCGAAGTGTGCCACAGCAGCTGTGTGAAGCCATCACTGTCCGAGGTCAGCTTGAGTGCAGCCGAGCTTCGCGGAGCGTCGCTGCAACAGTATTTGAAGACGCTAGACATGCTGGGGATACCCGGGGAGGTAACACTTGCATGGGTGGCTCAGTTGCCAGTATAGCTGGGCGAGAGCGGACTCTCGAGGTCGATTTCGCTCTGGTCGGGCATCAGGAGAGTTGGAGAGCGGCCGCGGACGTACTCGCTGTCCTGCGCGGACCGGAGCGTACGCCTCTGCCGGACGATGAGATCAAGGACATCCTTCCATGGATTCCACCCAGAGCAGTCTGCCATGTCGACGTCGCATCGATCGTCAGTACGAAGATCGGCGGCGCGAAGGCGCGCGGCCTCTACATCGACTCCTTCATTCCTCCCGACCGTCTGGAAGCCGCCTACGTGCACGAGAACCGCGCCCGGGTTCGAGGGGCGGCGGCCTGCGCGATCAAGGCAGGAGCGAAGATCGTCAGTCTCGGCGGATTCAGCTCCATTCTGATCGAGGGCAACTTCGATCAGCTTCCGGAAAGACACGATACGGTCTTCACCACCGGCAATACATTGACAGTTGGTTTCATCGTTCAGGGCATCAAGAAGATGTGCGCGCTCGAGGGGCGGGACATCCACCGATCAACCCTGCTCATCGTTGGAGCAACAGGAGATGTGGGCTCCGGCTGCGCCCGTTGTTTGGCGCCTATCGTAAGGCGCGTGTTGCTTAGCGCACGCAACATGGAGCGACTACGCAGCCTCGCGGCGGAGTTGCAAGCTGATGGAGCTCAGGTGGAGATCTCGGCGGATCTCCAGCGCTTCTCCGCAGAGTCTGACGTCGTAATCTGCGCGGCCAGTTTGGCGTCCCCTTCGCTTCTGTTGGGCCGGATTACGCCCCACGCCCTCGTTTGCGATGCTGGCTACCCGAAGAACCTGTCTCCACGGGCGGAGATGCTTGGCGCCAAAGTCTTCTTCGGAGGTCTGGGACAGATCACTGGCGGATTGAAGTTCGCGCCGGATTTTCACGGAATTCTGAATCGGCATCCGTTCCCCGATGTGGTCCATGGATGTCTACTCGAAGGCATGGCTCTGGCTCTGGAGGGCCGCTTCGAACCCTTCTCTCAGGGAAGAGGATCCATCACTCAGGAGCGGGTCGAGGAGATTGAGACAATTGCTGCACGGCATGGGATCTATCTCGCACCGCTTTACAACGCCGATGGACCAGTGGAGGACCGACTTCATTGCCAGACGGAATGGTCGAGAGGATGAGTGCGTGGGCGGAGGACCGGGTCGAACTGTTTGGATCGGGTCACTTCGTGGATTCGAAGCCACCGCTGCTTGCGCTCTGGGGCAAGCAGGATCCGTTCTCGTCGGCATCATTCGAAGCCCGGTCCGCGCCATTGCCTTACCAGACAAGAAGTCAGTAGGGGCGAAAGTTCGAAAACGTCCGCTATAGCCGAGCATCATTATCCTGAGGTCGGCGGACCATCAACTGACGATGACTCAGTCGAAAACCGCGGCTTTGCCGGGTTTCTGGGCAACCCGGTGTGCCAGATGTAGGGATTCACTCGGTCCGGGAGCGCGCCTGTTGCACCATTTCGACTAAGACTCCCCGAGTCTCTGCTGGATTGTTCACCTCGCGCACGAATGCGATCCGGGCGCCGCGGATGCCATCCCCGGTCTTCACGCGCACCTGAAAGCCGAGGCGATCGACCGCTGTCATGGTTGCTTCCTGTGACTCAATGCGAGCAAACTTCTGGGCCAGCAGGATGAGCGCATCCTTGTGGTCGGTGTTCATGTGCTGAATGATCTCGGCCATTGAGTCGGCAAGAGGGTCGGGTTGGCTGCGCTCATAGTCGGAGGCCCATACCCAGCCCATCACTCCGAAGCCGCCCACGTAATAAACATCCACCACGTTCATGAGGTAAAAGGAAAAATCTTCAAAATCTACCCAATACTTGCTGTTAGCATAACGCGCTAAGTAGAGCTTGCGAGCCTCGGCCACCTCTGCGTCCGGTAGAGGCAGAACATTTCCTACTAGCGTGACCCTCGATGCTCCGAGCGGATCACCGGCGTCCTCCTGGGTAACAAGCAAGCTGGCGCGAGAGTCGGCCTGCAAATTCTGCGTGTGCATGGCCATTGTGCTGATAAGGAAGATGGGACGCCCGTGATCGTCCAACCCGTAGGGCATCACGGACCCGAACGGGAACCCCGGCTGTTTTCGCGACAGGGTCGAGAGGCTACCTGTGCGGCCCAAATACACCAAGGTGCGCGCACGCTCGGCGAACGCGGGCTCGGGGACCGGAGGCTGGTCAGTCACTGCCCCGGGCCCCGCATGTTTTCTTCGGGATGAGGTGGTCATCGCGGTCTTCTCTCCTATGGCTCTTCGTCGGGCGGACCCGCGGCGCCGGCAAGATCCTGAGGCTTGATCTTCTCGATGTTGAACTTCGCTACACGCTCGCGCATCGTCTTCAGAACATCTTCGAGAGGCGGGACGTCGCCCTTGATCCATCGCAACGGGTTGATGCGCGCCACGACAAACGAACGCAGGTACGGACTCACCAGTCCGCGTTCCTTTAGCTTTTTGACCACTGCGGCGACCTTTTCCTCGAGGTCCAGCACCATAGAGGCCCGCTTCTCATGATGCTTCAGGGCGGAGCGCAATGGGTCATCACTGAAGTCCTCAAGGCGTCGCAGGATCGGATGGTAAGCACCGCCACCGAAGCGCGCGACTCGTTCGTAGCACATCCCCAGAGTGACAAGTGCGGCCTGATCGAGATAGAAGGCAAACCCGGATTCGGGTCGCGAGCCATCTTCGTCAACCAGGCCACGGTAGATCCGTATGACTTCCAGTGAACGTTCCTTGAGGTTATGCGCCTTCTCCGTGTTCAGAGCCAGGATCTGCCACGCAACCTCGCGTTCCGCAACCACCAGAGCGGTGATGGACTTAGCCCCAAGGCGGCGCATGGCCTCGAGGCGATGGCGGCCGTTGGGAGTCCAGAAACCACCGCCTGGCGCCACAACAGTGATGACGGGGTCGAGAAAACGCCCGGTCTTACTAATAACGTCGGCGAGCCGTTTGTGGTGAGCGTCGGAGAGATCGCGTTGAAACGGCGTTGGCTCGATCTTGTCGAGGGGGAGAATCGAGAGCAGAGTTTGATGACCGCCAAGAGGTTCCTTATAGAGGCCCACCACGCAGCCCCCGGCCTTCTCGACAGCTTCCGCGGCTTCTGCGGCAGATCCTTCTGATTGTTCTAATCGGCATTCTGCCGGGGTGAGACCCCGGGTGCCGGGCTTGGCTTTGCCAGGACGTCGTCGGGCAGGTACGCGCTTTGCCATGTAGAGACTGTACCTTATCTGCGGCGAGGCTACCGAAGGTTAGGGAGCTGCCTTTGAGAACGCGATAGACGCGGTTCCTCATCTCCCTCCAACGGTTTAGAGTTGTCCCGTCAGGGATGCCAACATTCCAAGCCCTTAGGGAGGCAGCTCAGTTCTTTTGGGGTAGAATGAGCCGCGAGCCACTCAGGAACTCACAGCAAGCACTCGTTGAACGCTGGTGGGGGGCGGTCCGGTGCTCCTCTCTCTGCTTGAGTTTGCTTAGAGCACAAGATCCACAAGTGGGAAGGAGAGGCCATGCGGAACCAATGGCACACCTCAACGTCGGAAGTCAGATCCTCCACAAACGTCAGCCGCGCCAACAACAGCAACGGTTCCGACGACTGCCGGAATTTCTTCCCAACGCTGTGGGGTCTTGGTTTGGTTGTTTTCACCCTTCTATCGTCAGGCGGATGTGGAAACAAGAACGTGTCGGCAGCAGCCGCTCCCCCGCCAATCGTCCAGATTGTCGAGGTGATGCAACGAGATGTCCCCGTTTATCACGAATATCTCGCGACTCTGGATGGCTATGTGAACGCGCAAATCCAGCCGCAGGTTTCAGGCTACCTTATCAAGCAGAATTATTTGGAAGGCGCCGTGGTTGGCAAGAACCAGGTACTTTTCAAGATCGATCCCCGCCCGTTTCAAGCAATCGTGGATCAAGCCAAGGCGCAGGTCGCCCAAGCCGAGGCGCAGCTTGGGAAGACGCAGTTGGACGTGCAACGCGACACTCCGCTGGCAAAAGAAAAAGCAATTGCGCAGAGCCAACTCGACAACGATATTCAAGCCAATTTAGCTGCCAAAGCGACCGTTCAAGCCGATAAAGCTGCTGTTGAACAGGCGGAACTGAATTTGGAGTTCACCAATGTTCGTTCGCTCGTCGACGGTGTGGCCGGAATCGCCAGCGGCCAAGTGGGAAATCTCGTGGGCCCGCAAATCATCCTCACCACAGTTTCTCAGCTGGAACCGATTAAGGCTTACTTTACGGTGAGCGAACAGCAATACCTCGCTTTCGTCAAGCGTAATCCGACGGAAGCATCTCGAGAGGCGCGTGAGAAACAGTTTGAGTTGGAGCTGATCCTTTCCGATGGATCTATCTATCCCCGAAAAGGAAGATTCTTCGCCGCCGATCGTCACGTGGATATCCAGACGGGAGCGATTCGGCTGGCTGGTCTGTTTCCTAATCCAGGCAATGTTCTTCGTCCCGGCCAGTTTGGCCGCGTCCGTTTCATAAGCTATACGCGGATAGGGGCGCTGCTGGTGCCACAGAAGGCGATCACCGAGCTTCAGGGAAGTTACCAGGTGGCGGTGGTCGGCAACGATAACAAAGTCACTCTGAGGACGGTGAAGGTCGGAGAACGAACCGGCGCAATGTGGATTGTTGACGAAGGTATCAAACCAGGGGAGCGGGTGGTGGTTGAGGGTGTGCAAAAGGTCAGGGACAGCATGCTGGTCAAACCCACTCTGGTGGCCGCCCAAGGAGAAGGCAACTGAGCCATGTCCAAGTTCTTCATCAATCGTCCAATCGTCGCCATGGTGATTGCGATCGTCACAGTCATTGTCGGTGCCGTAACCATCACCGGCCTTCCCGTCGCTCAGTTTCCCAACATCGCGCCCCCGGAAATTCAGGTACTCGCCACCTATGTTGGCGCGGACGCGCAGACACTCGAACAGTCGGTTGCCACTCCCATCGAGCAGCAAATGAGCGGAGTGGACAACATGAATTACATGTACTCGTTGAATGCGACGGGAAACTCGCAAACCACTCTGATCATAAATTTCGATGTGAAAACGGACCCCAACACCGATCTGATCCTCGCCCAGTCAAGGGAGACCCAGGCAGCATCTCAGCTTCCCATCGACGTTACCAACTATGGAATCACCGTCAGAAAATCAGTGACCGCCCCGCTGATGCTGGTCGCGGTGTATTCCCCGCATGGTACCTATGACGCGAGGTTCCTCGCGAATTATGCGTTTATCAACCTCCTTGATCCCATCACTCGCTCGCCGGGGATAGGCCAGGTCCAGGTATTTGGAGCAGGCCAGTACGCCATGCGGTTGTGGGTCAAGCCCGATCAGTTGGCTAAGCTGGGCATCACCGTCACCGAGATCGTCAGCGCGGTCCAGTCGCAAAACACGGTCAATCCTGCTGGAAGAGTGGGGGGCGAGCCTATTCCTCCGGGCCAGCAGTTCGCCTATGCGGTTCGCGCGCAAGGCCGGCTAGTCTCACCGGAAGAATTCGGAGAGATCGTGATCCGCGAGTCGCAGGGCGGTGTGGTGCGCGTCAAAGATGTGGCCCGCGTCGAGCTCGGGGCGCAGGACTACTCCGTGGCCGGACGCTTGAACGGTAAACCCAGCGCCATTGTTGCCGTCTACCAATTGCCTGGATCAAACGCGGTTGACGCAGCAGCCGGCGTTAAGAAACTGATGGCGGAGGTGAAAAGCCGCTTCCCGTCGGACATGGATTACACCTTGTCGCTGGATTCGACCCGATCCGTCGTCCAGGGAATGAAGGAAATCGTCATAACGTTGCTGATCGCGATTGGCCTGGTGATCCTAGTCGTGTACCTGTTTCTTCAAGGATGGCGCGCGACTTTGATTCCCCTGCTGGCTGTGCCTGTCTCTTTGGTCGGCACGTTCGTGTTCTTTCCTTTGTTCGGCTTCTCGGTGAACACACTCTCTCTATTTGGTTTGGTGCTGGCGATTGGCCTGGTGGTGGACGACGCCATTGTAGTGGTGGAAGCAGTAGAGCGTCACATCGAAGAAGGGATGGCTCCGAAAGATGCGGCCTTGAAAGCCATGGAAGAAATCTCAGGCCCGGTCGTCGGAATCGCCCTGGTGCTGTCGGCCGTATTTATACCCACCGCTTTCATACCGGGCATTACCGGAAGACTCTATCAGCAATTCGCAGTCACTATTGCGATCTCCGTGCTGCTCTCGGCGTTCAACGCATTGACCCTCAGCCCGGCGCTGGCTGCACTGCTGCTGCGGCCCAAAAAAGTCAGCAGAGGACTTCTGAGAAGGTTCTTCGACCAATTCAATCGGCTGTTCGAACGCGCTACCAACGGCTACGTTCGGGTTTGTGCGGCCCTGATTCGCAAAAGCGCCGTGGCCTTGATCATGCTCGTGGGGTTCGGCGCCGCCGCCTGGTTCTTCGGCAGCAAAGTTCCATCGAGCTTTCTTCCTGACGAGGATCAGGGATACCTGTACATCAACTTGCAGTTGCCGAGCGCGGCTTCCACCGAGCGCACCGACCTTGTGACAAGAAAGATTGAGGACATTCTGGCCCACACTCCGGGAGTGGCAACCACCACGAGTGTCATCGGCTTCAGCTTGCTCAGCTACACCCGATCCACATACAACGCGTTCATTTGGGTCACCTTGAAACCGTGGGACGAACGAGCCGACCGGGAAACCCAGTTTCAAGTGATAAAGGCGCGATTGAATCGAGCCCTCAGCCAGTTGCCGGAGGGGATTGCTTTTGATTTTTCGCCTCCCGCCATTCCCGGTGTGGGCACCTCCGGCGGATTCACGTTCGTCCTTGAAGATCGCGCCGGCAAGGATGTGCAATTCCTCTCCAGCAACTTGAATGCATTCCTGACGGCTGCCCGCAAGCGCCCTGAGATTGCGGGCGTGACTACCACGTTTCTCGGCAGCGTGCCCCAGCAGTTCATCGACGTGGACCGCGACAAGGTAATCAGGCAGGGAGTGTCCATCAGCGATGTCTACCGGACCATTCAGGCGTTTATGGGTGGATTGTTCATCAACTACTTCAACCGCTTCGGCCGGCAGTGGCAAGTTTACATTGAGGCGGAGGGCGACTACCGAACGCAAGCAGAGAACGTGGGGCAATTTTATGTCAGGAATCAAAATGGCCGGATGGTCCCGCTCTCCGCACTAACCAGATTTGAACCGCGTTCCGGTCCCGAATTCACCATGCGTTACAACCTGTATCGCTCGGCGCAGATCAACGGCAGCGCCGCTCCGGGCTACAGCTCAGATCAAGCGACGGCTGCTCTAGAAGAAGTCTTTGCGCAAACCATGCCACCCGAGATGGGCTACGACTATATAGGCATGTCATTTCAGGAAAAAAAGGCCCAGCAAGGTGTACCTCCGGCCGCGATCTTCGGGTTATCGTTGCTGTTTGTTTTTCTCATCCTCTCAGCTTTGTATGAGAGTTGGACCTTGCCATTCAGCGTCCTGCTGAGCACGCCGGTTGCGGTGTTTGGCGCTTTCGCAATTCTGTGGCTGCGCCGCGTCTTGCTGGGCGCTTTCTATCCCCCTTACATGGTGCAGATTGAGACTGATGTGTACTCGCAGATTGGGCTGGTCATGCTGATCGGCCTGGCTGCGAAAAATGCCATCCTGATTGTGGAATTCGCAAAGGACGAATACGAAAAAGGTACGCCTCTTGTGGAAGCAGCCCTCACGGGAGCCAGGCTTCGCCTCCGGCCCATATTGATGACCTCCCTGGCCTTCATTTTCGGATGTATCCCGCTGTGGACGGCATCGGGAGCCGGGGCGGTGGCCCGCCAGATCATGGGCACGACGGTCATCGGCGGCATGTTGGCGGCGAGCGCCCTCGGTATTTTCTTTGTCCCGGCCGTGTTTTGCGTGGTGGAGAAATTCTCCGGTGCTGAGCGCAAGAAGCCATCTTCTGCGAGCGCAATACCTCTTCCCGCGCAAAATCCGGGAGCAGGAGACGACTAAGGTGAGGACGCTGACTGCCCTTCGAATCCTGGGGTTAGTAATTCTGGGTCTAATTCTGGGATTCGCCTGCGGTTGCGCCGTGGGGCCGAACTACAAGAGGCCGACGGTCAACGTTCCTCCTGTCTATCGCGGTCTCACGCCGGAGGAAGTAGCCAAGGGCGAAGCCCGATCGTTGGCCGACGAGAAGTGGTGGGAGGTTTTTCAGGATGAACAACTAAGGGAGCTGGTCAAGACTGCGCTGCAACAGAATTATGACGTGCGTATCGCGGCCGCACGGATGCTGCAAGCCCAAGCCCAGTTGGGCATCACGCGGGCCGATCAGTTTCCCACCATCGCAGGCGGTGTGGCAGCCGCGAATCAGCGCAGCCCGCAATCAAAGTTCTTACCGGCGTTCGAAACCAGCGCGAACCAGGTAAGCGGGAACCTCGCCTGGGATTTGGATTTCTGGGGCCGGTACCGCCGCGCAACTGAAGCGGCCCGGGCCGACCTGGTGGCCAGCGAGTGGGCTCGGCGGGAGGTCATCACCGCCTTGATTGCGAACCTCACCGGTGCTTACTTCCAGCTTCGCGCGCTTGACTTGCAGCTTGAGATCTCCCAGCGGACACTGGCATCCCGCCAGGATTCCCTGCGACTGACCCGTCTGCTGGCCGACGGCGGCTCAACCTCCATGCTCGATGTTCGCCAAGCGGAACAGCTCGTTTTTACCGCAGCTTCTGAAGTCCCCAGCCTGGAACAACAGATTGAGCAGGAAGAGAATTTGATCAGCATTCTTCTCGGGAACAATCCCGCGCCGGTTCCACGAGGACGAAAACTGACGGAGCAGGAACATCCCCCCACGGTGCCCGCCGGGCTCCCCTCTTCTTTGCTGGAGCGGCGGCCTGACATCCGCCAGGCCGAAGAACAGTTGATCTCCGCCAACGCTCGAATCGGAGTCGCGCGAGCGGCGTACTTCCCCCAGATCTCACTCACCGCGACCGCCGGATATCAAAGTTCCGCGTTGACCGGTTTATTCAGTGGACCGGCGGGATTGTGGAACTTTGGCGGAGCGCTCACCCAACCGATCTTCACCGCAGGGAAGTTGCGATCGAACGTCCGCCTGACAGAAGCCCGGCAGCAAGAGTTCCTGCTCCGCTATGAACAGTCGATCCAGGGAGCGTTCCAGGAGGTTTCTGATTCTCTGGTCGCATACCGCAGAACCCAGGAGTTTCGTCAGCAACAGGAACTCCTGGTTGCTTCGGCACAGGACGCGACTCGCCTCTCGCAGATGCGGTACAGCGGCGGTGTTGCCAGTTATCTCGAAGTCCTCACCAACGACACCAACTATTTCTCTGCCCAACTCAGCCTGGTACAGGCTCAACTCAACGAACGATTGGCCCTGGTAGAGCTCTACAAGAGTTTGGGCGGAGGATGGGAACCGTGAGTTCATTTTGTATTTTGGCGGCTCTCCTAACAACTGGAAAGCGGCGAAACTGAAGACCTAGCCAAGCTAGGGATGATTCGGATCAACGCTAAGGTAAGCAAACAGGAGAGACTCACCGCTAGGCCTGTGGCTGCCTCCATTTGGTTCCACCGTTACAAAGACGGCGTCGATTTGATCCAATGTCTTGGGGTCGTCGCACTTCAAGATCCAACGCTTCTTGGCGGTATTATCCTCGTAGAAAACGCCGAGGTTGAGCGCCTGTTGCTGATTCGCTCCCCGCCGACCCCAGGCCTGAAACGTGCTTGCGTTCTTTACGGCGGTCTGCTGATCGAGGTCGTAGGCGTATAAGATCAACGATTTTCCTCGTGTGTAGAATACGCGGCCGTACGGTTTCTGAGTCTCGCCGGTGCGGGCGACGTCGTACACTTCCGCAATATAAAGATTCCGCGCGCCCATCAGGTCCCGGATGTCGCGGTCGTGCGCGAGAAGCTCGCCCTTCTGGTCGAGTGCCGCGTCGCGGTCGTAAAGGAGACGATTCAGATCGTTGACTTTTGCGTCCAATGTCTTGGCACGAGCGGCGTCCCGGGCGGACTGCTGCACCAGGGACTCTAACTTCTGCAGCAGCTCCAGCGAGCTCGACTGGGCGGCGTCGAGCTTCTGCTCCAGTTCAGTACGCTGCTGGACCAGGTCTTGTCTGCTTGCCTCGCGCGAACCGAGATCGGTCTTTAGGCGGTCCTGCGCCGCTTTCATCCGGTTGACTTCGTCCGACTGTTCGGCCAATTGTTGCCGGAGGCGGGCGATCGTTTTGTCGCGCTGTTCGATGTGCGCACGGGCGATTTGGCGTTCGTACCCGGTATCGCTCAGCTGGGCTTCCAGAGAAAGTTTGTCTTGGCTGCTGGGCCGGGGTGGGGCGAGCTTTGTGATATCGGCGCCGCGCTGTACGCCGGCCCAGTAGGCGTAGAAGCTGAGAGAGACAAAAAGCAGAATTCCGGGGGTATATAACATCCACACGTGACGCCAGGTTGGCTCGCTGGAAAATGGGCCAGGGCGATGGGGTGCGATGAAAGCGCCGTTCGTGTTCTCGAACTGGTCCAAGTTGCGCTTTTCATCTTGCGCTAGGCGTCTGAAGAGAGCTTTTTCTGCCTGTTCTTCTGACCAATCGGGTCCTGGTTCTAGATCTTCAGACGCTTCGATGGCTGCTATGACGGGAATCGCTCGGCTAGCAACCGTTTCGTATTGCTGAATGGTTTTCCGGCAGGATTGGCAAACAACAAGATGCTCCTCTAGCCTCTTCTGTTCCTCCTCAGTCAATTGGCCTGAGGTTGAAACGGCGCACAGCTCCAGGAACTCGTTATGGGGTTCGGTTAGCGACAATGTCCCCGCTCCTGAGGTTGGACAAGACCTTTTGTCATACCGCTCGCTCACCAGGCAATTTGCTACCAAAAAGCTCTTTTCGCAACCGTTCCAGTCCGCGAAAGTAGTGATGTTTGACATTCCCTCGAGATTGGCCCAGCTTCGCCGCAATTTCATCAAGCGTATAGCCTTCCAAAAAATGTAGGTGCAGGGTTTGGCGCTGGTTCTCAGAGAGTGCTTCAAACACCTTCTGCAGGCTTCCGTTTCCGAGCCTTCCGTCAATTGAGTCCTCAAACCGCCCAGCCTCCGACCGTGTATCGGCGAGGTCGGTCGCAGCGTCGTCGAGGTCGAGCCGTGTGTAGAAGTGGCGAGAAGTCAAATGGCGGCGCCGGGAGATAGCGCGCCGGTAGGCCATTTGGAGAATCCAGAACCTCGCCGGCCCCTTGCGTTTGTCGAAGTTTTTGCAGTCACGGTGAACCAGCAGAAAGAGGTCTTGGACCAGATCGTCTGCTTCTGAGGTATCTCGCAGTACACGATAGGAGACAGCGCGTACTACGCTGGCGTATCGGCGAAAGAGGCTGGCCAAGGCTTCCGTGTCCCCGTCACACACTTGTGCCAGTAGGAGTTCGTCTGATTCGGTCGGCGCGCTTGACGTTCCTGCAACTGAACATACTTCCTTGGTCACTTCAGCGTATGGCTCTTCCCTGTCCTTTTTGTCCTGGTGAGGGTCGGCGATCGGCACTGCACTTCCTAAAATCCCGGGAAGGTTCCTAGTAACTGACGAACTCACGCCACCCCCTCAGGTTGCACCCACGCCCGCGGGCACCGCAATCTCGGATCCTGCTCTGTGCTCGGCCGGGACCCACGACGGTCCCGGCAGGAACTCGCCACACGGCGACACGCAGAAATGAGCTACTCTCAACCACTTACAGACGGTTCCCCTCGGGCGGACTCAGTCTTAACCATGAGCGTTCGTATTTCATTACGCAGCATTCATCCCCCGATATCCTTCACCCATTCACCAATTCGATCTTTGAAGGCACCCGTAATCTTATTCGGTGGTAAGTGAAAGAGGCGTAGGCGAGAGTCAGCCGACAGGTGGAATTTTATTTGTCGGGTCTCCGCGAAAAATTCGGTAATCGTCTCAGGACGATCCGTTCGACGAGAAAGATGAGCCAAGAAGAATTCGCCGAACTCCTCGGAATCTCCGTGGACTTTCTTAGCCTGATCGAACGCGGAATCAATGCTCCTTCGTTTGAAAACCTGGAGGTATTCTCTACTCAACTCGGCATCCCTGTTCATGAGTTGTTCGTATTTGAACTGTCCCACCTGTAGATATACCCCTCAATGACAAGCAAGTGCGCTGAACCGGTTCCAATCCTTTTCGACCTAGACCCGTAACCTCATTCGGTGGTACCCGGAATGAGATTACGCCACACTTTCGGTGGGTTGCAAGTCGAATTTTGAATAGCCTCCGAAAGCAATTCGGTCAGCGAGTGCTCCAGATTCGTCATGATCTGGGGAAGAGCCAGGAAGATTTTGCTGAAATGGTAGGTATGTCCGTCGACTTTCTCAGCCTGATTGAACGTGGAAGGAACTCCCCTTCTTTCGAGAAGCTGGAGTCGATGGCGAGGAGACTTGGTGTTTCCGTTGCCTTCCTGTTTACCTTCGATTCGAACTCACGCTCACCGCGTCTGAGAAAAACGGCGCGGCGCAAGCGGCAAGTCCATTAAGAGCAGTTTTCTCTTTACCACACCCGCCTGGTTTCACCCGTTTCCACGTTGCACAAGGCTCAGAGCTTTTGGCTCGACACTAGTGCGTTGTTCTGATTTGTCCACGCGAAAATCGAGAACGATTTCGGTACAGGTTTGTGCCCCTGTAGTCTTGACGCGATACTCCACACGTTGGGTGGTGACATCATAAGTCTCTGCGATGTCCGCCACCGGCGTTACCGAATCAAGCATAGGGGAGAAAGTGCTCCACGGTAAGAGCGCAGCGCCAACTCCGAGGCTTTGGGAGCCGATCGCTTTAGCTCTCCATTCGCCCCGTCGGAGTTTTAGCGATCTCCTCGTGCGCGGTGATAGAGCCCTTCAGACGTGATCTAGAGCAGGCATCGGACCTGAGTCCGCAGGCAGAGCCGTAGTTTTTTTCGCAGACTTCTCATCCCGGGGATCTTCAAATGGAGAGTCACCATAACGGAACTCGGACTTCAGGGAATACGCTGAATGCTGAACGAGACACAAGCACCTCCTTTCCTCGACGGACATTGCTGAAAGCTCAGTTCAGCGAAAAACCACGCTGCCGAGTGCGATCAGTCCGAGAGCGCCGCATGAGGCTGATGCCAGCATGCGAATCATGCGCTGCGGCAAATGATCGCGGAGCTTCCTTCCGAGCGTCATGGCAAGCGCGCCTTTGGTGATCATGGCCAGCGTGCCACCAGCCCATGTCGCCAGCATTGCACCGGACTTCAGTGTAATCGCCGCAGCCGCAATCTGGCCGGGATCACCCCACTCAGTGAAAAACAGCGCCGCGAAGCAGATGATCCCGGCGCGCGGCCAGGGCACGCTGGGGCGCGTCGCCGGTAGTTCCTCCTCCGGCTCATCGAACCAGATCAGCATCGCGGACAAGAAAAAGGCCAGGGCGCTTACCATATCCGTCCAGCGCGAGTGCCATTGCACCAGGGCGCGCCCCAGCAGCACGGCCACCAGCATCTTCCCCGCGAAGGCCGCCACCACCGAGCCGAAGACGACTCCTCCACGAAAGCGCATGCCTAGCGAGGAGACGGTATAGATCGACTTGTCGCCCACCAGCTCGGCAACCAGCACCGTCCAATACGCCAACAATAGAACGTACCCGAATGGCAGAGACGCTAATTCGCTACCGGAAAAAATGGGCAGCCTCCTGGTTCGACCGGGTTAGAGGAATTCGATCTTCAGGACGGGATGGAGCTCGACCCCGTTGGTCAACGAAACGCCGGTCTGGTTATGCACTCGGTCAAAGAAGCCAACGCCCGTGAGGCGCGCGCGCGTCACAGGCAACTGGGTCTTGAAGGCGACCATGGTTGACTCCTTTCCTTCGGGTGGCGTCACGAACGACAGCGGGAGCCGACCCGCCAGCTCCGGCATCTCGCGCGGCTGCATGGACAGCGACGCTCGGGGCACTAGTACGCCGTTCATGGGAACGAAATCCGCTGGCGACAGTTTGCTGACGAACTTGTCGTCAACCTGCTGGCGCACCGCCTTGATATTCGCCATCCACGGACTGGTACCGATGAAGGTCTTACTCGGCGTGGGGATCTCGCCGATCATGTGCCCGCCGCTGCTGCCCTGCAACACCAGGTGATAGTCGCCGTCCGCCTCCTGTTTCATGGCTGTGATTCTCACGTCGATTTGCCAAATGACAAGTTCCAGTGGGCGAATGCGCTTGCTGTTGAACGCGGCATTAATGCTGTTCACGTCCTGCGTGTCGGACGTACGCGGCATCTGCATCAGCTCCTCGATCGTCGCGGTCACAATGCCGGCGCCGAGGTTCTGACCAGCGATGATATTTTTGCCTACCAGCGCCACGTCTTCATCTTGACCGGTTTTGACGTTCCAGCGCTCGGTGCCGGGCTTGGTAACAAACTGCAAGGCCACGGCGGCTGGCATTGCCATCGGAGCAGCCTGTCCGGCGGACATGCAAGCGTTTTTGATGGTCGCGGCCACCGCGGGATTCACGGCGTCGAGTAAGTTCACATCAATAGGGCCATCTCCCACCGGAGTCGGCGCGCCGCCACCGCCGACGATGGCTGGGCCAGCGCCTCCTCCACCGGCCAGGGGGCCAACACCGCCGCCCCCGATGGGCGCGCCGCCACCGCCTGAGGCGGGCGCATCCCCGGCGCGTCCAAAGATGACGAAATGGGGCGTGGCATCGACGTTGTTGCCATCCTGCTGGCCTTTCAGAACGTAGCCAGTGGCGGCGAAGAGCTTGCGATCAGGGAAGACCGGCCGCACCGTCAGGTAGTCGCCCCACTCGAAGTTGCCCGAGCGCGGATCGGCCATAGGAGCGCGATCACCTGCGGCGACCATGACATCTCTACGGGCGTTGGTGAGAATTCCTACAACGTGGGACGGGAACTTCGGCCCGCCTCCAATCATGTAGGAGATGGCAACCTCGTTGTTGGCATTCGATGAAAGGCCGCCATAACAGGTCGCCGAGTCGGTATCGAAGACATTCACGTTTTCGATGAGGGTGAGGTCGGGCACGCTGATGCGTGCGATCTGCACGAAGGGATTGGGTCGTTGGTTGGAACCGCGATCCACCGCCCAGGCAAACCACAGCTCGCTACCGGCCAGCGCCGCCCCAGTGATGCGCGGATCGGCGCGGTCGAGCCAACGCCGTCCATCGGGCGTGCGCGACTGGTAGCCGTTGCGTCCGAGCCAGCGCGCCACCCCGACCGAGCTCTGGGTAGGCTGTGCCTGATTCTCGGGCCAGGAGAAAACGGCAAGCGTGCTGGTGTCTTGATGGGCCGCGAAATACGCGGTCTCGCGGCAGTTCTCCGCCACTCGAAAGGAGAACAGAACCATGGATACGGACTTTTCCGCGGTGGGATTGCCGGCGGCGATGCTTTGCAGCGAAATGCGAACCACGGCGGCGCCGACGCGGCTGTCCCCGGTGAAGATGTTGGTGGTGACGTAGAGGAAGTTGTCGCTGAAGGCGAGATCGGGGAAGTCGAGAAATGCACCCTTTACGTCGAGGAAATCTGTGCCGATATCAAACATGCGCCACTTCGACAAATCGGCTCCGACGTCTCCGGACTTGGCGAAGGCCAGCCGCTGGAAGTTGTCCTTCTCCGGGCCGTATTGCAACAGCCAGACGAAGGTGTCGATGGTCGGCAGGTAGAGCATCACCTGGTCGCAGCAGAAAGATTCAGCGGGTTGCGCGGTGTGGTTGGGATCGATGAACTTGAATGTCTTTCCTCCGTCGGTCGAAACCGAGGCGTACCAGTTGCCGGTGTAGAACGCGACTTGCCCATTTATGGCCGCGCTGGGCTCGTTGACGTTCGCTGAAACGCCCTGCGCCGCGGGATCCGACAGCTCCGTGTTCATCACGAGAGCCAGGTCATCGCCCGCAGCGAGCCGCGCGGGAAAGGCACGCGAGGCAATGCTGGCGGCCGGGGTCGCACTGTGAAAGGCGCGCTCTTTGCCTTCGCCTACCAGCGGCAGCAGCCGACGGGGATGAATGCGCGGCTTGCGTGGAATCTGCGGCGGCTGACCGAGATGCCGCAGTTCCACCGGGCGGGCAGCTACGACGCGCAGCGCCACACCGGCGCTGCCCAGGCTTCCCGGGCCCGCCGACTGGGCCGCGGGTTTCGGCGGCACTTCGGGCTTTCGTGGAACATTCTTGGCTGAACTCTTCTTAGGGGGATCGTTTGACGCCATGACGACGCCTCGCTTTCTGGGCTCCCAGCCCCTTTGCAGGTCGCGAGAAACGAGTGGGTTGGGAACCCATTGTCGGATCGTGCGGATCATCGGGGATTGCATCGTGACTTCGGTATCAGCCCGGGTGCAAGCTCCCGGTCGAGATAATCAATTCACCGGAGTCTCTGACCTGCCATGCCAGCCCCTCGCGAAATCGCTATAATTTAGATCATGTGCTTTCGAGGTGTTCCCATGTCGAATGAAATTGAAAAAGATCATCAGAGCGCAGCGAAGTCTCTCGGGGCCGTTCCCTTGAAACCTGCCGGGGACGTGATTGTGAAGCATGAAGAGGAGCCACCTCAGCCGCCCGAGGTCAAACGCATCCACCCGCGCCGTCCCTTGCCAGTCGTACCCGAAGCGCAGCCGGATCAAGACGATCAGTAAAGCTGGTTGCACATACCTCGAACCCCATGAGGGGATGGGGGACTGATGTCGTGAAGGCCACGAGTTAGCCTAGAGACGAATAAGCCAGTACTCTAGTCGATCAACCTAGAATTTTCACCTAGTGCAGCAATCTGGTGCGAGCAACGGCGCCAGCTGTGTGCCGCGCGTCAATGAACTGTGATGGAAATTCTCTCGGAAGAGGGCTTCGCTATGTGCGACCTGGAATCTGCCGAGCGACATGATCCTCTCACCCTAATGACCGCGCCAATGGTGCGAAACGCTACTTCAGCGGATGTTACTCGCGTGTCGAGAGAAGTCAAGTCTCTATTTATCTCTGTTACACAATCAGAACGACAAGGTCACGCTGGCTTAAGACCTGAGGCGTAATCAGGTTTGGCTAATTGGCAAGCACACCTTAGTTCTGAGCACCGAGTTGGTAATTGTGTTTGTTAGAGTTGCACGATTCCGGTGCATGGCTTGGGGGCTTTCGAATTGACCGTGAATCAGTGCTAAGGGAGCGATTCGCCGCAAGGGCTGCCACGGTTCCAGATTGCCAACCAGGTCTCTCATTCTGTTTCATTTTCAGAACAGCTTTATTCGGACTGGTGGCAAAGCTCGTAGCATCACCGCTGATAGGCTGCTCCTGTAGCGAATTGCGGGGAATGCGTCGTGAGAGTCCCATTTTTCGCGGAAACGGCGTCCATCAGGTGGCAATTTTGCGGATAGGCCGTCAAACCAGAGAGCAAAGGGAAGAGTCAGCTTCCGTTTTTGGAGTGATGGAGCTGGGCGTTTTGCCAGCCTGCGGCTAGCGACCGGATGTGGCACGCGCACGTGGTGAAAAGACGGAGTGTTTGCAGGAGGCTGCGGGAAATCGATGAACCTAAACAAGTCAAGTCTTGTAGCGAGCAGCTACCGGCGAGGGATGATTTTGGAACCATTTCGGCGCGCCGAAGCAATACCTAATATCAAGGAATTCTGGTGCTTGCCGGAAATGGACGTAAACAATTCGAGTCTTGAAGGTGATCGTGAATTGGTGCAGTTGATGATCGCGGGAGAGGAGCGCGGATTTGTGTCTCTCTACCGGAAATATCAGCCGCCGGTATACCGGTTTTCCGTCCAGATCAGTGGCGCCCAGCACGTCGCCGAAGAGGTGACCCAAGAAACATTCCTGGCGCTGATCAGGGCGCCGCATAAATATCAAGCCGAGCGCGGTCCGCTCTTGCTCTACTTGTTGGGGATCGCGCGAAATCTGATATGGAAGAACATGAGGAGAGACAGGTTTTTCGAGACTCTCGATGAAGATCGGGAAATGCCGCTGACCTCAGCGCCCGATTTGGCGAATGACTTAGCCCAGCAGCAACGAGTTGCGCGAGTGAGACATGCGATCCTGTCTTTGCCCCGAAAGTATCGCGAAGTCATCGCCCTATGCTCTCTCCAGGAACTTACTTATGAGGAAGCGGCGACGGTGGTTGGTGCTTCCATCGGTACAGTGCGGTCGAGGATGCATCGAGCGAAACAGCTTCTTCTGCGAAAGCTAAAAGAAGGCAGATTGACTGAGGTGGCCACTGGAAACGGCTCGGTCTTGAGGTGTGGCTTATGACATGCGAAGAATGTGAACAGATACTCCTAGATTCGAGCAACTGCTTTAGCTACAAGGGTTGGATGCCAGGTGTATCCGTCTTGAATCTCGCAAAATCACATGCACAGGGCTGCTCGGCTTGCGCTGCCAAAGTGTCTGAGATTGCCGAGGTGAACGACGCCCTTGACCAGCTGCGGTTCTCCACCATGCACATGGAAGCGCCCGCGGCGGTTGAGATGAACCTGCTGGCTGGATTTCGCCGGCGAATAAACATACGGACTCCGTCTGTCGCCACGACCTTTCCATGGAGGGTAGTGTGGGGATCGTCTGCTGCTCTGCTGCTAGTTGCTGGCATCATGCTCTACTCGATGCTGAGACCGGGATCTCCAACGACGGTCCGGATCGAAAGGAAGGACCACCAGCATCTACCCCAGGAGGAGTTGGCGGTCCTTTCTCGTGGCACCGCCGGCCGAGCCGTGATTGTGAACCACTCGTCGAGTGCTGACCTTACTGGGGCCGCGAGCCCCAAGGGCGACGGTGCGAAGCTCGCTAAACCAATACATGAACAGATGCGGCGACGATCCCCACTGCCGATAGGCGATCAGCTTTCTCTGAACGGCGGAAGCAACGTCGTGCGAGTGACCCTGCCCGTGTCAAGCCTGGTCGCTATGGGCGTCCCGGTGTATCCCGATGCGTCAGATCGGCGGGTGACGGCGGATGTCATGATGGATCCTTTTGGGGCCGTAGTTGCCATCCATCTGGTGGAAGTCAAACCGAGCGTGAATTGAATTGTTGAAAACTTGTCGGGAGGCATCTCATGAACAGCAAGTTTGTTGACTCAGTTATTCTGGCTGGATTTCTAGTAGGAAGTTTTGCTTGGGCTCAAGCACAGACTACATCGGCTGGCACCACGGCTATGTCGCCGCCCGGGGCCGTCGCGGTGCAGATGGGTGGGGAGGGCCTGGGCTTTCAGTTTGTTAGTGGAGAACCGGCCATGTCTGGGCACCTGGTTCTTGGAGCTCCGTATTCCTTGGAAGCCACAATCGAAGCTGCTCAAACATTGTCTGACGGAAATCGCATTGTCCACCGCCAGACCGTGCACCTCTATCGTGATTCCAAGGGGAGGACCCGGCGCGAGGAAACGTTGGCCGCGATCGGTCCATGGGCCTCCTCCGGCACTCCCCCGACGATGATCACCATTCAAGATGCGGTAGCGGGTGCGAGCTACTTCCTCGATCCGCAGCAGAAAACGGCAGCCAAGCTTCCGTCGCTGCCTCCCGGCAAGGATGTAATGGTTACGCAAGATGCCGGAGTTGGTCCCGCAACCGCCAGTGTGAGTTCGGCTCCTGTCGAAGGCCACATTGTCTCTGGGGGAGAAGGCCAGGGCATAGTCTTTGGGTTCAATACCAGAGTATCCGGTCAAATCCTCCATCCCGAAGAGAAATCAGAGCCTTTGGGAAAAGAAACGATTGCTGGATTATCGGCTGATGGCACCCGTACAACAACAACTATTCCCGCCAACGCGATAGGAAACGAACGTCCCCTCGACATCGTTCGGGACAGGTGGTATGCGCCAGATTTGCAGATCGTTTTGCGCTCAAAGCAGACCGATCCCAGGTTTGGAGAATCTACCTACGAAGTGACAAAGCTTGACCGGGATGAGCCAGCCCCCTCGCTTTTCGAGATTCCACCCGATTATAAAGTCAGAGAGGGGAAGGCTCACGTCTTTAGTAGACGTGAAATTGACTCCAAATGAGAGGCGCTCGCCCGCAACGTCCGGCACCGAATTTATGCCAGTCTCGACTAGTTCCAATTTCCAGATCGACTTTTTTTGCCCAAGAAACAGATCCAGCAGCGGTCTCTATGCCGGCCGGGAGCGGTGCCACTCCGACGATTTCGCCGGCTGGTCCGATTGAAACTTGATTCACAACGGCGAGACGTTATCCTCGTTGGACCTTTTCGCTGCCGAGCACCCGCCTGGCCCATTAATTTGAAAAGGAAAGGCAGCTACTGATGCCGTCGTCTGCCGATGAAACCAAACATTCCTTGGAGATTAATCCATCGGAACAAGCCGGTATCGCCCTCGAAGGGGTCTGCAAAGGAAATCTGCCGGCCATCCAAAAGATCGCAATCAATGTTTTCTTGGCCTTTCACATGCTGGCTGTCGCGTGCTGGTGTGTGCCGATGGACAGCCCTTTGATTCCACTGTGCAGGAACCTGGTCCGACCCTATTTCCTCTGGTCCGGACTGTTTCAATCTTGGGATATGTTTGCCCCAATACCAAAGGCAGTCAACACCTACATCGAAGCAGTGGTTGTTTACGAAGACGGCTCCAGAAAGACTTGGACGCTTCCGAGAATGGAGCAACTTGGCCTAACCGAGAGGTACTTCAGGGAACGTTATCGCAAGTTTGCTGAAAACCTCCAAGGGGACGAAAATGACGCCCTGTTGCCAGATGCCGCCCGCTACATTGCTCGGTTGAACACCAGCTCCGCAAAGCCGGTGAAGACCGTCATTCTAATCCAAAACTATTCCTTCATTGTTCCCGGCCGGGATGGTCCCTATGCTCCCGAACCCTGGCAGCGGCATATTTTGCTCGGCTATGCAGTGCAGCCGGAGGATTTGAGATGACGTTAAGATCAGTGTTTAGGGCCTGGAATGAGTTCTTCTTTGCCGAACAGTCACCTACGCCGATCGCGTTGTTTCGGATCCTATACGGTGTGCTGGTTATCGCCACTCTCACGTTGCTGCGACCAGACTGGCTGACCTGGTATGGAGTTCATGGTTGGGTGAGCTTTCCTACAGCAATAAGCCTTGAGCCGGGTACACGGTTAAACCTTTTCTCGGTAATTCCTCAAAACGATACCTGGATTGAGGCCCTGTTCTGGATATCCCTGGCACCGGCGATACTGCTAACAATCGGCTTTCTGACTCGCCTCAACAGTGTGCTTGTATTTATTTGCCTCACGTCAATCCAGCACAGAAACCCATATATCACCCATGGTGGCGACACGTTCCTTCGCCTGGCCGGATTTTTCCTGATTTTCGCACCGGCTGGAGCCGCTCTTTCCGTAGATCGCCTGATTCGTATCCGGCGGAGGAAGGAACCCGCCACTCTTCAGCCTCGGAGTCCATGGGCACAGCGCATGATTCAGCTGCAATTGGCGCTGCTATATTTCGTGGCATTTCTTTTGAAGGTGAAGGGAGTCCCCTGGGTTCAGGGAACCGCACTGTTCTATGTGTATCATCTCGATGAACTCAAGCGTTTTCCTCTGCCCTTCTGGTTTTTGCGCCCTATGGTGCTCAAGCTCGGAAGCTGGTCGGCGCTTGTTCTGGAATTCTCTCTCGGCGTTCTGGTTTGGGTGAAGGAGTTCCGCTACATCCTATTAACGCTCGGATTGTTGTTTCATCTTTGGCTTGAGTACTCTTTGAACATTCCGCTCTTCCAGTGGGACATTCTTTCAGCCTACGTTCTGTTTATTGACTCAGATGATTTGAGACGTACAGGAAATTGGATGGCTCGGGGCATGGGCGCGCATTTCTTGAGGCGTTGACAGCGAAATCGGCCATTGGCGCCCATTTATCCCTTTCCTGCCTCTTGGTGCTTGGTCCCCTGGCCGTACAGTTCTTCCACCCGCACTGGCAGAACCGGTGCCACGCCTTTCTCCAAGATTCTGGAACCATGTTCTCGGCCCAGAGCAACTGTAGATAGGGATACCGCAGCGAATCGGTGCCTTGGCAAGAGCGAAGCTCGGCCGCGCCCAACGTTATTCACTCCCTAGGTACGCCGCAAGACTGGAGGATTCTTGGGTCAGGCTAGGATTTCGAGCGCCCTCGCTTCTGTTTTTTGCGGAAGAGGCAAGTTCTGTAACGCATCGGGACCGCTCGCCGTGCCGACGGAATCGGTGAAGTGATTGGACACGGCGCCTCCCCTAGAGGCCGATAACCGTTCACTCATAGTCTTTGATCGAGGCGACAAGGTGACGGTGCAAGCAGGGGACGATGGGGTCCGGTTCCTTCTGGTCTCGTCATGAACACGTAGGAGCAGCTACGGCAGGCACTTGCGGAAACTCCAGGAGGGAACGTTCCTAAAAGAGACAGGCGCGAGTCGAACGCTGATGAGCCGGCTTAACCTTGGTTGAGCGCTACTGCTGGAAGAGTCACCAGGCCTCGGCCCAGCCCGATTGTTAAGAATCATGCTGCCTTACTGAAAGTATTTCTCAGAATTTCTCGTTTGACATCCCGTCCTTATTTCGGTGTAAAAATTGAAATATCTGGCGCAGTTGTGTGCAGTAAGAGGTGACCGGCCATGGCAGACGAAACCGACATCAACAAAATTAGCGAAGACACGGCGAAGGGAGTTTCGAGGCGCAGCTTCATCAAAGGCGTCATCACCAGTGGCGTGGCGGTCTCCTCCGCCAACTATCTGTTCCGCGCGTCCACTCTTCAAGGCCAGCCGGCCGCGGGCGTGGGCGAGCGTCTCATTACGCTTAACGTGAACGGCCAGCAGCGGCGCGTGGACGTGATGAAACAGGAGACACTGGCATGGACGCTGCGCTACAAACTGGGCCTCACCGGCACCAAGCTGGGTTGCGACCGTGCCGAATGCGGTGCTTGTACCGTGCTCATAGACGAGGTGCCGCATTATTCTTGCTCTGTACTCACCCATACCGTGCGCGGCAAGAAAGTCCAGACTATCGAAGGACTGGCCAGTCCTGACGGCACGCTGCACCCTGTGCAGCAGGGCGTAATTGATGAACAGGGCTTCCAGTGCGCGTTTTGCATGTCCGGCTTCGTTATGGCGACGGTCGGATACCTGAAAACTAATCCCAATCCCAGCAGGTCTGAGTTGGCGCACGGGATTTCCGGAAACCTCTGCCGGTGCCAGGACTACGACAAGATCCTCACCGCGATGATGCGAGGCGCAGAACACATGAGGAAGGTGAACCATGCCTAGACCAGATCGGAAGCCTGATGAACAGAAACCCGGTCAACAGAAGCTCGGGGCTGCGTACAAACTCATCGGCAAGGACTACACAACGCCGGATCTCTACGCGAAAGTGACCGGAAAGGCGAAATATGCCGAAGACTTCCGCGCCGAGGGCATGTTGTTCTGCAAGTTGCTGCTCAGTCCAGTGCCGCACGGACGCGTTAAACATCTTGATTTAAGCAAAGCGCTGGCTACGCCCGGGGTCAGAGCGATCCTGACAGAAGCCGACCTTCCTGCGCCCGCAGACAGCGTGACTGATCTGGGGGCGGTGATCAAGGCCAACAAGCAAGGCGAAAAGGCCCTCACTATGGAACCTCTGTACCAGGGCGAGCCGATCCTGGCGGTCGCGGCTGTGGACGAGTTGACCGCCGCCGAGGCAATCGAGAAAATTGAGATCGAGTTCGAGCATCTGCCCTTCGTGGTCGATCCCCTCGACAGCCTCCGCCCCGGCGGTCCGAACCCGCGCCTGGAGGGCAACATATGGGTCAAGCCTCCAGTAGCACCAGCCAAGCCCGGTGAGAAACCGCCGAGCCCGCCGCCGCCCCACCTGGGAGAACTCAAATGGACCGCCGCCGATTTCGCCGAGCTTAAGGAAGGCCGCCTGCCCATGGGCAAGGCGCCGGACGAGTGGTCCTACGGCGACGTGGACGCCGGCCTCAAGAATGCCGCGCTGGTTTTGGATGAGACCTTTACCACGCCCGACACCAGCCATCAAACGCTGGAACCTCGCACCGCTCTCGCCTATTGGCAGAACGGCAAGGTGTTCATCCATATGGGGACCCAGAGCACGGTGCAAACCCTGGCCGGCCTAGGACGCTGGCTGAATATGGATCCCAATCAGATTGTGCTCATCAGCGAATACACCGGTGGCGGCTTCGGCAGCAAAGCGACCGGTTACATCTTCGCGATTATTCCGGCGCTGTTGTCGAAGAAAGCTAATGCCCCGGTGATGATGCGCGTTAGCCGGGAAGAAGAACATTTCATCGGACGGGCGCGGCCCGGTTTCCAGGGCCGGATGAAGGTTGGCTTCTCCAAGGATGGCAAGATCACTGCGTTGGACATGTTTGCCATCTGCAACAACGGTCCCTACGACGCAAACGGTGACGCGAACGCTTCGGGGATGATCGTCTCCCTGTTGTATCAACCACCCGCGATGCGCTGGCGCGGGGTAACAATGCTGACCAATACTCCGCCGCGGGGTCCACAAAGCGCACCTGGCGGTATGCAGGGAATCATCATTCTGGAGCCGATCCTGGCGAAAGCAGCCCGCAAACTTTCGCTCGACCAGGTGGACATTCGGCGGGTCAATGCCCCCGAGGGCAAAGCCCTCTGGGGCCCCCTGAGGGACGGCAAGCGGGCGCATTCGACCAGTGCGTTTCTTAAAGAAGCGCTCGACCGTGGTGCGGAACAGTTCAAATGGAAGGAACGAATCGCCCGCGCGAAGCGAAGCGGCACGAAAGTACGCGGGGTTGGCGTGTCTTCGAGCGCCTTCTTCGCGGGTTCCGTGGGATACGACGGGCTGTTCGTGATCAGACCCGATGGCCGGATCGCGATCCAATCGGGAATCGGCAACCTGGGAACGGAGTCCATCAGCGACGTTCATCGGGTAGTCGCGGAGATCCTGGGCGTCCCGTGGGAAAAGTGTGATGTCGAATGGGGTAATACGAGCAAGAACCTGCCATGGACCTGCGTCTCCGGTGGCAGCCAGACGACGCACGCCATGACGCGGGCGGCACACGCCGTGGCCATGGACGGGAAGAGGAAGCTCCAGGAAATTGCCGCGAAAACTAATGGTGGCAAACCGGAGCAGTACGAAGTGGCCGACGAACGCGTCTTCCGTAAGGGTGGCGGCAAGAGCATGACTCTGGCGCAGGCTGCACAGCGTGCGATTCAACTGGGCGGTATCTACGACGGTCACGAAGCGCCGGAAGATGTCAATAAATACACCAAGGCGTCCATAGCGGCGCTCGCCGGACAGGGCCTGGTCGCGGCAGCCAAGGACAAGTATCCGCACGACGGGCAGTCATTTTCCTACGTCGCGAGCTTCGCGGAAGTCGAAGTTGATACGGAGACTGGCAAGTACTACATCACGGATTTCCTGGCCGTCGCCGACGTCGGCACGGTGATTCATCCCAAGTCGCTGGGCGGACAAGTGATGGGCCGATCAATCTTGGGCATTGGTCATGCGATTGGTCAGAAATGGGTCTTCGATCCGCAGTACGGTCACACGATTTCCCGGCGCTTCCACCACACCAAGCCGCCCACCATCCTCGACGTGCCGACCAACATGCGATGGGCGGCGCTGGACATTCCGGACCCCGAAACGCCGGTGGGCGCTCGCGGCATCGGTGAACCCCCGGTGGGCGGCGGGTGTGGCGCCATCCTGAACGCCCTTTCGGATGCGCTGGGCGATGAAATCTATCGCCGCGCACCCGTCAACCTGGACACGATTTTGACGTCGCTGGAAGCGGGGAGGCCCATGCAGGATCCGTTGACCGCATTCATTTAGTGTGACGGATTTGAAACTAAAGCAGATTTGAAACGGAAAGGTCTTTGAAACGGAGAGAGTCATGGCTGTAATACGAGATGTCATGCCGGCGTTCCAGCTGTTT
>WNFH01000354.1_pt1 | contig 28675 bp, 28 predicted proteins | sample 5400411 | NCBI WGS metagenome assembly WNFH01 (sample SAMN13153347, study PRJNA577476) | soil metagenome | isolation source: 200 cm saprolite under Douglas fir tree site 2 hole 3 | place: USA:California | collected 2015-04-18 | reverse complement strand
GGAGCAGGAGGTTCTGGCATAGGCATCTGGCTATAGCTACCACCGGCCATTAATGGTCTCCTTCTAGTACGTATGTTCTAAATAGTCCGTTGAGAGTATAACACATCTTGATCGCTCTGTAAACTAAATATTCGCGCAAGTGTGCGCGTACGATTTTTGCGTACGGGCGTGATTCATCACGCCCTCGGCAAGGGCCAAGCTCCACACCCAGGGCATGATTCTTCACGCCCGTACGAACCGGCCATCGCTTCCTTCAGATCGCACCAAAATCTCACGCACGCCCTTAGCAACCCCCATCAGGGCGCAGGCAAGCTGACGCCCCTACAGTCGTCGAAGTTAGTAGGGGCGTCAGCTTGCCTGCGCCCTGGGGTGGCGGGTGTGGCTTGTGCAACGATCTGAACCTCACCCTTCCTTTTTTCGGACAATTTGAAACACTATAGTCTAGTATGCATCATCATAACCTTGAAATCAACTCAGCATATCACATAGCAAGCACATCTGCCTAGCCCGTTGGTCATGTCTTAAAGTTGCCGCATCGATGAGTTTCGGTTATAATGATCAACACCGCACCATATTATATCTCATATGATGTATTTAATGTACGGTCGGATGATACGTATAGATGTCACATACAAAGGAGCCTTATGACCGAGCAACTGAACATAATCATCGTCCCACATACACACTGGGATCGTGAGTGGTACCAAACCTTCCAACAGTTTCGTATGCGCCTGGTACGTGCCGTTGACAAGTTGCTCGATATCTTAGATCGCGATCCCAACTTCAGCTACTTCATGCTCGATGGCCAGACAATCGTTCTGGATGACTATTTAGAGGTACGACCGGAGCAGGAGAAACGCCTGAAACGCTATACACGTTCTGGCCGTATAACCGTGGGCCCATGGTACTTGCAGCCCGACGAATTCCTCGTCAGTGGGGAGTCGCTGGTGCGTAACCTGCAGATCGGTCTGCAACGAGCAGCAGAGTTCGGCGAACCCATGCGCGTCGGCTATCTCCCCGACTGCTTTGGCCATATAGCGCAGTTGCCGCAGATCCTGCGCGGGTTTGGGATTGATAGCGCAGTTTTCTGGCGCGGCGTTGGTGCGGACGCACGGAAAAGCGAGTTTTACTGGACCGCACCGGATGGTACTCGCGTGCTTGTCGTGCATCTCGCCGATTCCAGAGGATACTCCAACGCCGCTGTCATGCCATTAACGCCGCAAGAGTTCACTACCCGTGTCGAGTTGCTCACCGCCAACTTGCTACCCAAGGTGACAACCAACACCCTGCTGTTCATGAACGGCTCCGATCACCAGGAACCACAAGATGGTCTACCCACAGCTATCGAATCCGCCAATGCACGCTTGTCCTCCATCAACCCCGAACACGAGAAAATTCTTGCACGCTTTAGTGGACAGGATGGGAACATACCTCACTTTGATACGATCCATCTACGCATAGGAACGCTCCCCCAATATATTGAAGTTGTTCGCCAGCACGGCGAAAATGCAAATGGCAGGCCCTTACAAACGCTCGGCGGCGAGATGCGCAGCAGTCAGTATGCGCACCTGTTGCCGGCCGTCCTCTCCACACGGATGTGGATCAAACAGCAGAATGCTGCGACAGAGCACCTGCTCGAGCGCTGGGTCGAACCCCTGACGGCATGGGCCTGGAAACTAGGCGCAACATATCCGCAAGGCCTGGTTCGGCTGGCATGGACGTATCTCTTACAGAACCACCCGCACGATAGCATCTGTGGCTGTAGTATTGACCAGGTCCATCGCGAGAACAGCGTTCGCTTCGCCCAGAGCCAGCAGATCGGCGAGGGTGTGGTCGCACAGGCAATGCAGAGCCTTGTGTCCGCAACAGATACACGAGCGCCTTTCCCCGTTACACACCTCAGCCATGAACCCATCCCAATCGTTGTCTTCAACCCTGCACCTGGGCCACGCACAGCCCTAGCACAAGTGGTGGTACAGATCCCTGGTTCGCTGCGCAATGCCGTCATCGTCGACGAATGGGGTGAGCAGATGCTCGCGCAGGCGACTCATCGTTGGAAACAGGAACTAGGGGCGATGCCAATACCACGCGAGACGTTGGCAGCAGCCGTCGCCTTAGCAGGAGTGGATGTACCTGGACAACTCACTCAATTGGCTCACAATATGATTATGACAGTCCTGGGCCAGCCCGACGACCCGCGTGTCATTACCCATATGTACCTTGCCGATGCCGGTGAAGCTTCACCAGGGGTGGAACATCTCGAGATCATGATTGCGCCGCGCGGACGTGTTGCTATCAACGAACAGGAGCTTCATGCCGCCGAACAGCAGATACTGGCAGTATTGGCACGCGAAGATGTGCATATCGTGGAGGTATCGGTAGTGGACCAGGTGCGCGAAACGATTGATTTCGTCGCCGCCGATCTGCCTGCCTATGGTCTCAAGACGTTCTGGCTCTATCCCCGCGGTCTCAAGGGCGAGAAACACGGGCGACCACAAGGGCCCACCCCACGCCACACCGCCACTCTCGCCCCTACAGAGACGGACGTCAATACTGTAGCAGGCCAGCAAGCGGGTGAAACATCACCTCAGTCGTATATCGAAAATGAGTTTTACCGCGTCGAGGCGAATGGAGAAGATGGGACGCTCACGGTCACCGATAAACAGACCGGGGCTGTTTTTACAGGGCTGAATCGCTTTGTGGATGGTGGTGATGTGGGCGATTTGTACACCTACTGCCCACCCGCACAAGACTCGCTCGTTACGCTGCCCATGGAACCGCCAAAGATCGAACTGGTCAGCGAAGGGCCTGTCCATGCCACGCTGCGTATCAGGGGACGTTGGGCACTTCCCAGCGCCTGTTCCCCCAGCCGTGCCGGACGCAGTGCACGCACAACCATTTGTACTATTACCAGCGAGGTATCATTGATCCCCGGTCTGCGTCGTATAGATATTCACACCGGCGTGGAGAATCTGGTAAAAGACCATAGACTACGTGTGAATTTTCCGCTACCCTATAGTGTAGAGAGCGCTGCCGCCGAAGGTACCTTCGAGGTGCGCTCGCGACCAATTGCCGCGCCTCATCCTGCGGATGTCGCTGAATGGGCCGAAACGCCCGTCAACACATTTCCGCAGAAACGCTTTGTCGACGTCAGTGACGGAACCCTGGGATTGGGCATACTCAATCGCGGCCTGCCGGAGTACGAAGTAGTACAAGACGGTCACGCCACCACTGCAGATCGTTCAAGAGGGCAACTACAGGTAGCGCTGACACTGCTGCGTTGTGTCGAGTGGCTTTCACGGGGCGACCTGGCTACTCGTCGCGGCCACGCCGGGCCACCTGAACACACACCGGAGGCGCAATGTCTGGGACATCACGAGTTTGACTATGCACTCGTACCGCATAGCGGCGACTGGGAGGCAGAAGAAGCACTCGTATTGCGCGAGGCGCAGGCCTTCAACACGCCCATACGTGCAAGCGTAACTAACCAGCATGCGGGGCAACTTTCTTCACAAGCAACATTGATAGAGGTTGAGCCACGCGAACTCGTCGTCAGTGCCATCAAGCGCAGCAACTCAGGAGAAGGCCTGATCGTGCGCGTGTACAACCCTCTGAGCCGTGCAGTCGAAGCCAGCCTGCGACCGGGAGAGCACTCGCGCGGGAAGCACCCGCACAAAGCATTTGTGACAAACTTACAAGAGGAGCCACAAGAAGAGCGATTATGGAGTGATGCAGAGCCCGTACATTTTGGCATGCGTTCCGGAGAAATTCTGACCGTATTGTTTCAGTAACTAATCAGGTGCCAGGATCCTTGCTGCCTCCGGCAGCTCATATCTGCTTTTGCTGCGTGCTGCTTTAAGGAGGTAGGTGATCTGCTCATCTGAAGCAAACTCGCTGCCTCCGGCAGCTCATGTCTGCTTTTGCTGCGTGCTGTGCAGCCGCAGGCTGCACAGCACGCAGCAAAAAAACCTCTTGCGAACCACCGAAGGTGGTGAGGAGTCCTGAGGTTGCAGTGTTTCAATAGTTTGAACTCAAAGGTCCTATAGTAGCATCTTTTTGCCTTTCATAAACGTTGTAATCGTAGATATGGAGCTATATAGTCTGAAAGGGGCATTCGTCCTGTGTTCGCAAATACTATAATTATCCTCGGCCCAGCCGCATCAGGAACAGGGGGCCTGCTAGGTGCTTTAAGCAGTGCATTGGGGCTTATTATCGGCTTTGTAGTTGCCTTCACAGTCATCTTCTGGCTGAGTCTCATCATCTGGACGTTCCGCGATATCCGCTCGCGTACGCAAGATTTCCTATCGCAGATTCTCGCAACATTATTAGTCACCGTGTTCTTCATCGGTGGCCTTTTCATATACATGATTTTGCGTCCCCGCCAGACACTCGCCGAGATTTATGAGCGCCAACTGGAGGAGGAATCCCTCCTGGCCGAGATGACCGAGCGCCAGACCTGTAACAACTGCCATGCGCGTGTTGAGTCGGACTTCCAGATCTGCCCATCCTGCGGTCAAAAGCTGAAGCGACCCTGCCCCAAGTGCGAACGCCTACTAGAACTGCGTTGGGTCTTCTGCCCCTATTGTGCAACCAACCTCGCGCCCGTCCCAATGCCCAGCATGCCTGCCATGCAAGGCATGCAAGGTATACCCGGCACCCCTGGCGTCCCCATGGCCGGCAACCGCTATTGATGCTGGTGCAAGAGTGGGAAGAAGCAGGGGTCCAGGGGGCGGCAGCCTCCTGGCGGAGCGCGAGGTGTCCTCGCTCCCTTCCATCACTTCGCCGCCGAAGGCGGCACATAGAGACTTTGCAACACCCCTGCCATTGATCATGGGTGTATGAACTACTTGTTGGCAATCAAGCGAGCGGAGGACAAGTGTAGGGGCCGATTCATCGTGCCCATCGCCGATTTATCGGCCCCTGATTCTCCACTTGCTGACCAGAAGGGATATTCTCCTGGAACCAACCACCGGGGCCGATAAATCGGCGATGGGCGCGGTAAACCGGCCCCTACGTCGCTCGCTTGCCTACACCTATCTCATACACCCGATGTTCAGTCTCAGAAACACAGTATAGCACGACTGTGATATGATAGAAGGTGATCCTACAGAGGTGAGTAATGTCTTTAACAGTGATAGATCGCTTCCATCCTCACTTGCGCCGCGAACTACAAACAGCGATTGATGCTGGACAATTACATAAGTGTGACGAAATAGCCCTGCTGGAGCCAGAACAGCTGCTTCCATTGGCGCGACTTAGCCTGCTCATGCTGGTGGTAGGAGGGTTGTTCTTTGGCGGACTAAACTTCGTCGCATACATGTGGCAAACGCATGCCAGCAGCGGACGGATAGGAGGCTGGGGACTAATCGCATGGATTGTGATAAATATAGTGGGTTATCTTGTCATCTTACCAATTCATGAGTTGCTTCACGGAGTTGCATTCACATTTTGGGGTGGCAAGCCCTATTATGGGGCAAGGTTGCCGTTTGCGCTCTACTGCGGTGCGAAAAATCAATTGTTCCGTCGCAATCAGTATCTAGTGGTGGGGTTGGCTCCATTGGTAATCATTACGCTGGTTGGTATCATTTTCACGCTGCTTTCTCCTGGACTTGCCTCCTATACCATCTTTGCCACAGTAGGCAATTTCTCCGGTGCGGCTGGGGATGTATTAGGCACCATGAAGCTATTACAGCAGCCGGAGTCCGTGTTGGTAGAAGATACGGAGACAGGCTTCAGAGTCTGGGAGATCACTTTATAATGCCAGAATTGCCGGAAGTAGAGCACACGGCACGCCAGTTGCGTGCCACCATCGTTGGAGCGACCATTAGCGAAGCACAGGTCTTCTGGGAACATGCCATCGGCTATCCTTCCGTCCCGGATTTTCTAGCCGAGGTTGCCCAAAGGCGTATTGAAGGGGTACGGCGGCGCGGCAAATTCCTTCTGCTCGATCTAGCTGGCGATTTGTTCCTGACCATTCACCGTCGCATGACGGGTAACTTACTAATCCTCTCGCCCGGTTGGGAGATCGATACGAGTCTGCGGCAGATTGATCCTGTGGCCTGGGGGACAAAGGGGCCATTTTTTAAGAAGATAGAGGCTGACCAGGCCCCAACCTTTGATATCACTCTCCTTTCTTATTGCCGGGTCTGCTTTTATCTTACTGATGGGCGGTTTTTGCTCTTCACCGATCCGCGCAAATTTGGGCGTATCGAACTGTGGCCACGCGCACTTGAAGCGAAAGCCTTGGCAGGGCTAGGCCCGGAGCCTTTGAGCACCGAGTTTACAGTAGAGCGTTTGATGGAGGCTCTCGCGGATCGTAAAAGCGCCATCAAACAGGTGCTCTTAGCTCAGGAAGTTGTTGCAGGTATAGGCAATATCTATGCTGATGAAGCACTGTTCTACGCAGCCATCCACCCGCTGCGCCGGGCCAGCTCACTCACACCTTGCGAGGTATACCTCTTGCACCAGGGGATTGTCTCGGTTCTGACGCTGGGAATAGAGCATGGCGGGACATCGTTCAATGACTACCGCGATCTTTGGGGTGAAGCTGGAGATAACTATAATCATGTGCGTGTCTATCACCAACATGGAAAACCCTGCGTGCGTTGCGGCACGCCAATTGAGCGGATCACCGTGGCGCAGCGGAGTACTCATTTCTGTCCAGGATGCCAGAAACTCACATCGGAGTAAAGAAAGCTGGTGTGCATTGCAACGTACCACCCGGGAAGTTGGTGAAGGTCACATCCACTGTAGCCGGTACCCCGACTGGTTGGCGTCCCTGGAGCGGCAGGTGGAACGAAACAAATCCTCCGGCATCGCTCGTGGATTGTTGACTGAGCGGCTGATCTCCATCCTTGAAATGGACGACTGCGCTGGCAGTCGCCCCACTGACGCCGGCGATATCTTTGGTCAGCCGTGCGTAAATAGTAATGGTGGAGTTGGGTCTGGGAGCATTGTTTGACGACCAGGCCCCGCAACGGTACTCGGGCACGGTGGGTATCTGTGAGATTTGTGACTGAAACGACGGGTTGATGGTCACTGTCGGTTGCAATCGGACCTGGTTCGTGTTAGCAAGCGGAGCGCATGACGCTAAAAGTAGCAGTAACCCGACATATAGGATGCTGAATGAGATATGGCGCGTACTGTTCATGTGTTATCGCAGAAAAGCTACATGTCCTGAATGTCTCCGCGAACAAGCGAAGCTGCCATAATTTGCTGACATGAGTACATTATATCATAGACAGGTAGTTATCGGCGGCTTGCTCAATTCGTAGGACTGTGCTACACTGTAACTGGTTAGAAAACGCCCACCAGTCCCTGTCATCAGGCTACCTGTGTCGATTGTCTGTGAATCAGGCGGCAAAGCTATTACCGCGTTGTTTTCGATGTCGCAGGCGTCTGCCCAGCGCAGGCGTAGGAGCATCAGTCGCAGTAGGGAAGCAGCGAGATGTTCTCTGAGTAGAATGTCTCACCATAGTGTATGTTGGGCAAATGTGGATGTAAGAGCATAAGAGAGGCGGGACTTCTATGGCAAACAACAAACGTGGACCAGAACCGGGGTCGCAAAAGGCAAAGCATGGTGGTCAAGCTGTCCGAGCAAAGTATGGCCCCGAATTCTATGCCAAAATCGGCAGAAAAGGCGGAGAAAAGGTCAAGGAGAAGCGCGGCCCGCAGTTTTATGCCGAAATTGGTAAAAAGGGTGGTGAGTCCACCAAGCGCCAGCAGGGCTCAGAATTTTACTCCAGGATTGGTAAGAAGGGCGGTGAGCGTGGCCGCTCCTCAAGCGAGGATACCGCTGCTGCTGAGAAGAAGTAAGTGGAGTCTTGAATGATCCATTTTCGGGTGGCGGGGACCTGGAGGATGCAAGCCCCGCCAGGATAACTCAGTTGGATTTCCTCAAGAAGGGTGGCACGTCCACTTTTTCTTCCTCTTCATTCGCCTGCTTTGCCTGCGGCGTTTTCTGATGACGACCAAGGCTGCGGAGACCACGTAGGTCGTCCAGGCTGCGTTGTGGGCGTGCTGGCGAACCAGGTAGTCGTGTTTGTGGTACAGGTGTGGGTGCAGGCTTCACCGGAGGGTTGGCAAAACTAGCAGGTCGTGGCTGCGCAGGTACGGCTGGAGGCGTCGGTACTGGTGCAACATACGATGCAGCCTGCTTTAGCTGAGTCGAATCGACTGGCACCGGGCGCGGTTGATCTGCGCGACTGGCTTGCAGGTGCGTGGGACGCGCCAACCGTCGCTCTTCCATACCGGCGGCGATCAATGTCACCCGAATGGTATCGTGCAGAGTTGGGTCGATGACGGCACCAAAAGTGATATCGGCTGTATTGTCAACGGCACTGCCAATAGCTTCGGCCACCTCGTTGACCTCGAAGAGCGTCATGTCTTCGCCTCCGCTGATATTAAAGAGCACGCGCTGGGCTCCGCGAATGGTGACATTGAGAAAACCACCTGCGATGGCTTCTTCGGCTGCGCATTGTGCCCGGTTTCTCCCTTGCCCCTGCCCAATACTCATCGATGCGGTACCAGACTCTTGTAGGACGCTACGTACATCGGCAAAGTCCACATTCACCAGCCCTGGCACATTGATAACCTCAGCAATACCTTGTACACCTTGACGCAACACGTCGTCGGCAAGCTGAAAGGCATCCGCCAGACTGCGATCATGCCCAGGAATTGAGAGCAGGCGGTCATTGGGGACGATGATTAGAGCGTCGATCACTGCACCCAACTCCGCTATACCAGCTTCCGCAATGCGCCGTCGTCGAGTTCCTTCAAATGGAAACGGAAGTGTGACAATACCGATAGTCAGTGCACCCAGCTTATTAGCAATGGAGGCGACGACTGGAGTTGCCCCTGTGCCTGTGCCTCCACCCATGCCGGCAGCAATAAAGACGAGGTCGGATCCGTCCAATGCGGCACGAATCTCGGCTTCACTTTCGCTTGCTGCACGTGTACCTACCGAAGCATTGCCACCTGCGCCCAGGCCTTTTGTGAAGTGTTGCCCCAGACAGATGCGTGTGGGGGCTTCTGAAAGTGAAAGTACCTGTGCGTCGGTGTTCATAGTAATGTAACGTACTCCACGTACCCCTGTGCTAATCATGCGATTGACAGCGTTCATGCCCCCGCCACCGACACCAGCAACCACGATATCGACATGGAGTTGTGTCTGCTGCTGGACATAGACGTAGGATTGAGGAGAAATGGCATCTTCTTCGGTGTCTCGTAGCCCGCGGCCTAGCCAAACTTGCTCGTGCTCTTGCTTCATATCTTCCACCTCCACCTCGTGCCGCAGTACGGCCCATTGGTCATTCGGAACACAATCTTCGTCTTGCGTCAAAACCGACTCCTCATTCAAGAAACAACGTGCCCTGTTTAGTTGGACGTTTCCAAACGGGTAGACAGAACCCACACCCTGCCCAGCTTCTTGAACACAGGAGTATTATACCCTACCAAGGCAACAGGAGTAAATACACTCCTGCTTGCCGGGTGTATGAAAAAGTTGTAGATACTTAGGCAACAAGGCGTGGCTGTTGTTCCCAGAACTCGTCGTACGTCTCATTGAGCACTGAGGTACGCAAGGCCAGCACGGCATCGAGTCCTTCGGGGGTCCAGCGCATGCCAGCCCGCTTCGCGCGGGTGCTGACCACCGTTTTACAAGCCGCCTCGACGATGCCACTGCCGACATGCATGCGCTTTCGGCCCGAAACGCGGGATAGCGCATGCGCTGGGCATTGGTGGTGAAGTAGTCCACTGCTTTCTCTGGGACACTACGACTTTCATTGGGCTCTGGAGGGATCTTTGGCAAGGCAGCAATGGCCATCACCAACTCCTCGACCTGCCCGTGAACGAGCAGCCTACAGGCGAGCTCCGCCCAGCTAGTGGCCTGTGGACTGCTGTGTCCAAAGACGGCATGGGCGACTTCCCAGACATGTTGTTGGGCATGGTAGAGATCGACAATCTGCACCGCTCCTCTTAACTGTTCGGAGACGAGCTTCCAGATCCAAGGCGCCCCATCTCCCAAGACGACCACTTGTTTGGCCTCTCGGAGTCCACGGGAAAAGGTCTCGGCGGCCTCTTCTAACGTCAGTCGTGTCCCTAAATAGCTGATGAACATCTGAACCCCTGGGGTGGTCCGCCGCCCATGGACTCCCCAGAGCGCGTCAGCAGGTGCTGTTCCATGCGAGCACTGCTGCTCCTGCTCTGCCTCTGTTCCTGATTCCACCTGGCACTGATAGTACGCTCGCTTCCATTCTACCTTGCCCAGGACGGTTAATAGTTGTCTCGGTCGGTAGCCAACCAAGTGTTGCTCATGACCACATGCGAGTATGTCAAGGAGTTCGGGGATAAAATCTCAAGCATTCATAGAAAGATACATTGCAATTATCCCAACAGGCTTATTGACTTGTCCTATAACAATGAACGGGGCATCTTCATTTTCCATATCCCCTTAAGCCCGTTAAGGCCTCATATGTTCAATGGGACATTTTATAAACGAGCCGATACAGGTAGCACAGAGCCAATGAACTGGCATGAGGTAAGAGATCAGATGCTGTATACAGAGGGACGCCTTCAACAAGTCAGATTGCTTCGCTTAAAAATTGCTAAAGAACAATATGGTGAGGCAGTACTGCAACTGATGAAAGCAAAGAATGGAAGTTATCAGAGAGAAAAAGCAAGTTTTTGTCTAGCACAAGCAAACGATGAACGAGAGAAAGCAGATAATATGGACAGAAAAGAAAATCGAACAGTACCCAACATAACAGAAGCAGATACGCAAGAGGCAGTCAGTATATTTAGGACACATGCTGCAAATTGGCTGCGTATGGCTGCGGCCTGTCTAGAAATGCCAAATGAAAGCAGATCAACAGGAACATAAAAACGCCTGACGCCTTGCATAGAGGCAGCCGAAACCTTACAGCTAGCGCTTCAATAGGTTATACTTGCATCGAGCATGTATTGTGAGAGCTAGGAGAAAGATATGTCAGAGGAGAAGCAGTTTACACCATATCGTATGCGGAGTAGTCCTGAAATCAGATTGAATGCGACACCTATCATACACAGAGATGACAGTATAGAACATGCATATACTGTTGATATTAGTCCCGATCTACCTTCCGTCACGCTGAAAGTGTTTATCTTCCCTAATGGTGATGCAAGAGTAGAAGCCGATTTTGTTGACCCCCATATCCTTCAAGGAGCACCGCCAAGCAGTTGCTACTAGTCTTCCTATCGTTTGCGTTTTACTTTGTGAAACAAACACAGCTACAGACGAAACACCAATCAAAGGTAGAGCAAGTGCGCTCACACCGTGGAGACCAATTCGACCCTCCTCATATAGCAGCTTGCGATGTATATTTTCGTATTTCTGTCAAATGGCGGTTGGCGTGGCTATAGGTGTCGGTGTTGCTATAGGCGTCGGCGTAGCCGTAGGTGTCGGCGTAGCCGTAGGTGTCGGCGTAGCCGTAGGCGTCGGCGTCGGTGTCGGATGTGGTGTGGGTGTCGGATGTGGTGTGGGTGTCGGCACAGAGGTAGGGCGTAGCGGTGGGACAGAAAAAGGAGAGGGAGACAAGGTTGGCATCGCTGTCGGCAGAGGCGTGGGTGTAGGATGTGGTGTGGGTGTCGGCACAGAGGTAGGACGTAGCGTAGGGACAGGAGGTGGAGATGCCTGTGGAGATGGAGAAGGCGCGTGAGATGGAGATGCGTGAAATGTTCGTGAGCCCACCAGCCAGGTCAGGCCACCTCCTGCGACAACCAACCCCGCAATACCGAGTAACACCGTACGTCGTGAGACCCCGCGTTTTGGCGCAACAACTGCTGTGGACAGCGATGAAATGCTGGGTGCAGTCTCTATTGTGCTGATTGGTAATGGCGTCATCTCTGCTGCACTGAGGAGTGATGGATCAGTCTCTGTCGTACTGAGCACTAATTGCGTAATCTCTCTGGTACTAAGCGGCTCTGGGGTAGAGACAGCTTCAGGAATAGGGGTCACAGGTACGGGAGCAGGCGTAGACACCACTGGCACGGTCGGCTCCGTAACTTTGTCCGGGGATGCCGGAAGCGTAGCTGTGAAGCTTGTGGGCTCTGTCGATGGCGTGGAGGTCGACGTCAAGAGCGTCGGCATACTGTCTGATGGGAGTGACTCCCCTGTTGGCGACACAGGGGGACTCAGTGGCGTCCCCAGCACTGTTGGGGCATCGCCTCGCGTCTGCTCCGTTTGCCACGCTTGTTCCAACGCATCGGCGAATGCCTGCACACTCGCAAAACGCTCTTTGGGGTCTTTGGCCAGTGCTCTGAGCACCACTTGCTCAATGGCAGGCGGGATCGTCGAGATTGACTCGCGTAAGGATGCGGGGGGAACAGCCAGGTGCTGGGCAACGATCTCGGTGAGAGAACCCTCAAAAGGTCGAGTCCCACTGAGCCACTCGTACACCACCACACCGAGTGCATATTGATCACTAGCCAGCCGCGGTTTGCCTCGAATTTGTTCTGGCGCCATGTAGGCCATCGTCCCTGTCGTCTCCTCGATGCCTTGGTAGCGCGAGCTTTGCGCCACGGTGGCGATACCGAAATCACTCAAGAGGAGTTCTTCGCGCTGACCCACCAGCATGTTCTCCGGCTTGACATCGCGGTGGATGAGCCGCTGGTCGTGGGCATACTGCAAGGCACCTGCCACCTGCTTGACGTAGGGGAGGATGGTGGGTAGTGGCAACGGGACACCTTTGGGGTGATGCTGGCGGAGCGAGCCGCTGGGGGCGTAGTCCATGACCAGAAAGGGGGTGTCATCTTGCACGTCAAAGTCGAAGACACGCACGATATGCGGATGATTGAGATGGGCGATCGTGCGGGCCTCTTTCTCAAAACTCTCCACCTCATGAGGATTGGCAAGGCGCGTGTAGAGGATTTTGACAGCTGCCTGGGTGCCCAAGCGCAGATGCTCACCCAGATAGACTTCTGCAAAGCCGCCCTGTCCCAAAAGGCGGATGAGCCGATACTTGCCAAGCTGTTGGCCGATGCGATCAGCCATCGTTCAGTCCTCTCTTGAGAGCATCCTGCCCTCAGTGGCGGTCTACGGAAGGTTGGTGTTTCCCAGGTCGTCGTACGAAGAAGGGAACCAGTGTCATTCTATCACAACAAGATATGGTTGACCAAACTCCCTAAAAAAGGGGGCGTATCGTTGGCGAAGGGTCGGGTTTTGTCGAGTGGGTATTTCAAGCTCGGTTCTGTACCTAAAAACTGCATCCGTAAAGGGGGTGAGGTAGCGTATCCTTGGCTAAGGGTAGGAAAAAGAGGGCAGGAAGGAGGCAAAAAGAAAGCTGAAGGACTCCGAAGTGGTACAGTAGGTGAAAACCAACTCATCTCAACCACAAGGAGGCATCAGCAAGATGAGTATACACTTTTCGCAGGAGAAACTGAACGGGCAGGAACGTAAAAAGGTCATCGAAGAAGTGCAAAAGCGCATGCGAGAGGCGGCTCTGGCAGCCATCAAGTTGATCCTGGAGGCCTTTCTGGAAGCCGAGGTGAGCGCCAAACTCGGACGGGAGAAAGGTGAATCACGACGGGTGAGCAGGCAGGCCCGCGAGATCGACTGGGCGCGTGGCCACTGTGGATGTCCGGGATGCCCACCAGTTCACCCGTGATGGGCATTACCTGCGAGCGTTGGAGACTGGCTGGGGGCACATCAAAGCGGCTCCCGGTGCCGATGCTGGAGTGCGGATGCTGCGGCCATGATGTGGTCTGCCACTTCACGATCCTGGAGAAGTACCAGCGATTTTGGCTGGATCTGGATCAAGACGTGGTGTTTGGCAGTGGCTTGTGCGAGAGTTTGCGCCAGTCTCGCGTCAGCGCTGGAGTGCAGTGGTGGGTGGCAGTGTGGGGTTGCGCACCAGCGCATCGTCGCATTAACCAGATCGCACCCTTGCTCAAGCACGCGCACCAAGACCCCATCAGCGACGTTCCGCCCGTGGTGCAATTCGATGGCATTTGGCTGCGGCTGCAGATCCCGACTGACACCTACAAGCGGGACAAACGGCAGCGCAAGCGCCAGGGACGCAAAGGCAAGAAGGTCGTGCTGTTGGTCGCGACTTCCGCTTCTGGCCCAATGGCACCCGGCAGATTGTGGACTCTTAAGTGGCCGACAGCGAGAGCAAAGCGGGGTGGGAACGACTCGTGCACCGGGTGTGGCAACGGGGTGTGCGGCTGGAGGCGGGCCTGCAAGCGGTGGGAAGCCGATGGCAGTGGGGAGTTAGGGGAGGCGTTGGCTTTGGTGTATGGGGCCACCATCGTTGAGCAACGCTGCATCTTTCACAAGCTACGCAATGTGGCCGACAAGTGTCGCGAGGAACTCAAGGGCGACGACCATAAAGAGATGAGAACCCAGGTGCTAGAGCAGGCCAGGAGCATCTACCAAGCCGAGAGTGCGCGAGGCGCGCCAGAACACGCTTGGCGACCTTTGCCGACACCTGGGGCGCACGCACGCCCAAGACGGTGGCCACCCTCCAACGGGATTTCGAGCAGACGATTGTGAACTCAGCCCTGGAAGGAATAGCACGCGAATTGATCCGCACTACCTCGTTGTTGGAACGCACCAACCGCGAGTTGCGGCGCAAGTTTCGCCAGCTGGGCTGCTTTAGCAGTCTCAAGGGCGCTGAGGCGGCCATTTACTTACAGGTTCAGCGCTTTCATGCTCGTTGGTCCAAGCAGACGTGGTGGGACACCTCTCACTCGCTCTATTTCGACTTCTGTCATCTCGACCCTTAACAAAGGATACGCTACCCGGAACTTACTCTTTCTTCAGCGTGATGCCACCAGGATTTGCTTTCGCGGCCTTTTTCTCTTTCTGCAGCTGTTTTTTCTGCTTGTTTGACTTAGGTGCAGCCTTCTGCGTTTTTTTCTGTTCTTTATTTGCCATGGTACATGACTCCTAATTACATAATGTGAAATCTGTGCCAACGCTTATCATGGTTATACGGGCGCTGGCTCTTTTGTAGACACATGTATTGTATCAAATTCCGAGGCCTACTTCTACCTCTGGTTCGCTATCGAACTACGAAAACTTGGTGGCTGCCAGGGCAACCGCAAGGGCCTCCCTACTCGATATGGTTTCTTTAATATCTTGCTACTCCCTCCACGGTGTGGTACAACGGGACATGTGTACGGAGGTTTAACACATGATGCACAGGGAAGAGAGACTCCAGACTATGGCCCGGACATATACCGGGCTTCAGCTATGCTTTGCCGCCAGAAGGCTCGGCGGTCTGTGCCTGGCTCTGATGCTCACTATGGCTTTCTTGCTGTTTCTTCCTGGCAGTGCACTGGCTTCCTCGGCATCCTCGCTGACATTGGCAGCGAATGCCACTAGAGCGACCGGTGGGCCCATGTTGCAGGTCAACGCGGGCTTCGATGGGCGTTATCGCAATGGGGATTGGGTACCCATCCACATCACCTTACGCAATAATGGGGCCGATTTCAGTGGCACACTCTCTACCAGTAATCCGCCCGGTCCGGTGCAAGCTACCAGTTTCACGGCAGTCCCTGTCTCAACGTATCAGCGACCCATCACGTTGCCTCATGGCACACAGCAACAGGTCACCATGTATCTCCCCATCAATGCACTTTTCGGTACTTTCAGTATTCCGGTGCAATTGCTCGACCAACATGGGAACATAATCCAGTCGCAGTCTGCTTCCCTGCAAGCGCTCAACCAGGAGGATGTATCTGTGGGTCTGCTCTCGGATCAGACGACAGGCTTTGGCCCTCTGCAGGCTCTTGCGTTGCCCAGCCAGAGTGGCTCTGTAGTCGCGCAATTCCTTGACGCGCAGACGATGCCAGACATGGCAACTGTGCTGGCCAACTTCAACCTGATTGTACTGGATAACTTCACAATCAGCAGCCTCTCTCACCGGCAAGTGACGGCCTTAGAAACCTGGGTGAATCAAGGAGGAGCGCTCGTTGAGATCGGTGGCGCGCAGTGGCGACGCACGCTCGGTTCCCTTTCCGCTCATCTGCTGCCCGTCAGCATGTATAGGACGAGCACCCTATCAGCCGGGACGCAGTTGTTACCCATTGACGGTCCGACTGCTGAGGCGTCGGGGCCACATACCGCCACCGGTACGCTCCAGACATCTGTCACAGTGAGTACAGCAACTGCACAAGCAGGTGCACGGACTATCTTGTCTGCTGGCACCGTGCCATTACTGGTTCAGATTCAGCACGGCCAGGGCAGCATCTGCTATCTCGCCTTCGATCCTACTGTTGAGCCAATCGTTGGCTGGCCTGGCGCTACGGCTCTATGGAAAAGCCTGCTGCTTCGCACCCTGGGCGAGCAACTTGTGCCATCTAATTTTAGTCCTGATACCAGTGTTGACACAGCATATGCCCTGGCAAAATTGCAACACGCGCTCTTGCCCTATGCCTCCCCTACTCCCTGGGTTCTGGTTCTGGTCTTCCTGGGTTACCTGGTCATCCTTGGACCTGTGCGCTGGCTCATCGTTCGCAAGTTCAAGCGCAGGACCTGGAGTTGGCGCATTGCTTTGAGCACCATTGTGGTCTTCTCCCTGTTCAACTACGGGTTGGCACTCTATCAACAGGGAACGTCTATGCTCAGCAATAGTCTCTCTATCATCCGGCTTGACCCTAGAGGTGCTCATAGTACTTCCTACGTTGGCGTCTATGTGCCTTTTGGGTCTACGGACGGGGATGTGCAGGTACATTTTCCCAATAACACCCTGGTCCAACCGTTCGCTAACTATGTGCTGCACCAGGAACCGGCCTCTATCGCGGCCGGTTCAGATGGGACGGATGTGAACCTGCCAGGAGTGGACCTCGGAGCGTTAGAAGCATTCCAGGTGGAGCAAGACCTTCCTGTGCAAGGAGGAATCACCTCCCATTTGATGTTTGCGCACGGAACACTCGTAGGAACCGTGACCAACACACTGCCGACTGCCCTCAGTGATGTCTATGTGCTGATGGCGCACAGTGTTGTGCGTCTTGGTACCCTGGGTCCAAATCAAACTAGCGGCATTATGCTTCCGTTGCCTGTTTCATCGACCAATGCGAGTCTGCCAGGGTGTGGATCATTGGTGAGCCAGGTGACAAAGAGCAGTGGAGGACTGCCTGCCGGATACAATCGGCTATTCTATCATGACATAGATCGATCATTGAGCGAAAAGCAACGCCATGCGAGCTTTCTGGTGTTCATACTTAATTCGCTACAATGTAGCCTCTCGTCTTTAGGAGCAGGAGGCTCTCCGGCTACCTTGATTGGCTGGGCGGATCAGGCGCTAGATGCAGTGAGCGCCCTTACCTTCAACGGTATCCATCCAGGTGGGCTGCATGAGACGTTGTTGCTGGCTCCACTCGATATTAAGTATGGCGCTGCTTCTCTGAGCCTGCCAGCCGATGTATTGCCAGGACAGCTGGTGGACGTAGAAGCTGTGAGCATACGGCGCCTATCAACCGTTTCCTATGCGCTGATGAAGGGCCAGATCATCTTTGAATATAGCCTGCCCACGTTGGGACAGGGAGGAATCCAACGTCTGACGCTTAGCCAACCGGCGGATAGCTTGACACAGCCGTATTCGAGTCCAGGGGGGTTGCTCAAGGACCCGGCGCATGTGGCACTGTACAACTGGCGAACAGCTTCCTGGAATGCGATCACGCTTACTCCATCCGCGTCCTTTAGTACGCAGAACGTCAATGCTTACCTTGGTCCTGGTGGACGGATTCTGGTGCAATGCGTGAACCAGGAGAGCGATTTGGGTATAGTCGCTTTCACGAAACCGATCCTTAGTGTTAGTGGCGAGTGAACATCATACATTTGCGCGTGGGGGTTCCCACTGCTATGGTGGCGGAGTCAGGAGCTTCTCAACCGTTTCGAGGAAGGTGCTCAGATCCAGTGGTTTGCCTAGACCAACAATATCCCGTTTTTCGAGCGTGTGCCACGGCATCGCTGAACTGGCCGTCATCAAGATCACAGGAAGGTCTGTGAACTCATTGAAGGTTTGGAGGTGGTCATACAGTTCGATCCCATTCATGGAAGGGAGCTGGTAATCGAGGATGAAGAGGTTGGGTTTGAGACCGTGGATGACCTTCAAGGCGGCAAAGCCATCGCGTACTCTGACAGGATGATAGGGCGTTTCCTGCAAAAGAGCTTGTTCGAGGAAGGTCCCGATGTCGTCATCGTCCTCGACGATGAGAATGACTTTCGCATCCTGATATTTTCCTTTAGATGGTGGTTCATTTTCGTCGGGCATGAGACTCCTCGAGCTAGTTGGGTAGAGACCGAAATACGATTTACTCTAACACGAAAAGAAAGAGGAAATCGTTTCAACAGGCTCCAGGATCACACAGCATCTCTTAGATCTATATGATCTAGCTCAGCAAATGCGCGGCAACGGATCCCCAACCAGCATATCCAATACACGCATCCCGCCGATGTCGGTGCGCAAAAAGACCAGTCCGGCAGGTTCAGCCTGGACTATGCCGATTACCACCGCTTCGCGACCGAGCGGATGAGCACGCATGGCTGCCAGCGCTTTCTCCTGCACCTCCGGCGCGACAATCGCCAGCAGCTTCCCCTCATTTGCAATTGTCAGCGGGTCGAGACCCAGAATCTCGCACGCCCCACGTACCTGGGGATGGACAGGAACGGCGTGCTCATCTAGTGCGATGGACACTTCCGAGCCAAGAGCCATCTCGTTCAACGCCGTCGCCACACCACCACGGGTGGGGTCCTTCAAGCAGTGTACACCATCGCCCGCAACTTCAAGCAATGAGGCGACCAGCGTATGCAGCGGCGCAGTATCGCTCTGGACGTCGGTTTCGATCTCGAGCGCCTCGCGAGCCATCATGATGGCAATGCCGTGGTTCCCAACCGGACCGCTCAATAACACCCTATCACCCGGCTGCAACTGCGTCTGCCCTAGTAACCAGGAGCCACGTATAACTCCCACACCGGCTGTGTTGATGAACAGCCCATCAGCTTTGCCACGTTGAACCACTTTGGTATCACCGGTGACGATAGCTACGCCCGCCTCAGTCGCAGCCTGCGCCATCGACACCACAATACGGCGCAGGTCGGCGATGGGGAACCCTTCCTCCAGGATAAAGCCCGCCGAGAGATACAAAGGTTCCGCACCCGCCATCGCCAGGTCATTTATCGTACCATGGATTGCCAGTTTGCCGATATCCCCACCGGGGAAGAACAGTGGGCTTACCACGTAGGTATCGGTCGTGAAAGCCAGGCGTTGACCTGTCCCGTTGATGCTAAAGGTCGCCGCATCATCCATCGTATCGAGCAGCGGGTTCGAAAAGGCGGGCGCAAAGACGCCTTCGATCAAGTTGTGGGTTGCCTTGCCGCCGCTTCCATGACTAAGAGTGATCTTCTCATCGCGCAAATAGAACTTGTGGCGGCGTGCCTGTCTCGTGCGCTCGATTTTCTTCAGGACGTCATCAATGCGTCCTGAATCTCGTGTTGATGGTGTGTCCATTCCTACCTCCTACCCTTCCCGTGCAGAAAGCAGTATATTTAGCCTGGTGCGCTCGGCAGCCATCGAGAAGCGACCATAACTGAAATAGGCAGCACAAGCCCCTTCTGGCGAAACCATACAGGTACCAATAGGCGTCTCAGGCGTGCAGGCGGTGCCAAAGACCTTGCACTCCCAGGGCTTGATGACCCCCTTGAGCACCTCGCCGCATTGACAGGCCTTGGGGTCGGCAACTCGCAACCCCGGCACCTCATAGCGTAATTCGGCATCCCAGTCGGCGAACTCTGGACGGAGCTTTAACGCACTATGGGTAATGAAGCCAAGGCCGCGCCACTCGAAGAAGGGCCGCAATTCCATCGTACGGGCCATTGCCTCCAGCGCCTTGGGATTGCCCTCAGGGCGCACGACTCGCGTGTACTGGTTCTCGACCTCTGCTCGCCTCTCACTGATCTGCTTCACTATCATGTAGATGGACTGGATAATGTCGAGCGGCTCGAAGCCGGCAATCACTACGGGTTTGTGATGCTCGCGTGCCACAAAGTTGTAAGGCCGCATGCCGATCACCATGCTGACGTGCCCTGGGCCGATGAAGCCGTCCAGTCGCAGGTCAGGTGAGTCGAGAATCGCCTTCATCGCAGGTATGATAGTTACATGATTGCAGAATACCGAGAAATTCTTGATACCCTCGGCCTGTGCACGTAGCAGCGTCACAGCTGTTGAAGGTGCGGTTGTCTCAAAGCCGATGGCAAAGAAAACTACCTGGCGGTCGGGATACTGACGGGCAAGCTTGAAGGCATCGAGCGGTGAGTAGACGAAGCGCACATCAGCCCCTTCGGCCTTAGCTTCCAGCAGACTCCCTTTGGAGCCGGGCACGCGCATCATATCCCCGAAGGTAGTGAAGATGACCCCGTCCATGCGGGCGATGGCAATGGCATCATCAATACGGCCCATCGGCAGGACGCAGACAGGACACCCTGGCCCATGAATCAGGTCGATGTTGCGCGGCAGCACATCCTCAATGCCGTGCTTGTAAATTGTATGGGTGTGCCCGCCACATACCTCCATCAGCTTGAGAGGTTGGTCACCACTTAACTTCGCAATCTCGGCAGAGACGCGCTTCGCCAGGTCTGCATCGCGATATTCGTCAACATATTTCATGCTCATCTTATTAGATCTCCTTCTCCATGCTCTTTAATACAGCGTGAATGACTTCGAGGAGAGCGTGATAGGCCGTTGCCTGCGCCTCCTGGATACGCGGGATATGATCGCTGGGGGAATTGATGCACATATCCACCGCTTTGGAGTGCACCATCTTCCCACCATCGTAACCAGCCAGTCCCACTGTCAACAGCCCCTGTTTCTTTGCCTGCTTAAGAGCCACCAGCACATTGGTCGAGTTACCGCTCGTCGAGATCCCCAGCGCGATGTCACCGCGTCGTCCATAGGCGATGACCTGGCGAGCAAATACATTGTCAAATCCGACGTCGTTCCCTACAGCCGTGACCACTGCAATATCATTAGTCAGCGCAATCGCTGGCAGAGGCGGCCAGTCAGCAAAGGGCGGGTTGAGCAATTCGGTTACTATGTCCTGAGCATCAGTGGCGCTGCCACCGTTGCCAAAGGCCAGCAGGGTTCCTCTGTTGGCAAAGGCTTGTGCCATCATCTGACCTGCGGCAACAATTTGTGCGCCCGAATATTCAAGTGTTGCACGGCGCAGCGCAATTACCTCGCGGCACTTCTCAAGTGTCGAGTGACACACCTGCGCCAATACATCCTCTATGCTGGCCTTGCCTCCCTCGAAAAGAAAGGGATAAAAGAGCCGATCGTACTCAGATCCTTCTGACTCCTGCATCATTCTTAGTCGTTCGCCTCGCCTGTATATATACTAAGAACCCTGCTGTTTCATACGCGGCCAATTGCTACACCGCCATGCACCAGCAGGAAATCACCTGGGGCAACATCATCCACAAGGGTTATGTCAATCTCTTCCGTCGCATCTTTCACCGTCACCAGCGCTAGCCCGGCCTGCTCATCAATACGCAGCACTTTGGCAGGCAATGCCTCGTCGGAACAAGTCACGCAGTATCCCTCTGCATCAAGGGCGCAGCTCGAATCGCTGATCGGTGTCAATTCATGTTTCAGGGTCACCTGGTCCCCAGACAGGATTTCAATAAGGGATGCTCCTGTGGAGTCTCTCTGTTCGTCGCTCACCTCAGTAATCCTTCATGCTCAAAGAAAATATGCACTAACTCCCATAAAACGTGGTAAAGTGTCTCATGCGTCTCCTGGATCACTAGTGGATCGTTTGCCCGCACCACGAAACAAAAATCAATTTCACTCCTCCTCAACAATCCTCCATCGCCTCCTGCCAGCCCCAGCGTGAGCAATCCTATCTCCCTTGCTACATCTAGCGCCGCCGCGACATTGGCACAGTTCCCATCCGGCGAGAAGCCCATTGCCATATCCTGAGGCCGGGCAAGCACCCTGAGCTGACGTTCAAAAGGCATACTGGCCTTTCCCCCAGCCATCAGACCACTAATGGTCGCGCTATCGTTGGTCAACGCCAGAGCTGGCAGCGCTCGTTTGCCAACTATCACCGGGTGCACAAACTCGACCGAAACATGCTGTGCATCGGTCGCCCAGGCCCCATTCCCGAAAGCCAGGAGCCGCCCTCCTTGATGAAAGCGCCGCGCCATTGCCCAGCAAGCCTCAGCGATCCTTGCCGCTTCGCTCGTAAAGAACGCCTCAGGTATGGACATGCTCTGCTCGAAGCGTGCTGTAACTAGCTCCATCAAACCCGGCAGTGCAGGCTGTCCTTTTCCCTCCATCAATTTACCTCGTCATTCAATATAGCTCTGACGAAGCATTTTAAGCTCATCAGTAAAGACATCACCCATCGTATGGAGTATTTCCATTGTCTCCCGCGCTTCGTTCTCGTCGATCTTGCTCATAGCAAATCCAACATGGATTAATACCCAGTCGCCCGGTCCGATGCCTTCGGGTCGCACCAATGCGACGCTCACGTTGCGCTTCACGCCCGAGACATTCACTTTGGCAATCGAATTTGCATCGTCCACGATCTCTAGGACCTGACCTGGTATACCAAGACACATATGCTGGTCTCCTTTCACCTGGCACCCGCAAGGGGTGCCACTAGATTCCTTCTGCGATTAGAGGCGGCGCACGAAATGTACTGGAACCCTGTCTGGGGGACAGGTATCCCCTTGCGGGTACCAGGGAGGTGGGTGCCAGGCCCAACCGCGCCGCAGCTACTGCCAACTGCCCAAGACTAATACCGCCATCGTTGGGCGGCACGCGTCGATTCACATAAACCCGGAAGGCCATTTCCTCCAGGCGTGCTATCAGTTGCTCAAGCAATAGTTGGTTCTGGAAGACGCCTCCACTGAGTGCAACCACATTTAGCCCACTTTGCTCACGTGCCTCGCAACAGGCCATTGTCAGCAGTTCTGCAACTGAGCGATGGAAACGCAGCGCAATCAGGTGAAACGGCACCTCTTGCTGAATATCGCTCACAATGGCACGGATCATTGGCACCACTTGGAGGGGCATCGCTTGAGGTTCTCCTGCCGTCTGTTCCCCGGTGGCAAATGGGTACACGGGCGGAGGCAAGCTCACGCCCCTACCCAGATCACCTGCCCGCAGGGTTTCATTGCCCCGATGCGATCGTGCTAGCATCTCCAGTTCGATTGCAGCCTGACCCTCATAAAGTACCTCGCTGCGCAAACCAATCAGCGCAGCAACGGCATCAAACAACCGTCCCAGGCTCGAAGTCAGTGGACTATTGATACCCTTTGTCACCATTTGCTTCATTATACGCCACTTTGACCGGTCAAGTTGGCGCACAAAGGGAATGTCCAATTCCAGGAAAGCGTCACCATATGCTTGAGCGAGGTAGACGGCTGCCATTCGCCAGGGCTGGCGCACCGCTTGTTCACCACCAGGCAGCGGCACATAGGTCAGATGCGCCAGGCGTTCAAAATCCAACAGATCAGCAACCATAATCTCGCAGCCCCACACTGCGCCGTCAGTCCCATAGCCCGTACCATCAGCAGCGACTCCGATCACCGGCTCTGCCAGCCCATGTTCCGCCAACACACTGGCAATATGCGCATGATGGTGCTGAACACCAATTTTCTGCGGGATGTCCTTGTCGAGGGCATATTTGGTCGCCAGGTATTCAGGGTGCAGATCGTAAGCAACTGCCTCGGGATAGATATCGAAGAGTCGCTGGTAATGCTCAATCCCCTCGCGGAAAGAGGTCAGCGTCTCCAGGTTCTCTAAGTCGCCAATGTGATGACTGACAAAGGCTCGTCGTCCCTTGCCCAGGCAGAAAGTGTTCTTGAGATGACCGCCGCAAGCCAGCAATGGCACAGGCACCTCCCACGAGAGGGGTATCGGCTCCGGTGCGTAGCCGCGCGAACGGCGGAACAACTGCTCGCCCCCCGCAGCGATGCGCACCACAGAGTCGTCGCAGCGCATGTGAATGTCACGATTATGGATCAACGCACCCTCTGCGATCGATGCAAGCCGCACTTGTGCATCATCGTCCCGATAGGCAATTGGTTCATCACTCAGGTTACCACTCGTCATCACCAGCACCGCCAGCCGACCGGGTTCGATGGCTGCTGCGAAGGCATGCAGCAATAGATGATGCAGTGGCGTGTAGGGCAACATGATGCCCAACGTATTATGCGCTGGTGCAACGCCGGGTGCCACTTGTAGGGGCATCCCTTGCGGGTGCCCTTGACGCTGGGAGAGCAGTACAATCGGTCGCCGGTGCGCCTGGAGCAGTTTCCCTTCGGCCTCACTTACCCAGCAGAGTCGCTGGATCGTCTCCAAATTGGGGGCCATGAGTGCAAACGGCTTGGCTTCTCGGTGCTTCTGTTGGCGTAGCCGTTGCACGGCCTGGACGTTCAACGCATCGCATGTCAGGTGGTAGCCTCCTAATCCCTTGATGGCGAGTATTGCTCCTGCTGCCAGGCACTTCGCCGCTGCGGTAATGGGGTTTGCGTTTGAGGCCTGATTACGAAGTTTAATGTATTGATGCGGCCATACGCTGGGTTGCCCAGGCCGATAAATCGGCGATGGGTACGATAAATCGGCCCCTACGGCTGGCTCGGGTTGTTCGTCACAATTCATTATCGAGCCCGCTAACCAATCGACCAGGTTCACATGCGGGCCACAGACCTGGCAAGCGTTGGGCTGGGCATGGAAGCGCCGATTGAGTGGATCCTCGTACTCCGCCTGGCAGGCCGGGCACATTGGGAAGACGCGCATGGTCGTCTTATCACGATCATAAGGGACATCCTGAACGATCGTAAAGCGCGGACCACAATTGGTGCAGTTGATGAACGGATAGCCGTAGCGCCGGTCCCTGGGATCGAAGAGTTCACCTAAGCAGTCGTCGCAGGTAGCGGTATCGGGCGAGATGAGTGCATGACGCTCTGCACCAGCCTGGCTATGGGCGATAATGAAGGCTGTCTCGTGGCACGGCGGCACCAGCTCTGTGTCAATCGTATCGATACGTGCCAACGGCGGAGCCTCCTCGTGCAAGGCACGCTCGAAGTCATCAAGAGCTTCTGGTATACCCTCGACCTCGATAATCACCCCACGACTATCGTTGAGCACAAATCCGACCAAACCATGCCTCAGCGCCTGTCCGTAGACGAAAGGCCGAAACCCCACACCCTGGACGATGCCCTGAATGGTAATGTGCCGTCGCTCAATCGCTGTGCTGATCATGTTCACTATAACGCCTTCTAGGTCAGTCCTATCATATATTTCACGACAGGTCAGAGCCAATCGGCTCGGTCGTCTCAGGATTCATGCGAGGCTTTCGATTCCGTGCCGAGGCCAACTGGCGCAGGCGCAAACGGTCCCAGTGGCCGATCTCATACTCGCCGGCGGTCCAACACATCGTCCAACAGGCGTTCAGATGTCGTTGCAGCGCACACACTGCCTCGGCAGGCCCTTCGGGAGCATCACGCCACAACGTAAGCACCCAGAAGCGTTGAGGATCGACGGCACCGACGGTCCAGCGCAGGAGCTGGGAATGGTTAGGCTCGCGACGGAACTCTCGCACTTTACTTAGTAGGGACCAAAGGTGATCAGGACTCCTGGCTTCGACCAGCGCAGTAATGGCACAGACGCCACAACCGCTGGGATCAAGGGCGCGTCCGCCGGGTAATTTACCCGGTCGTTGCTCAGGAAGCGGCAACGTGGGAGCCTGAGGTCGTGCAGCACGCCAGAGTTGGTCCTCTGGCTCTACCATATTAGCGAACGACAGCCCATCCCATGCTCCCTCCTCCGCTGTCGTGGGCATCCAGCGCATACTCCAGAACGAGGCCGACCAGCACGAGAACATCCACATAAACTTTTCGTGGGCGCCCGAACTCATAAAGTTGAACATCGATTGCCGATTCTCCCAGACGGTCATCGTCAGAAACTCGGTCGGGCTGGCGACAGCACTGATGTAGCGGATCAGGCCGGGCGTCGTCGCCAGTTGCTCCCTAATGTATCGCCGCGCTCGCACCATCGGCAAGCTGAAGCGCCAGCTACGGAGCTTGTTGCGCGTCGTGACAGCCAGCATCCTACCCCCACTTCCTACTCTTGCAATTGATCGAGGATGCTCTGCACGTCTTTAGCCGGACCGCTATCACCCCCACCCCCACAGTCACATCCCTCACCTTCCTGCATGTTCAGCAGGCGGATCATCACCGAGACTACCAGCGCCTGTGCCTGCTCGACTGCCTCATGGAGTTCGGATGTCTGAGATGACCAATCGGGCATAAGCTGCACATCCCCCAGGAAGGATGTTGCAATCATCAACCACCCTGGCAGCTCGCCCATCTCGCGCGCATAGAACTCGATTAATGGTGCCAGGTTGCCCAGGCGTGCCTCCGCCGTCGCTCCAACACCCTGCTGAAGCTGAGCTACATCTTCAATGAGCTCCTTCGTAGCTACATCTTCAATGAGCTCCATCGTAGCCTCCCTTCGGCTCATGAGGACTCACCAACTCCTCATAATGACCGTACACTCAAGACACAAGGTGGTTACCGCATCACTCTGTGGATGGTCCTCGTCAGACACGGAAGCTTTTGAACACGTTTTCCCAGGTTTGGTGACGACATAAAAGCTCCCACTAACTCCAAAGGATACAAAAACGAAAACTACCTACAGTTCCTGCTGGTGTCCCTGACTCAGTAGTGACACATGCGCGTCGGCGAGCCGATGGATCTCGCTCACCAGGCGCTCGACGCCCAGAGCCACCGCACGCTCAACAGTCTCGCTCAGGCCGATGATCAAATCGTCACATGTCGTTGGCTGGCAACCTAACAAGTACACGGATGGCGGGAGCACACCCAGAGCTTTAGCCAGGATAAGCGCCCGCGAAGGCGTCGTCATATGCATATCAGCCAGGAAATCCTGCCGTTGCTCGAAAGGCCAGGTCGCCAGGTCTGGCACCTGCGGCTCCAGTAGATAGATGGTCCCCGGGGCACCTCCACGGTCTACAGCATCCACAATCAGCAACACATCGTAGCCGTCGAGCAGCTCCTGAACCAGGCTGATGCCGCCAATACCCACCTCCACCACAGTGACATTGAGAGGAAGGTCAGGTCGCCGAGCTAGCCGCTTCACCACCTCAATGCCGAAGCCATCATCACCGCGGAGCACATTACCAACGCCAGCGACCAGTACGCGGCGCTCCTCGCCGGGTTTCAGGTGTTGTCTCGCCGTGGCCATCAACTCGACCTCCCACTGCCTGGCTTTCCCAGGGCCACCGGCTCGACATTGAGCGCGAGCTGAATCATCCCATCGCGAATTGCCACCGGTATCACCTGCAAGCGACCGGTGCCGCCATCCAGCCGTTTGCCTGTGCGAATATCATAGACGCAGTTATGCCAGGGACAGAGGAGGGTGTAACTCTTCAACTGGCCTACGTCAAGTGGTAGGACCGAGCCGGGACAGGCGTTGCGATACGCATAGACCTCGCCGTCCAGGTTACAGAGCAGGATACGCACCCCTTCTGCCTCGATGCCCCTCAGGGTGCCAGGAGGGAGGGACTCAAGCAGCGCAACCGGGGTGAAGACCGGGCGTGTGATCGGGCGAATCTGCTGCAGCGGGATAAACTTCCCTGAGTCTACTAGGACGGGAGGATCGACCGGTTCGTGCAATTCTATGGAGCGGAAGCCAGGAAAACCCTCGCGTAGCACCGCCTCGATATCATATGTGAGCTTCTGCTTCGCGCCGGCAATGCCATTGCTTGGGCAAATGACGGACAGGTGCACCACGCCGCTCTTGACGTCAAGCACTTCGATCGAGCAGCCGTGGGAAGCTATATATGGACCCAGGCTCTCAAGCGTCGATTCCACCTGTTCGCGAGGCCCAGGTGGAATCAGATCATAGAGCGTGAGCAGCATAGAAACAGCCGGATCTTCCAGTAACTGATTGAGGAGTGCTGGCGCCTGTGCCTGGAGCAACTCGACCAGATGCTGGAGGCCCTCTCTGTGAAGCGCATCAATCAGGCCCAGCATTTCCATCGCCTCTTCGCGCACCTTGACAATCGGGTGCTGCTCGAAGGTCTGGACAAGGCTGTCCAGCCGCTGAGCGACCTGGTCAAGGAATTCTTGTTCGATTGGCGATTGATCTGTCACGATCTCTTCCTTACAGGGACCTCTTCGCGATCTACCATCCGAAGTCTACATGCTAGAGTCTACGAAGGGCTGCAGTGCACACACTTATCGCGAGGGATACCTTTGCAATGCGGGCAGTCCGGGCCACATTCTCCATGCGCCTGGCCTGTGAGACCGGCGAACTCGTCGGCGAAACGGCGCGCTCCCTCCCTGGCACCATATGGTGTGAAGGTGTAACGGGGCGTGGGAGCGTCATCCTGGCGCACCAGGTAGCCATCATCGACCATACCGTCCATGTGTGTCCTCAGCAGGCGCTCATCGGCAGGCAGAAAGGTCTGGAGATCGCGCACGGTTACGCTTTCACCAAAGCCCTCTCCCCGGTACCAATACATGAGCTGCAAGATCTCGTCGCGCCAGTGAAGCTCATCAATCGGCTGTACCTGCTGTCCAGGGACCACCTGATCGTTCGGCTGCTGCATGATCATACCTCCAACTGATAAGTCCGACCCCTCTTTATAATTAGATTTTAACAGA
>WNFH01000348.1_pt1 | contig 28868 bp, 27 predicted proteins | sample 5400411 | NCBI WGS metagenome assembly WNFH01 (sample SAMN13153347, study PRJNA577476) | soil metagenome | isolation source: 200 cm saprolite under Douglas fir tree site 2 hole 3 | place: USA:California | collected 2015-04-18 | reverse complement strand
ATGACGTCGAGCGAGCCGTCGATGAAGTTCGGCGAGGCGTGATGGTCGAAGACCGTGGTGGTCCCGGCCAGCAGCGCGTCCAGGCCGCCAGCCAGTGCCGACAGCCGGATGCTCGGCTCGTCCAGCGCGCGGTCCAGCCGGCATTGGGCGCCCCACCCGCCACGAAGAAGGAGGCCAACAGCACGACGAGAGCGGGCGGGTATAGCCAGTACGACATCATGTTGAGGAAGGGGAACGCCATGTCGCGTGCGCCGATGGTCAGGGGGATGAGGAAGTTGCCGAAGCCCCCCGACAGCGCCGTGGTCAGGACGAAGAAGATCATGATGGTCCCGTGCATGGTGACGACCGCCAAGTAAAAGTCCGGTTTCAGCACGCCGTCTGCGGTAAAGCCGCCGGGGAAGAGGAACTTGGCAATCCCCCACTGCGTGCCCGGCCACCCCTGCTGCATCCGAATGAGCATCGCGAGCGTGCCACCGATCAAAGCCATGAACAGCGACGTCAGCAGGTACTGGATGCCGATGACCTTGTGGTCCTGGCTGAAGATGTAGCGTCGGATCCACGAAAGTTTGTGATCTTCGTGTGTCGTTTCGTGCGCGACGGCCATCGTGCCCTCTCCTAGTGCGACTGCTGGGCGAGCCAGGTGTCAAACGCGTCCTGGGACTCGACTTTCACTTTGCCCCGCATAATATAATGCCCCACCCCGCACAGCTGCGCGCAGGCCAACTCATAGTCGCCTTCACGGGTCGGCGTGAACCAAATCTCAACCGTCATTCCCGGCACCGCGTCCTGCTTCACCCGGAATGCTGGAATGTAGAAACTGTGAATCACGTCCTTCGACCGGATCCGCACCCGCACCGGGCGCGATAGGACGAGATGCAGGTCGCGTGTTACGATGTTGCTTTTGTTGACCGGGTCGGCGGGATCCAGTCCCATCGGGTTGTCCTTCACGGAGATGCGCGCGGGGTCGATCCGGGCAAACACTCCGTCTTTCCCCGGGTAGCGGAACAACCAGCCGAACTGCTCGCCCCGCGCTTCGACGACCATCGCATCAGGCGGGGGGGAACTGTGGATCTGGGCCCAGACCACCGTTCCCATGGCGACCAGGGTGATCATCACCGCCGCGGGGATGAGCGTGTAGGTGAGTTCTAATGCCCGGTCGTCATGCCAGTAGGCTGCGCGACCGCTGCCGCGGTCCGCATACCGCCAGACGAACACCGCGATCACGAGGTGTGTCAGGACAAAGACGATACCGGTGACGACCAGCGTCGTGTTGAAGAGTCGATCGATCTCCACGCCATGCACAGATGCCACGGGCAGCATCCACCAGCGGCCCCGGGCGATGAGGAAACTGCCCACGCCGCCAATGACGATGAGGACAACAATCAGGGTGGCGAGCAATCGACCCATGCGGCGCTCGCGGGCAGGCGCTGGGATTTCGGCCATTCGGGTAAAGTCCCTCTGGGACGGACGTGCAGGTCCGACGTTGTTCCGGCAGCACTAATTGGCTTTTGGTGGGGAGGACTCCTGCGCTAGGACTGCCCTTAAAGAGGCGCTTACAGGGTGTGAGTTCCCAGTGCGGGGGCGCCTATCGCGGCGCAGAGAGGAGGGTTTGGATCTGGGCACGCAACTGCCGATAGCCCGACAGTGCCACGTACCCGCCCGCAACCTGCCCCCGAATGCGCAATTGCGCATCGAGGAACACAGTCGTGGGTAGTCCTGTCACCCGATAGGTCTGGAGTCGGCTCTGCTCTGGATCATAGACGTTCGCGTACGTGATCTGGAGGTGCTTAAGGAATGCCGCGGCGTCGTCGAAGTCATCGGCGGCGTCGACGCCTATCATCACGACGCCGCGATAGCGAAACTCTCGCCAGGCGCGTTCCAAGATGGGCATTTCCTCACGGCATGGGACGCACCAGGAGGCCCAAAAGTTCAGCACGATGGCTTGACCCCGGAAGTCCGAGAGGGCGAGGACGCCACCGGCAAACGATCGCAAACGGAAGTCTGGCGCTGCGCGCGCGACTGATCCGGGACCTATCAGATCCTGATGCAGGGTGGGGGGGACAGGTGTCGGCCGGGGAGGCTGAATGTTCGCGGCCACGATCGCTGCGAAAGTTGTTGCCATCACCGCAGATCCGATGAGGATCAACCGGCGCCATCCGTCCATCGCGGCCTCACTATACTCCGCGCGGGCGGCTAGATACAGAGCCTACGTTTGGCATGAGATCAGCTTAACGGTCGTGCTGCCGGACGGTGAGCACCGGAATGGGGCTTTGGCGGACGACGTACTCGGCGACACTGCCAAAGAAGATGTGTGCCAGGCCAGTACGACCGTGGGTGCCCATCACGATGAGGTCCGCACCCACGTCACGCGCGGCATCCAGCACTCCTGTCCGCGGGCTCCCCTCGCGGATCCTCGTCTTTGCCTGCGGGTAGCGGGCAGCGACCTTGGCAATTTCCGCCTTCGTCTCCTCGCGCAGCTGGTCCAGTAGCTGCCCCATCGCCGACACCGCGGCAAGTTCCGACGGTAATCCGGCCACCCCGGTCAGACTGAGATCGAGCACGTGCACGATCTCCAACTTTGCGCCGAACGCCACACTGAGACCACTTGCCCACCGCAGCGCCGGTTCTGCACCGGGCGAGAAATCGGTGGGTGCCAGAATACACTTGACCTGCAACGGGGCCGGGGACTGAGTACGGTTCATCGTCTTAACACCTCGTCTACGTGTCTATGTGGTGGTCTCTTGGGCTTCCTGCTTTCCTCCCGACCAGAATACCTGGACGCGCCGTTCGCCGCATCGGACCGGCGGCCGGTGGGTCAGTCGATGGCTTCAGATCCCACAGCAACCCATGACCGAGGCGGGTGTTTAGGGACGCGTTCTTTACGACTTGCGGATTGATATCAGCCAGATTGGAATAGATCTACGACGGGGCGTCGTTCCCCCGGTTGGTGAAGGGGCGGTGCTCCGAGCAGAGACTAATGGAACGGTATTGGGAGCGATTCCGCAGGTGGAGAGGGCACGATGACAACAACTGAACTGGCACGACACATTGAGCACTCAGTCCTCGCTCCGCAGGCCACCGAAGGGGATGTGGAGGAAGGCGCACGTGTGGCAGTTCGCTGGAATGTGCGCGCGCTGGTCGTGAAGCCCACCCACGTGTCCCTGGCGGCCCGACTCCTCGCGGATACCGGCGTGAAGGTGGTGGCTGTGGTGGGGTTTCCGCATGGCGGCGAGACAACGGAGACGAAGGTGACCGAAATCCGTCAAGCAATCGAGGCGGGGGCAGATGAAGTGGACGTGGTCATCAACATCGGCGCCTTACGGCAGGGACGGGTCCGGCTAGTGCTTCGTGAGCTTCGAGAGGTCGTGGATGCGGCGGGCGGCCATCTGGTGAAAGTGATCATAGAAAACGCCTATTTGACGAACGCGCAAAAGCAGTTGGCCTCCCGGCTGGCGGATCGCGCCGGAGCCGCCTACGTGAAGACGAGCACCGGCTTTGCGCCCACCGGCGCGACGAAGGCGGACGTGGCCCTGATGCGGCGCAGCGTTTCGTGGCTAGTCGGCATCAAGGCCGCGGGGGGCATCCGGTCCTACGCGGATGCGCTCGCGCTCTTGGAGGCCGGCGCGGACCTGCTTGGGACGAGTTCGACCGAAGCTATCCTGCGTGACGCTGCCCGTGAAGCGGCGCGCGAGGCTGCCTGAGACACGACCCGCTCCTCGGGATTCTCACCACCCTCATTTCTCGTCTTCACATTTCCCGCGCGGCCCATGCCCCAGGGCAGGGCAGGCCTTTTCGACCTGGAAGACCCCCTACACGCGATTTTCGGAGGCGCTGATGAAAAAAGGTGGCATCCTGAACGCGGAGCTCGTGCGCGTGATCGCACTGATGGGGCACACGGATCTCCTGGCTATCGCTGATAGCGGCCTCCCGATTCCGCCTGCGGTACCGCGTATCGATCTGGCGCTGGTAGGCGGTGTGCCGTCATTCATGCAGGGGCTCGCCGCAGTTCTGGCTGAACTGCAGGTGGAGTCAGCCACAGTGGCTGAAGAGATGCGACAGCGGAGCCCTGCCCTCTACCAGGCTGTGCGGCAAGCGCTGGGAGCCATCCCCCTCACGCACATTTCGCACGACCAGTTCAAGGCGATGCTCCCGCGCGCGCGCGCGGTGGTGCGTACCGGGGAACAGACGCCCTACGCCAACATCCTTCTGCACAGCGGGGTCACGTTCTAAGCGAAACGGCGAGGGCAAAAGAAAAAAACCTCAGCCGCTCGGGGTCATCATGGTGTCGAACCATGGTGCGCACTGTGGGATCGGGTCATGGCCACTCGCGAAGCGGTTACCACCCGACCTTGGATGCTCACTACTGCCCGACCTTACTACTTCCCCGAGTGACTGAGGCAGCGTAAGCCTATGCTAGAATCCGGCTAGCGTCAATCGAGATGGTTTGTTCGAGGTTTGTGGACAATTCGATGGAAGTCGACACGGGCCGCACGCGATCGACTGACTCAGCGCAATGACGACACAGACAACCTCACCTGACGCACCCCTCCTCCAAATGCAGGGCATCGACAAGTCGTTTCCCGGCGTCCAGGCACTCCACGACGTTGTCCTCCAGGTGCGTGTCGGCGAAGTCCACGCGCTCGTCGGCGAGAACGGAGCAGGTAAGTCCACGCTCATGCGGATTCTGGGTGGGGTGCACCAGCGGGATCGCGGCGAGATCCTCTGGCACGGGCGCCCCCTGGAGATCCGGTCGCCGCTGGATGCCCGCGCCCACGGGATCAGCATCATCCACCAGGAACTGAATCAGGTGCCGGGGCTGTCGGTCGCCGAGAACATCTTCTTGGGCCGCGAGCCGCGCCGCGCCCTGGGATGGGTGGACTGGACGCAGATGCGCCTGCGCGCCACCCGCTTGTTGGCCGATCTGGGTCTGTCCATCGATCCCCGGCGTCGCCTGGGGACACTCACCGTCGCCGAGCAGCAGTTGGTGGAAATCGCCAAGGCGCTGTCCAGTGACGCGGAACTCGTGATCATGGATGAGCCCACGGCGGCATTGACGAGCGAGGAAACACAACGCCTGTTCGGCTTCATCCGCGACCTCCGGGCGCGTGGGGTCGCTATTATCTACATCACGCACCGTCTCGAGGAGGTGTTTAGCATCGCCGATCGCGTCACGGTGTTGCGCGACGGGCAATACGTGAGCACGAGTGCCGTCGCCGACATCAACCTCGATGAACTCATTCGGCTGATGGTGGGCCGCCGCCTCACCGAGAAGTTCCCCAAGGAGATGTTCGCGCCCGGGGAGCCCGTCCTGGAAGTGCGTGGGTTGACCCGCGCGGGCGTGTTTGAGGATGTGAACTTCGTCGTTCACCATGGAGAGATTCTGGGGATCGCCGGACTGATCGGCTCGGGGAAAACGGAACTGGCGCATGCTGTGTTCGGAGCGGACCCCATTGACCGGGGCGAAATCTATCTGGACGGGCGGCGGGTGGCGATCCCGTCACCCGCGGCGGCCATCGCTCTGGGGATTGGGTTAGTCACCGAAGACCGTAAGCGGCTGGGACTGATCTTGCAGATGAGTGTGCGGGCCAACATTACCTTGCCGGTGATCCGGACGCTCGCGTCTGCCGTGTTTATCGGGCGACGTCGGGAGCAGGCCCTAGTCGCTCAGGCGATCCGGGAGCTGCACATGGCCGTGACGTCGCCGGAACAGCTTGCCCGCAACCTCAGTGGCGGCACGCAGCAGAAGGCGGTCGTCGCCAAATGGCTGCAGACCCATGCGCGCGTCTTGCTCCTCGCTGAGCCCACCCGCGGAATCGACGTGGGGGCCAAGGTCGAGATGTACCGGCTGATGGTGGACCTCGTTCGGCGCGGTGTCGGCATCGTCATGATCTCCTCCGAGATGCCCGAGATCTTGGGGATGAGCGACCGCATCTTGGTGATGCACGACGGCCGCATCACCGCGGAGTTCCCCCGGGAGCGCGCCACGCAAGAAGCGATTCTGGCAGCCGCGTCAGGGAGAACGCCCAGTGCAGTTTGACCGCGCCGCCGTGCATGCCGCCCTAGGGCACCTGCGCCTGACTCCTGTCCGAAACGTGCTCCGGCGCTTTGGGATTGCGATTGCGTTCGTCTTGTTGTTGGCGATTCTAGCGCTGTTGTCGCCGCCGTTTGCCACCGCTTCCAACCTGTTCAATATCGCGCGGCAGGTCTCGATCAACGCGATCTTGGCTGCGGGGATGACGTTCGTCATTCTCACGGCCGGAATCGACCTCAGCGTGGGATCCGTGTTGGCCTACTCGGGGGCTATCATGGCCGGGGTGCTGGCCTCCAACCTGCCGTTGCTTGTCGGCATCGGTGCTGGTCTGGCCGTGGGGGCGCTGCTGGGTTTGTTGAATGGAGTCATCATTACCCGGGGCAAAGTGCAGCCCTTTATTGCCACTCTCGCAATGCTGACGATGGCCCGCGGGGCCACGCTGGTGTACACCGATGGTCGTCCGATCACCGGATTGCCGGACGCGTTCGTCTGGTTGGGCGAGGGCGATCTTGGCTGGATTCCGGTTCCCGTCGTGATCATGGGGATCGTGTTTGTCGTCGGTCATCTCATCCTCACTCAGACTGTCCTCGGACGGTATGTGTACGCCATCGGGGGCAATGAGGAAGCGGCGCGGTTGTCCGGGGTTAACGTCATCGGGTACAAGACGCTCGTCTACGGGATCAGTGGGCTCCTGGCGGCGGTGAGCGCGATCATCCTTACAGCGCGTCTCAATTCAGCTCAGCCCACAGCGGGATCGGGCTACGAGCTGGATGCCATCGCCGCGGTGGTCCTGGGGGGGACGACGTTGGCTGGAGGGGAGGGTAGCGTCGGCGGGACACTGCTGGGGGCATTCATTATCGGCGTCATCAACAATGGTTTGAACTTACTCAGTGTGAGCGCGTTCTACCAGCAAGTGGTCAAGGGGGCGGTCATCTTGTTGGCCGTGCTCCTGGATCGCCGCCTGCGTTAGGCGGGCGGGCGTCCCCTCTGCGCAGGAGGACCTCCCAGGAAGGCGAAGGGACCTATGCACCGCACCATCGGGTTCGGACTGGATTGTCCCGCGAATGGAACGCTTAGCACACTGAATTGCGATAGGTAGGTCGAAGGACATCTCAGAGGAGGAAAAGCGTATGCGCAGCAGAGGTGTGCTTGCCGGAGTCGTGTTGCTCGTTCTTGCGGCTCTCCCGTTGTACGCCGCGGCCCCACCCACCGTTGGGCTCTCGATCTCCACACTAAACAACCCTTTCTTTGTCGACTTGCGCGATGGGGCGCAGGCCCAGGCGGCAAAGGCCAAGCTGACACTCGCGGTCTTAGATGCGCAGAACGACGCTGCCCGGGAGGCCAGCCAGATTGAGGACCTCATCCAAAAAAAGGTCGCGGTCATAGCGATTAATCCTACCGACAGTAACGCCATCGTCCCGATCATCAAGAAGGTCAATGCCGCGAAGATTCCGGTCATCACCGTGGACCGCGGCGCGAATGGCGGCGTGGTCGCCGCCCACATCGCATCGGATAACGTCGCCGGCGGGGTCATGGCTGCCGACTATGTCGGCAAGCGTCTGAAGGGGAAGGGCAACGTGGTGATGCTGGAGGGTATCGCGGGCACCTCCGCCGCGCGCGATCGCGGTAAGGGCTTCCGCGATGGGCTGAAGAAGTACCCCGGCATCAAGCTAATTGCCACTCAGACTGCCGACTTCGACCGCGCCAAGGGATTGACAGTCATGGAGAACATCCTGCAAGCGCAGAAGAAGATCGACGCGGTGTTTGCCCAAAATGACGAGATGGCACTGGGCGCGGTGAAGGCGATCCAGGCAGCCAGGCGGCAGCAGCAGATCTTCGTGGTCGGGTTTGATGCGACCGCGGATGCCTTGGCGGCAGTGAAGGACGGGAGCATGGCCGCGACGATCGCCCAGCAGCCCAAGGAGATGGGTCGGCTGGCGGTGGAAGCGGCGCTGAAGCTGATCAGAAAGCAGTTGGTCGCGAAGTTCACACCTGTTCCCTTGAAATTGGTCACGAAGTAGAACCGGACCGACGGCGTCCCCGCGCGGGCGGAGTGCCTGTGCGGGGACGCTTTGTCTTTGCGGGGATTGCGTGGCACGCGTCGCCGTCGTCGGCAGTCTCAACATGGACCTGGTCATCCGGGCCCCTCATCTCCCCTCCGCCGGAGAGACGGTGCTGGGAGGCACCTTTACCACGTTTGCGGGCGGCAAAGGGGCCAATCAGGCGGTGGGCGCGGCGCGCCTCGGGGCGACGGTGGCCATGGTGGGCCGTGTGGGAGATGATGCCTTTGGCCGGGCCCTGCGCGACGGCCTGGTGCGCGAAGGCATCGAGGCCTCGGGGGTGCGCACGGATACGCGTGCGGCGACCGGGGTGGCGCTCATCACCGTGGACAGTACAGGGCAAAATACCATTGTTGTTGCCTCCGGTGCCAACGCATCCCTAACGCGAGAGGATGTTGACGCTGCGCGCAATGCGATTGCGCAAAGCGCCGTCGTCCTGCTGCAATTGGAAGTGCCTCTCGACGTCGTCCACTACGCCGCCCAGATTGCGCATGCGGCCGGCTGCACGGTGATTTTGGATCCCGCCCCAGCTCCAGGGGAGCCTCTCCCCGACGACCTGTACCGCCTGCTCTCCGTCATCCATCCCAACGAAGTCGAGGCGCGTGCCCTGACCGGGATTGCGATCGCCACGGAAGCGGATGCGCGCCGCGCGGCGGAGGCCTTGCTCGCGCGCGGATGCCAGGCGGCGGTGATCAAACTTGGGGCACGAGGCGCCTACCTGGCCGCAGGGGCGCAACGCGAGGCCGTGCCCGCCATCCAAGTGAGCGCTGTGGATACGACGGCGGCTGGAGATGCCTTCGCCGCCGGCATGGCCGTCGCGTTAGCCGAGCAGGCATCTCTGCCGGCGGCCGTGCAGTTTGCTACGGCAGTGGGCGCCTTGAAAGTAACTCGCATGGGGGCGCAGCCTTCCATGCCGACGCGAGAACAGCTCCGGGAATTCGCCCGCCAGCAGAGAGTGGCGCTCCCGTTCCCGTAGGTGCTGCTTTCGCAAGTAGGGAGCGTAAGATGGAGTCGCACACGGCTTTTGGGATCCTAACGGCGCGTCGGGCGGAAGCACAAGGAGGATGAACACCATGGAGGTCACGGTGACGTGGAAGACGCCGATGCTGATGGTCGGTGTGGCAGATGAAACGACTGCCGTCCTGATGGATACAAAACCCGAGCACGGGGGCAGCGACGTCGGACCGTCGCCCATGGAGACGACGCTGATGGCTTTGGCGGCCTGTTCGGGGATGGACGTGGTCGGCATCCTCGCAAAGATGCGAGCACCATTAGCCGGTCTTACCATTTCAGCCGCCGCCGAGCGCGCTGCAGAGCCCCCGAGAGTCTTCACCACGATTCATCTCCGATTCGCTGCGTGGGGACGGGGGCTGGGACGTGACGACGTCTCGAAAGCCGTGACCTTATCCTTGGACAAATACTGTTCGGTGTCCGCGATGCTCAGCAAGACCGCGCGGATTACACATGAGATCGTCGTGAGCGAGGCTGCAGGCGAGAGTGCGCCCTCGCACCAAGCCGCCCCGCGGCGGTGACGATGGGCGGGATGGGGAGCGCGCGGGGGATCCGCGTCCTGCCGCGTCGTTTCCTGTAGACTAGTGGGCGACTCACACGTCGCGATCCTATCGACCTGCTGAGGTGAGTATCCGGATGGACCGTCCGCCTGCCTCCTCCGCCCGCGACCTGTCGGCCATCTTCGCCCCGCGCAGCGTTGCGGTGATCGGCGCATCGCGCGACCCCAACAAAGTCGGCCACGCGATTTTCCGAAACATCCTGGAAGATTTCCAGGGTGTCGTTTATCCCGTTAATCCGAAGGCCCAGGCCATCCGCGCCGTCCGGACGTATCCGTCCGTGCTGGAGATCCCCGATCCCGTCGATTTGGCGATTGTCATCGTGCCTGCCGCGGGGGTGCGCGCGGTGCTCGACGAGTGCGGCAAGAAGGGGGTGCGAGGCGTAGTGGTGATCTCCGCCGGATTCCGCGAGGCCGGTCCGGAGGGGCAGCGCCGAGAGGCCGACGTCAAGGCCGCCATCCGCACCCACGGCTTCGCTCTGGTGGGGCCCAACTGTCTGGGTGTGCTCAATACCGATCCCCAGGTGCGCTTGAACGCCACCTTTGCCCGCGCGATGCCCTCTGCGGGGAACATCGCCTTCCTCTCGCAGAGCGGGGCACTCACGACTGCGGTTCTGGACTACGCGCGGGCTCGGGGCATCGGGTTCAGCAAGCTCGTGAGTCTGGGTAACAAAGCAGACGTGGATGAGCTCCAGCTGTTGGCCACGCTGCGAGACGACCCGCACACCGATGTCATCTTGCTGTATCTCGAGGACCTCACAGACGGCCGCCGCTTCATTAACTTGTGCCGGGAAATTACCGGCGAGATCCCCCAGCCCAAGCCGATTTTGGCCGTGAAATCCGGACGCACCCCCGCCGGCGCCCGCGCCGTCTCCTCCCACACGGGGTCGCTCGCAGGCAGCGATGAGGTGTACGATGCGATCTTCCTGCAGAGTGGAGTGCTGCGGGTGGAGTCGGTGGAGGAGTTGTTTCAGTATGCGGTGGCGTTTGCGAATCAACCCCTGCCCTCAGGCCGCCGCGTCGCGATCGTCACGAACGCTGGGGGGCCCGGGATCATGGCCGCGGACGCGAGCGTGCGCCAGGGGCTCGAGTTGGCCTCGTTCGCCGAGGGCACGAAGCAGGCCATGCGTTTGGCCCTGCCCGCGGAAGCGGCGGTGGAGAATCCCGTCGATGTCATCGGCGACGCCCAGCACGATCGCTACCAGGTCGCCCTGCGGGCCGTGCTTCGCGACCCCGGGTGTGATGGAGCCATTGTGGTGCTGACCCCGCAAGCGGTGACCGATATCGAGCAGATCGCCCGCGTGGTAGCGACAGAAACCCATGCCGGACGCAAGCCCGTGCTGGCGTCGTTCATGGGACTCTTCGACGTCTCCGGCGGGGTGCGGATCCTCGAGGAAGCTCGCATTCCGCACTACGGCTTTCCCGAAGACGCCGTGCGCGCCTTTCGGGCGATGGTGGATTACGCCGAGTGGGTGCGGCGTCCGCGTACGGACGTCCGCACGTTTCCGGTCGACCGCGCGCGGATCGCCTCACTGCTGGGGCAGGCTCCACGGGGAGTCTTCTTACGCGAGACTCTCGCGTTCCAGCTGTTGGCGGCGTACGGGTTTCCGCTCGCGCCATGGGCGGAGGCCTCCTCAGCTGAGGATGCTGTCATCCGGGCGTCGGCCATAGGTTTTCCCGTCGCGATGAAGGTTCTGTCTCCTGCGATCGTGCACAAGGTGGACGTCGGAGGAATCCGTCTTCAGCTGGCGGCCCCGAGCGAAGTCCGCACGGCATACGAGGAGATGATGGCCGAAATCTCCCGTCGGCAGCCGGGTGCCGCGATCGAGGGTGTCATCGTCCAGAAGATGGTGCCCGGCGTGGAAACAATTATGGGGTTGAATCGGGATCCCCAGTTCGGGCCGATCCTTATGTTTGGGCTCGGGGGAATCTACGTCGAAGTCCTGAAGGACGTCACGTTCCGTCTCGCGCCGATCCGCGAATTGGGGGCGCAGCGGATGGTGGAGTCGATCAAGGCCATCCAGATCCTCCGGGGGGTACGCGGCAAGCCCGCCTCCGATCTCAACGCCGTGGTGGAGTGCGTCCAACGTCTCTCCCAGCTCGCGGTGGAGATTCCCGAGATTGCCGAACTCGACATCAACCCCTTGATGGTGTTGCCTGCTGGGCAGGGCGCTGCCGTGATTGATGCGCGGCTACGTCTTCTGGAAGCGGCACCGTGAGCCCCTCTGCTCCGCGCGCTGCGGTCTTGCATGTATCCCGCGGTTGGCGAAGGCAATTCGCCCCCAGGAAGTTGAGGGTCGCATGCAAGCTGCCCATGTAGAGGCGGTGCGTGAGCCAGCAAGGTGAGGCTGTTGGTGCATTCCGACTAACGTGGGGAGGTGGACGCGATGTTTCTTGACGAACTGCAGAAGCGGTTCGCCGACATGCAAGGGAAGGGCAACTGGCAGGCCGTCTTTGGGGATGTGATCGAAGTCGACGGCCGCCGGCTGATTCCTGTCGCATCTGTGCAGTATTTGTTTGGGATGGGCGGCGGGCAAGAGCCCACACGGGCCGGAGCCCGGGGTCGGGGGGCGCGGAAGCCGACCGTCGCGGCACCCGGAAGCGGGGGCGGCGGCGGGGGGATGCGCCTGGAGCCCATCGCGCTGATCGACATCAGCAACGGCCGCACGCGCATCGAACCTATCATCAATGTCACGAAGCTCGTCGTCGCCGCCTTGGTCGTAGTGGCGTGGTCGATCTTCTGGGTGGCCCGCGCCGCGAACGCCGGGGCAGCTCGAAGACCGTAGACGCCGCTGTCACAGCTCGACAGCGGTTGACAGCTGGCCCCGGGATCGATGGTGCTGGTGACGTCCCCCTGTGCTGCTTTCCGCACATGACTGTGACTCCCGCACATTGTGTGGTCCATCCTCGCGACTGCAGGCGCCCTCTTCTGTAGATGGATACGATCCGTCCGCATCTGATCACGGCCGGGCGAGTGGTCGCCCCATCGTCGGATTTGGTGCCAGGGACCGTCGAGGTGGTCGACGGCCGAATCGCGAGCATACGCACCGGGGCGAGTACGGGTGCCGATGTCAGCGCGCCGGATGGCATCCTGGTCCCCGGGTTTATCGACCTGCAGATCAATGGGGCGGGCGGTGTGGATTTTTTGACCGCCAAGACCGACGCGGATTTGCTGCGGGTGGGGCGGTATCTCGCGTCCACCGGAGTCACTGCGTTCGCCCCGACACTGACTACTGCGCCCCCGTCGGTGCTGCGCGAGGCACTGATCAGGTGGGCTCGATTTGCAGCGCGTCAGCGAGCTCCGCGGATCGTGGGTCTGCACCTGGAAGGACCGTTTCTCAATCCCGAATTCAAAGGCGCACACCCCGCGCGCTACCTCCGCGCGCCCGATCCCACATATGCCGCGGCGCTGCTTGACGCGGCGGGCGGAGCGGTGCGGATGGTCACCCTAGCCCCCGAGCTTCCCGGCGCCCGCGAGGTGATTCGCCTCCTGCGCAAGCGCGGATGCATCGTGGCCGCTGGCCACACGGGCGCCACGTACGACCAAGGTCAAGCGGCGTTCCGTGAAGGGGTTACAACTGTGACACACCTGTTTAACGCGATGCGCCCGGTACACCACCGGGATCCGGGGATTGTCGTCGCAGCCCTTCAACATCCCCAGGTCACCGTCAGCCTCATCGCCGATTTCGTCCACACCCATCCGGCGATCGTCCTCCTCGCGGTACGCCTCAAGGGGTGGGAGCGGGTGGCGCTCATAACCGATGCCATCGCGGCAGCCGGGGCGCGTGGGAAGGCGACGCATCTGGGAACTCAGACGGTCCGGGTGTCGGATGCACCACGGCTCGCCGATGGCACACTGGCGGGGAGCGTTTTGTCGATGGACCGCGCGGTGCGCAACGTCACGTCGCTAGGAATTCCGCTGCGCGAGGCCGTGCAGATGGCCTCCACAACTCCGGCGCACCTACTCGGACGGGGTGATCTCGGACGGATCGAGGAGGGTGCGATCGCAGATCTTGTCGTCTTGGATCAGGCCCTACATGTCCGTGCGGTCTATGGAGCTGGGGAGCGCATTTACGGAGAGGGGCAATAGTTCTGGAAGGCGCTGTCCACCCGCCACAGACGGCTCACAGCCGTCTAGGTCAGTGCGTCGGGGAGGCGAATTCAGAGGTCGGGACGGCAAACACCTCGTTGGTGCGTACGAAGCTCGCGAGAAGCAAGCGCAGGTAGGGCGTGGCCAATTGGCTGCGATGCGCGCCGATGGCATTCCGCTTCGCCTGCTCCTCTTCAGGGGAGAGTTCGAAGCGCATCCACGTCCACTGCGAGGGCAGGGCAACAGTAGGCGGGGGGAGCAACGGGTCGTGCGGGGAGGACCGCAGTGGTCGGGGGAATCCTGCCGCGTGAACGACAAAGGAGTACACAGGTGTAGATCCTCGCACGAGATCGACCACCTGCGCGACGGCGAGATGGTCAGGGTGCCGATCCAGGGCACTATGCGTGATGATGAGGGTGGGCCGGACGCGGTCGACCACGGTCCGTGCCAGGTCCACTAGGGCAGTACGCGTGTACGGCGCGCTGAGAGTAACTACCCCTGGATACTCAGCCGCCCGGAGCCGTGTGTACGGCGATGTGACGGGCTCTTGCGGACTGCCCATCACCGCAGCGAGCTTGCGGTCCGGAAACCCTAGGAAGTAGACATCTGAGGAGGCCACCCCGAGTCGGCGTAGCGCCTCCAGCCCTTCTTGCTGGCGCAGCCGGCCTTCGCGAAGGAACGCACTCGGGCGGGGAGGAAGCCGGGCCTCCATCAAGACGGCCGACACCTTGTTACTATCCCCGTTCGTGACAAAGAGAACGCTCACCGAGGCGCCACGGGACCGCGCGGAGGCGATGAACCCGCCTGCCCCGATGACCTCATCATCGGGGTGGGCGACGACGACAAGCACGCGGTCGTCTGGCTCCGGGGGAGCCAGGGACGGGAGGTTAAAGGCCGCCGCTTGTGAGGGATGGGCGAAGAACAGCGGCCTCAGGATAAGACCGAACACGATGACGGCAAGCAGCAGCGCTTCCATACGAGTGCGCCTCCGCGGACTGAGCGCGTCGCGGCGTGGATAGATCGTGTGGCGGCGACGCCGCACGCGGACTTGGCGGACCAGATCCGATGAGGCGCGCAGGCTCACCCGCATGCCCCGCACCATGCCATATTTGTGCGACTTCAGGCGGTGGGAGACGCCCACCCAGGATACGTGGGCCGGGCGGATCCCGCGCGCTTTCGCCAGTCGGTCCAGCGCGATCTCAAATCCAAAACCCGTACGCGCAAGGTGCGGCTCGGCAAACAAGAGGTGGCGGCGTACGGCACGCTGGCCCGACAACGGGCGCAAGACTCCGTGCCAGATGTCGTCTTTGAACAGGGCGACCGCCATCTCCGCCTGTCCTGCCAGGACTGGCGCTAGCAACTGCGCGAAATTCTTGGGCGTCACACCACACAAGTCGGCATCGACTAGGAGGATGACGTCGCCTCGGGAGACCTGAGCCCCGGCCATCAGCGCCGCGCCTTTGCCCATGTTCCGCCGGAGCACCAACACCCGGTCCGCTCCGGCCGCTGACGCGACTTGTGGAGTCTCATCGGTGCTGCCGTCGGACACCACGATGACCTCAGTGATCTGCCGGCAGGCGCAGGCAGCCCGCACGACGTTGGCAACCGTCGCGGACTCGTTGTGCGCTGGAATGATGCAGGAGACTTTCATCGTAGTAGACAAGGGCTAGAAGACCGGGCCGGATGGGTGACCGGCCGGAGAGACCATGACTGTCGGTTCTTCTCTAAGCAAGATTCACCACCTGCTGCACGATGTCCCCGCTGCGTTAACTGACCTTGGCTACATCTTGGCCGCCGCGTCGCCGAGCATCCGGAGGCTAGCCCGCGAATGGACCGGTCCCCGATACAGGCGTCTGGCTGGCCAATACGACCGGTATGTTACGGCAAATGCTGGATACTTCACTCCCTTGCTCCACATCCTGCCTGAATTGCCGGAGGCTGAGGTTATCATCGATGTCGGCGCGGGCACCGGAGCAGCGACCCGTCACCTGCAGCAGCGTTACCCGCGAGCCCAGATCATTGCGATCGACCTGTCCCCGCCGATGTTATCCTGGCTGCCCGACGGGATCGCAAGGGTCATCGGGGATGTCTCAGCCTTGCCGATTGCCTCGGGCAGTGTAGACCTCGTTGTGGTCCACAACGCCCCCTTCGCCCCCGACGAACTGTACCGCATCGTCCGCCCCGGTGGTGTCATCGCCGTCGTGCTATCTGCAGCCGGGCCCATTCCGGCGGTCTTGCCACGCGTGGTGCTCCGCCGCTCGGCGCCACGCCATTCGGTGCAGGTCCACGAATACCGCACGGGGGCGGGAGTGGCCTGGATCATTCAAGGGTGATTGGTGCGCGACCCGGGTGGGTCGGACGTCGGCTTCCGCTCTACCGACACTAACGATCTAGGTGGCGAGGGGCGAGGGGGAAGGCTCTCACTCAGTATACCTCGGCGGATGTCCGAGTAGACTCACCGTAAGGTCGGTGCGTCGGCCCGGCGCGTCCTCAGCGTCGTTTTCCTCGCGCAGACCGCGGCAAAGCTGAGCAGATGACCATTGGCGATCGGTGGCCCTTCCCGCCGGTGCCAGTACTGCCGTGCGGCTGTCAGCGTATGAACAGACTGTACGTCAACACGGCTAAGACAAAGCCTGTGAACACCGTGTACTTCAGGTTCCGTGCGACGACGGCGAAGTACAGCGCGGAGGCCGCCACCCGCACGTAGGGTGTGAGGAGCAATACCGCGAGGCCGAGATAAATCAGAGGGCGCGGCTCGAGCGCCCCGGACGCGAGCTGCTGAAAGAACGTCGCGACGATTTGGGCGAGGTCCGTGCCGGCCGTCGGGAACGTCCCCTGCACCCGTCCCCTGCTTGCCCAATGCCACGCAAGTCCGGTGCTCATCAAGGCGGCGCTGGTCAGGACACCGCCGAGCAAGGTGTACCCTACCAATGATGCCATCCCACGCGTCACTCGCTGATCGGGTGGTAGTGTGTGCATCCTTATCCCCCGCGCAGACCACGGACGATCATCTCAATGCCGAGAATGGCGAGGACCACCAGGAAAAATCGGCGCACCGTCTGGTTGGTCAATCGGACGAGAACGCGAGTGCCCACAAAGGCCCCCGCCAACACTCCGAGGATCACGGGCGCAGCCAGAATCGGGTCGATCGCCCCTGCGGCCAGGTAGACGCTCGCGCCGGCGAGGGCCGTCACGCCGATAATCAGATTGCTCGTCGTCGTCGAGACTTTGGGCGGGAGCCCCATCACGAGGTCCAGGATCACGACTTTGAGCGAGCCGGCCCCAATCCCCAGCAGCCCGGCGACGAGGCCCACGCCGAACATCAGCGGCCCACCGAGGTAGGCGCGTGTCGCGTGATAGGTGACGATTTCCCCCGAGGCGCGGTCCTCATAACTGCCGTGGAGTTCCAGCCAGCGGGATATTCGATCGGGGTGTGCGGTCTGCCGCCAGTGTTCACCCTGCCGGGCGAACAGGCTGGCCCATGAAATGAACAGCACCAGGCCAAACAAGATGAACAGCGGTCGCCGGGGTGCGCTCAATGTGATGGTGGCTCCGGCGAGCGCGCCCACGATCGCAAACATCTCCAAGAACATGCCGACCTTCAAGTTGGTGATCCGATCGCGGACGTAGGCGGAGGCGGCACCGCTGCTGGTCGCGATCACCGCGACCATGGTGATCGCGATCGCCTGCTTGATGTCCATCCCCAGCAAGGTCAGGGTAGGAATCAGCACAACGCCGCCGCCCATCCCGCTCAGCGCGCCGACGAACCCCGCGGCGAGCGAGATCCCGAAAAAGACCGCTAGCGCAGAGCTGGGATCGATGTTTTATCACCACGCCTCTCGGTTACGGTGGCGAGGTCCCCCCTTGTCCGCGCCGCAAGCATCTTAGACTCAGGTCTCCTAGCTGGGTGGCAGAGAGAAACGCATCGATGGCGGGACGGTCGCCGTTGAGTCAGCGGTAGACGCCGTTATGGCCGAGACTGAAGCGCCCGGGTTGGGGGAAGTAGGTGAGCCCGTGCGGATTGCGTCCGACGTCCACGCGCGCAAGCAGCGTGCCGGTTGCCGTATCGATCACCGACACAGTAGAGGCAAAGCGGTTGCTGGCCCACAATTCCCGCCCGTCAGGGGAGAGCTGCATCATATCCGGGCTCCCACCGACCGACCAGGTGGCAGTAACCTGGCGCGTCGCGAGATCGATGACCGAAATCGTTCCCGCCAGCCGATTGCTCACGTACGCGAAGCGAGTGTCTCGACTGATCTGGAGGCCATGGGCCCCTTGTCCTGTGGGGATGAAAGTGATCTCTTGCATGCGTTCGGGGTCGATCACCGAGACCCCGTGGCGGCCTTGGTTGGCCACGTAGAATACCGTCCCATCGGGTGCCAATCGGACATCCACGGGCAAGCTGCCGACTTCGACGGTCCCTGTCACCTGCCGTAGTGCGATGTCCACCTTGGCCACAATCCCACTGAACTCAGTACTGGCGAGCAAGTAGCTTCCGTCCGCCGAGAAGTCCAAGTGGTCCACGCCCGACCAGGGGATCGGAACGCTGAACGCTTTCGCCCATGTGGACGGGTCGTAGAAGTCGAGCCGGTTCAAGCGCTCAGCGACGACCACCGCGTAGCGGCCGTCCGGGGTGAAGTATAAGTTGTAGGGATCCGCGATCTTGAGGGTGGCGACGGGCTCGCCGAGGCGGGGGTCGATCACCGTCAGGGTGTCGGCAGCCGTATTGTCTACGTACAGATGCGTGAGGTCCCACGAAGGCGCGATGTGGTGCGGAATGGCGCCGACCGCAAAGTGTGTGATCACCCGACGCGTGGTGGGGTCGATGACATCCACGGTCGCGTCCCCACTGTTGGGCACATACACCCGTGCGGCAATGTCCGCCAATTGGCGGGGAATCGCGCGCGTCATAGCCGCGGCGTAAACATTGCGCGGACCCGTCGGCGCCGGCTGAGTCTGGGCTGGAGGGAGAGGGTGGGGCCACAATCCACGGGCCGGGCCGACCACGCCGACGGCCAGCCCCACCAGGGCAGCCGCGACCACCAAACCGATACTAATCGGACGTATCATTGGTGCCCGTGAGTTCCTCCCACATCCCACCCAATGCCCGCAAACGCGCACGGGCACCCCAAGAACGGATGACAGCCTGAAATAGGAAGCTCGGGCAGGACTTGAATGCTACGCATCCCTATCCGCGTTCGCCGAAGCCCCCCTCGGCCAGGGTCATGATCTCTTTGATGGCCGCCGCGACCGGGGCGGCCAGGAAGATGCCGACCGGGCCAAATAACGCGCTCGCAATGAGCAGCGCCAGAATGATGGTCGCTGCTCGCAGGTCCAGCTGGCGTCCCATGACCGCTGGCAGCAAGACCTTCGACTCGAGCAACTGGACGACGATGAGGAACACCAGCACTTCCATTCCGAGGTCTGGTCCTTGCAGCAAGGCCAACCCGACAATCGGGATCGTGCCCAAGAAAGGGCCTACGACCGGGATGATGCGCGTGACGCCGGCCACGAGGGCTAGGAAGAGGGCAAAGGGCATGGCCACGGCGATCAGGCCCGCCCAGACCACGCCGGCTGCGACCACCATGAGGACGATCTGTCCGCGGACGTAAGCCGCGAGGATGCGATCAAGCCGGTTTGCGGTGAGGAGGACGCGAGGGCGTAGTGAGGCGGGCACGAACTGCAGCAGTTCTTGTTTGAGGGCGGGGAGGTCCACCAGGAAGTAAAAGGCTAGTAATGGGATCAGGAGGAGCTCGGCGGCCAGGCCCAACCACTTGGCAATCGCGCCTGCGATCCGGGCGATAGCGTCGACGAGGAGCGTCCCGGCTCGCGAGAAGGCGTCCTGGACCGCCTGACGGAGGTCATCAGGGAAGCTGCTAATGAACGCCGTCGGGAGGTCACCCAGCGCTTGGACGATCTCCACTCGGTATTCCGGGACGCGCTCAGCGAGGCGGTGGACGTCATTCGAGACGGCACCCGCGGCCACCCGGACGATGACCACCACCGCCACAATCAAGAACAGGTAGACCGCAATCACCCCGGCCAAGCGAGGAACGGGGCGTCCTGACAACCGAATGCGAGAAACGAGTTCCACCAAGGGCAGGATCGCGTAGGCGAGCATCGCCGAAAAGGCGATGGTCACCAGCACAAAACGCAGGCGGTAGAACAGATACGCCGCTGCGGCGGTAATGACGAGCGCCATGCCGAGCCGGATGGCGCGGTCAGTCGAGGGCATGCGAGATGTCCCCCACGGATCTATCAGACGACGGAGCGCACCAGGTCAGGCGAGGCAGGGCCCCCATCACGTCAGCGGCGACCGGCTGCATTGTCTGGAGCGTCCCAACCCAGGACATGACGTGTCGGTCACGGTCAATCGCCCCGACGTCCCCGCGCATCCCACGGCGCATCACGCTAGTCTCCATCCCCTGGCCGACGTGTCCACCTTGCTATGTTCGCACACGACAGGCGTCACCCTCGCGTCACGGCGCGCGTTCGTCGGGTGGGGCCGCCGGAGCCTCTCGTCCGGGGAGCACGACGCGTGCCAGCAGCAGACTGAACTCATACAAGGCCGCCATGGCGACGGCAACCAGTCCCATGGTGATCGGGCTCCAGTCCGGCGTCACCATCGTCGACAGCACGACAATGACCAAATACACCGTGCGCCACTGCTGCCGGAGTTTGGTGTAAGACACGACCCGCAGACCGATGAGACTGAGGACGACCAGAGGGGTCTGAAACGTGGCCGCGATGGCGGCCAAGAACCAGACCGCATACGACACATAGGAGAGGGCGGTGATCTGCACCGACATGACGGAGCCTGCCTGATTGAGCAACCAACGAGTGGATGTGGGGAGCACCAGCGTGTAGCCAAAGGCCAGCCCCACGACGCTTAACACGACGGACAAGGCCGCGAGCGGGAGGACGAACCGCGCCTCGCGCTGGTTGAGGGCCGGGCTGACAAACAGAAGGGCTTGCAGGAGCAACCATGGGAACGCCATCACGAGTCCGAAGACGAATGCGACCTTGAATTTGACGAGCAGCGGCTCGAGCACGGTCAGCGCGACCAGATGTGTGAGTCCGGCCGGTCGCATGAGCAGCTCTAGCAGTCGATCCTGTTGCCATAAACCGATCAGCAGCATGATCCCAAATCCCGCCAGACCCCACAGCAGCCGGCGCCGGAGGTCCTCCAGATGCACCACGATGGATTGCGGGATGTCGCGCGAGACGGGCAGGTACCGCCACAACCATGCCATGGGGTCGCGTCACTGCCGCGTCAGGTGCGGGGGAGGACAGGAGGGATCGAGTCTGAACGGCCTGCGACCAGAGGCGGGCTGAACTTCTGAACGGTCCTGGCTGAGCCGGGGCCGTTCTCCGAGAAGGCCACCAGATGGAGAACGACGACGCGGAAGAAGATGAACTCGGTCCACTGATTAATCGGCACACTCTCCCTCTGGCGCCCCCATCATACATGAGCGGCCCAGTTGCGATACGACTAAAACCAGTCCATCACCTCTCGTAGCCACGTCACCAGGCGATCCCAGAGCCGGGGCGCCGCCGTGATCCCCGTGCGCTCGGCGGCGGCCTGGAGAGTGGTCCGCGTGGCGTAGCCGACGACGGTCACATTCTTGCCGGCGTGGGACCAGTGGACGAGCGTGCGCAGGCCCAAGCGTTGCACCCAGATCGGACCGGACGAGGTAGCAACGAGCTCGCTGCCTTCCGGGGGTCTGGCCACGCTGTCTCGGCGCTGGTAGACGACCAGGGTCGTCAGTCCATCGGAGTAGATCTGGACGACAGGGGGGCCTTCGCCGGTGAGGTAGTCGCCGGTCTTGTGGAACCCCTCCGGGACAGCCACCTGGATCGGAGGGCCTCCCAGCACGCGGGCGACCTCCTCAGCCGTGGCCGCTCGCACTGCTGGCTGAGGAGTCAAGCGCAATCCGGTCGGCACGGATGCCGTCTTGCGCCACCCGGCGGGCTTGAGCTCAAAGCGGAGGAACGTCGTTACCTCGCCCAGCGATCCTCTGGGTCCGACGCGTTCAGAGCGGAGGAGTACGCCTGTGGCGTCGTCCACGACCAGGGTACGCGAGGGCCGGTCAGCAATCTCGGGAACCAACACGATTCGGGTCGCCCGCCGACCCAGCAACTCGTCGGGCACCATGGTGATGCCGTAATTTTCCAGCAACCACGGGAGGTGCGCCGACTCGAAGGTGTCTTCCTCCGAATTCAACCCTGTGGCCGTAGTCCCGGTGCGCCGCACGGGATCAAATCGAATCTCCGAGCCCTGGCGACGGATGACGGTGAATCGGCGGGACGGTCCGAGCGCCAGATAATCCAGTTGTGTCCAGTCCGGCGGGTCGTGCTCCACTTGCACTAAGGAGGCGACCGTGTGTGTCGTTCCCTCCCAGGTCACCACGATCTGTTCGCCCTGGTAGGCGACCGTGGAGCGGGCACGGACGCTCTGCACGAGCGGCGCGGGTGCGCTGGCGGCGTCTAGGGACCGCACGTCGAGTGCGAACGTGAGCCCTAGTGTGGCCGCCAGACCAAGCAGCAGGACAGGGCTTATCTCTTCTGGGCGGCGGGCCATTCAGGGAAGGTCTCGTAGGGCAGCGCACTGCTGAGGTACGACGTAAGCGTTACGTCAGCCATCGGGTGCGCTGCGGCAAACTCCGCTTGCTGCTGGAAGTACCAAAGGGGAGAGACCCGGGTGCTTTGGGGCGGTGCGGTGGGTACGCGCAGCTGGAGTAACAGGCCGATGCCGGCGGCCATCGTGGCCACCGCGATCAGCCACCGGGGAACTGTGCGCCGGGTCTCCACCAGTGCGATTCGGGAAAGTGTGCGCGACAGTGCGGCGGGATGCGGAAGGATGGGGGGCACTGTGCGCAAGAGACTGCGGACCGCCCGGAGGTCATCTAGCGCGACGCGGCACTCTGTACACTCCGCCAGATGGGCGGCCACGCCAGAGGCTTCCTCCGCGGTGAGGGTTCCGTCCAGGTAGCCAGTGAGCTCGTGAGAGAGGTGCACTATCACAGCTCACCCCGCTGCAGAGCATCGACATAGGGGCGCAACCACTCGCGCAGGGCCAGACGAGCCCGGTGGAGGCGCGAGCGCACGGTGCCGATCGGGCACCGGAGGATTTCGGCGGCCGCGTCGTACGGCAGTCCCTGGAGGTCGACCAGCGCCACGACGGCTCGAGCGTCGGGGGGCAGAGCGCGTAACGCGCGCAACACAGGGCCGTCGAGCGCGCCTTCGGCCATTTCACTCGGACCGGCCGTGGGATCCATGACGGCCGTCCCGCTGACGTCATCGAGCGAGAAGATTTTTCGACGGCGTTCCCGGCGTAGACGGTCCACAAAAGAATTGTGCATGATGCGGAACAGCCACCGATCAAACCGCGTCCCGGGTTGAAACCGGTGGAAGGCACGAAACGCTTCTTCCGCGGCTTGCTGCAACAAGTCCTCGCTATCGTGTGCGTTGCCCGTCAGGTAGTAGGCGAACCGGTACGCGTGGGTCCAGTGGGCTGCGAGGAGCTCGGCGAAACTCTCCTGCGAGGCCGTACGGACTGCGGCCGAAGCGAAGGTAGTCTCTGGGACTGAGCCCGCAAGGGGCGTTTGAACGCGTTCCATGGTTTTTTCGGCGGGAGGCGCTGCGCGGTCCCCGCCACCCGATTGAGCCGTCACTTCACGATCGTGACGCTAGCTGCTTGGTATGTCAATGTTCGACCCCGGCCACTCGCCGTACCAGTAATTGCGACAGTCTTCCCGACCCTGAGATCTCGGACGGATGCGCCCTTACCGGCTTTGAGGACCTTGGTCGTGGCCGTGTGTCTCACCCAGAGCTTCCGGTGCGTCTTGAGCCCAGTCCCTCGCGTGACCTTCAAAACCTCGACTTGCGCCCAGCTTCTGCTGATCCGCAGAATCTTTGCCTCGATCTCGAAGGGCGCGCGGCGCGTCGTCGAGGTCGGCGCAGGGGAGGGAGACGGGGAGGGTGTTTGTGCCGCAACCCTCGTCGAGCTCACCAGGAGCGCCACGGCGAGGGTGAGTACGAGACCCACACGACCCTTCAAACGCAATTCCCCCTCTATAGACTCTTCAATAAATAGAACGTTTCAGGCCCCAGGGAAGTTCCTCCGTGGAAGTTTACCATAGGATCCCTGGTCTGGCGCCGGTGGAGACTCTCATTGTGATTGGGGTTGTATACTGAGCCGGGAGATCGATGCGCGTGAGAATGCCTGGAGGATTGGTGTGACCCGACTGGATCCGCACGCTGCTCCGTCGACGCTCCGCGTCGACAATCGAACAATTGCGTACTACCCCTTGCACGCTCTTCGCCCGCAGCTCGCGACGCCTCTGGAGCGCCTTCCTGCGACCGTGAAGATCTTGCTGGAGAACGTCGTGCGCCATGCCGCCGGCGGCCTGTTTTCCGCGGACGACGTCGCGACGCTAGCGGCCTGGCAGCCAGGTCTGACGTCCCGTCGCGAATTTCCCTGTCTACCCTCACGGGTGCTGCTGCAGGACTTTACCGGCGTGCCGGTCGTGGTTGATCTGGCCACCATGCGCGATGCCGTCGCGCAGTTAGGGGGCGATCCGCGCCGCGTCAACCCCGTGATCCCTGCCGACTTGGTCATTGACCACTCGGTGCAGGTGGACATTTCCGGGGTGCCGGGGGCGTTTGGGCGCAACGTGGCCTACGAGTATCAGCGTAACCGCGAGCGATACATGCTGCTGCGATGGTCGCAGCAGGCTTTCGCCAACCTGCGGGTGGTGCCTCCGGGTACTGGGATTGTCCATCAAGTCAACTTGGAGTACCTGGCTCAGGTGGTGTCGCTTCAGCTCGTGAACGGAGTTACACTCGCCTATCCCGACACGCTCATCGGTACTGACTCGCACACCACGATGGTGAACGGGATGGGGGTGTTGGGATGGGGCGTCGGGGGAATCGAGGCGGAGGCGGTGATGTTGGGTGAGCCGACCTATCTCACGACCCCCGAGGTGGTCGGGTTTCGCCTGACCGGCCGTCTGCGGGAAGGGGTGACTGCCACTGATCTGGTGCTGACCGTCACCCAGCTGCTGCGCACCGTCGGGGTCGTGGGGAAGTTCGTCGAGTTTTTCGGGCCCAGTGTGCAGGCTCTGGCCCTGCCGGATCGGGCGACGATTGCCAACATGGCTCCAGAGTACGGGGCGACAGCCGCCCTCTTTCCCATTGATGCGGAGACTCTGACCTACCTGCGTCTCACCGGCCGGTCTGAAGCCCACGTGCGGGTCGTGGAAGCGTACGCCCAGGCCCAGGGGTTGTTCCACACCCCGACTGAGACGGAACCCGTGTTTGATCAGGTTGTGGAGCTGGACCTGTCTGCGGTAGAGACGAGCCTTGCGGGACCACGACGGCCGCAGGATCGCGTGCCGCTGCCCCAGACGTCCTGGAGCTTCCGGGCAGCATTTGCCGAGCAACTCGCCCCGTCGACAGGGAAGAGTGCGACGGCCACCGCCGTGGCCGAGCGTCCTCCCGTCGTGCAGGTCCAGGTCGATGGTCAGGCGGCCACGCTCACGCATGGGGCGGTCGTGATCGCAGCGATCACCAGTTGCACCAACACGAGTAACCCAGAGGTGATGGTCGCAGCGGGGCTGCTCGCCAAGAAAGCGGTGGAACGCGGACTGCAGCGCAATCCCGCCGTCAAGACGAGCTTGGCGCCGGGATCTGCGGTGGTGACGTCCTATCTGGAGCGTGCCGGCCTCACGCCCTACCTCGACGCGCTGGGATTCCAGCTCGTTGGGTACGGGTGCACGACCTGCATTGGCAACAGCGGCCCCTTGCCGCAGCCGATCGCCGACGCGATTCAACAGCACGACTTGGTCGTCGTCGCCGTGCTCAGCGGGAACCGTAACTTCGACGGCCGCATCCACCCGTTAGTGCGAGGCAGCTATCTGGCCTCCCCGCCGCTGGTGGTTGCGTTCGCCCTGGCGGGCACTGTGGAGATCGACTTGCTCACCCAACCGCTCGGGCGAGACCGCCACGGCCGCCCCGTGTACTTGAAAGAGCTGTGGCCGAGCACTGCGGAGGTGCACGCGGTGGTGCGCCAGGTAGTGTCCCCGGAGCTGTTTACGACGCGCTATCGGGATGTCTTCACAGGAGATGAGATGTGGCAGACGATGGCCGTGGGGGCTGGCGAGCGGTTCGGCTGGGAGGCCGCGTCCACGTACGTCCGCCAAGCGCCGTTCTTTGCGGGTTTGTCGCCGCAGCCTGCACCGATCCACGACATCCGTGGGGCTCGAGTGCTGGCGTGGGTGGGCGACTCGGTGACGACAGATCACATCTCTCCCGCGGGGGCGATCCCATCCGACAGCCCGGCTGGCCGCTACCTCATTGAGCACGGCGTAAAGCCCGCCGACTTCAACACGTACGGTGCGCGCCGCGGGAACCATTTGGTGATGCTGCGCGGGACGTTCGCCAACATCCGGCTGCGGAACCGGCTAGGCGGGGGCCGAGAGGGTGGGTGGACAACGCACTATCCGTCTCAAGAGCTCATGACGATCTACGATGCTGCGATCCGCTACCAACGGGAGGGCACGCCGCTGGTGGTCTTCGCGGGCAAGGAGTATGGGTCGGGCAGTTCACGGGACTGGGCGGCCAAGGGACCTCTTCTGCTGGGAGTACGCGCGGTGCTAGCGGAGAGCTTCGAACGCATCCACCGCAGCAACCTAGTCGGGATGGGGATCCTGCCGCTTCAGTTTGCAACGGGGACTACGCCTTCGTCTCTTGGCCTCGATGGCACCGAGGCGCTTGAGATCACGGGACTTGCTGACCTGCGGCCCGGACAGGTGCTGATCGTGTCCGCGCGCCGCGATGGAAAGACCAAGACATTCCAAGCGACCGTGCGCGTGGATACCCCCATCGAGCTGGAGTACTATCGGCACGGCGGGATCCTGCCGTATGTCGCGAGGAAGCGGGCTAAGACGAAGGGATAGGGTCGCGATTCATCCCGCCTTGGTCTGGTACCCTACCGAAAGCTTACGGCAGTCGCGAGGAAATCACCGGTTCTCACAACCCCGCGATCACCGACGCTTCCGGACCATGCGGTATGAGGCTGGTCTTACGACCCTGCTATTTGGGCTTCGAGGTAGAGCCGTAATACGTGAGGGCCGCGATCAAGATTCCGAACACGACATTACTCCACTTCAAACTGCTGCCGAATAAGAAGAATGGAGATAGGGCCACCCACACACCTGCGATAAGAGTGACCCAATAGGCGGTCATTCCACGAGCACCTCCCACACGTCTTTTTCACACCGCTCGACCTGTTCGACGATGGCGCTCCTGCCCCTCTAATGTCGCAATTTTGCCTCAATCTCGGTCCATGTCCTCAGGTCCCCAGTTGGTTGCGTCTGCTGCGTGGGATTTCGACGGGGTCACGATTTGCCGAGGACGACGAGCACTGCGACGGCGGCGCCGCAGCCCAAGACGCCTCCGAAGTAGAAGGGCACAGCTGGGCCAAACGATGTCCACATCCATCCCGCCAGCAGCGAGGCCGGCAAGAGCCCGATGCCCACGAGCGTGGCATGAAGCCCGATGGCCGTCGCACGAATGGGCGTCGGTGCCAAGTCAGCGACCAACGCCTTCTCCACACCGTCAGATACCCCCATATACAGCCCATATATGGGGAACAACAGCCACAGTGATCCAGGACTGGACGTGAGCCCAAAGCCCAGGTACACCAAACCGTAGAGCGCATACCCTGCGACCAGCAACGTGCGCCGGCCCATCCAATCGGACAGACGTCCTGCCGGATAGGCCACCGCTGCGTAGGTGACGTTAAAGACGAGGTACAACACGAGGACTGCGGCCGTCGCCACACCCAGATTCTGTGCACGCAACAACAGAAACTGGTTTGATGAGTTACCCAAGGTAAAGACGAAGACGACGAGCAGGTACGCGCGCAACTTCGCCGGGAGGAGCGACCAGCGCAGCACGGGTACTTGCGTGCCGGCGCGATGAGGGCGCACGTCCCGCGCGAAGAATAGGACCCCGACACCGAGAGCGGCGGGGATCAGGGACCACAAGAAGATTGCTCGGACGTTCGCCGCGCCTGAGCGAAGCAGGACGATCGCTGCAATGACACCCAGCGTTGCGCCGAGGGAGTCCATCGCGCGGTGCAATCCGTAGGCGCGGCCCCGACGCGCCGGATCTGCGGAGTCGGCAATGAGTGCGTCCCGAGGAGCAGTGCGCACGCCTTTGCCGAAGCGATCCACGAACCGTCCGGCGAGCACGGTCGGCCACGCCTGAGCCACCACCAGAAAGACCTTCCCAAGAGTCGACGCTGCGTACCCCACGATCGCCAATGGCTTGCGCCGGCCCAAACGATCGGAGATGTATCCGGAGAACACGCGCAAAAGGCTTGCGACACTTTCGGCGATGCCTTCGATTAACCCGAGGATGGCTGGAGACGCTCCCAGTGTCTGGGTGAGGAACATTGGCAGAAGGGGATACACCATCTCGGTGCTGATATCGGTGAGGAGGCTGGTGAGCCCAAGAATGATGATGTTCATCGGCCCGCATTGTTCTCGAAGGTGTCGGGAGTTCCTTTGAACACCCGGGACCCGGGGACGGAAACGAGCGACCGCCTACGACCGTTGCACGTGGACCATGAGCCCGCCGGGCACGGAAGTCTGACTCCTTATGCTGCGCGTCCCCTCACTCCAAATGTGATTGCCTTTGCCGCGCCCGGCGCACAGGCTAGGGAGTCGCAGGGGCATATGCAGACAGCCGAGCCAGTTCGTCGAGGGAGAGTACACCCTCGTAGCGCTGTCCTTTGATCTCCCAGGTCGGATATGCTTTCACCCCGGCTGCGGCGCAGACCTGGGGCCGGCCTACAGGAGATCGCGGGTCACATTCGATGTAAGGAAGAAGGGCCGCTGCTGGCCCGAACATGGCCTTCTGGTCCGCGCAGTGCGGACACCAGTACGCTCCGTAAAACTTCGCCCCGGAGGCGGAAAGGTGCTTGGCGAGACCGGTCGCGTAGTCATTAGCGGTGACCTGCGGTGGCGATGCGCCATCCCCTAGCAGGAGGAAGCCCACGGCAGCTAGCATGGCCACGGCCATCCATCCCCAGGTTGCACGAAGCGGGCGCTG
>WNFH01000706.1_pt1 | contig 28900 bp, 27 predicted proteins | sample 5400411 | NCBI WGS metagenome assembly WNFH01 (sample SAMN13153347, study PRJNA577476) | soil metagenome | isolation source: 200 cm saprolite under Douglas fir tree site 2 hole 3 | place: USA:California | collected 2015-04-18 | reverse complement strand
GCCCGTCTTGCCTGCGACCGGGCCGCTGCCGCGCGACCGCGAGCAGGTCAAAGACCTCGCAAAGGGTCTCGGCTACCCGCTCATGCTCAAGGCCAGTTGGGGCGGCGGCGGCCGCGGCATGCGTGTGGTCGAGTCGGCACGGGAGCTTCCGGCGCTCGTCGAGGCCTCGCGACGCGAAGCCGGGGCCGCGTTCGGCAACGACGAGGTGTACCTCGAGAAGCTGGTGCGGCGGGCGCGCCACGTTGAAGTCCAGATCCTGGGGGATCTCTACGGCAATCTGGTGCATTTGTTCGAGCGGGATTGCTCCGTGCAGCGGCGCCATCAGAAGATGATCGAGCGGGCGCCGGCGCCGTTTCTGACCGCGGTACAGCGCCGGACGCTCTGCCAGACGGCGCTGACGCTGGCGCGCGCCGCCCACGTCACGCACGCGGGGAGCGTGGAATTCCTCCTGGACGCCGACACGCAGGAGTTCTACTTCATCGAAGTCAATCCGCGCCTGCAAGTCGAGCACACCGTCACCGAGGAAGTCACCGGGATCGATATCGTCAAGGCGCAGCTCCGCATTGCCGCCGGCGCACGGATCGGCGACCCCGCCTCGGGGGTGCCGCCCCAGGAAGCGATCGCGCTCTCCGGGCATGCGCTCCAATGCCGGGTGACGACCGAGGACCCGGCCCGAGGCTTTGCGCCATCCCATGGGCGGCTCACCGTCTGCCAGAGCCCGGCGGGCTTCGGCATCCGGATCGACGCGGGGAGCGCGCATACGGGGGCGGTCGTCTCGCCGTTCTACGACTCCCTGCTCATGAAGATCACCGCCTGGGGCGACTCGCCGGGAGAGGCGATTGGACGGATGGCTCGCGCCCTCGGCGAGTCGCGTGTCCAGGGGGTCGCATCCAATCTCGAGTTTCTCGAGCACGTGATCGCGCATCCGGCGTTCGCGTCGGGCGAGTCAACCACGCGATTCGTCGACGAGACGCCGGAGCTCGCCGAGACCACACCGTCCGGGGACGGTGCCACCGCGTTGCTACAGTTCCTCGGAGAAGTGATCGTGAACGGGAATCCGGAGATGCAGGGGCGCCTGCGACCCACGGCGCCCTTGCCCAGGGCGCCGGTGCCCAGCTGCGACATGGAGGGCCCGATCCCCCTCGGCAGCCGTGATCGGCTGCGCGAGCTCGGAGAGGAGCGTTTCCTCCGTTGGATGCGCCAGGAAAAGCGCGTGCTCTTCACCGATACGACGGTACGCGACGCGCAACAGTCGCTGCTGGCGACGCGGGTCCGGACCCACGACATCCTGGCCGTCGCACCGGCCTATGCCCGTCTGGCGCCGCAGCTCTTTTCCCTCGAATGCTGGGGCGGGGCGACGTTCGATGTCATGCTGCGGTTTCTGCGTGAGGACCCCTGGGAGCGGCTGACGCGCCTGCGCGCGGCCGTGCCCAATCTGCTCTTGCAGATGATGGTGCGGGCTTCGAACGCGGTCGGCTACACGAGCTATCCCGACAACGTGGTGCAGCACTTCATCGCGCAGGCCGCGCGTGAGGGCATCGATCTGTTCCGCGTTTTCGACTCCTTGAACGGGGTCGACAACATGCGCGTCGCCATCGACGCCGTGCGCGGGTCCGGGGCGTTGTGTGAGGCGGCGATGTGCTACACGAGCGATCTGTTCGACGCGGCGCGCCCGAAATGGAACCTGCACTACTACGTCGATCTCGCCCGGCAGCTCGAGAAGGCCGGGGCGCAGATCCTCGGCATCAAGGACATGGCGGGGGTGTGCCGGCCGCGTGCGGCGCGCGCGCTGGTGGAGGCGCTGCGAGGCGAGGTGGGACTCCCCATCCATTTCGACACCCACGATACCAGCGGCATCGCCGCCGCCAGCGTGCTGGCGGCCATCGACGCGGGCGCCGATGCGGTCTACGGCGCCCTCGATGCCATGAGCGGGCTGACGTCGCAACCGAATCTCAGCGCCATGGCATCGGCGCTGGCGGGGACACCGCTCGATCCCGGTCTCGACCCCGAGGTCTTGCAGGCGCTGTCGCGCTACTGGGAAGTCGTGCGCCGCTACTACGCGCCGTTCGAGGCCGACATGCGCTCCGGAACGGCTGACGTCTACCGTCACGAAATGCCCGGACCGCAGTACACGAACCTCCGCGCGCAGGCGCGGGGCATGGGGCTCGAGCACCGCTGGTACGAGATCTGCCAGCGGTACGCGGAGGTCAACTTGCTGTTCGGCGACCTCGTGAAAATCACCCCGACGTCGACGGCGGTCGCCGACATGGCGCTCTGCATGGTCGCGAACGGGCAGAGCCGCGATGACGTGCTCGATCCGGGCCACGATCTCGCCTTCCCGAAATCGGTGGTGGCTCTCTTTCGCGGCGAGGTCGGCTATCCCCCCGAGGGCTTCCCGGCGGACCTGCAGCGCAAAGTGCTCAAAGGCCAGCGGGCTATTTACGGGCGCGCCGCCTCGTATCTGCCGGCCGTCGATCTGGCCGCGCAGCGTCGCGACGTCGAAACCACGCTGCAGCGCCCCGTGAGCGAGCAGGAGCTGTCGTCGTGGCTGCTCTTCCCGGCGCTGTTCCTCGACTACGCGCGGCATCGGGGCCGCTTCGGGGACGTCTCGGTGCTGCCGACCGCGGCGTTCCTGTACGGGCTCCAGGAAGGGGAGGACATCGAGATCGAAGTCGCGCCCGGCAAGCGGCACGTGATCGGTCTGCAGGCCCGAACGGCCGCCGATCGGGACGGCTTCGTGACGCTCTTCTTCACGCTGGACGGCCAGCTGCAGCTGATCCGGCTTGCCACCGCCGCGGCGAGCGCCCAATCGACACGCGCGCAAGCCCAGGACGGCAATCCCACCCATGTCAGCGCCGGCCTGGCCGGCACCGTCGTCGCGGTGGCCGTGCGACCGGGTCAGCTCGTCGCCAGGGGCGATACGCTCCTGGCAATCGAGGCGATGAAGATGGAGACGCACGTCATTGCCGAGCGCGATGCCATGATCGCCGAGGTCTACGTCACCGCGGGCGAGGCCGTGGGCCCACGCGACCTGCTGGTCTTATTGTCGTAGCGGCCTCATCCTCGCTTCGACGCCATCAAGGACTGCAGGAGCCGATCCATTTCGCGCTCGAGCGCCGCTCCGAGCTTGTCGGCGCCGTTCGTGCCCCCCGCCCGCCCCAGCGCTTCCAGGCCTTCGGCCAGCCCCGCTGCCGTCGTGGCTCCGATCACTTTCAGCGCGCCCTTCAGCGTGTGGGCCTCCCGCATCAACTCAGGTGTGTCACCGCCGGCGATGGCGCGCCGAATCGCCTCCATCCGGACCGGCGCGTCCTCGGCGAATATGCCCAGCAACTCGTCCAGGAGCTCGCGGTCTCCCCCGACGTAGTTGAGGGCGATCGTGAGATCGAATCCCGCCTCCGGAGCCGGCGCGCTCCGGGCTGAGTCGACCGGGATCGTGGCGGCGCGGCTATCGCCGAAGAGCCGGTCCAGCGCGGCGGACAGATCCTCGGGCTTGATCGGCTTGGTCAGGTAATCGTCCATCCCGGCCGCGAGGCATCGCTCGCGATCCCCGCGCATCGCGTAAGCGGTCAGGGCCATGATCGGCAGCCGGCGACGGCCGGGATGTCGGGCTTCGCTCTCGCGGATGGCCATCGTGGCCGCCAACCCGTCCATCACGGGCATCTGCACGTCCATCAGCGCCGCATCGAACGGGCGGCTCTCGTACGCCTCCACGGCTTCCTGGCCGTTGTGGGCGACGATGGGAATGTGACCCATCTTTTCCAGCAGGCGCACGATCACCCGCTGGTTGACCGGGTTGTCTTCCGCCACCAGCACGTGCAGGCGCTGAGACGAGGTCTCGGCGCCGGGGTCGGCAGGCGCCGCCGGCGCGGCCGTTGTCTCGAGCGATTGACCCAGGGCCAGGAGAACGGCGTCGAGCAGCTCGGACGGCGTGAAGGGCTTGACCAGGTGACGCGCGATGCCCAGCGTGCGGCATCGCGCGAGATCGCCGTTCATCACGTCCGACGTCAGCAGCATGACCGTCACGCCGGCCAGCGCCGGCTCTTGCCGTATGCGCTCGGCCACGGCGAAGCCGTCGACGTCCGGCATGCGGGCGTCGAGGAGTACCAGGTGGAACGTGCGCCCGGCGGCCCGCGCCTTCTCGAGGGCAGCCAGGGCAGACCGCCCGTCGGCCACGATCGTCGGCGCGACCCCCCACGCGGTGAGCATCGCCTCGAGCAGCCGGCGGTTGGTGGCGTTGTCGTCGGCGGCCAGGACGGGAAGCCCGTGCAGGGCGTGGGAGGGCGCCGCCACCTGCTTGGGGACCGGCCCCCGGGCCCGCTCCAGCAACACCGTGAAGTGGAAGGTGCTGCCGCGGCCCAACTCGCTGTCGAGCCAGATCCGTCCCCCCATCCGCTCGACCAGCCGGCGGCTGATGGCCAGTCCCAGACCGGTCCCACCGAACCGACGCGTGGTCGAGGCGTCCGCTTGTGCAAAGGCGTCGAAGATGAGCCCCCGCTTGTCGGCGGCGATCCCGATGCCCGTGTCCTGCACGGCCACCCGGAGCATCGCGGTGTCGGGCGTCACGGCCTCGGCGTCAACGCGGACGGCGACTTCGCCCTGCTCGGTGAACTTGATCGCGTTGCCGACCAGGTTGAGGAGGATCTGGCCGAGTCGGCCCGTGTCGCCGACCAGATCGTCCGGGACGTCGGGCCGGATCTCGTACGCCAGCTCGAGCTCCTTGGCGTGGGCGAGCGGCCCGAGCGTCTTGATCGTCTTGGCCAGCGTCTCGCGCAGGGCGAACGGCACCGGCTCCAGCTCGAGCCGACCGGCCTCGATCTTGGAGAAATCGAGGATGTCATTGATGATGGTCAGCAGCGCCTCGCCCGAACGGTGGACGGTCTCGGCGTAGTCTCGCTGCTCCCGGCTCAGCTCGGTGTCGAGCAGGAGCGAGGTCATGCCGATCACGCCGTTCATCGGCGTCCGGATCTCGTGACTCATGGTGGCCAGGAACTCGGACTTGGCGCGGTTGGCGGCCTCGGCGGCGGCTTCCTTTTGCTTCAGCACGCTGATGTCGCGGACGATCGTGAGCTCCCCCAGCGGGCGACCTCCGTCATCGAGGAACGGCGTGGCCACCACCGAGACTTCGACGAGCTGTCCCGATCTCGTCCTGGCGCAAGTTTCGAACGACGCCGGCAGGGCGCTCCCGTCGCGAGACACGGTGTTTTCGTCCCGGGCACTCCGGCGATCCCATAGCTCGAGCTCGCGCAGGGGCCGGCCGACGGCCTCCGCGGCGCTGTAACCGTAGAGTCGGGCGGCGCCCCGGTTCCAGGACGTGACGATGCTGCTCTGGTCGTGGGAGAAGATGGCGTCGCTCGATTGCTCGACCTGCATGGCGAGCAGTCGGTTCTTTTCCTCGCTGCGGTGCAGGGACGCCAGCAGAGACCCGATGTTCTCGGCCATGCTGTTGAACGCCTGGATGCATTGCGCGGTTTCGGGCGGCCCTTCGAGGGAAATGCGGACGGCGTAGTCGCCCTGGCCGAAACGGTGGGCGCTGGCCGCCAGGGCGCGGAGCGGTCGCACGCCGCTGCGCAGCACGACGAGCGTCACCCCGAGCGACAGGCCGGTCCCCAGCAAGAGCATGCCGAACCGCAGCCAGAAGCCTCGCCACAGCTTGTTGATGGACATGGCGGGGTTGAGCTGCAGAAACACCGTGCCGTATTTTTCCCCGCCCACGACGACGGCCTGCGACTGCTCCAGGAGGGGAAGATGGAGCCGGTTGATAAACCAGCGCGGGGCGGCGGTCCTGATCTCCGGCCCCAGGGCGGCGACGGGGTGCCCGGAGTTATCGGTCCACGCGAATTTGGCGATAGCGGGTTGCCGGGCGCGGGCCTTCACCATCTGCTCGATCACCGAGTAGTCACCCACCACCGCCGGCCCGCTCATCGCCGGAAGGGCGAATTGCATCTCTTCGCTGAGCTGTTCGCTCAGGGTCGTCCGTTGATCCGCGATCTCTTCCTGGAGAATGAAGTAGAGCAACGCAATCCCGCACCCCACCAGGGCCAGGCCGGAGCCGAGCAGGAGGCGGACGGTGAGGGAAAGATTGCCCCGCCCGAGTCCGCCGGGCGACAGGTTCACTACCGCAGCTCGACCTTCACCAGCGTGGTCCGATAGAACCGCCGCATATTATCGAAGTCACTGTCCTTCGACGCGATGAAGCGAAGGGGCGCCTCCTGCTTGAGGACGGCGGCGCTCGAGGCCAGCACCTTCGCCCCTTCTGGGTCATCGGCCATCTTGAGAAACGCCTCCCGCACCGCCTTGACCGTCTCCGGCGGGACTGACGGGAGCGATGAGAGGGCGAGGTTCAGATACTTGTCGGAGCTCCACACCACGCGGTAGGCGACGTTCTCGCGCTGGGCGAAGGCCCGCATCACCTCCCCATTCACGCCGGCGGCGACGGCGCTCCCAGCCTTCAACTGCCCCATCGCGCCTTCCTGGTTGCCGGCGAAGTGCGGCTTGACCTGGATCCCCTTGCGGAGCAGGGCATCCATGGGAAGGTGATAGCCCAGGAACGCCGCGCTGTGCGGGAACACCACTTCCTTGCCCTCGAGGTCCGCCAGAGACTGAATCGGGGAGTCCTTCAAGACCACGATCTCGCCGCGCTCCGCGTCTCCCTTGGCCCGCCCAAACACTCGGTATCCGCTCTCTTCGTTCTCCTTGATGAAGTTGTGATTGGAGTACAGGAAGTGCAGCTCGCCGCGCCGGACCATCGCAGTATGCTCCGGACCGGTTGGGGCGACTTTGAGCTGCAGCGGCACCCCGCCTCGTTCCGAGACGTAGCGCAGAATCGGATTCCAGAATTGCGCGGTCAGGATCGGGCTGCGCCAGACGATGACGCCAAACGAGAGCGGCTGACTCTGCGACCAGCTCTGCGTCCCCAGAACCAGGAGCAGGAACAGCGAGACGACGAGTGGTGCCGTGGCGATCCACTTCTTCATGGGCCTCCCCCAATCTCCGTCGACATAGAAATCCACCCTGTTAAGCAAGGCCCGAGCCAAATCACTTTCATTTTGAAAGATCGGCGTTTAGGCCGGATCCGGGAGATGAAGCTGCGCGGCGCGACCAGGGAAATGTCAGGTTTGTCACGAACACCGGGCCCGCTTGACGTTCCCGTCATCCCCCGGGTGTATCGGGAGCGAGGGTCGACCGGCCGGCAGGCCGCGACCCCCTACGGGCGACGTCAGAAGTACGAAGGAACCCAGGCGCCTCTGAGGATCTCGGGGGGGATCGTGCTGTAGTCGAAGCCTTCGGCGTCCTTCACCATCCGGCGAAGGTCGAACAGGAGCACCGCTTCGGGAATGCCGCGGAAGAACACGTGGAACATGGGCCGCACCATGCGCTTCGCCACGCGGCGGCCGAGGGGGCCCATGTAATTCTGGCGCAGGCCGACGTGGCCGAGCTCGTCCACCGCGATCTCATGCAGCAGCCCACGTACCCGCTCCCGGGCCTCGGGCTCGTCGGCGAGGGTCTCGTCGAGGATCTTGTCGAGATGCAGATACACCGTGAATCCCATCAACTCGGTCACGAAGGCCGCCGACGACATGAGCGCCGGCGGCATACGGGTGAAGACGCCGTAGGCCCGCTTCACCCAGTTCGGCAGCGGGACCCATTCCACTCGGTCGAGATGGAACGTCTCGAACATCTCGTGGAAGAGGCGCATGTGCCCGAACTCCTCGGCGAGATGATAGCGGCTGATCTTGTCGGTCAAGTGCTCCGAGTCGGCCAGGGTCGGCGTGGCGTCCCACGCGGCCGAGATCCCGACCCACTCGTGACGCGCGAACTTGTAGAGAAAGGTCAACAGCAGGGTCGTCCGATCAAGCGTCCGCGGATCGTCCCGCATCGTGACGTAGTTGCGGTAGAAACGCTCTGGAGCCGCGAGCGGCCTGCGCGACCGGACCGGGTGCTCCTGGAAACGGGCGAGGATGCGCTGCTTGTTCGCCAGCGCTCTCTCGGCTTCGAGCAGATCGCCGTCCCTGTGTCGAAGGTAGACCCAGTAATTCTCGAAGTTTTCGGCGCGCTCGCGCACGGTCGCGGGCGAGAAGATCGATCGGCCGCCGGGCGAGGCGGTCAGCGCCATCAGACCTGGCCCCCCCACGACCCGTCGGCGACCTCGTGCCAGCGGGCGCGGATCTGCTCGAATTCTTGCGGAGGCAAGGCCCCGGCCCGGAGCAGCGCGGCGTTCTGCTGCCATCGCTCCGGCTTCGTGGTCCCGACGATGGCGGTGTGGACTCCCGGCGCGCCCAGGGTGAAGCGCAACGCGGTGCCCACCGCCGTGTCGGGCGCGGACTCCAAGAACCGATAGTCCAGCGTGCGGAGCCGCGACCAGTAGGTCTGATAGTACGGCTCGGCCGGCTTCCGTTCATAGCGCCAGGCCACGTTGGCGAGCGGGCGCTTGGCGATCACGCCCATCTGCCGGGCGCTTGCCAGCGGCAGCGTGCGGTCGATGGCCTCCTGGTCCGCGATGCTGATCGAGGTCTGGAGCGTGTCGAAGCGCCCGCACTCGACGGCGTAGCGGGCCGCCTCGCCGTCGCCGCTGTAGCCGATGTACCGGGTCCAGCCCCGCGCGCGGGCCCGCTCCAGGGCCTCGATGGCCTCGCCCGTTCGCAGGGTGGCGAGCGAGCAGCTGTGGAGCTGGATGAGATCGAGGTAGTCGGTCGCGAGGCGGCGAAGGCTGCGCTCGATACTGGCAACCAGCGGCGCTTGCCGCCAGTCCGCGCGAGACCAGCCGCCGGCATGGCCGCACTTGGTGAAGAGATAGAACTCCCGGCGGCGGGAGCCGATCGCCTTCCCGATAAGACTCTCGCTGTCCTCGTAGCACTCGGCGGTGTCGATCACGTTGAGCCCGGCATCGAGGGCGCTCCCGAGCACCCGCGCGACCGTGCGACCGCTCGCGCCCTGGTAGCCGATCTCGGAACCTCCGAAGCCCAGAACGCTGGCGACGATGTCGGTCCGGCCGAGTCGGCGCTGCTCCATCGCTCCGCTCGCTCGCATGCGCGCGCGTGAAGCGGCCATGAGGTTGCTCATCAAGGTACCATACGCGCAGAGAGGCCGACACGCGACACCAGGAGGATGCCCATGCCAACGATCAGCGAAGTCGAACGTCCCGGGCTGGCGGTCCGCGCCTTCTATCGGATCGGCAAGGCGATGTTCGGCCAGGTGCCCACGCCGGAGCGGCTCATGGCCCATCGGATTCCGCTCATGCTGGGGCTCGGCGGGCTCTACACCGCGCTGGAGTGGTTCGGGCGGATCGACGCGCCGCTCCGAGCCTTGCTGAACGTGCACGTCGCTGCGCTCTACGGAAGCGCGTATTGAATGGACATCCGTCGCGCCGTCGGCGCGACGCTCGGCATCTCGCGCGAGAAGCTCGACGAGCTCTGGCGCTACCGGCAGAGCGATCGGTTCTCGGCGCGCGAGAGAGCGGCGCTTGAGTATGCCGAACGCGTCACGCGCGAGGACCAGGAGGTGACCGATGCGTGCGTCGCGCAGCTCCGGAAGCATTTCTCGGACGCCGAGGTCGTCGAGCTGACGTTCATCGTGGGGTACCAGACGTTCGCCAGCAAGTTCGCCAAGGCCTTCCGACTGGTCCCGCAGGGATTCGCTGCGAGCGTGTAGGGGCTTCGTCGCGGCCGGTCGCCTTCTCCGTCGCGACCTCGGCGGTCACGGGCTCGGCGTTGACACGTCGGGCGGTGCCGCCTAGCATCCCGGTGGCTGCGAGGACGCCTGATTCCTGTTCACGGAGGAGCGAGACGATGCGAACGCTGATCGAGGGCGGCTGGGTGGTCGGCTACAGCGGCAGCGGGCACGAGCTGATTCCGAACGGGTGCGTCGTCTTCGAGGACGACCGCATCATCCACGTCGGGTCGACGTTCGACGGACCGGTCGATCGCCGCGTCGACGCCACCGGCAAGCTCGTGTCCCCGGGCTTGATCAACTGTCACCTGCACGCCGCCACCAACGCGGGCCAGGCGGTCTTCCTCGACGGGCTCAAGGCGGACTACTTCGGGAGCAACTTCGTCGGCTACGTCGCGCCACGCCGAGGTACTGCGGTGCCTCGCGCGGGTGATCGCGCCGACGTGGCAGGGACCTATGGCCTGTGGTCGGCGCTCCGCGCCGGCGCCACGACGATCATGGACGTCGGCACGATGGCGGGTGGTCCCGCGGCGTTCACCCGCATCGCGGGTGAGCTCGGTGTGCGGGCCTATCTGGGCCCGGCGTTCCGGTCCGCCGGCTACGCCTTCGACGGCAGCCGGATCGTCTGGGAATGGGACGAGGCCAACGGCATCGCCGGGCTCGAGCGCGCCGTGGCGTACATCAAGGAGTACGACGGCGGCTACAACGGGCGCATCCGCGCGATGCTCTATCCGGGCCAGCTCGATACCTGCACGCCGGAGCTGCTGCGTCAGGCGCGACGCTGGGCCGACGACCTGGGCGTCCCGATGCAGCTCCACGCCGCGATGAACCAGCGCGAGTTTCACCACATTCTCGAGCAACACGGCCAGACGCCGATCCAGCTCCTGCACTCGATCGGCTTCCTCAAGCCGCGCACCGGCCTCGGACACTGCGTGTTCCACAACGATCACTCCTGGTGTCACTACCCCTACGCCGACGACCTGAAGCTGCTCGCCGACAGCGGCGTCACGGTGGTCCACGCTCCGTACAAGTACGCCAAGATGGGCGTCAAGTTCGAGTCGTTCGAGCGCTACCGCGCGCTCGGGATCAACATCGCGCTCGGCACCGACACGTATCCGCAAGATCTCATCCACGAGATGCGCTGGGCCGCGCTGATGTGCCGCCTGGCCGACGGAAGCTTCCGGGTCGGCCGACCGCAGGACGTCTTCGACGCCGCCACGCTCGGCGGGGCGCGCCATCTCGGCCGCGACGACCTCGGAAGGCTGGCGCCGGGCGCCAAGGCCGACATCATTGTCGTCGACCTGCGCCACCTGCACTACGGCGCCGTGCACGATCCGATCAAGGCGCTCGTCGACTGTGGCAGCGGACGCGACGTCGAGACCGTCATCGTCGATGGCCAGGTGCTCGTGGAGGGCGGCCGGGCCGCTCGCATCGACGAGCAGGCGCTGCTGAACGACGTGCAGGCCGAGGGCGAGCGCCTGTGGAAGGCCATCCCCCGATGGCACTGGACCGGCAAACCGCTCGACGAGATCGTGCCGCCAAGCTACCCGATACGCGGCGCGCACTAGCGTTCCGTGCGGCTGGCCCCGCGTGGAGCCGGCGGCGAGGGGCGCGTGCGGCAGGCGTCGGCCGGACCACGCGGCACGCGTTCGTTGCTCCGGGGCGGTTGGGCTCCATCCGGGCGCGTCACCGTCGACCCCCGCCGCACGCGCCCCTCGCCGCCGATTCTACGCGCGGCCGCTAGCTCACCAGCAGCGGAGCGAATCGTGAAGGATCGCGCCGATCTCGGCGGCGCTGACGGCCCGCGGCGCGCCGCTCAGGAGCCGCGGCTGCTTCAGCGTGCCGTCGATCAAGGCGGGGATGTCGCGCTCGCCGTAGCCGAGCGCCGTGAGGCCGTTGGGAATACCGATGTCTCGCATGAGCGCGACCAGCGCGCCGGGCAGCGCTTCGCGCGCGTCACGCTCGGAGAGCCCGATCGTCGGGACGCCCATCAGCTCCGCGGCGCGGAGGTGCCGCTCCGGCGCGGTCGCGTACGTGAAGCGGAAGGTCGCCGGGGCCGTCACGACGACCGAGACGCCGTGCGGGACGAGGGGGTGGAGGGTCCGATAACCGCTCGGCACATAGTCGCGCACGAGGCCGGCGATCGGATAGCCGAGGGCGTGCGGAATGTGCACGCCGGCGTTGCCGAAGCCGACGCCCGCGTAGTTGGCGGCCAGCGCCAGGTGCACGCGCGCCTCGAGGTCGAGCCCGTTGAGCACCGCGCGCCGCAGGTACTTGCCGACGTACTCGATGGCCTTTTCACACCAGATGTCGCTCGCCGGGTTGGCGCCGATGTAGGCCGGGCGATCGGGCGGATGGTGCTTGGGTCGCGCGTGGTACGGGCGCGTCGTGTAGGACTCGATGGCGTGCGTCAAGATATCGGCGCCCGCCGCGGCCGTGACCTCCGCCGGCGCGGTCAGCGTGTTGAGCGGGTCGACGATTCCGAGGGTCGGGCGCAGCAGCCGGTGCGACACGCCGGCCTTCACGTGGTGATCGAGGACGTGGGTCACCGCCACCGCGGTCGTCTCACTGCCGGTCCCCGCCGTCGTCGGGACGGCGATCAGCGGCTTGAGCGGACCCGGCACCGGCCGGCCCCGTCCGACGGGCTGATTCACATAGTCCAGCAGCGGCGCCGGATACGTCGTCAACAGATTGACCGCTTTGCCCGTGTCGAGCGCGCTGCCGCCGCCGACGGCGATGAGTCCATCGAGTTCACGCTGGCGCGCGTACTCGGCGGCTTCCTCCATCGACCGGTCGGTCGGCTCGATCTCGACGCCGTCGTAGATGTCGGCCTTGATGCCTTCCTCTTCGAGTAGCGCGCGAACGCGGTCGGGCAGCCCCAGCTCGCCGATGTGCCGGTCGGTCACGATCAACACGCGCTTGAGCCCGAGCCGCCGGGCGTCGTAGGCGATCTCGTCGGTGGCGCCGAGCCCGAACTTGATCGGTGACGCCTCCATCACGAACACCGTCTCGGTCGGCAGGGTCACGCCCTTCATGTGGTTTCCTCTCTTTACAGCCGCGTCTTTATAGCCACCTAAGCACGGATTATAATCGCCACAGTGAGTCGATCGCCGCTCCTCGCCCCTGGGCCCCCGCCGGGCACGAAGTTCGGGGCGCTCCACCACCGTGACTACCGTCGCTACGTCGCCCTGGTACTCCTCAGCGCGACCGCCGACAACATCGAGCACGTGATCAGCTACTGGGTGATCTTCCAGGCGTTCCACTCGCCGACGCTCGCGGGGTTCGCCGTCATCAGCCACTGGGTGCCCTTCCTGCTCTTCTCGGTCTACGCGGGCGCCCTGGCCGATCGCTTCGATTGTCGCAAGCTCATCCAGATCTCGCAGGGGCTGTTCGCGCTCGCGTCGTTGTCCTGGGCCGTGCTGTTTCTCACGGGGACGCTGCGGATCTGGCACGCCGTGGTGATCCTGCTCATTCATGGAGGGGCGGGCGTGATCGGCGTGGCGGCCTCACAGCTCATCATCCACGACATCGTGGGCCCGGAGCGCCTGCCGAGCGCCATCCGTCTCAACGCCACGAGCCGCTATCTGGCGATCCTGCTCGGGCCGGCCGTCGGGGGCGGGCTCATGCTCCTCCTCGGCCCGGGCCTGGGGCTCCTCGTCAACATCCTCATCTATGCCCCGTTCACGGTCTTCCTGCTGCGCATCCCGTACACGGGCCACCTGCGAGACGCCGAGGGGAAGCGGCGCGCACCCCGCTTCGGGTTCGCCGAGATCCCTCGCCTGCTCGCCGAGGCGCGCTCCGATCCGCGCGTCATCATGATGATCGTGCTGGGCGGGACCACGTCGTTTCTCGTCGGCAACGCGTTCCAGGCCCAGATGCCGGAGTATGCGCACCATCTCGGCGCCGACGAGGCCGGCGCCTGGTACAGCGTGCTGCTCGCCGCCAACGCCGTCGGCGCCATCATCGGCGCGGTGCTCCTCGAGAGCGCGCCGTTCATCCGGCTCAGCGCGCGGACCGCGATCGGCTGCGCGGTGGTCTGGGGCGTGCTGATGGCGCTCTTTCCGGCGGCGCAGAGCTACCCGGCGGCGGTGATCCTTCTCGTGCTGGCCGGCACCTTCAACATCGCGTTCACGTCGATGGCGCAGACCATCATCCAGCTCCTGGCCCCGCCCCATCTGCGCGGCCGCATGGTGGGACTCTTCAACACCTCGATGCTCGGCCTGCGCGCGGGCAGCGGCGTGACGGTCGGTGTCCTCGGCGCGGTGATCGGCGTGCAGTGGTCGCTGACGCTCAGCTCGACGGCCGTCGTGCTGATCGCGCTCGGTCTGCTCGTCATCGACCTTCGCTCGCGGCCGCGGCCGGGCCTCTCGGTTTAGCCCGGGCCGCGGCGGCGACGGAGTGGGTCAGTGGCCGATGGTGGCCTTGATGCTGCCGAGGTGCTCGTCGATGTGGTGGAGGAGGATCCCCCCGACGATCTGCTCGACGCTCATCGGCGGCATGCCCGTGAGGACGGTGGCGCTCCGGCCGAGCTCGGCATCGCTGAGCCCGCGCAGGGTCGCGGCGGCGGCCGCGGCGCCTTTCTTGTGCAGTGCCACGGTCTCCGCCTTCGTGGCCATCACGTGCTCCTTGGCGTGCTTCGCGTTCATGTCGTGGAGCATGTCCATCGTGAAGGGCGGCATGGACTGTCCGGCCGCGACGCTCTTGATGATCCCGGCGATCCCCTCGTGACCCCCCGCCAGGTGGTGCGCGACCACGCCGACCGTCCATTTCTCCGACGCCGTCGTCTTCTTCCAGTCGGCGTCGCTCAGGCGCTCGAGCGCCGCGGTCGCCTCCTGCACCTTCGCCTCGAACTGCTTCGCCAGCGCTTCGGCCTTGGCTGCCATACGATCCTCCTTCGTCACGGTGGTTCGCGACTTCGTTTCGTCACTCCGATGATAACGCCTCGTTCAAGGGCTCGTCACGCCGACGTCCGCGCGCGGGGAACCCATCCTGAAGTATCATCCGCACCGATGAGACACCACGCGCTCCGCTGGGCCTGGCTCGTGCTGGGACTCTTGCTCGTGGCCCCCGCCGTTCACGGCCAGGAGCGAGAGCCGGTGAGGATCGGCATCATCTACACGAACAGCGGCCCGCTCGCCCAGCTCGGCATCGACATGCGCGACGGAAACCTCCTCTACTGGAATCAGGCCGGCAATCGGGCGGGCGGGCGGCGCATCGAGCTCCTGCTCGAGAGCACGGGAACCAACAAGCCGGACGAGGGCTTGACGAAGGCGCGCAAGCTCGTGGAGCGCGACCGCGTCCATATCCTCACCGGGGTCCTCGAAACGCCCGTGGCGTACGCATTGGCCAGCTACGTGAACGAGAAGAAGGTCCCGCTCATGATCAACATCGCGGGTGCCGACGGGCTCAGTCAGAAGCAGCGGAGCGAGTACGTGTTCCGCTCGTCCTTCTCCAACAGCCAGGCCTCCCACCCGCTCGGCGAGTGGGCGTACCGGCAGGGCTACCGAAAGATGGTGCTGCTCGCCTCGGACTTCGCGGCCGGGCACGAGCACATCGGGGGGGTCGCGCGGACGTTCGTCGGCGCGGGCGGGCAGGTCATCCAGGAGATCTACCCGCCGCTGGGCGCCCCCGACTTCGCGCCGTACCTGGCGCAGATCCGGCGGGACGCCGACGTCGTGGCCGTCGCGATCTTCGGGGCCGACGCTATGCGTGTCGTCAATCAGTACGCCGAATTCGGGCTCAAGGGGAAGATTCCGATGATCGGCAAGGGCGGCGTGACGGATGAGGCATTCCTGGAAAAGATGGGCGACGCCGCCCTCGGCATCGTGGTGGCGTTCAACTGGAGCGCGGCTCTGGACACTCCGGAGAACCGGCGTTTCCGCGAGGCCTTCGAGAGCAGGTACAAACGGCCGGTCAGCCTGACGGCGGAATCGGGGTACGTGGGAGCGCAGATGATCGCGAAGGCGCTCGAGGGTGTGAAGGGTGACGTCGAGAACCTCGACGCGCTCCTGACCGCCCTCAAGCGGATCGACGTCGATGCGCCGCGGGGCAAGGTCAGGCTAGACGGCTTCCACAACCCGCTCCAGAGCGTTTACATGCTCAAGACGGAACGAAAAGACGGAGTGCTGCAGAATACGCCGATCGCAAGCTATTCGAACACGAGCCAGTTCTGGACGTGGACTCCGGACGCGTTCATGGCCATGCCCTCCTACCTCGAGCTGAAAGGCAAGTGGGCGAAGTGAAATTCGGCGCCGGCGTCTGGGGCCCGTTCCCGCTCGGCCGGTACGTCGAGTACGCCGTGACGGCCGAGCGGCTCGGCTTCGACGCGGTCTGGATCGGTGACACCCAGCTCCTGACCCCCGACCTCTACTCGGCGATGGCCCTGTGCGCCAACGCCACCTCGCACATCCAGATCGGGAGCGGCGTCACCAACACGGTGACGCGTGACCTGACGGTGACGGCGGGCGGCGTTCTAGCCTTGAACGAGTTCAGCGGTGGCCGGTGCCTGCTCGGCGTCGGCGTGGGCGGCTCCGCGGTGGGCACCGTCGGGCTGGCCGCCGACGGGGCCGCCGAATTCCGCCGCAAACTGGCCCTCATCAAGGCGCTCGTGGCGGGCGAGACCGTGACGCTGAACGGCACCGAGGTCCGAGGGAAAATTCGGGCGCCGCGAGTGCCGGTCTACGTCGCCAGCTCGAGCCCGCGGGTGCTTCAGGTCGCCGGCGAGCTGGCGGACGGCGTCATCCTGAACGTCGGCGTGGCGCCCGAGCTGATCCGCGAGGCGCTCGACCACGTGGCGAACGGCGCACGCCGCGCCGGGCGCGACCCGGCCTCGCTCGACATCGTCGTGATCGCGGGATCGTCGATCGGCGCCGACGGAGCCCGCGCCGTCGACGAAACCCGCGCGTGGGCGGCCACCACGCTCCGGCGCGTCGGCCAATGGATGGCCGCCGGCGGCGACGAGCTGCGCGCGCTGGGGGCGACGATCCTCGCTCGCTATCGCTGGGACGAGCACATCGCTCTGGGCGCGGCGCACGCGCGCCCGGTTCCGGACGAGATCGCCCGACGCTTCGTCTTCGCCGGGACCCCCGCCGAGGTGACGCAGACGGTCCGTCGGCTCGAGGCCTGCGGCGTCACGCACGTCCTGCCGCTCCTCATGGGGTCCAACATCACGGGCACGCTCGAGGCCTGGAGCCGCGAGGTCATGCCCACCTGGCGAATGTCGTCGCTGGCAGGGAGATGAGCATGCAGGTCTACGCGTTCGATCTGATGCCCTGGCCGCACCTCGCGGAGGCGTCGTACTACCCGGACTCGAACGGGCTCTACGATCCGGCCCTCGGCCGGACGGTCTACGACGAACACTTCCGGCAGATGGAGCTGTACGAAGAGTGCGGCTACGACGCGATCTGCATCAACGAGCACCACGCCAAGCCCTACGGGCTCATGCCCTCGCCCAACCTCGTCGCCGCCGTGCTCACCCAGCGGACGAAGAAGATCAAGATCGGAATCTTCGGCAACCTGCCCGCGCTCCACGCGAATCCGGTCCGGCTCGCCGAGGAGGTCGCGATGCTCGACGTCATGTCGGGCGGGCGCATCATCTCGGGGTTCGTGCGCGGGGTGCCCCAGGAGTTTCTCGCCTACAGCGTGCCGCTCGCCGACGCTCGGCCCCGCATGACCGAGGCGTGGGACCTGGTCGTGAAGGCGTGGACGGAACGCGAGCCCTTCGAGTGGCACGGCAAGTACTTCAACTACGACCGGGTCTCGATCTGGCCGCGCCCGCTTCAGCAGCCGCATCCGCCGATCATCCTGCCCGCCGACAGCGACGAGGGGCTCGAGATCGCGGCCAGCCGCCGCGTGCCGACCGGCTCCGCCTATCGATCGGTGGGCCGGGTGCGCGCGGTCCTCGATCGCTACCGTGAGCTGGCCCGGAAGCACGGCTGGACGCCCGGCCCCGAGCACTGCCATCTGGTGCGCCACGTGTACGTGGCCGAGACGAACGCGCGGGCCCGCGAAGAGGCGGAGCCGCACCTCCTCTACTTCTGGCAGAAGCTCTTGAGCTATCATCGCGGCTCCATGGCGCTCCTGGGGCAGTCGCCGCCGCCGCGCCCGGCGCGGGTCGAGAAGGCCGAGGACGTGCCGCTCTACGAGTTCGACTTCGACCTGTGCCAGAAGGAAGGCATGTCGATCGTCGGCGATCCCGACTACGTCATCCGCGAGATCCGCGCGCAGACCAGCGAGCTGGGCGTCGGGGTCTTCGTGGGGCTCTTCCAGTTCGGCTCGCTGCCGCACCAGCTCGCCCTGAAGAATATCCGCCTCTTCGGCGAGAAGGTCCTGCCGGCGCTCAGGCCGTGACCTTCTGGGTCACACAAGCCCTGAACGGGATCTCGTTCGGCATGCTCCTGTTCCTGCTCGCCGCCGGGCTCTCGCTCATCTACGGGCTCATGCGAATGCTGAACCTGGCGCACGGCTCCTACTACATCCTGGGCGGCTACGTCGGGCTCGCGACCATCAAAGTCACCGGAAGCTTCGTGCTGGCTGCCCTCGCCGCGACGTTCGTGGTCACGCTGATCGGCGTGGTGATGGAGCGCTTTTTCCTCCGTCGCTTCCCCGAGCAGGAGCTGCCGCAGGCGCTCCTGACGTTCGGATTCCTGCTGATCTTCGCCGACCTCTCGCTGTGGCTCTGGGGCGGCACGCCGCAGACGCTTCCGAAGCCCGAGATCTTCGAGCGATCGATTCGGATGGGCACCATCGTCTTTCCGAGCTATCGCCTCTTCGTCATCGGCGTCGGCCTCGTGATCGGCCTCGGGCTCTGGTGGCTCCAGGAGGGAACGCGGCTTGGCGCGATGATCCGCGCCGGCGTCGACGACGCCGAGATGGCTCGGGGCACCGGGGTGAACGTCGGCCTTCTCTCCACGGCCGTGTTCGCGCTCGGCGCCTTTCTGGCCGCCCTCGGCGGCATCATCGGCGGGCCCTTCGTCGGCGTCTATCCGGGCGCCGACTTCGAGATCCTCGAGATGGCGCTGGTCGTCGTCATCATCGGCGGCCTCGGCAGCCTCAAGGGCGCCTTCGTGGGCGGGTTGCTCGTCGGCCTCCTCGACAACTTCGGCAAGGCGCTCTTTCCCGAGCTGGCCCTCTTCACGGTGTTCGCGCCGATGGCGATCATCCTCGCCATCCGGCCGACGGGACTGTTCGGCGTCCGGTGAAGACGCGCATCGCGATGCGATGGGCAGCGGCGCTCGTGGTCCTCATCGCGCTGCCCGCCGTCCTCTCCTCGTATCAGGTCGGTCTGCTCACGAAGATGCTCATCTTCGGCATCTTCGCGATGAGCCTCGACCTGCTCCTCGGTTACGCCGGGCTCCCCTCCCTCGGCCACGCCGCGTACTTCGGTGTCGCCGCCTACACGGTCGGCCTGCTCTCGCTGCGGGTCGCCAACAACTTCTGGCTCGACTTTCCCGCGGGGCTCGCCGTGGCGACCGGCGTGAGCGCGCTCTTCGGTCTCTTCGCGCTCCGGGCTCGCGGGAGTTACTTCCTCATGATCACCCTCGCCCTCGGTCAGGTCCTGTGGGGCATCGCCTTCGGGTGGCGCTCGCTCACCGGGGGCGACGACGGCCTCCCCAGCGTGCCGCGCCCGCGACTGCCGCTGCCGTGGCCGCTGACGGACGGCGGGCCCTTCTATTACTTCGTGCTGGCGTTCTTCGTCATCTCCATCCTCGCCCTCTCGGTGATCGTGCGGTCGCCCTTCGGGCGCGCGCTGGTGGGAATCCGGGAGAGCGAGCGGCGGATGGAAGTGCTCGGCTATGACGTGTGGCGCTACAAGTACGTCGCCTTCGTCCTGGCCGGGCTCTTCGCCGGGGTCGCCGGCAATCTCTTCGTCTACTTCAACGGCTTCGTGAGTCCGAGCTACCTCAACATCGTCTTCTCGGCCGCGGCCCTGCTCATGGTGATTCTCGGCGGCGCCGGCACCCTCGTCGGGCCCGCGCTCGGGGCCGCCGTCATCGTTTTTCTGGAAAACATGATCAGCGCGTACATGGAGCGCTGGGTCCTGGTGCTCGGCGTCATCTACGTGCTCGTCACCCTCTTCGCACCCAGCGGGCTGGTTGGTCTCGTCCGCCAGCGCCTGGGAAGCCATCCGGCATGATGGCCCTGCAGGTCGAGCAGCTCTCCCACAGCTTCGGCGGGCTCCTGGCACTCAGCGACGTGAACCTCGCGGTCGCGCCGGGCGAGCGGCTGGCTATCATCGGCCCCAACGGCGCCGGCAAAACCACGCTCTTCAACATCGTCACCGGCATCTTCCGACCCTCGGCCGGGCGGATCCGCCTGCTCGGCCAGGACGTGACGCGCCTGCCCCCGCACCGCCGTGCCCAGCTCGGGCTGGCCCGCACCTTCCAGATCACCACGCTCTTCCCGCGGCTCACCGTGCTGGACAGCGTGCTGCTGGCCGTGCAGGGCCTGGACCCGGTACGTTTCACGCTCCACCGACCGCGCGAGGCGTACGGCCACCTGCGCGAGCGCGCGGAGTCGCTGCTGGCCGAGTGGGGGCTGGCCGACCGGTGCCACGCCGTGACCGGCCGGCTCTCGTACGGCGAGCAGCGCCAGGTCGAGCTGATCCTGGCCCTGGCCGGCGCGCCGAAGGTGCTGCTGCTCGACGAGCCGACGGCGGGCCTGTCTCCCGCCGAGACGGCGTCCGTCGCGGAGATGATCCGGCGGTTCTCACGCGATACGACGATCCTCCTGATCGAGCACGACATGGACGTCGCGCTCGAGCTCGTCGACCGCGTCACCGTCCTCTTCCAGGGGCGCGTCCTCGCCGAGGGGAGCAAGGAGAAGATCCGGAGCGATCCGGAGGTCGCGGCCATCTACCTCGGGACCGACGATGCTTGAGGTCCAGGACATCCACACCAACTACGGAGAGAGCTACATCCTGCAGGGACTCTCCCTGCGCCTGGGCCAGGGGCAGGTCGTCGCCGTGCTCGGTCGCAACGGTGTGGGCAAGACGACTCTAATCCGCTCCATCATCGGCTTCACGCCGCCGCGGCGAGGGCGCATCCTCCTGCGCGGCGAGGACATCACGCATCTTGCTCCGCACGAGATCGCCCGCCGGGGCGTGGGGCTGGTCCCGCAGGGCCGGCGGATCTTCGCGTCGCTCGGCGTCGGCGAGCATCTCGAGATCGGCCAGCGCGCCGGCAACGGCGCCGGCTGGAGCTTCGACCGGGTGCTCGAGCTCTTCCCGCCGCTGCGCGAGCGCCTCCGGAACCGCGGCAACAAGCTTTCCGGCGGTGAGCAGCAGATGCTCGCCTGCGGGCGGGCGCTGGTCGGCAACCCGGACATTCTCTTGATGGACGAGCCCTCGGAGGGGTTGGCGCCGCTCCTGGTGCGGGAGCTCGGGCGCATTCTGGGCCGGCTCAAGGCCGGGGGCGCCTCCATCCTGATCGTCGAGCAGAACCTTGCCTTCGCCCTCCGCGTCGCCGACCACGTCTACCTCATGAGCAAGGGCAAGATCGTCCACGAGTCCCGCCCGGACGAGCTCCTGCGAAACCAAGAGGTCAAGGCGCGCTACCTGGGCGTCTGACGCCGCGCCCGAATTCGTCGATACACCCGGGCGCTTTCCATCGGCAATCCCTATTTGCAAAACGCCAGTTCGCCTATAAGCTCCGCTGTGTCGCCGGCGGGAGTTTTCGGGGCGCGCCCCAACACCGTCCCGCCAGGTCACCCGACGCCAGAGGAGAGAGACCACGATCATGAGATCCGGACGGACGCTTGTTCTACTTTCGCTGCTCGGTCTCGCGCTGATTGCCGTGAGTGGACTCTCGGCCACCGCCGACGCCCAGGCTGCAGCCGACGCCATCGGAGACGAAGAAGGCCTACGAGCCGTTCTTCGGCTACCTCGCGAAGGAACTCGGGCGGGACTTCGACCTGATCGCCACCACCGACTGGGCCGGCATCTCGGTCGCGCTCGCCAACAAGCAGGTCGACCTCGCCTGGATGGGCCCGTGGGGCTACGTCCTCGCCAACGACGACTCCGGCGTCCGCGCCATCGCGACCGCCAAGTACGACGGCAAGCCGATCTACCACGCGATCGTCGTGTGCAAGCCCGGCCTCGTGAAGAACTGGCCGGACGGCGCCAAGGGCAAGCGTGTCTCGTTCGCCGACGTCGGTTCGACCTCGGGCTGGCTCATCCCGACGTCGTGGTTCAAGCGGCGGGGCATCGATCCCAAGCAGCTCTTCAACTACTCGGACGGCGCCACACACGCCGCGAACGAGATCGCCGTCGCCAGCGGTCAGGCCGATTGCGCGACCGATTTCGACCGCAACCGGAACGCCATGATCGAGGGCGGCAGGATCGAGCGGAACGCGACGGAGGTCGTCTGGACCTCCGACCCGCTGCCGAACGACGCCATCGCCGTGCCGAAGGATTTCGACCCCGCCCTCGCCGATCGGATCGAGAAGACCCTGGTCTCCATCACCGAGGCGCAGGCCAAGACTATCCTGCCGACCCATTACACCGGCTTCGTGACCGCGACCCACGAGAGCTACCGCATGATCGAGGACGCAGGGGTCCTGGTCGGGCGAATCAAGAAGAAGTAGATGGCGACGGTGGTGAGACGGGCCGGCGACTACCCCGAGCCAGTCGTTTCGTGGTGGTCGCGGCGCCGGCTCCGCTTCGTGCTGGTCCTGGTGCTCCTGACCGCGTTCTACTCCGCGAGCTGGCAGCTCGCGCGGGTGGACCCCGAACGGCTCCTCACCGGCCTGCCGAAGATGGCCGGCTGGGCGGCGAAGGCGTGGCCGCCCGCCACCGATGAGCTGCCGGTGCTGCTGCTGCGGACAGGCGAGACCATCGCGATGGCGGCGATCGGCACGACGGCGGCCGCGCTGCTCGCCCTGCCGCTCTGCGTCGTGGCGGCGCGCAACGTGACGCCGAGCATGGCGCTCTACTATCCGGCGCGCTGGTTTCTCAACGCGCTCCGGGGCGTGGACTCGTTCGTCTTCGCGCTCCTCTTTGTCGCGGCGGTGGGCCTCGGACCGTTCGCGGGCGTCCTCGGCATCGCGCTGCACACGTGGGGCAGCACGGCGAAGCTGTGGGCCGAGGCGATCGAGAACATCCCGCCGGGCCCACTCGAGGCCGCGGCGGCGACCGGCGCCTCGCGGCTCAAGGTGATCGCCTACGCGCTCTTGCCTGACGTCGCGCCGAGCATGGTGTCGGTGGGGCTGTTCTGGTGGGAGTTCAACGTACGCGCCTCGACCGTCCTGGGCGTGGTCGGCGCGGGCGGCATCGGCCAGGAGCTCAAGAACTCGATGGATCTGCTCCTCTTCCCCCGCCTGCTCACGATCATCCTCTTGATCCTCGTCACGGTGACCGTCATCGACCACACGAGCGAATGGCTGCGGCGCAAGCTCGAGTGACGCCGGAGACCGCGGGGAACGACATCGTCGCCCGCGCCGACGGGCTGACGAAGCGCTATGCTCCCGACGTGACCGCGCTGGCGGAAGTGTCGTTCGCCGTGCGACCCGGCGAGTTCGTCGCGGTGCTCGGCCCCAGCGGCGCCGGCAAGACGACGCTCTTCCGGTGCCTCACCGGGCTCACACGGCCGGATCGCGGAACCGTGAGCATCGTCGGACGCGACATCTGGGAAAGCCCCCGCGAGCTACAGCTGGCCCGGCGCGCGGTCGCGCTGATCTTTCAGCAGTTCAATTTGATCCGCCGGCTCCCGGCGCTCGAGAACGTGCTGGTCGGCCGCCTCGCCCAGGTGCCGGCATGGCGCGTGGTCCTGCGCCGCTTCGCGCGCGGCGACCGGCAGCTCGCTCTCCGGTGCCTCGACACGGTCGGCCTTCTCGACCGCGCCTACACCCGTGCGGACGAGCTGTCCGGCGGCCAGCAACAGCGGGTCGCCATCGCGCGAGCCCTCGCGCAGGACGCCAAGGTCATCCTCGCCGACGAGCCGGTGGCGAGCCTCGACCCCGAGTCCGCGGCGACCGTGCTCGAGTCACTCCGCTCGGCCGTGTCGACCGGCGTCGCCGTCGTCGCGAGCCTCCACCAGGTGCATCTGGCCCGCGCCTACGCGGACCGTATCGTGGCGCTGCGGGGCGGGCGGATCGTCGTGGACGCGCCGGCCGCGCGCCTCGACGCGCGATCGATCGAACAGATCTACGAGCGGAATGGGGAGCGGAACGACCCATGAGCCCGGGCTCCCCGGCCCCGCGAGTCGCCAACGCCGAGTGGGACGCGGGTGAGCTCGGCTGTGGCGACCTCGTCCTGGAGCTCCGGCTGCGCATGGACGCGATGCAGCCCGGGCAACTTTTGAAGCTCATCGCCCGCGACCCGGGCGCCCGGGCCGACATTCCGGCCTGGTGCCGCATGACCGGACACACGTTGATCGCGCAGCAACATCCCCTGTACCAGATCCGCCGAAAGGAGAACTGAGCCATGGCAAACCGATTCTGTGTCAGCCTCACCCACGCGAAGGACAATCAGGACAAGTCGACGGTGGCGTTCGTGGTCGCCAACGCCGCGGTCGGCTCGGGCAAGGAGACGCTCGTGTTCCTGAGCGTCGAAGGCGTCCGCCTCGCCCAGAAAGGATACGCCGACGACATCCGCGAAGAGGGGTTCGCCCCGCTGCGCGAGCTGATGGACAACTTCGCGAAGGCCGGGGGCACGATCTACGTGTGCTCGCCATGCTTCAAGAAGCGCAAGCTGGACGAGAACAACCTCGTGGCCGGCGCGGCCATCGTCGGCGGCGCGAAGCTCGTCGAGTTTCTGTCCGAGGGAAGTCCCTGCGTCAGCTACTGAGCCGTCATGGAGCCCGTTGACCGCCATCAGCTCGAGGCCGACGCCAGCTTCGACGGCGGGGACCTGGATTGCGGCAACGGGCTCCTGCTCCTGATTCGCCAGCACATGGATCCGCTGGAGCGGGGCCAGCTCCTGGAGTTCCGATCCACGGAGATCTCCGTCGAGGAGGACTTTCCGGCGTGGTGCCGGCTCACCGGTAACGAGCTCGTGTCCCTCGTCCGGCGGGGTAAGGAGCGAAGCTTTCTCGTCTGCAAGGGCAAGCTGGCGGAGCGCCCCCAGCCGAGCCTGCGGGCGCGGGCGCAGGCGGTCGCGCCTCTCGCGCGCCAGCCGGTCACCGTCACCGTCCCGGCCACGCTGCCTCAGCCCGCTCCGGCGCCCGCCGTTCGTCCGCTGTCGGTCATGGGCATCGGGAGCTGGCCGCGCCCGCGGTGGATGCTGCAGGCGATCCACGAGCACCTCGAAGGGCGCCTCGGCGAGTCCGAGTTCCAGGCGACCGGCGACGATGCCGTGCGCCTGGCCGTCGACGCCCAGCTCCGTGCCGGCGCCGACGTCATCACCGACGGCGAGCAGCGCCGCGACAACTACGCGAGCTACGTGGGCGGACGGCTCGACAACTGCCAGCTCATCCCGCTCACCGATCTGCTCCCGCTCGTCGACGACCCGGAGAAGTTTGAAAAGGAAATGCGCTCGCTCGACGTTCCGGCCTCGGAGGTGCGCCATCCCGCCCTCTTCGGGCCGCTCGGCCGGAGCCGTCCGCTCGCCGGCCACGAGCACGAGTTCGTCCGCACGCTGACCGACCGACCGGTGAAGATCGCGCTGCCCGGGCCCTATCTCCTCACGCGGCTCATGTGGCTGGAATGCGTGTCGGACCGCGTCTACCGGTCCCGCGAGCACCTCGCCGAGGACGTCGTGCGCGTCCTGCGCGAGGAGCTTCACTTCCTGCTCGCGGCCGGCGTCTCGCTGGTCCAGCTCGACGAGCCGGTGCTCGCCGAGGTGGTCTTCACCGGCGCGAAGAACACGCGAAGCTTCATGTGCGGGGCGCTCAGCGAGAAGGGAGACGCCGCGGGGGAGCTCGAGTTCGCGCGGACGCTCGTGAGGCAGGTGGTGGCCGGCTTGCCGCGCCCGCGGCTCGCGCTGCACGTCTGCCGGGGCAACTGGACGCGGAACGAGGAGGCGGCGCTGGCCGGCGACTACCGGCCGCTGGTGCCGCTCCTCTCCGAGGTCGAGGTCGGAACGCTCTTTCTCGAGCTGTGCACGCCTCGCGCCGGCGAGCTGGAGGTGCTCACCGACCTCCCGTCGGACGTCCGCGTAGGCATCGGCGTCGTCAACCAGAAGCACGAGCGGATCGAGTCGGCCAAGGAGATCGCGGCCCGCGCGCGGCGCGCCATCGCGCTCTTCGGCGCGGACCGCGTGCTGTTGACCCCCGACTGCGGCTTCGCGACCTTCGCCGACAATCCGGTCGCCTCGGCGCGCGTCGCCGAGGACAAGCTCAGGGCAATCGTCGAGGCGGCCGAGCTCGTCCGGCGCGGCTAGGCCGTCGATCGGTCGGTAGCCGATTGCCTCGGCGGCCGAACGCCACTACGATCCCCCCATGGACACGCAGGCTCCGAGCACCGCTCCGGGGCGCCCTCGGCCGTTCACCGGCAAGGAGTTCCTGGAATCTCTTCGCGACGGGCGCGAGATCTGGATCTACGGCGAGCGGGTCGAGGACGTGACGACGCATCCGGCCTTCCGCAATCCCGCCCGCATGCTGGCGCGGCTCTACGATGCGCTCCACGAGCCCGCCATGCAGGCGGTGCTGACGTGCGCGACCGATACCGGCTCCGGAGGCTACACCCACAGGTACTTCAGGGCGCCGGCCAGCGCCGATGATCTGGTCGCGGCCCGCGACGCGATCGCCGCGTGGGCGCGACTCACGTATGGATGGATGGGCCGCTCGCCCGACTACAAGGCGGCCTTCCTGGCCACGCTGGGCGCCAACGCCGACTTCTACACGCCGTATCAGGACAACGCCCGGCGGTGGTATCGCGCGGCGCAGGAGCGCGTCCTTTACCTGAATCACGCCCTCGTCCAGCCACCAGTGGATCGGCACCGTCCGCCGGACGAGGTCGCCGACGTCTATGTCCACGTCGAGAGGGAGACCGACGCCGGGCTGATCGTCAGCGGCGCGAAGGTCGTCGCCACCGGCTCGGCGCTCACCCACGCCAATTTCATCGCGCATCCGTCGACTACGCCGATCAAGACCAAGGAGTTCGCCGCGGTCTTCATCGCGGCCATGGACACGCCGGGCGTGAAGCTGATTTGCCGCCCGTCCTACGCGATGACGGCCGAGGTGATGGGCAGCCCGTTCGACTATCCCCTGAGTAGCCGCATGGACGAGAACGACGCCATCCTGGTCCTCGACAAGGCCCTGGTGCCCTGGGAGAACGTCTTCGTCTACGAAGACGTGCAGAAGTCGAACACCTTCTTCCAGGGTTCCGGCTTCTTCCCGCGCGCCATGCTCCACGGCTGCATACGGTTGGCCGTCAAGCTGGACTTCATCGCCGGCCTGCTCCTGAAGGCGGTGGACGCCGTCGGCACCAGCGAGACGCGTAACGTGCAGGCGTCGATCGGCGAGGCGATCGCCTGGCGCAACCTCTTCTGGGGGCTGACCGACGCGATGGCCCGCACGCCCGTGCCGTGGGCCGGCGCCACCGTCTTGCCCAACCCGGAATACGCCCAGGCGTACCGCGTCTTCTCGACCGTGGCCTATCCGCGCGTCAAGGAGCTCACCGAGAGCATCCTGGCGAGCGGCCTGATCTATCTCAACTCGCACGCCGTCGACTTCAAGACGCCGGCGCTGCGCCCCTATCTCGAGAAGTACCTGCGCGGCTCGGACGGGACCGACGCCGTGGAGCGCATCAAGCTGATGAAGCTTCTGTGGGACGCCGTCGGGACCGAGTTCGGCGGGCGCCACGAGCTGTACGAGCGGAACTACGCGGGGGCTGCCGAGACCATCCGCATCATCACCTGGCAGATGGCGCAGGAGAGCGGCCGGGCGCGGGAGTTCCGCGGCTTCGCCGAGCAGTGCATGGCGGAATACGACCTGGACGGCTGGACCGTGCCCGACCTGATCACGCCGGCGGACGTCAACCTCTTTCTCAAGAAGCCCCGGTGATTCTCAAGAAACCCCGGTGAAGGGAGCTGCCGATGGCCACGCCGCCTGCGAAAGAATCGCTACTCGCCGAGCTCGACCGCGTCGTGCGTGAGACCCTCACCTATTTCGAGGGTGCCGGCCGGGTGACCAGCGCGCGGGTCGACCGATGGCAGGCGCGCGACGTGCTGATGCACTTCATTTACTTCCACGACGCCACCGCGTGGGGCATGCAGTCCGTGGCGCTCGGTGGACCGCCCTGGCCCTTGCCGACGGACGCCGACGGGATCAACGAGGTGTGCCGGCGGCTCCACGAGCATGAAAGCTTCGACGAGCTGCTGGCTCAGGTCCGACATGCACACGCTCGGCTGGGACACGCGGTGCGGAACGCGCCTGACATCGACAAGCCCTGCTTTCGTCGCGCCAACGGAGAAGGCGTGACCGGCCGGCAGCGGTTGGAGGTGCTCGCCCGCCACTGGGCCGAGCACGTCCGGGCGCTCCAGGCGACAGCCAAGGCTGGAGTGTAATCGTCCCCGCGTCCTTGACTTACGTCGCGGCGGTCGATAGCATTTTGGTAAGACGATGGAGACCGTGACCCTTTCCAGCAAGTATCAGCTTGTCCTGCCGCGCGGCGCCCGTGAGCGACTCCAGCTCCGCCCCGGGATGCGGATCACCGTGCTCGACAAAGGTGGGGTGATCTTCCTTGTCCCCGAGCGGCCGCTACGTGCGTACCGCGGCATCGCCCGGGGCGTCAACCCCAAAGGGCTCCGCGACAAGAAGGACCGCCACTGATCCTGGTCGATTCGAGCGGCTGGATCGAGTATCTGGCCGGCCGAAGGCGGATCGCTTCGCCACCTACATCGAGGGCCGTGAGCCGCTCCTCGTCTGCGCCATCGAGGTGTACGAGGTCTACAAGGTGATCCGGCGAGACCTCAGCGAGGAGCGTGCGGTTGAAGCCGTCTCCGCCCTCCGCCGCGCGACCATCGCGCCCGTGGACGAATCCCTCGCCCTGGAGGCAGCCGATGTGTCCCTCGCCCATGGCCTCGCCATGGCCGACTCGCTCGTCTACGCTACCGCTCGGCGATTCGGGGCAACCCTCGTCACCGGCGATACCGATTTCGAGGGGCTCCCCGCCACCGTTGTCGTCCGCTGACGCATCGTTTCCCTACGAGGGAGCGCGGCCCTAGCGAATCGCCGCCGCCTCGATGCGTCGTCCCCCGCGCATGAGCGAGGCGACCAGGGCCAGCGTCATGAGGACGAAGCAGACCAGGTAGGTCGTGCTCATCGCGGCCACGAAGGGCTCGGGAGCGGCGGCGCTC